>Ga0265780_10000137_pt1 | contig 116736 bp, 100 predicted proteins | sample P1T30metagenome_FD_192432 | JGI IMG/M metagenome (GOLD analysis project Ga0265780, IMG submission 192432) | Plant litter microbial communities from East Loma Ridge, Irvine, California - P1 T30 | ecosystem: Environmental > Terrestrial > Plant litter > Unclassified | place: USA: California...
CCATCGTCATCGCCACCGGTGCGCGCTATCGCAAGCCGCCCTTGCCGGAACTGGCGCGCTTCGAAGGCCGCGGCATTTATTACAGCGCCGCGTTCATGGAAGCGACCTTTTGCAAGGATGAAGAAGTGGTGATCGTCGGCGGCGGCAATTCAGCCGGCCAGGCCGCCGTGTTCCTGTCGCGCTTTGCGCGCCACGTGCATATCTGCGTGCGCGGCCCCGGCCTGGCCGCCACCATGTCGCACTACCTGATCCAGCGGATCGACGCGGCGCCGAATATCACCCTGCACGTGCGCACGGAAGTCTGCGGACTCCATGGCGACGGCCACCTGGCCAAAATCGACCTGTGCACCGATGGCGGAGCGCCGGTGCGCCAACCCATCCGCCAGCTGTTCCTGTTCCTGGGAGCGGAGCCGAATACCGACTGGCTCGGGGGCTGCGTCGCGCTCGACGACAAGCAGTTCGTGCTGACCGGCGCCGACGTGCCGCGCGCAGCGTGGTGTGCCAACCGTCCTCCGCACACGCTGGAAACGAGCCGGCCCGGCATCTTTGCCGTGGGCGACGTGCGCAGCGGCTCGGTCAAGCGCGTGGCGACGGCAGTGGGCGAGGGCGCGGCGGCAGTGCAGTCGCTGCACCAGCTCATTGCGTTGCATCCTGCGCTGTAAAGACTGACCAGCCAGCGCGAAACCGGGATAATGAGGCCCTCACCAGTCCCCCTCCAGGAGCAGCGCATGACAGATCACGCAGATCACGACGACGGCACAAAAGGCCAGCCGGCCAGCCCGGCACGGCGCCGCATTTTCCAGGCTGCTGCGGCGGCCAGTGTCGCTGGCGGCCTGCCGTTGATGTCGGAAGCGGCCGCCAGGCCGGCGCCGGCCACATCGCTTGACGCCAAGCTCAAGGCGCACGTGAAAAACGTCGTCGTCATCTACCTGGAAAACCGCAGTTTCAATAACCTGTTTGCCAATTTTCCCGGCACGTCGGCGCCGCCGGCCGCCGTGGCGCAGAAGGACCGCGACGGCAGCGTGCTGCCGGCGTTGCCGAAGATCTGGGGCGGCATGGTGCCGGGACGCCAGAACCTGGGCGGCAAGGAGTACCTGATCACGGAAGACCAGGTGCACGGCCTGCCGAATGCACCGTTCAAGCTCACCGGCCTGGATGGCGAGCCGCTGCCCGAAGGCGTCGTCACGCGCGACCTGTGGCATCTGTTCTATCAGAACCAGATGCAGATCAACGGCGGCCGCAACGACGGTTTCGCTGCCTGGGGCGATACGGGCGGCATGGTCATGGGTTACTACGGCGAGACCGGCAAAAACCTGGGACTGTGGCAGATCGCCCGTGAATTCACGCTGTGCGACAATTTTTTCATGGGCGCGTTCGGCGGCTCCTACCTGAACCACCAGTTCCTGATCAGTGCGCGCGTGCCGGTGTATCCCGATGCCGCCAATTCGCCGGCAGCGAAGAAGATCGCCGTGCTTGCGGACGGCCCCACGGGTGTCCGTCTGGCGCTGGCTGCCGATTCGCCAGCCTCCGCGCTGGACGGCAAGCCGAAATATGTCAACAGCGGCGCCATCACGCCGGACGGTTATGCCGTCAACACGATGGCGCCGCCGTACCAGCCCACCTGGGTGCGCCCGGCGCCCGGCGGCGACCCTGACCATGCCGACCCGCTTGACCCTTCCGTGCTGCCCCCGCAGACTTACGACACCATCGGCGACCTGCTGTCCCGGCGGGGCGTCGACTGGGCCTGGTACGGCGGCGCCTTCCAGGCCGCCCTCGACAAGCGCGGCGAAGGCACCAAGCCGAACTTCCAGGCGCACCACCAGCCCCTGAATTATTTCAGGCAGTTCGCACCGGGCACCAGGGCGCGCGCCGATCACTTGCGCGACGGCGGCCTGGGCGACAGCCCGATTTCCAACAAATTCATCGCCGACGCTGTTGCCGGCAAACTGCCGCCGGTGGCGTTCTACAAGCCGCAGGGTAACCTTAACCTGCATGCGGGCTATTCGGACATCGAGTCGGGCGACGCGCACATTGCGAATGTCGTCGAGCACCTGAAGAAATCGCCGCAGTGGAACAATATGGTGGTGGTGATTACGTTCGATGAAAACGGGGGCTGGTGGGACCCGGTGGCGCCGCCGCAAGGCGACCGCTGGGGTCCCGGCACGCGCATTCCGGCACTGGTAGTGTCGCCGTTCGCCAAGAAAGGGGCGGTTGACCATAATTTTTACGACACAACATCAATATTGCGGTTCATTACCCGGTTGCACAGCCTGCCTCTGCTGGAAGGAATCGTTTCACGTAACACGGCATTTGCCGCGCGGGGCGCCCGTCCGCCGGGCGATCTCACAGGGACGCTGCGCTTTCGCTGACCTGATGCGATGACCGGCTTTCCAAGATTATTTCCTGGTGGCTAGCGTGCGCTGCGTTGTGCACCGGATAGCTACACTTCCGATAGCATTGATATTGTCCAGATAACAAAGTTTGGCGATTCACATCAACATATACCGGAGAGAAAATCATGGAAAAGAATAAAGTATTGAAAGCTATCCTCGGCGCCAGCGCTGCCGCCCTTCTGTTCAGCACGCTGCCAGCATCGGCGCAGACGAGCACTGGCACCAGCGCCATGAATGCCAATAGCACGCAGCAATCCGGCATGAGTGGTGCAGCAGGCGCGACCGCCAGCGGCGGCGCACTGAGCAGCGCTGACAAAAAGGCTGTCATGGAAATGGGCATGGCCAATATGGCTGAAGTGGAAACCGGCAAGATGGCCGTGGCCAAGGCGCAAAGCCCTGAGGTCAAGGCATTTGCCCAGCAAATGATCGACGACCACAGCAAGGCGCTGACGGAAGTACAGACCCTGGCGCAGGCAAAGGGCGTGACGCTGCCTACCGAACTCGATGCCAAGCATAAAGCCATGGCAGCCAAGCTGGACAAATTGTCCGGCGCGCAGTTCGACAAGGAATACATGAAGAACGCTGGTGTGGCAGACCACAAAACGGTGCATGCCAAGCTGGTGAAGGATGAAAAAGGCGCCAAGGATCCTGAAGTCAAGGCCCTGGCAGCAAAAATGCGTCCAGTCGTCGAGCAGCACCTGAAGTCGGCACAGTCGCTGACGGCAGCGAAGTAAATCAAAAAAAAGTGAAATTAATCAAACAAAAGTGGAAACCTACTTTTGTTTGGAAGGGCTCGAGCTAAAAATCACTGGCGGAGCCAGATGATTTTTAGTTGTAAGAGCTTTGAAAAAGCCCGGCGCAATTGGCCGGGCTTTTTGCATTCATCCTCTCTGCGCGCGCATCAGAGCGCTGATGTTTGCGCCTGCTGGCTCTTGCCCCAGGCGGGTGGCGATCTGGATGCGGTCGGCGGTGGGATCGTCCTGGTTGATTTTCCATTTGCCGTCCAGGCGGGTGATGGGGATTTCAATGCCGACGATGGCACCCAGCATGGCCTCGATATACGGGGCGGGCGCGTCGTCGACTGCCCAGGGCTGGGCGCGCGGTGCTTCGTGGCAGTCGGTCAGGCGGGTGACCAGAGCGAGCAGCCAGTCGCGCTCTTCGATGGCAACGAGCGTGCCGCTGGCGTGGACCGTGGCGTAATTCCAGGTGGGGACGACCTTGCCGCTGATTGCCTTTTCAGCAAACAGGGACGCTGAAATATACGCAGACGGTCCCTGGAACACAGCCAGCACCGGGCTGCCGGACAAACGCCACAACGGATTGGCGCGGGCCACATGGGCGCGCAGCACGCCGAACGGGGCCGCCTCGGTGGCAGCGCCCACTTCAAAGGGGATGTGGTCGGCCGCCAGGCCGTCGGCGCCGTGCGTGACCAGCGTGCCCAGCGGATGCTGGTCGATCAGCGCATGGAGCACGTCGAGGCGGGTTTCCGCGAAGCGGTCGGGCAGGTACATCAGGCAGGCTCCTGGTTGAAATACGCGTGGAGCGGTTAGTATAGTGCCATGACGATCACCCGCTGCAGCTGGGCCAACATGGCCAATCCCCGCTACCTCGCCTACCACGACAACGAGTGGGGCGTGCCCTGCCACGATGAAAACACGCTGTTCGAAATGCTCAACCTGGAGGGTGCGCAGGCGGGCCTGTCGTGGGAGACGATTCTCAACAAACGCGCTACCTACCGCGCTGCTTTCGACGACTGGGATGCGGAAAAGATCGCAGCGTACGGACCGGACAAGGTCGCCGAACTGCTGGCCAACCCCGGCATCGTGCGCAACCGCCTGAAGGTGGCCGCCGCAATCACCAATGCGCAGGCTTACCTGCGCCTGCGCGCCGAAGGGCAGACGCTGGACAGTTATCTGTGGGCCTTCGTCGATGGCCAGCCTGTCGTGGGCAGCGGTGAAATCTTCACCAAAACCGCGCTGTCCGACCGCCTGTCGAAAGATTTATTGAAACGGGGTTTCAAGTTCGTCGGCTCGACCATTATCTACGCCTACATGCAGGGCATCGGTATGGTCGACGATCACCAGCCGGCGTGCTTTCGCCACCGCTGATGGACTGGCAGGGAGCCAAACGATTTACACTGTTTGACGCCGACTATGGCGATGGCAGCCGCTGCGCCGCCGTGATCGACCAATGGCGGCGCGATCCCGCGCGATCGCACCAGCTGCATGTGATTGCGCTGGCGCCTGGCCTGCTGCCGGGCATGCACCGTATCCCGCAGCCAGAGTGCGCCGTCACGCTCGACCTGGTTGCCGCGCCGCTGGATGACGCACTGGCGCAACTGTTGGCCAGCCTGGATGCAATCCGGCTGCATCACCCGGGCGAGACCGACTTTGCCCGGCCGCTGGCGCGCATCACGGCCGTGGGCGCGCGCCTCGACGCGGCAGGGCTGAGCGAAGCACAGGTCGCGGCCTTGCAGGCGCAGGGCTTCGTGTTCGACGCCGGGACGCAGCAAGCCCGCTTTGCCAGCCGCAAGCCGCGCCTGGCTGCCGCGCCGGTAGCGGAAAAACGCGCCATCGTCATCGGCGCCGGCCTGGCCGGGTCGGCTGCCTGCGAGCGCCTGTGCGCACGCGGCTGGGACGTGACGCTGGTCGAACGGCACGCGGCGCCAGCGATGGAAGCGTCGGGCAACCGCGCCGGCATTTTCATGCCGCTGCTTTCGCGCGACGACAATCTTCCCACCCGCCTGACGCGCGCGGCGTACCTGTACGCGCTGCGTTACTGGGACACGCTGGGCGGCATTGGCGGCACGATCGACGGCGCCGCATGCGGTGTCCTGCAACTGGCGCGCGACGCCGCGCATGCGCAGGTCCAGCGCGGCATCGCGCAGGAAGCACACTATCCGGCGCACTTCGCACAGTGGCTCGAACGCGCGGAGGCCGAAGCCGTGCTGGGGCATCCGGCGCCCGATGGCGGCTGGCTGTTTCGCCAGGGTGGCTGGGCGCGGCCGGCCAGCGTCTGCGACGCGATGCTGGCGCGCTGCGGCGCGCGCCTGACACGCATGTTCAGCAGCGGCAGCGTGCACGTCGCGCGGCTTGGCGACGCCTGGCAGGTGGTCGACGCTGCCGGCGCGGTGCTGGCCAGCGCCGCCACCGTCATCCTTGCCAACGGCCCGGCCGCGCGCGCCATGGCGCAGGCCGCGACCTTGCCATTGTCCAGCGTGCGCGGGCAGGTCACGCACATCGATGCGGCCGGCGCCCCCGCGCTGCCGCTGGTACTGTGCCGCGAGGCGTACATCACGCCCGTCAGCGATGGCGTCTGCAGCTTCGGCGCCAGCTACGACATGGACGCCGATCCGGCGCTGCGCGCTGCGAGCCAGGATGCCAACCTGGCCAATATCCGCGACCTGCTGCAAGACCCGTCGATCGGTGCCGATGCGCCCCTGCGCGGGCGCGTGGGCTTTCGCTGCGTGGCGCCGGACCGCCTGCCGCTGGTGGGGCGCCTGCCGGATGTGGAGGCTGCGGGTGGCCTGGAACGCCTGCGCGAGGTGCCGCGCCATCCCGGCCTGTACGCGTTGCTGGGCTACGCGTCGCGCGGGCTGATCTGGGCGCCGCTGGCAGCCGAACTGCTGGCTGCACAGCTCGATGGCGAACCGCTGCCACTCGAAGCGCAACTGGTCGATGCGCTCGATCCGGCGCGCTTTGTCTTGCGCGCGCGCAGGAGCCGCATGCAACAAAAACCAACAGGTGATCATGTCATCTGACCGAATCGGTTAAATTGCCCGACGACCTGCGTATAATTGGCTCAAGGAAACTTTTCCTGGCCGAGGGAGGGCAGCAGGCATGGATGATACGCCACACGCACACGACTTTTTCGTGTTCCTCGCCTCGACCGCGCATGACATGAAAAACTCCATCAGCCTGGTATCGGGCACGCTCGAAGGGCTGATGGACACTGGCGCTTCCAGCGATCCCTACCCGGAGATGGCGCAGATGCTGTACCAGACGCGCCGCCTGAACGACAACCTGATGCAGCTGCTGGCCCTGTACAAGGAAGTCGGCACGCCGGCGTATCCGCTCGACATCGCGCTCGTCGACATGGCCCAGGTGGGCGAACAGGTCGCCTCGGGCAACCGCGTGCTGCTGGGCGCGCGCGCCATCGCGTTCGACATCGACATCGCGCCTGGCCTCTGCTGGCACCTGGACGAAGACCTCGTCATCGGCGTGGTCAACCACGCCATCAACAACGCCACCCGCTACACGTGCGACAGCATCCGCCTGTCGATGCTGGAACAGGACGGCGCACTGGAAATCCGCGTCGAAGACAACGGCGCCGGCTTTCCCCCCGCGCTGCTGGCAACCGGCGCCGCAGCCGGGCGCGGACGCGCCGTCGACTTTCGCGCCAACAGCGCCGGCCTCGGTCTGTACTTTGCCACCGAGGTGGCGAGGATGCACACGCATCGCGGCGCCTGCGGCGCCGTGCGCCTGGAAAATGGCGGCTTGCTGGGCGGTGGCTGCTTCGTGATGCGGCTGCCATGAGCATGTCCGAGGCGCCCGCGCGCGTGCAGGAAGTGCCGTGGGCCGATAAACACTACCTGATCGTCGACGACTTCGTCGGCATCCGCCAGCTGCTGCGCGAAAGCCTGCGCAATCTGGGCGCCCGCAATATCGACCAGGCGTCGAGCGGCGGCGAGGCCATGAGCCTCCTGGGACGGATCCGCTACGACGTGGTGCTGTGCGATTACAACCTCGGCGAGGGCAAGAACGGCCAGCAGGTACTGGAAGAAGTGCGCCAGCGTCATTTGCTCAATCCGAGCAGCGTGTGGCTGATGGTCTCGGCTGAAAAGAGTACCGAATCGGTGATGGGCGCGGCCGAGCACCAGCCCGATGCTTACCTGATCAAGCCGATCACCGAGGGCGTGCTGCTCACGCGCCTGAACCGCGTGTGGCACAAGAAGCAGGTGTTCCGCCCGATCGACCAGGCCTACGGCGAGAAGGATTATTTGCGCGCGGCGCGCCTGTGCGACGAAGAGATCGCGCGTGGAGCACAAAGCGGGCGCGCCGATGTGCACCGCATCGACCTGCTGCGCATGAAAGCGCGCCTGATGGAAAAGAGCGGCCAGCCTGCGAGGGCGCGCGCAGCCTACGATGAAGTGCTGGCCGAACGCGAATACCAGTGGGCCCGCTCTGGCCTGGCCAAGATCCGCATGGCCAACGGCGAACTCGAACAGGCGCGCCAGCTGTTCCAGGGCGTGATTGCCGAAAACCGCCATTACATCGACGCCTACGACCAGCTGGCGCTGGCGTACCAGCAGATGGGCCAGCTGGAAGAAGCCTGTTCGGTACTGGAACGGGCCACGCGCCTGTCGCCCAATTCAGTGCCGCGCCAGCGCCATTTCGGCCAGGTGTGCTTAAAGCTCGGCAATGTCGGCATGGCGGAAAAGGCATTCCGCAAATGTATCGCCATCGGCGAGTATTCGTACGTGAAAACCGCCGATGCGTACCTTGGCCTGGCGCGTGTGTGCGGCATGAAGAACGAACCGAAGGAAGCGCTGCTGCTGCTTGGCCTCGTGCAGCGGGAGTTCCCCGGCGACGATGTGCGCCTGCGCGCCAAGATCACCGAAGGCATGGTGTTTCATGAGAGCGGCGACTACCGGCGCGCGCGCAAGGCCGGCGACGAACTCGAGGCGATGCTGGCTGCAAACCCGCAGCGTCCCGACACCGCCACCTGCCTGGAGATGGCGACCTTGCTGTTTGCTGTCGGCGTCAAGGAAGCGCCGGTAGCGCTGCTGTGCTACGTGGTGAGCAATAACCACGACAGCCTGCTGCTGCAGGACGAAGTCCAGCAGATTTTTGACAAGGCGCGCATGGGCGAAGAGGGCGTGGCACTGATTCGCACGGCAAAGAAGCAGGCGTCGGACCTGATGAACCAGGGCGTGCTGCTGTGGAAAACCGGCAAACTCGACGACGCTATCGCCTGGATGCGCCATGCCAGGGCTGCCTTGCCGAACAACCTGCGCATCCTGTTCAATGCGGCGCAGATCCTGGTGTCCTCCATGCAGCAGCACGGTTATAAGATCATGCTGGCCGACGAAGCCATCGAAGTGCTCATGCATGTGGACCACATCCAGCCAGGCCAGCAGCGCTTTGCGCAGTTGATGGAGCAGCTGGCGTTGCTGGCGCCGGGCGGGACCTTGTCGGATGATGGGAAAGCACCGTCGGCATGACCGCATGGACGTTGCCGCTATCGAAAAACCTATCAATTACATAGTAATAATTGATTTCTTTTATGCATGCGTTAAGGTTAGCATAACTATCTCATGTTAAAAATTGATAGGTTATAGCTATGAAATTGTCCTTCCACTCTGTCGGACGCGTTGCCGCATGCGCTTTCACGCTGGCGTACGGCGTGACCGCCGTGCAGGCCCAGACGCTGACCAGGGATAACGGCGCGCCTGTCGGCGACAACCAGAACAGCCAGACGGCCGGTCCTGGCGGTCCCGCCCTGTTGCAGGACATACACCTGTTGCAGAAGCTGCAGCGGTTCGACCGCGAGCGCATTCCCGAGCGCGTGGTGCACGCCACGGGCACTGGCGCCCATGGCGAATTCACGGTCACCGACGACCTGTCGGACCTGACCAAAGCCAGGCTGTTCGCGAAGAACACCACGACGCCGGTCTTCGTGCGTTTCTCGACCGTCATCCCGAGCCGCGCTGGCGCCGAGACCACCCGCGACCCGCGCGGCTTCGCCACCAAGTTCTATACGCAGGAAGGCAACTGGGACCTGGTCGGCAACAACCTGCCAGTCTTCTTCATCCGCGACGCCATCAAGTTCCCGGACATGATCCATGCCCTGAAACCGTCGCCGATTTCAAACGTGCAGGAGCCCGAGCGCGTGTTCGACTTTTTCTCGCACGTGCCGGAATCGACGCATATGCTGACCCGGGTCTACTCGAATTACGGCACGCCGGCCTCGTACCGCGAAATGAACGGCAGCAGCGTGCACGCCTATAAACTGGTCAACGCACGCGGCGAGTACGTGTACGCCAAATTTGCATGGAAGTCGCGCCAGGGCGAGCGCAACCTGCGTCCGCAGGAAATCCCGGCCATCCAGGGCAAAAGCACCAGCCACGCCACCGTCGACCTGTACAAAGCGATCAATGCCGGCAACTTTCCGAAATGGGACCTGACGGTACAGGTCCTGAAACCTGCCGAACTGGACAAGTTCGACTTTGACCCGCTGGACGACACCAAGATCTGGCCAGGCGTTCCCGAGCGTAAGGTCGGCACGATGGTACTCAACAAGGTGCCGGACAACTTCTTCGAGGCCACTGAGCAGGTCGCCCTGGCGCCGGGCAACCTCGTACCGGGTATCGAAGCGTCGGAAGACCGCATGCTGCAGGGCCGCCTGTTTTCTTACCTCGATACACAGCACTATCGCCTGGGCACGAATTTCCAGTCGCTGCCGATCAACAAGCCGGCCGTTGCCGTGAACAACAACCAGACCGATGGCGCCGCGAACACCGGCAACCGCAAGGGCAATGTGAACTACGAGCCGAGCCGCCTGGCGCCGCTTAAGGAAGACCCGAACGCGCGTAGCAGCAACCTGCCGCTCACTGGCACGACCCAGCAGGCGCGCATTGCGAAGACCCTCAACTTCCGCCAGGCTGGCGAGTTCTACCGCTCGCTGAGCGCGCAGGAACGCGACGACCTGATCGCCAACCTGTCGGGCGACCTGAAGGCCGTCAGGAACGTCGACACCCGCGACACGATGCTGTCGCACTTCTGGAAAGCCGACGCCGACTACGGCAAGCGCCTGGTGAAAGCATTAGGCGTCGATGGCGGCAAGATCGCCAGCCTGGCTGCAGCGCTGAAGGAATAAGGGAACAAGACGCGCTCAGGCGCTTATGACTTGTCGCCTTTGGACTTGCCGGCACGTGCTTTCGAGGCTGCCTGTTCCGGGGTGTCGGAGGACGCGGCGGCCGGTGCAGCCGCCGGCTTGCCCATGGCTGCCATGGCGTCCGGCGACATGGTGCTCGCCACGGCCTGCTGGAACTGGTTCTGCAGCATGTTCCACCAGGCCGTTGCAGCCGGCAGCATGGCTGCGGCGGGATCGGTGGACGCAGCCGGTGCGCCGGGCGCCGGCTGGCCCATGGCCTGGGCGAAATTCGCGCTCATTGTTTTCAGCGTGGCCAGTGTGGTGCGCTGCACTTCCAGCGCCTGGATGGTGCCTCGGAGCATGGACATATTCACGTTGAGCCAGGATTCGACGGCCTTCAGGTCGGCGATTTTCTTGTCCAGGTCTTCCGGTGCAAGGCTGGGGACAGCCAGGCCAGGGACGTTCATGCCGGGCACCCCCATGCTCCCCCATAAATTCTTGACGAATTCAAGCGAGTCGGTCATCGATGCTGCGCCGGGGATGTTCGGTGTGGCCATGATTGTTGCCTCCGCAAGAGTGAGTTAACAGCCTAGCAGATAAATCGCTGCAACCGACCAAACTGCCATGCAAATCGGACCGCCACGGCGCCGCGGCGACGCGTGGGGCGCCGAACCGCTACACTGGCGCCATGAAATTTGCTCTCGCAGGACTTCGCTCATTTGTTCGGCACCGCCGGCGCCTGTTCGTCTTCGGTACGATGACGGTGCTGCTGCACGTGCTGGTCCTGATGTGGATGGGCAGCCAGATGGGGCCGCGACAGTCTGTGCACCATGACCCTGAACGCATGGCCCTGGTGACGTTGCTGTTGCCGCAACAAAGCGCGCCCCTGCATGTCGTGGCGCCGCCACCGCCGCCGCCGCGCGCCACGCCCAAGCCGCGCACGACACCCAAGCCGGTCGTCGCGCCGCCGCCGGAGGTCGATGTTGCGCCGCGCGAGCCGACGTTTTCCGAAGCGCTGGCCGATGCCATGACGCGCCCGGGCGATGGCGCAGCGGTCGGCATCCCCGGTGACATCGGCTTGCCTGTGGAAACGTCGCCGGCGCTCGCAGAGATCGTCCAGGTCAGCGCGCCGGCGCCAGTCGAACCCGCGCTGCCCGTCTATAAAATGGCGCCGCCCCCGTCGGCCAATTTGCTGCTGGGCGTCGACCGGGTCGATGCCGACGGGACCAAATGGACCGGAGAAGCGGCCATTGGCTGGCGCCGGGAAGGCGAGCGTTACCACGTGAAGGTGGAGATCGGCATCAGCATGCTGGTGACGCGCGTCAACCTGGTGGTGCTCACCAGCGAGGGTACGCTGGGCGAAGCTGGCTTGATGCCTGTGAAGATGACGGAAAAGCGCCGCGGCCGCGCTGAAACAGCGACGCACTTCAATGCGGCCGACAAAAAGATCACGTTTTCTGCAGCGCAGGGAAGTGTCCCGTTGCAGCCAGGGGCGCAGGACAAGGCCAGCATCCCGTTGCAGCTGGCCGCCATTGCGCGCGGCGACCCGGGCCAGCTGAAAGGCGAGATTGCCGTGCAGGTGGCGGAAGACAAGGGCGCCAGCGTGTTCCGTTTCATCGTGGTGGGCCAGGAGCAGATCGACACCCGCATGGGCGCCATGCAGGCGTGGCACCTGACGCGCCCCCCGCTGCCGGGCTCGTACAATTCACGCCTGGACATTTGGCTGTCCCCAGAGCATGACTGGTATCCTGTAAAAATCAGTAATCTCGAAGCTAGCGGCGCGGTCACCACGCAAACCGTCAGTAAAATTACCCTGACCGAACCTGGAAGTTGATATGCGTAAAATTTTGACCGTACTCACGCTGGCCATGCTGGCTGGCGCCGGCGCCATCGCGCAGGCACAAGATACACCCGTGGTACCCGTCGCGCGCCCGTTCAAGGTGGCGCCGTCCGCCGACCTGGCTTACGCCATCGAAGCACGCCAGCGCGGTTTCACGCTGCCTGGCGAAGCCTTGATCAGCTGGCGCGCCGGCGACGGCAAGTACAGCGTGCAAGCCGACACGAAAAGCCCGTTGCTGGGAAAAATCGTCGAAAACCACAGTGAAGGCACGATCGACACGTACGGCCTGGCGCCAGCGCAATTTACTGAGAAGAAAATGCGCAAGCCAGCCACCAATACATCTTTCAACCGCGACACCAAAACCATTGGTTTTACGGATGGCAAGTTGACGTATCCGCTGGTGGGCGGCGAGCAGGACCGCGCATCGGCTGCATGGCAACTGGTGGCGCTGGCGCGTGCGGCGCCGGACAAATTCGTGGCCGGTTCGACCTGGCGCTTTTTCGTGGCCGGTACGCACGATGGCGAACCATGGACGTTCAAGGTCGTCGACCGCGAAAAAGTGGCGCTGGGCGGCACGCTCGGCGAGGTCGATACCGTGCACATCCTGCGCGCGCCGCCGGCAGGCGACAAGGGCCAGACGCTTGATATCTGGCTGGCGCCCTCGCTCGAGTGGTACCCGGCGCGCCTGCGCTTTACCGACGGCGGCGATTTTGTCGAACAACGTTTAACCAATATCACCAAACGATAGGAGCAATACATGTCCGGATACAGCGTCAACATTGAAGAGAGAACCCTGCACAACCCGAACTTCCGCCATGTGCTCTACACCACGCCACGTACGCAGCTGGTGATCATGACCTTGCAGCCAGGCGAGGAAATCGGCGTTGAAAAGCATGCCAATCACGACCAGTTCGTGCGCATCGAAGCCGGTTTCGGCGAAGCCATCCTCGATGGCGAACTGCACATGCTGGAAGACGGCGTCGCGCTGGTGATTCCTGCCGGCACCGAGCACAACATCATCAATACATCGCCGGGCGAAAAGATGCGCCTGTACATGCTGTATTCGCCGCCTGAGCATCCGGATGGCATCATTCACGAAACGAAGAAAGACGCGGACCAGTACGAGCTGGAGCAGCACGGTTAACGCCCCGTTTTCCTGAGGTAACATTCCGCGCCGATTTCTGCTGAAAGCGGCGCGGTCTTCATTTTTGCTTGCACCTTTTCAACTGATATACTGACGCCCCCGCGAAAGCTTTGTTCAGTCTGTCAGCGGCGTAACCGAATGACAACGGTGTGCGTCCAGCAGTCCCATCAAGATGAATCATCCCCTGCCTGGCGCCGTCCTCGCCGCAGACTCCTTTTCGATCACCCCCGACGACCTCGATCCGCTGCAGGCGCATTTTCACGCCGGTGTCGCACCGGACGAGATCGAGCAGGTTTTCCACCTCAAGCGCGCGCAGCCGCTGCTGCAGGCGTTCACGGCCCTGTTCCACGGCGGCCCCGACGGCGTGCTGGTGCGCCTGCTGGTGCTGCGCGAACTGGCGGCCGACACGGCTGCGACCAGTTTTTCACGCGCCGACATCAACCAGAAGCTGGCCTACCTGATTCCCGAGAGCCTGGAGACGGTGCTGAACCGCCTGCGCACGCACGGCCTGCTGGCGTGGGACGGCCCGGCTGCCGTCTACCGCATCACGCCGATGGCGAGGAATGTGCTGTCGGCGCTCGACACGCTGCTGGCGCTGGGCAAGGACGACGATGAAGCCGAGATGGGCTTTTTGCTGTCGCAGGTGGCAGGCGCTCAGGCTGTGGGCGGCGTCACCGTCGAGCAGCTGAAGCATTTGCTGGGCCGGCTGAACGAATTGACCGAAGAGTTTCGCGACGCGATTGCTTCCGGCTCCGAATTCAAGCTGCGCAATTCGCAGGCCAAGTGGCACATGGCGTGCGACTGGGTCGAGAAAGGATCCGTCATCCTGCGCGCGATCACTGGCGACGAGCGGGCAGACGGCGCCACCCACAAGGCAGCCCAGGCCATCGGCCGGGCGCAAAGCGCGCTGCTCAACATGCAGGGCATGTTCTCGCGCGCGTTGAACCAGATCGAGCGCCAGCGCGTGCACCTGGGGCAGTCGGGCCTGTCGACGACCGACGTGAAACGCTGGCTGCTGGCCCATGAAGACCTGGCCAGCCTGGCCGAAGGCGCGATCGACCGCCCGGTGGTACCGCTGTTCGGCACCCCGGCTGAAATGATCGACGTGGCGGAAACCGAACTGCTGCTCGAACGCAGCGCCAGTGCCGGTCCGACTGGCCTGCCATCGGGCGAAGATGCGCCGCTGACGGTGAACGACGGCCCGGCCATCCAGGCCGAGCTGGACGACTGGCTGGCGCGCCTGGCCGATTTCGCCAACATGGATAACTTCCCCAGCTTTTCCGACAGCGGCCCGCGCTCGGTGCCGATCCAGGATTCGCTGCTGCCGGCCAGCTTTGCCGTGGCGTCGTACCGCGCGTCGCTGCTGCCGCTGCTGGGCGACGCTGCCGAGGCCAGCCTCCAAGGCGCCACCGCAAAGCTGGCGCGCCTGCCGGTCAGCTTTACCCCGCAGGACGACATGATCGCACTGGACGACCCCGAGGTTGCCGCGATGTCGATCGCGACCCTCTCACTGGACTTCGACCTGGAATTGAACTTGGAAAGTAAGCCGAATGATCAATGACGACTCCCAAATCCTGATTGCGCGCCTGTTGACGCACCAGACGCTGCGCCGCGACGACAAGATGGTCAAGCGCGTGCTGTCGGACGACACCTTCCGCGCCGAGGTCGACAAGCGTTTGCTAGAATCTGGCCTGAAATTGCTGGATAACGTCTACGCCGACCATGTGACGCTGGCGCTGCACCGCGCGGTGGAGCCGAAAATTTTCGGTGCGAAGGACATCTGGCAAAACAATAATTTCGGCCTCACGCGCGACGGCGTGGCGCTGCTGGTCGTGCTGTGGGCGCAGATCATCCTGCCCAAGCGCGAGCGCCAGGAAACGCACACCAGCATCGTCGACGACCAGAACGACATGTTCGACAAGGACAACCCGATTCCGCGCGCCGAGGACACCTCGGTCGGCATTTCGTACACGGCGCTGCTGTCCGACTTCGGCGACAAGCTCGGTAAAAAGACGCGCATGGACATGAACCTGGGCGTGCTCTCGAAACTCAACTTCATCGAGCGCCGCGGCGACGTGATTTTCGAAGGTCCCTTGCTGGACCTGATGATGGACACCGACGTGCTCAAGGAACGCATCATCAACGGCGCCCTGGCCGACGTCTTCCAGCGCGCCCCGCTGGCCATTGCGCGCCGGCGCGCACCGGACGCGCTGGCCGCGGCGCTGGAAGAACCTGTAGACGACGCTGGCGACAATACTTCGGAAGGCACCCATGTTCCACATTAAATCGCTTGAACTGGTGCACTGGGATTACTGGCAGCGCATCAAGAACATCCCGCTCGACGCCAAGATCATCACCATCGCCGGCCAGAACGGCTCCGGCAAGACCACCTTGCTCGATGCGCTGCGCACGCTGTTCGGCCTCGATTGTTCGATGGGCCGCACGTATAAACACTATGCGCGCCACTCGGGCCAGCAGACGGCCTGGATTCGCGCCGTGGTCGACAACAAGGTCAGCGGCCGCCAGCTGTCGAACCGGCCATTTCGCAGTTCCGGTTTTTTCAGCGACGACGAAGTGACGCTGTTTTGCCAGATCCAGAAGAACGGCGGCGACTGGAAGCGCCAGTACCTGATGCGTCCCGGGAATGTCGATATCGAAGAAGTGACAGATGCGACCGACTGGCTGGGGGTGGAAAACTACCGCAAGCGCCTGGCCAATGCAGGCCTGTCGCCGGCAATGGCCAAAGTTCTGGCGCTCGAGCAGGGCGAAACCGACAAGCTGTGCGAATACGCGCCACGCCAGTTGCTGGACCTGGTATTCCAGGTTTTTGGCGACAAGGAAGTGCTGGACGCCTACGATGAGGCCAAGCGCCACCAGCGCGACACCGAGACGGAACTGAAACGCTTCGAGGCGGAGCTGGAATCGTCGCGTACCAACCTGGAAGGCCTGCGCCTGCGCGTGGCCAATTATCACCAGTGGGAAGACCTGCACAGCGAGCGGCGCAACCTGATCGAGGAAGTGCTGCCAAGCTTGCAGTACCACGAAGCGCGCGAAAAGGCAGGTCTCATCAGCCGCCAGCTGCGCGAAGCGAGGAAGCCGATGGCGCAGGCCGACTCCCAACTGGTGGAAAAGCGGAATGCCCTGGCGGCGCAGGCGCGCGCCCACACGGACGCGCAGCAGCAAGAGACCTTGCTGGAGCAGGAAGCCACCGTGCTGGCCAGCCGCCTGACGCAGGTGAACGGCAAACTGAAACCGCTGGAAAGCCTGCTCGAACAGCAGACCCGCCTGCAAAAGCTGGCGGCCGATGCCGGCGCCGACCTGGCCGAAGTGGCCGCGCAACTGGCCACCAAGGACGCGGAACTGACGCGCCAGAAGCAGGCGCGCGACGCGATCGCCATGCGCATTGCGGGTGAAATGTCGACCATCTCCGCGCTGCAGGGCAAGAGCGCCATGCCGGAGCCGGAAGCGCAGCGCGCCATGCGCCGCGCCCTGCGTGACGAGGGCATCGCCCACGCCATGCTGTCCGATATCGTCGAAGTGACGGATCCGAAGTGGCAGGGCGCCGTCGAAGGCGTCCTCGGTGGCTACGCATCGGTGGTGCTGCTCGAACGCGCCAAGGATGCGCCGGCCGCGTATGCGCTGGCGGAAAAAGAGCGCTATCGCCACTTCATCGTGCCCGACTGCGTCCATGCGCCAGTCGCAAAAGACGACTCACTTTTGTCGGTGGTGCGCTTTTCGCAGGATGCGCCGTCGTGGCTGATCGACCAGCTGGCGCGCATCGACCGCGTCGAGTCGGTGGAAGCCGGTTTCAAGACGCGCTCGGACGAATGGATCACGCCTGACGCCTACCACCGCGAACGCCGCGGCGGGCGCTCGCTGTTTGTCGAGCCTTCGCGCTACCGCTTCGGTTCCGCCGGTAAAACCCAGCGCCTGGAAGCGATCCAGAAGCTGTTGCCAGGCCTGGAAGCGCAGGAAGACGCGCTCACGCTCACCATCAGCAAACTCGCTGCCGAAGTGGGCGCGCTGAAGGCGCGCATTGCCGGCGTGGACGCGGCCAAGGAACTCGACGCGCGCCAGGCTGAATTCGACGAAGCCACGCGCAGCTTGAACCCGTTGAAAGCGGAGCGCCTGGAAGTGGGTGCGCGGCTGGGCGAATTGCAGGTGCTGATCAAAAACGCGACAGTCGCGCGCACACGCGCCGACACGGTCTTGCAAAACGCGCGCATGGCGCTGGCCGAAGCGGAAGCGGGCCTGCGCCTGGGCCACCGGCGCCAGATCGAGCAGCGCGCCGAACACGCGCGCGCCCTGGCCACCTTGCGCCGCAACTGGCGCCATCTGCCGCAAGGCTGGCGCCGCACGGAACGGCGCGCAGCACTGGTGGGCCAGCACGTCAACGCCCACCAGGTCGACCTGCGCCTGTCGACGCTGCAGCACGCGCTGGCGCGCGACGACTGGGAACTGGACGCCACCGTTATCGACCAGCACGGCCGCTTGAGCGAACAGCTGCAGGGCCGGCAGGTGGAAACCGACGAGCGCCGCTACCAGAACAACCGCGCCATCGAAGCGACGGGGAATGCGCGCGGCGCCTATATCGAGCGCCTGCGCTACACGGTCAAGGCGTACAGCAAGAACATCAAGGAGCTCGGTGAACTGGCCGGCATCGATGTGCAGGCCGATCCGGTGCGGCTCGAGAACGACGACGTGCAACTGGCGCAGGCGGGCCTGCACGTGCGCTTCAAGTTCGACGGCAAGGACCAGATCGGCATGAACGACGGCGAAGCGTCGGGCGGCCAGCAGGTCATGAAGTCGCTGGTGCTGCTGATCGGGTTGCTGAAATCGGAAGACGGTTCCGGCGGCTTCGTGTTCATCGACGAACCGTTTGCCCACCTGGATATCCGTAACATCCAGCTGGTCGGCGAATTCTTGAAAAACACCGACGCCCAGTACCTGATGACGACGCCGCTGACGCACAATACCGATGTCTACGATCCGTCCGAGCTGACGCTCATCACCAGCAAGAAAAAGAAGGAACAGCCCTGGGCGCAGCCGATTTTCGTGCTGCAGCGCAGGATGCCGGCAAAGGTTGCGTGACGGAGGCGTGATGAGCGACAGTTCCACAGTCGAGAATGCGCGTTTCCTGATGGCGCTCGCAGGACCGGACGGGAGGGCGCTGTTCCACGACGAAGACGACCGCACCGTGCATGAACTCGACAACGGCGTGCTGGTGATCGCGACCGGTTTTGCGGATGGCACCACGTACACCCTGACTTTGGCGTGCGCGGGGGCGGACAGCACGCTGGATGTGGAAGTCGAACGGTTCGGTGACCGTCAAGCCGGCCACAAGGCGAGCCTGGTCGCCTGCGCGGTCGACGCCGACGATGAACAGGATCTGGCCGATCGCCTCGAGCGCCTGGCCGGCCAGGCGCGCAGCGCGCAGGCCAGCCGCGCGGCAACCGAGGACGAGGCGGCGTCGCTGGCGTCCATGCTGGTCGACGCCGGTGAATGGGAATGGAAGGACTGGCCGGAAAACGGCACGGATTTCATCCAGCGGGGGCTGGACGAGATGGAGACTGGCATCGTGCTGGCAAGGCCTGCCGTCAAGGACATCCGCAAAGTTTTTTCCAGCAAGGACTTTAGCAAAGCGATGCTGCAATGGTTCCGCAAGCAGCTCGCGCCGCATGGCTGGACGTTCGTTGCGGTGTCGCCGTTCGGCGAATACCAGGCGTTTGCGCTGGTCCGGGAGGAGCACCTTGACCGCGTGCGGGCTCTGCTGAAGCTGCAAGGGCGCAAGATCAAATAAACCGACATAACTTGCTTACGTCGGCAACCGCGCTATATTTTCATAGATGTATCTTTATCCGAATAAAGTAGCATCTATGAAAAATTAAAATACCGAATTTTTTCATAGAAGCTACTTTATACTGGCAATGTCTTATCTATGAAAGCCGCCATGCCACATAAATTGCTGTCCTCCACGTCGGTTCCCACACTCGTCAGCGAGCGCCTGGCCGTTTGGGGGCGTGCAATCCGCACCCAGCGCGTACGACAGCGCATCACGGCTGACCAGCTATGCGTCCGCATCGGACTCTCCCGTGCGACGCTCAGCCGGATCGAGCGGGGTGATGCCGCAGTCAATGTGGCCGGATACATGAGTGCTTTTCTGGTCCTCGGCATCCTTGACCAGGCCATGCCGCCACTGCCTGCGATGCTATGGTCGCCGAACGAAAATGGCCGCGTCAAGGCGCGCCGCGAGCAGGGCGACGATGACTACTTCTAAGCCGCTTTTTGTCTATCTGCAGCGGCCTGACACCGGAGAGTGGGTCACCGTCGGGCGCTACCTTGGCGATTCGGCAAAGCGCTTTGGCACGTTCAAATACGCGCCAAGTTACGTTGATGCCGGCTTCACGTGGTCGATCGACCCGGTCAATCTGCCTTTTTTACCCGGCCATGTTTTCACGGCTCCCCGGTATGGCGGCCTGCACGACGTCTTGCGGGATGCTGGCCCCGACTCGTGGGGGCAGGCATTGCTGCGTCGCGAGCACAACCTTCCCGATGCCACGCCTTCTGTCCGCTTTTTGACGCTGTCGAACAATGCACATCGCTGGGGTGCGCTTGCTATCGGTGTCAGCAAAAACCCGTCTGTGGCCGCTTTCGCCACGCCAAAGTTGCCGCATTTGGACAAACTGATTGCTGAACTGCGGGCGATCAGCGCTCACCTGCCTGCGGTCGATGCAGCATTGCGTGCGCGGCTGGTGCAAACTGCCAGTGTGGGCGGCGCGCGTCCCAAAGCAACCGTCCAGGATAGTGAAGGCCAGCTCTGGCTGGTAAAGCCCCGGATTGCGACGGATATCGCCGACATCCCGCGCCTGGAGCACATGGCGCAGCAATGGGGCGCCGCCAGCGGGCTGCGTTTTGCGGCGACTGTCCTGCATGCGGTCGACGCGGGCTTCAGTGCCGTCCGCGTACTGCGTTTTGACAGGGACAAAGCGCGCCGATTCATGTGTGTCAGCGCAGCGAGCTTGCTGCAGTCCGCATATCCTGCCACGGCCATGGAAACCGATCGGTGGAGCTACCCCCGCCTGGCGGAGCAACTTAAACTGATTGGCGCCCCGAATGAAGACCGGCGCGAACTGTTCGGCAGGATGGTGTTCAACGCAGTCTGTGGCAATGACGACGATCACGTACGCAATCATGCCGTCCATTTTCGTCCCGACCTGGGTGGCTGGCGCCTGGCGCCGGCATTCGATGTCGTGCCCAATCCCGTGGAGACGCCGCGACAATTGGACATGCAGCTGGCAACGCGGCTTTTCGATATTTCACGCGCAACGATCTTGCTCGATGCGCACCGTTTCGGCTTCGCTGGACAGGAGGAAGCCTCTCAGTTCCTGGACAATCTGCTGATACGCATCGATGCCAGTTTTCAAGCGTCGGTTGCTGTGCTTGATGATGACTGGCAGAAATTCATGTACGACCGCCTGAACGACAATCTCGCCTTGCTGCGCCAGCCCTGATCGGTCGATCAGGAAAGTGATTTTCCGGTAGAGAATTTGCAGGCGCTAATTACCCTCTTCATGAGGTCCCCTTGAGACTCAAGCGGCTTCAAGTATGCGTACTTCGACGCGCATGCCGGCATGTGCCGTCATATTGATCAAAGTATCGATGGAAAACACGCCGAGCTTTCCTCTCAATAGGTCAGAGATCCGTGGCTGGGTGACTTGAAAGGCCTTGGCAGCTTGCGCCTGGGTCCAGCCCGTCTTTTCAATATGGTCCTTCAACGCCATCATCAGACTTGATCGAACTTTCAAGTTCTCGGCGGCCTCGGGCGTGTCTTCGAGGGCGTCCCAGATACTGGTAAATTTTTCGTTACTCATCATCAGATCCTTCAATAACTCTTTGTAACGTGTTTTGGCCAGGTCGATATCGAGGTGACTGGTTTGCTGCGACTTTTTCTGGAGGCAATGTAAAACGTAGATAGCATCGGCAAATTTACCTACATACATAACACGAAAGATGCCTGCTTCATCCTTGACGCGTATTTCCTTGACGCCAGGTCCGACAGTAGCCATCGGTTTCCAGTCATCAGCATCACGACCATGTTGAACCCGGTCCAGCTGGTACCCGGCTTCGCTTCTTGCTTTTGCCGGAAAGTTGCGCAGGTCATCGAGTGAACTGCCTCGGAAAATGAGATGTTTGATCGCACTCATTCGACAAATATACAAGTTTTTGTATATCGACGCAAGCGAATGTGCGAAGCGGCTTGGCTACCCCGCCAGGTTCGCCTTCTGCCGCTTCAGGCGCCAGCGCAGGATGCCGGTCGAATAGGTGCCGAAATAGGCGCCCGTCAAACCGACCACCAGCATGGTCAGCGGGCTGTCGGTAAACGGGGGCGTGGGCGTGGAGCCGGCGTACAGTTCAAAGCCAATGTAGAGCACGCGCGCGGCGAACAGCATCGCGATGACGATGCCCAGGCGTGCGTTCGGCGTGAAAAAGTAACCCTCGTCGGTCTCGTCGAAACGCGTCAGCTTCAAGCCCCAGATGCCATACGCAATGCCGGCTGCCGTGCCCACCGCCAGCGCGGCGAGCGACATGGGTTTGCCCAGCACTTCGGACGCCGGCACCAGGATCATCGCGAGGAACACGAAAATGCCGGTGTAATGGCGCGTCAAAATCGAGCGCTGGCGCTGCATCTGGGTTTTCAGGCGCGCGTAGACGCGCCAGACCAGCACGGGCGTGAGGACGAGGAGGGCGACGGTGGTGATGGTAAGGCTGGAATTCATGCAGTGATTCTTCCCGGTGGACAAGCGGACATTGTAAGCGCGCCGGCAGCGGAACATCGGCCGGCGCCCTGGCGTGTTACTGTTTTGGCTTCACTTTTGCAGGAGTTCCCCGCCATGAATCCCAACGTCATTCCCGTGCACGCCCACCGCGCGCCCGATCCGGTGCCAGTCGACGACCCGATGCCGCTGCCATCCGACCATCCCCATCACGGCCCCTCGCACATGCCCAGCGACGAGGAGCCGATCCCGGATCCGAACCCGCAAGTGACTTTGCATTGACGCCCTCAGGGGGCCTCAAAAAACCAGTGCGAGCGGCAGTAATGGCGGTTGAGAAGCGCAGCTGTACAGGCGTACAGCGAGCATCGCAAACCGCCAGTGCAACGCGCAGCGGGTTTTTCGAGGTTCCCTAATCGAATGCCCATGAGTACAAGAGATCGAGCGCCGTGTTGGTGCCGGTCTGCACCTGCACTGACAGACGCGGGTTGATCTTGTAGCGCACCTTGACCAGGCTGCTGGCCGTGGCGGCGCCCTGTTCGAACGTGACATACAGCCGCGACGAGATCCGTTTGCCCACCGTGACGACCGTGCTTTCCAGGCCCGCTGCCTGCGAGACGCCCAGTTCATCGAGCCCGAGCGAATTGGCGATCTTCGACTGGATGCCGCCGGTGCCGCCTGCGCCGCCCAGCAGCGCGCCAGCGGCTGCACTGAGCACGCCGGCCTCGTTGCCGGAGGTGCCCTCCATGCCGTGGCCCAGCACCAGCCACGACAGCTTGTCGCTGTCCGGCACAGTGGGCGTCGACACCAGTTTGGCCGACGGCGCCAGTGCCGTGCCGCGCACTTCCACGCCTGCTTCCACGTTGGTCTCAGTGAGCTGCTCGCCTTCCGGGCGCTTCCTCACCGCAAGGATGTTCAGCGACGGGTTGTCGTACGGGCCGCTGAAGGTCAGCACGCCCCGTTCGATGGTCAGCTTCTGGCCATACGCCGCGTAGGTACCGTTGTTGACGCGGATGCTGCCGTTCACGCGCGGCGGCCGTCCGCCCGACATGCGCACCCGCGCCGCGCCGGCCAGGTAGGCATCGGCGCCCATGCCGCGCAGGTGGAAGTCGTCGCCCAGGTCCACTGCCAGGTCCACCGACAGGGGCCTGGAGGGTTCTGCCTTTTGCGGCGCCACATTGCTGCGGCCCAGGACCACGACGTCGCTCGAGATGGTGGGGCGGCCCAGCGGCGCGAGTTCGAGCAGCGCGCGGTCGGCCTTGAACCTGCCGTCCAGCGCGAACGTTTTTGCGTCGCGCACCAGCGTGCTCTCGCCGCTGACGATCAGCGTGCGGTCGGGCCGCGACAGCACTTCGAGCTTGTTGGCCACCAGTTTCAGGTTGGCGGTCGCTTCGCCCGCAGCAAAGCGCACATTGCCCGTGGCGAGGGCATTGCCGGTGGCGCCGTCGAACGCCAGGCGTTCGAGTTGCAGCTGGTCGCCCGCCAGCTGGGCGCGCAGCTGGCCGTTCCGCAGGCGCAGGCCTTGCTCTGCCCAGCGCACCGTCATGTTGTCGCCGTTGATATTGCCGTTGAGCGTAGGCGTACCCACGGTGCCGGCGCCGGAGAGGGCCAGCTTCAATGCGCCGTCCAGTTCCAGGCCCGGGGTGCCGGCCAGCGGCGCCATCCAGGCAATCGATCCCATGTCGGCGTTGGCCGTGAAGCGCAACGGGCTGTCGTTGCCGAGGCGCCCGTTGATCATTTGGGCGGTGGCGTCGACGCGGGCCTGGCCCAGGCGCGAGCCGGCCACGTCGAGTTGCATGCGCAGTGCGCCGGCCGTGACGTCCGCGCGTGCTTCCAGCTTCGACAGGCCCAGGATGACCGGTGTATCGCTGCCGACCACCAGGTCGCCCGCTTCGCGGAACACGCGCACGTTGCCGTTCAGCGCAGGCACGCCGGAGGCGGCTACCTGCATGTCCAGTGCCCACGACGCGCCCAGTGTCAGGCTGCCGCTCAGGGTGTCGCCCAGGGTGGGCGCCAGCTTGGCCAGGTAAGTGAGCGGGACCGCAGTGGCTGCGCCACGGCTGGTCCAGTGCCCGCCGTTTTTGGTCAGCGCAGCGATGTTGACCGAGCCGTTGGCCAGCGCCAGCACGGCGTTGCCCAGGTCAATGCGCTGCGGCGACGCCAGGCCTGCCACGCCAGCGCCCGGCGCTGTAGTGAGACTCAGTGGCACTGGCGCCTGCAAGGTGACGGCATACTGGCCGCGGTTCTGCAGTGCGGCGATGGTGCCGGTCCAGGCGTCGCCTTTCCAGCCGCCGCGTACTTCGGCGTTGGCGTCAAAAGTGTCAGCGCGCGCCGTCAGTTTCAGGGTGTGCGCACCGCGCGTGCCGTCCGTGACCAGGCGCGCCGCGGCGATTTTTGTGTCGCCCGAGGCAAAGTCGGTGATCTGGATATCGCTGACGATCGGGTCCGCCGCACCGCGCCCGGTTCCCAGGCTGGCCGACGCTTTCAGCGACTTGAGCGAGACCTTGCCCATGGCGCGGATGTTGTCGCCCGCCAGCGTGGCGGACAGCGACGGCGCCTGCATGGTGCCGGACGCCGTGCCCGCGCCGCGCAGCGCGCCGCCGAAATCGGGGCCGAAGGCAGCCAGTTGCGGCGCGTCGATGCGCCAGTCGAGCTTGTCGCCGGCCTGGCCGAAATTACCCTTGGCGGCAATCACGTTGGCGCCCACGTGCAGGTCAACGTCGGCGTTCGACACGTGTTGTTTGTCCACCGATAATCTTGCATAGCCAGTGAGCGGCGAGGCGGCCAGGGTCGACGGTTGCAATGCGAGATTGAGTGCGCCGGCCCAGTTGGCGCCACCGCGCCCGCTTGCGTCAAAGGTGCCGTTGATGCTGCCGGCCAGGGGCGAGCCGAACGCAGCCGGGTTGAAGCGCTGCGCCGTGCCGCTGGCCTTGACTTCGGGGCCGTTGGCGCCGAGCCAGGCTTCGCCGCTGGCGTGCAGCACGCTGTCGCTCGTCTTGCGCAGGCCCTTGACCCAGCCCAGTCCCTTTGCGTCGGCCACGAAGGTGGTGCGCGGCGCCTTCATGGTGCCGGTCACGACGCCGTTGGCATCGATGGCGCCATACAGGTCGCCCCGCGCAACGGACAGGTCGGCCGCGCCCACGCGCCACAGCAGCTTTTCACCGGGCGCGCCAAACGCGCCGTTCAGCGTGACCTTGTTCTGGCCCAGCGCCAGCGCCGCGTCGATGCCACTGATGTGGGTGGCGTCGGCATTGAGTTTGCCCTTGCCGGTCAAGGGCTGGTTGAACAGGCGGCTTGGGCGCAGGCCAAAGTCGGCTGCCACGCGCCAGGCCGGCTGGCCTTCCGGCGTCGTGGCCGAATTTGGCTTCACTTCGGCCAACACACCCGTGGTGTGGATGTCGGCGTTGATGTCGGCCTGGGGGAAGTCGCCGAACGACGCCGGGTTGAATTTGCTGGCGTTGGCGTTGATGTTGAACGGTTTATCCTTGCCCAGGTCCAGCATGCCATCGAGCTTGACGCTGCTGGCGCCGGCGCTGATGCGCGCTTCCTGCAAGGTCAGGATGTTGTTGGTCAGCGCTGCGGTGGCGGTCAGCTTCAGGCCCGAATCGACCAGCGACGTGACCAGTGTCTGGGTGTCGCCGCGGTTCGACACGGTGATGTCGCCGGCAATCTTTGTCGCCTTCATGGAGCTGTAGAGCTCCTTGACGTCGAGCCGGTCGGTATGGAGCGTAAAGTCGGCGCTGCCCAGACCCGTGTCGCCTTCCTTGCGCTGCACGGCGCCGCTGCCGGTGAATTTGCCGGCAGCGCCGAAATCGACGAGCACGTCGGCGATGTTCAGTGCATTCAGGTTGCCTCCAAGCTGGCCGCGCATGGCGCGCAGGGGCAAGCGCTGCTGGTCGAGCGCGCCGGCCGGGCCGTCATTGGTGATGTCGACATTGCCGGCGATGTTGCGGTTGGCGTCCACTTTGGCCGCGACGGCAAACGCCAGGTCGGCCGTTGGCAGCGATGGATTGAAAAAGCCCGGGTCGATGTTCTTGCCGTGCAAAGCGAATTCGCGCAGCGGGATGTCGGCATACGGCGCGATGGCGAAGTGGCCGTCGCCGACCGCGCGCCCGGCCTGGCCGGTGGCGTCGAGCAGCGCCAGGTTCAGGTCGCCACCGACTTTCAGCTTCAGTTGCGCCGGTGCGGTACCTGCAGCAGCAGTCGCCTGCGTCAGGCTGCCCGCGCCAGCCAGTTTGAAGGGCTTGTTGACGCCGATGCTGGCGTTCGCTGCAACGTTGCCGAACGGCGTGGCAGCGGAGGCGTCGCGCAGGTCCCACTTCTGCTTGTCGCCAGTGAGCTTGAACCGGATGTTGTCCACTTCGGTGGCAGCGCCCTTGTTCACGAACACGGCTTTGTTGATGCGCGCGTCGGCGACTGACACGTTGAACGGCGCTGCCAGCGACGTGGGCATCGGCGACGGTGGCGACTCCTTTAACGTTTCCGAGCGCAGGCTGCCGACCCAGAGCTGGTCGATGGCGATTGCGCCGGTGAGCGCCGCGCGCGGCGACCAGTCGATGTCGATGTTGTCCAGCGTGAGTACCGACTCGGGCGTGCGGAACACGGCGCGCTTGATGTGCATCTTGCCGTACAGGGAACCCGTGACGCCGGACAGTGTCAGCTTGCCGCCGCTGGCGTTGGCGACTTTTTGCGCGACCATCTGCAAGGTCGTTTCGCGCCCGCCGTAGTACAGCGCGCCGCCGGCCAGGACGGCTGTGAGCGCGAGGCCGATGGCGACGCGGCGTGGCCAGCGTTTTGGTTTTGGCGGGTTGGCAGGAGGCGTGGTGGTGTTGGTATCGTCGCGTTGCATCAGAAAGTAAATCCCAGGGAGAAGTGCAGGCGGACTTTTTTGACGGCCTGGCCGTAAGCCACGTCGACATTGATCGGTCCGACCGGGCTGCGCCAGCGCGCACCCACGCCGTAGCCATATTTCGGTTTCAGGTCCTTGAACTTGTCGGCCGCGTTACCGGCGTCGATGAAAAAGGCTACGCCATAGGGCGGCTTGAACCACCAGTCGTATTCGGCACTCGCCGTGGCCAGATAGCGCGCGCCGGTGATGGCATCGCCCAGCCGGACACCCAGCTCCTGGTACGCGTAACCGCGCACCGACTGGTCGCCGCCGGCGCGGAACAGCACCGTGCTTGGCACGCCGAGTTTTTCTTTCGAGGCGACGGCGCCGGCTTCGCCGCGCAGGATCAGCGTACCTTGCGGGCCGAGCGGGCGGTAGTAAATGCCGCGGCCGTAGGCGCGGATGAATTTCTCGTCCGTCAACACCGGCAGCACGGCAGCGCCCAGCTGGCCGGAGAGGGCGTAGCCGCGCGTCGGGGCGATCAGGCTGTCGAGTTCGCGCTTGGTAATCGAAAATGTGACCGGGAGGCTTTTCGCACGCGACGAGAGGATTTCGCCGACGCTGAGTTTTTCCGTCAGCGCCTCAATCATCACGCTCTTTTCCAGCAGCGGCGTGCCCCAGGCGCGCTTGGCCGACACGCTGGTCACTGCCGTGATCTCGTTCTCGATGTCGGTGTGCGTGTAGCCGCCGCCAACGCTGTCGTTGTAGCCTTTGGCGGTGGTGGGCCAAAAGAAATCGACGCGTGCGAGCTGCTGCTTCTGCTCGTACGTGAGGTTCGATTTCATGCGCAGGCCTTTTACGTTCAGGTCGTCGTACGCCAGCTGGGCGCGCGCGCCCGTGTTGGTCGACATACCGATGCCGGCTGTAACGTTTTTCTGCTTGTTTTCCGTCACGCGCACAATCACGGGCAGCGTGGTGGGACCATTGACGGCGGTCGGCGCTGCAGCTTCCGGCGCGCCCGCTTCTTCCGCCTCGTCAGCTGCATCGATCTGCGCGCCAATCACGCCGCGCATGTCGACGGTGACTTCGACGCTGGCAAAGTAACCCGTGTCCTGCAGCTTTTGCTGGAAGGCCTGCATGGCTGCTTCGCTATATTCGTCGCCCGGGCGAATGCGGTTCAGGTTGGTGATGATGGTTTCCGGATAGCGCTTGATGCCGCGGATGCGGGTGGCGCCGAAGCGCATTTCCGGGCCGCTGTCGACCACGACTTTCAACGCGGCCTTGTTCTGCTCGGGATCGACCGTGGCGCTGGACTCCGCCAGCTGGGCGCGCGGAAAGCGCGTCTGGGCAATCGAGCGCACCAGCGAACGCTTGGCCGATTCCCAGTCGGCCATGCGAAAGCGCGCGCCTTCAGGCAGGCCCCAGCGTGTGCGCAGGTCGTTGGCCTCCAGCGGCACGCTCTTGTCGTCGAAGGGCACATAACCCTGCAGGGCCAGGTCGAGCGCGCCGACCACCACTGCCGGGCCTGGCTCGACAATCACGCGCACGATCGGGTTGCCGTTGCTGCGTGTCTCCATGCCAGCGGTGACCTTGGCCGAATAATAGCCTTCAGTCTCGAGCAAGGTTTTCGACTGGTCGGGCGTGATTTTGACCAGGCGCTGCAACTGGTCCATCGTCATCTTCTCGTTGCCCCGGAAACGCACCAGGTCGAGGTTGTCCTCGAGCAGCTTTTCCAGCTGGCGCGGGGCGTCGATGCGGACCGTGTAAGTGATGGTGGGCGCAGGCGCTTCCTGCGCGCAAGCCGGGGCGCACACTGTGGCCAGGAGGGGGGTGGCACACACGGTCAGCACAATTTGTGCCAGAATTCGGGGCTGCCGAAATGCCGCTGCAGCGCGGTGGGGTCTTGCGAGAAACATGGGGCTCCAGAATGTCAATACTCGCGTCATCTTAACGGATTGCTAAAAATAGCGGCGAACGATTAACCTCAAGAAAACAACTTCCATGTCTCCAGCCACGCCGTTTGTCACCGCCACTCCTGCTGCCGATACGGCGCTCGTCCTGTTCAGTGGCGGACAGGATTCCACCACCTGCCTGGCCTGGGCCCTGGAACGGTATGCTCGTGTAGAAACGATCGGTTTCGATTATGGCCAGCGCCACGCCATCGAGCTGACGGTGCGCCCGACCTTGCTGGCCAAGATGCGCGCGCAATATCCGCAGTGGGCGGACCGGCTGGGCGACGACCATATGATCGACCTGTCATTGATTGGCAAGATTTCCGACACGGCCCTGACCAGCAACGTGGAAATTGCCATGCAGGCCAATGGGCTGCCAAACACATTCGTGCCGGGTCGTAACCTGCTGTTCATGACGGTGGCTGCCACGGTGGCATACCGGCGCGGGCTGACGGTGCTGGTGGGCGGCATGTGCGAGACGGATTTTTCCGGCTATCCCGATTGCCGCGACGACACGATGAAGGCACTGCAAGTGGCGCTCAACCTGGGCATGGCCACGCGCCTGAAAGTGGAAACGCCGCTGATGTGGCTGGACAAGAGCCAGACCTGGGAACTGGCGCAGCACCTGGGCGGCAGCGCGCTGGTCGACCTGATCCGCGCCGACACGCACACCTGCTACCTGGGCGAGCGCGGCGCGCTGCATGCCTGGGGTTATGGCTGCGGCACCTGCCCGGCGTGCGCGCTGCGTGCGCGCGGCTACGAACAGTTCGCCGCGCGCCGGGCCGCTTAAACCGATTTTTCCAGCACGACCCGCGGCCGGCGCGCGCGGCTGGCCAGGTACCAGACCAGTGCGAGCGGTAACAGCAGGGGCAGCAGCAGCGGGGAAATGGCCAGCATGACGCACACTGCGGCAAACATCAGTGAGCTCAGCAGGATGATGCCGACCCCGGCAAACACCACCGCCAGCACCATGCCCACGATGACCATGATGCCGGCCGCCAGCAGCGTGCCGCCGCCGGCAAACAGGACACCGAGCAGGATGCCGGACAGGCCGTCGGCTTCGTCGCCATCGATGTTGAATACCACGCCATGCATGTCGGCAAACACATTCCAGGCCACGGCGGCAATCAGGAATAGCAAAATAAAGGGAGCGATCTTTTTCATGGTGCAGCCTCCTGGTCAATGCGCGAGCGTGGTGGGTATGGGCGTACTGTAGCGAGCGCCGGGCGCGGCAGCGCGCCCTGTGCGACAGGATGCCGCTTTGCGCCGATGGACGGTCGGGAAGGCGCCGCCAGCAGCATCGCGATGGCGGAAGACCTTGCAAACGACGAGCCTCCACCTATACTGACAGCCTGCTCTGTTGCAGGAGGTAGCGATCATGCACGCTGTTACACGTCAGCTCGCCACGCGCGAGGCCGCTGTGCCGAATGGTCCCAAGGGCCCGCCATCGGCGCCGCCCGCCATTCCGCCGATCATCATCAATCCGGTCAATCCGTTCAGCAAGCACGTCCCGGTGCCGTCCATCGACCCCGTGCGCGTGCCGCTCGGGCCGCCCGTCATGCCGCCGCCCCGTTCCGGGTTTTATCTTGCGTGCGCTTGACGACCTGAACGGCCGTTTTCCTCTATCATTTGGTCCCGTGGCAAATGCCAGCTCAGACGATGTCCACCATGACCGACCAGATTCAAGAACACGACGAACCGGAAGAAGACGACGGCCCGGTCCAGCAACCACGCCTCTGGCAAGGTAACGGCTGGACCGCGCGCGTCATCAAGAATGACGACGACGAAGGCTGGGCCGTTGCGATGATCAGGGACGGCGAACCGGAGCCGGCCCTGGTCGGCCCCTGGACGATGGGGCGCGACAAGAAAAACCCCAAGCCGCTTGACGTCAACGCGTTCCACACGCTGGTGAAAACCGCGTCCGAAGTCATCCGCCGCCACGAGCAGGCGCTGCACGCGCAACTGCACAAGTACCTGTACGTGCGCACTGAAGAAGGCGAACTGAAGATCACGATGGACATCATCCCGGACGAAGAGCATCCGTACGCCATCCTGAAGGCGTTCGACGAAATGGGCGAGCAGGTAGCGACATCCCGCGTGGAAGCCAATTTCAAGCTCACCACCACCAGCGCCGACAAATGGGTGGAGAGCGACTTCCGGGCGCCGCGCTCCTGACACTGGCCGTATAACGGCCGGGCTGTTATATTTCCCTGGTGCATTGATCCGTGCACCCATTTGAGGGAAACGATGAACAACCGTCTCGAGCGCCTGGAAGCAGTGCAGGCCATGCTGCTGGAAATTGGCCAGTTGTCGATGCGCTGCACCGACATCAGCGAGTTTGTCAGCGCCGTGCACCGCGCGCTGGGCCGCATCATGTATGCGGCCAATTTTTATGTGGCGCTGTCCGACCGCGACGACGGGACCGTGCGCTTCGTCTATTTTGTCGATGAAGTCGATGTCGACCTGGTGCCGGGTCCCGAGACCGGTGTCAGGCTGGGCACGCCAGAACAGTCGCCGACAGCCTGGGTGATTGCCCACGGTACCAACCTCACATTGACTGCGGAAGAATTTCGCCAGCGCGACGTGTTGAGCGGCAATCGAAGCATCGGCAGCCATGCCGAACAATGGATGGGTTGCCCGCTGCTCGACCAGCATCACTGCGTGCTTGGCGCCATCGTGATCCAGAGCTACGACGTGCTGCACCGCTATACGGCGGAAGACGAAGCGCTGTTCAGCATGATTGCCAACCATGTGTCGGTGGCGCTGCAGGGTCTGCAAAGCGTGGACCGGCTGGAGCGCGCTGTCCATGAACGCACCGAAATGCTGGCGCGCCAGAATGCGGCGCTGCGCGAAGCCCAGTCGGAACTGGTGCGCCAGGAAAAACTGGCGTCGCTGGGCCGCCTGGTGGCGGGCGTGGCGCATGAAATCAATACGCCGCTGGGCATTTGCGTCACCGCGACATCGCACCTGGTGCAGGAACTGAAACTGACGCGCGAAGAACTGGCGGCAGGCGAGATGACGGCAGAGAGCCTGGCATCGTTTTTCGACATCGTCGACCAGTCGCTGCGCATCCTGACCAGCAATACCCAGCGCGCTGCGGCGCTGGTGCGCAGCTTCAAGCAGGTGGCGGTGGACCAGTCGTCCGATGCCATCCGCAGCTTCAATCTGCGTACGTACCTGAACGAAGTACTGCTGTCGCTGCAACCCAAACTCAAGGGCCGGCCGATCAAGGTCGAGGTCGACTGCCCGCCCGATATCGTGCTCGACAGCTTTCCCGGTGCGGTGTCGCAGATCCTCACGAACATGGTCATGAATTCACTGGTGCATGGCTTCGAACACGACCAGTCCGGCACGATCCGGATCCATGCCTCCTGCGCCAATGGCGTGATGCATGTCGCGTATGCCGATGATGGCGCCGGCATGGATGCCGATACGCTGGGTAAACTGTTCGATCCGTTCTTCACCACACGGCGCGGCACCGGCGGGAGCGGGCTGGGCGCGCACATCCTGTACAACCTGGTGACGGGGCCGCTGGGCGGCACGATCCGGGTCGAGAGCGCACCGGGGGAGGGGTTGAAATATTTCCTGAAATTTCCGTTGAATCGCCGGGTGGAGAAAGCGGCCGCGTGATGCTGGCGGTGGGTGCTGCGTACGGGTTATGGGTCCCGGCCTGCGCCGGGATGACGGTTCAAAGTTTATCGGGAAAACTCCGCCAACTTTTAGCCACCAGGGAAATCAATCGGGCAACAATCGGTTGATCTCCTCCGCCTTGTCGATATTCTTGATTAACAGGTCGACATACCCCGGGTCGAGGTGTTTGCCCGCTACTTCGCGCATGTACGCGGTCACCTGTGCCACTGGCCACGCCTCCTTGTAGCAGCGCGCATGGCTGAGCGCGTCGAACACGTCCGCGACGGCGACGATGCGCGCATACGGGTGGATCGCAGTGCCGGCCAACCCTTGCGGATAGCCGGTGCCGTCGTATTTTTCGTGGTGCTGGTGCGCAATGATGGCTGCTGCCTTCAAGATCGGACGGCTCGAGCCGTCCAGGATTTGCAGGCCGATGGTGGGGTGCTGCTGCATGATGGCCCATTCATCTGCGTCGAGCTTGTCGGGTTTGAGCAGCACGCTGTCGGGCGTGGCAATCTTGCCGATGTCGTGCATGGGCGACGCGTGCACGAGGACTGCGGTTTCATCGGCCGACATGCCCGATTCCTGCGCCAGCAAATGCACTACCTGGGCCATGCGGCGAACGTGGTTGCCCGCTTCGTGCGAGCGCGATTCGACCACGTCGCCCAGGCGCATGATCAGCTCGGCCTGGGTATCGGTGATTTCCTGGTTCAGCAAGATATTGTCGAACGCGATCGCCACGCCGGAACAGAACACTTCCAGCAACTGTGCATCGATGTCGGAGATCGACTCCACGCCCTTCAACACCAGCAACGATGCCTTGCCGCTGTTGTTGGGAAAGTAGCCGATGTACGTGCCCGATTGCAGGCGCGAGATGCGATTGCGGTGGGCGTCGTCAAGCTGGGCAATCAGCTCGTCGGACAGGACATCGCCCATGTCGCCGATCTGCGCCAGCACTTCGTAAGTGGATTCACCTGTAATCAGGCTGGCGCCGGCCAGGCGCAGCAGCATGCTTTGCTCGAGGCGCAGCAGGGCCACCACTTGCTGCAGCAAGCCGCTGGCAAAGTCCTTCAAATTTCTCTGCTGGAAAATATGGGCCGAAGCAGCGATCACGCGCTCGAGGCCTTCGCGGTAGACGTGCTGGGTACGGCGCGCTTCTTCCACCTTCATGATGTCGCGATAGGCGCGCAGCGCGGCAAACGTGGTGGTGAACAGTTTCGTGCGGTCGAGCTCAGTCTTTTCCTTGTAATCGTTGATATCGTAATCGACGATCACGCGCTCTTCCGGCGCCTGCCCGGGCTGGCCGGTGCGCAGGACAATGCGCGTGAACTGGTTGCCCAGCTCCTGGCGCATCCAGCGCGCCACTTCGAGGCCACTGTCTTCGCGCTCCATGACGACGTCCAGGAACACCAGTGCAATATCCTTTTCACGCGCCAACACTTCCTTGGCTTCGGCTCCCGAATAAGCGTGCACGAACGAGAGGGCGCGGCCATCGAGGCGGAACCGGTGCAGCGTCAGCCTGGTGACGTCGTGAATATCCGGTTCATCGTCGACAAGCAACACTTTCCACGGCGCGAGTTGGGGAGCAGCAGGTGCGAGGAAGGACATGAGAACGTTCCGATACCGTTTATCGATGGGTAATTGCGCAGGGGAAAATAGTTGCGCTAGATCAAAGGATTGTAGTCTGGCTATTCGGCATTAACAACCAGCAATAACGTTGCTTGTGCCAAAAAGTTACACCCGGTTCGATCACGGTTCAGTTATATCGTTTCTGACAGTTTTCGCAGAAGAAAGCACGGCGCTGAGTCGTGCCGAACTTCCCTTTTGAAAAGGGAATGTGGCATCGGGGACACATTGTTTTTGCATGCGCGAGCCAGTTCGCCTTGAGGACATACTCTTTTTTCCAGCGCAGGAAGTCAAAGCTGTAGTTGCGCGCTTCCGCTACCAGCTGGCGCAGTTTCGGCGCAGACAGGGCGCCCACGGTTGACAGCGGATGTACACGGATCCGGAACAGCACTTCGTTCTTGATGATATTGCCGACGCCGGCAAAAATGGTCTGGTCAAGCAGCGCGTCGCAGACCAGCATCGCCGGTTGCGCACGCAGCTTCTTGAGTGCATTGGCCGCGCTCCAGCTGTCGCTCATGACATTTGCGCTCCAGTCATACGTGGCGTCCAGGTCGGGAGCAATTTCCTTGACGGAACAGGCATAGAAATTCATTTCGCCGCCGTCCTCCATCGTCAGGCCCAGGCGCTTGAACCGCCCCTCCTTGTGTGCGTCGATCGCATAGCTGCCGAACAGCAGGAAGTGAATGCGCAGCACGATCGTCGGCAGCTCGATGATGAAATGCTTGCCCCAGGCGCGCAGCGACAGGATCGGCTGGCCCACCAGGTCACGCGGGTCGATGGCCGTCGTATTGCCCTCAGCGGCAACGATCTCCTGGCCGACGAAGCGCATGGTTTCTTCCTGCAAAATGAAGAGTGTTGGTCCTTCCGGCATGGTGTTTCCCCCTTCCATGCATTGTGTGCGTGAAAGGCTGGGTGACCTGTGCGGGAACGAACATTCTGCGCGTGCGGACCATGTTGGCAAACCGGCGTAAGATTGCCTGATGTTCCAGTACACATGATGAGGCAAGCATGAAACAGCAATTGAAAACCCTGATTGCCGGCAGCCTGCTGCTGGCCAGCGCTGCCGCCAGCGCGGATGTCACCGTCAACTTCGTCAAGCCGGAAGATTTTCCCGACATGCCGTTTTCACCCGTGGACCGCGATGCCGTGCTGAAAGACGTCGGCGATTATTTCGTCAAGCTGGGGAAAAATTTACCGGAGGGAACCAACCTGCGTATCGACGTGCTCGACCTGGACCTGGCGGGGCGCCTCGAGCCGTCGCGGCGCGGCGCCCGCGACCTGCGCATCCTGCGCGGCGGCGCCGACTGGCCGCGCATGAAACTCCATTACACGATCGAGGCGGGCGGCAAGGTGGTCAACAGTGGCGACGCCACGCTGCAGGACATGAATTACCAGTTCAACAGCAAGCGCCTGTCCGACAGCGATCCGCTGCGTTATGAAAAGCACATGATCGACGAATGGTTTTACAAGGAAGTTGCGCCGCGCAAGCCGGGCTGATGCTGGCGTAACAACCGCAGCGCCGGGCGGTGCATCCGTCCGGCGCGCGTGTCAATCGACCCAGTTGACGCGGCTGAACTTGGAGCGGAAGTCGTCCGGCATGTCGACCACCTGGCTGGTGTGATAGTTGAAAAACACGAAGCCGGATTTGGCCATGGCAATGAGGCGCTTGTCGCGCGGCCGCGTGACGCGGAAAATGAGGTCGCCGCCGTATTTGTTGAAATCCATGACGCCCACTTCGAACACCAGCTGGTCGCGCGCGTGCGCTTCGGCGCGGTAGGTCGTGGCCAGGTCGGTGACGATGATGCCGGTGCCGTCGCGCTCCGTTTCCGGGACGCCGTATTCAAACAGGAACCGCGCGCGTGCCTCCGAGATCATCGAGATCATCGAATCGTTGCCGAGGTGGTTAGCCGCGTTGATATCCGTTACGCGCACCGTCAGCGGCGTGGTGTAACAGTACTGGTCTTCGGGAAAGTCGAGTTGTAAGCGTGCCATGCGTGAATTCTACCTGTTTCTCACCAGTGTTTCGACAGCGTCCCGTGCGCGGGCAGTATCGACACCTATCTGCGGCTGATGCGGTAAATTTTACCGCTGCCGGCGAGCAGGTACAACTCGCCGTTGCCGTCTTTCCCGAACGAGACGACATTGCCCAGCCCCGTGATGTTCCAGTCGCGCTGGTCGGAAACGCTGCCGTTTGCCCCTGGCACGACGCTTTTCAGGAAGCCGCGGCAGAAATCCGAATAGAAGTAGCGCCCCACCAGTTCGGGCAGCGCTGCGCCGCGGTAGACGAAGCCGCCGGTGATCGAACAGCCGTTGACGTTGTTGGCGCCATGCAGGTACTCGAAGGCGGGGGCCGTCAGGCCGGACAGGTCGCAAGTGGCGGCGTTGTAGCAGGCCGTGCCCTCGGCGATGTTCCAGCCATAGTTGAGTCCGCCAGCGCCGGCTGAGGCAATGTTGACTTCTTCGCGCAGGTCCTGACCCACGTCGGCAATGATTACCTGCGCGCCGTCGAACGTGAAGCGCCATGGGTTACGCAAACCGGATGCCCAGATTTCGCCGCGCCGCCCGGTCTGGCCTGCATACGGATTCGATGGCGGAATGGCGTACGGCTGCGCAATGGTGGCGTTGCCCACATCGAGCCGCAGCAGCTTGCCAAGCAAGCTGTTCAGGTTTTGTGCATTCCTCAGCGGGTCGCCGCCACCGCCGCCGTCGCCCGTGCCCAGGTACAGGAAACCATCGGGTCCGAACGCCACCTGGCCGCCGAAATGGTTCTGGAAATTGGGATGCGCAATGCGGATGATGACCAGGGCCGAGAGGGGATCGAGGACGTTGGCGTTGGACGACACCGTGAAACGCTCGATGACGATATTCTGGCTGTTGTCGGTGTAATACACGTAGACGTGGCCATTGAACGCGTAGCGCGGATCGAAGGCCAGCGACAGCATGCCGCCTTCGCCGCCCGTGAACACGCGGGCACTGATGTCGAGGTAGGGTTGTACCAGCAGCACGCTGTTCTGCATGATGCGCACGCGCCCGGCGCGCTCGACGATGAACTGGCGCGCGTCGCCCGCCGGCGCCGTGAGGAAGACGGGGCTGGCGGCCGTGGCCACTTCCACTGCTGCCAGCGTTACCGCATTGCTGCCATAGACGACCGTGGCATTGGCAGTGGTGTTCGCAGTGACGGTGACGACCTGGGTGGCAGGCGTCGCGGTCCAGGTGGCGCCGCCCACGGTGATGTTGCCTGCTGCCAGCGTATAACTGCCTGGCGCCAGCATGGTCAATGTGGAGGACTGGGTCAGGTCGCGCACGAAATTGTCGGGACCCGTGACACGCACGGCGCCGTTGCTCCCGGCCGGCACGCTGGCGACCGTCACGGCCAGGCTGCCGGTCGCGACCGGTGGAGGGGTGGGATTGCCGCCATCGCCGTCTCCGCCGCCGCAGGCAACGAGCAGGCAAGCAAGGAGACCGAGCAAATACAAACGCGCGTACGCAATCATGACACCTCCGCAGAAGGACATCGATGCAGTGCTGCTTGCGAGAGATTGTGCCGCTAACCGTTCAGGTGCAGCGCACGCTTGCCTGAGGAAATTTCACGGCAGGGCAGGCGCGCGACGGCGGGTCTTGCGCACCATGCCGGCGGGGTCGACCAGCACGACGAACTCGGCAAACCGTCCGCCATCGGCTGGCGACTGGTACAGCCAGACTTCGTAGCCGGAATCGAAATGGACGAATTTGGTGGGGCCGAGCGCTGCCAGCATCTGGGCGCGGGTGGTCTGGCCGGGCACGATCGCGGCATCGAGCTTGGCCGCAGGGACGGCAGTGTCGACTGGCGCAGGGGCAGTGGCGCAGCCGGCCAGGGCGCAGGCGAGCAGCGCGATGGCGGTCAGCTTCATGGCGCCACTCCCGGTGCATCAGTCATGTAGTCGAATTCGACCAGCGTGTCGTCCGGCCAGCTGGCGTCCCAGATCGGCGCATAGTACGACCGATCGAGCAGTACCTGGCAGTCACAGTACGGCAATTCGTCGGCGGCCTTGCCGCCGCCGGCGTACAGCATCTTGAAGGGCAGGACTTCCGTGCGGTCGCCGGCGCGCAGCGTGACACTGAAAATCGGGCGTTCGGCAAAGAAGACGTAGTTGCCGTCGGGCTGGCCGCACACGGCCTCTGTACTGGTCAGCGCATCGGACAGCCAGGCAAACATGGGCGAGGTATTCGAAATCAGGCCGGCATCCATGCCAACCTTGCATTCGAGCCGCAGGTCGCCCAGGCGGCGCTTGTCTGCCGGCACGCCGGGCGAGACGATCGATGCGCGCCACGTCATGCTGGCAGTCTTGCGGTTGGCCAGCACGGCGGCGTCTTCCCGCAGCAATTGTTCGTTGCGCACGAGGGCGAAACTGTTGTCCGGTGCGACGGGCAGCGCTTGCGACGTGGTGTCGCCGGCAATGCGCAGCGTGATGCCGCGCATATCAGCATTGGGCAGGCGCGGAAGCAGGCGAAAGCGCAGTTCGGCTTGCGGCGCCAGCGCGTGTTCGCGCTCAAAACGCTCCATGCCCTTGACCATCTTGCGGTACGACTTGTCGACCGGGTCGCGCGTGTTTTTGACGATGACAGTGGGGGTCGCCGGTTCTGCCGGTTGCGCGTGGACAGCCAGGCCGTACGCGGCGGCTGCCAGCACCAGCACATGACAGGCAAGGCGGCGCATTACCAGCTGCGCAGGCGGCCCGTGTCCATGTGCACGAACTGCGAGTCGGGGTAATAGCCGACGCCACCGCCGCGCAGCGACATGGCGGCTTTGCGCAACTGCGCCAGGTTACGGCCCGGCATGCGGATATCAATGGCCTTGCCGTCCATGTGCATGCTGTGTTTGGCCACGCCGGTGGTATTGGCGTTGAGCATCGCATTCGATGCCGGCGAGCGGTAGCCGGAAATAATGTGCAGTGTTTTGTTCGAATCCATTTTGGTGTTGACCTGATCGAGCAGGAACAGCAATTGGGGATCGATTGGGGCGACCGCGTTGGTGCGGTGATCACGCAACACTTTGTTAATGTCCTGCAAAGCATCGGGGTCGAATTGTCCCTGCGCCCAGAACACGCGGTTGACGGTTTCGCCAGTATGCGTGTTGTACAGACTCAGCTTGCGCTCGGCAGGCGTGGCAGTGGAAGCCTTGCCAATCATGGGCAGGCCGGAGGCGGAAGCGAGAACGATGGAAGCTTTGAGGAACGAGCGGCGTTGATTCATTGAAGACATCCTTGCGCGGTTTGCAGACACCCATAGTAACCCGGTACGGGAATTGTTGCAGAGGCAGGCGCAAAAAATTTAACAGTTGAGAAACCGATAACACCCGTATTGACCGCAGCGCTTTTGAAACCGCTGGCGCGACGACTGTTCTTTTTTAGGCAATACTGGCGTCTTTGCACGCCCCATCCCTTTATCAAAGAGTTCCCATGACCGATCCCATTCTTCCCCTGAAAATCGACATCGCCCACACTGCGCTGGTGGTCATCGACCTGCAGCACGGCATCGTCGCCGGCGACCATGCGCCCCATTCGTCCGAGCAGGTCATCGGCAACACCGTGCTGCTGGCGCAGTCGATGCGCAACCACGGTGGCACCGTGATTTTCGTGCATGTCCAGCTCGATGAACTGTTGCAGATGGGCGGCGACGCACCCATTACGGGCAAGGGCGCGCCGCCACCGCCGCATGCGTCCGTGCTGGTGCCGGAAGCGGGCGTGGAGGCGACCGACATCGTGGTCCTGAAACGTTCGTGGGGTGCCTTCTACGGTACCGACCTGGAACTGCACCTGCGCCGCCGGAATGTCAACAACATCATCCTGTGCGGCATCGCCACCAACTACGGCGTGGAATCGACCGCGCGTGAAGCGTTCGACCGCGGCTTCCACTTGTATTTCGCGGAAGATGCGATGACCAGCGGCGCCGCCGACATGCACCATTTCTCGACGCAGAAAGTGTTTCCCGCGATGGGCAAGGTGCGTTCGACGCTGCAGCTGATCCAGGCGATGCCGCCGGAGAACTGACCCGGCGACACCGGTACGCGGCGCCTAGTTGGCGTCGCGTACTTCGGCGGTAATTTCGTACGAGCGCAGGCGCGCCGTGTGGTCGAAAATCTGCGACGTCACCATCAGCTCGTCGGCGCCGGTGCGGGCAATGAACTGTTTCATCGCGGCAGCCACCGTGGCGGGCGAGCCGATTGCCGAGCACGACAAAACGTCGTTCAGCATCGCGCGCTCCTGCATGCCCAGCTGCTCGAGGTAGCCTGCCTGTGGCGGCTGCAGTTTTCCTGGGCGGCCGGTGCGCAGGCTGACAAAAGCCTTTTGCATCGACGTGGCCTGGAACGCTGCTTCTTCGTCAGTATCGGCAGCGAACACGTTGTAGCCGAGCATGACGTGCGGCTGCTGCAGTTGCGCCGACGGCTTGAAGGTGGAACGGTAGATGGAAATGGCCTGCATCATCATGCCTGGCGCAAAGTGCGACGCGAACGCAAACGGCAAGCCCAAGGCGGCGGCCAGCTGGGCGCCGAAAGTGCTCGAGCCCAGGATCCACAACGGCACATTCAGTCCGGCGCCCGGTACGGCGCGGACCTGGCGACGTGGCGAATCAGCAAAATAATCCATCAGTTCCACAACGTCCTGCGGGAACTGGTCGGCGTCGGACGCCAGGTTGCGGCGCAAGGCGCGTGCCGTGACCTGGTCGGAACCGGGCGCACGGCCCAGGCCCAGGTCGATCCGGCCCGGATAGAGCGATTCAAGCGTGCCGAATTGTTCGGCAATGACCAGGGGCGAGTGATTCGGCAGCATGATGCCGCCAGCGCCGACCCGGATGGTCTTGGTACCGCCGGCAACATAGCCGATCAGCACCGACGTGGCAGCGCTGGCGATGCCCGGCATGCCGTGGTGTTCGGCCAGCCAGTAGCGGTTGAAGCCCAGGCGTTCGCCGTGCTGCGCAAGGTTGAGGGAATTGCGGAATGAGGCGCCGGTATCGCTGCCTTCGGCAATCGGGGAGAGGTCGAGTATGGATAATGGAATCATCGGTACATGATACGCCGGACCGAATTTTCGCGTGCAGGTCCACCTTGTTTTGCATCGGGCGTGTGCCGGTATGGCTGAATTGGCATGGAATCGTCGTTTCCTTCCTGAAATCTTCAGCTGCCGCAAATTGCTTGAAAGCTACCGTGCGCTGGTCTGCAATACGAAAGCCTAGACTGCTTGTCAACCCGGCTCAGCGATTTTGATGGGCTTATCCCAACATCCCAGGAGAACTGACATGCGTATCCAACAATTACTCAAAGGCGTTATCGGTGCATCCATTGCCCTCGCACTGGCGGGCGGTGCACAAGCGGCAGGCCAGGAAAACGCCAGCAGCACGGCGCCCGACAAAACCCTGAACGACGCCAAAACGCCCAAGCAGTCCACGCCCAAGGCAAAGAAGAGCACGAAAAAATCGACTGGCGCCACCAGCCAGGGCACGTCAGGCACGGCCGGCAGCAGCGGGCGTTCCAGTGACGGGGCGACGGGGACCTCAAGTGGCGCGGGCACGTCGGGCACCATGGATGATCGTGGCACCGGTTCCGGCAGCACCGGCGCCACCGATGCCAATGGCCGCAATGGCAGCGCCGGCATGAGCGGCGCCAGCGGCGCTACGGGCAGCAGCGGCGGCGTCATCGATAACGGCACCAGCACCGGCACCATGGATGCCACCAACCGCGCCGGCACTATCCCGGCGACCGGTACCACGCCGCCGTCGGGCAACAGCGGCGCATCGCCAACCAGCACCGGCCGGTAATGTGCAGGCCTGTCCGCAGGGCGGGCAGGCCTATACTTTTTTGACGAACTCGGTTTTCAGGCTCATGGCGCCGAAGCCGTCGATCTTGCAATCGATGTCGTGGTCGCTGTCGACCAGGCGGATGTTCTTGACCTTGGTGCCCTGCTTGATCACGCCGCCCGATCCTTTGGGCTTCAGGTCCTTGATCACGGTGACCGTATCGCCATCCTGCAAGACCGTGCCGGTGCTGTCGCGGTAGACGCGAACAGTCTCCGCTGCGCTGTCGGCGCCGGCGCGCCACTCATGGCCGCATTCCGGGCACACCAGCTGGTCGCCATCCTCATAGGTCAGCGCGGATTGGCATTGGGGACATGGTGGAAGTGCGTTCATTGTTGATACCTGCAATAAATAATGGACCCGCAGTATAGCCGGGACGCGCTACCGTCCGGCGATTGCGTCGCTGCCTGCAATTGCGCTGGTCCAGGTAAAGTGCACAGCGCCAATTATTTTTTTTGAGCACTGCATCCAAAGTAATTTCCCGTGGGTAGTACCTGTATCAGCGCCTTTGTACGCTGTCCATCCACTACCGGAGACTTACCATGATGCCATCCCGCCTGCCCCTGATCCTCGTTGCTGCTTCCACCGTCCTGCTGGGCGCGTGCTCCACCATGCCTGGCGCCTCCATGCCCGCCAGCACGTACTCGCAAGCAAGCCTGCCTGCAGCGGTCCAGGTGCCTGCCGGCCACAAGGTGGCGATGGAAACTGTCGCCATGGGCGAACTGACCTATGAGTGCCGCGACAAGGTCGGCATGGCCGGCGTCACCGAATGGTTTTTTGCTGGCCCGAAAGCCACGCTGGCCGACCGCGCCGGCAAGCAGGTCGGCACGTATTACGGCCCGCCAGCCACGTGGGAAGCGCGCGACGGCTCGAAAGTGTCGGGCACGCAGGTTGCCGTGGCACCGTCGGGCGCAGGCAATATTCCCTTCCAGCTCGTCAAGGCCAACCCGGCCATGGGCAGCGGCGCGATGATGGGTGTGAGCTATATCCAGCGCGTGGCGCTCAAGGGCGGCGCAGCGCCGGCAACCGGTTGCACGGCAGAGACAAAAGGCGCGCGCGTCGTCGTGCCGTACCAGGGCGACTATATTTTCTGGAAAGCAGTCTGAGCGGCGCAGGCGAACCGGAAAGCCATGGCGGCTGTGCTACGATTTCAACAGGAAATCCGACCCACACTTTGCCATGACTAATCTTGCCTGATCAATTCGACGGATTTGACTACGAAGCCGCACTGGCGGCCTGCGCTGCAGGCGACCAGTCGGCGCTGCGCCGCCTGTATGACCACGAGGGTGCGCGCCTGCTGGGTGTGGCGAAACGGATCGTGCGCGACACGGCGCTGGCGGAGGATATCGTGCATGATGCTTTCATCAAGATCTGGACCGGCGCCGGCACGTTCGATCCCCTGCGCGGCGCCGCACGCGGCTGGCTGTACACCGTCACGCGCCACCTGGCCCTCAATACCGTGCGCGACAATGCGCGCGAAATCGGCGTCGACGACGCCACTTTTACAGCCATCGATGCCAATGCGTCGATGGAGCAATGGCGTGATGTAGCCGACAGCTTTGCCTGGCAAGGCAGCACCGGCCAGATCGCCACCTGCATGGAACAACTCGAACCGGTCCGCCGGAATTGCCTGCTGCACGCGTATGTCGACGGACTGTCGCATCGCGAAATCGCCGAGCGGGTCGATGCACCCGCCGGCACCGTCAAGTCGTGGATCAAACGCAGCCTGGCTTCCTTGAAATTGTGCCTGTCATGAGTAATCTTCCCCTTTCCGACGAATTGCGCGCGCAAGCGGCCGAGTATGTGCTTGGCACGCTCGACGCCGACGGGCGCCGCGCCATCGAACGGGAACTCGGTTCGAACGCCGCGTTGCGCGCTGCCATCGTGCAGTGGGAAGCTGATTTGCTGCCGCTGGCCAGCCTGGCCGAACCCGTCACGCCGTCGCCGCAGCTGTGGCGCCGTATCGCGCGCAGCGCCACGCCGGCGGCCGCACCGCGCAAGTCCGCATGGGGCAGCCTGGCGCTGTGGCGCGGCCTGACCGGCGCCTCGGTGGCACTCTCCGCGCTGCTGGCCGTGCTGCTCGTGGGCAGTCCCGATGCAGGGGGGGGCAAGCCCCAGTACATGGTCGTGCTGGTGGCGCCGCAGGACAAGGAGCCCGGCTATGTGATGCAGGCCTCGATGGGCCGCAAGCTGAACCTGGTGCCCCTGCATGCGGCGCCGGTCCCGGCCAATAAGTCCCTGCAGTTCTGGACCAAGGCCGACGGCTGGAAGGGGCCCGTGTCGCTGGGCCTCGTGAAACCCGGCCAGACCATCACGATTCCGCTCGACGCGCTGCCAAACGTGCAGCCGAACCAGTTGTTCGAGCTGACGCTGGAACCGGCCAAAGGGTCGCCGCTGAACAAGCCGACCGGGCCGATCCAGTTCATCGGCCGCGCAGTCAAGGTCATGTAATTACCGGCTGGTACGGCCGAACACCTGGGTCCAGAACACGATGCCCGTGTCCGGATCCTGGCTTTGCGCGAAGCCGGAACCCAGGTCCGTGAAATTCCGGTTCATCAGGTTGGCGCAGTGGCCCGGACTGGCGACCCAGCCGGCAACGGCTTCCTCGGGCGTGCGCATGCCCGACGCAATGTTTTCACCGATATGCTGCCACGCATAGCCGGCGCGGCTGGCGCGCTCGGCGACCTGGCTGCCGTCCTTGCCCTGATGGCTGAAATAGCGCAGCGCCGCCATCTCGGTGCTGTGCGCCAGTGCCGCGGCATTCAACGCCGCGTTGGGCGCCAGCGGCGGCGCGGCCGGAAAATACTGGTTGCCGCACTGGCGCGCCGAGGCGCGGGCGCGGTTGGTGGCCTCCAGGATGGAGCGCGCCGCTGCTGCCTGCGTCGGCAGCGGCGGCACGATGTCTTCGCGCGCCAGGATGATCGACCAGCCGTCATTGCCGGGCACCGCGCCGATGTCGGTGACGGCGTCGTTGCGCAGCACGGCGCAGTGGCGCTGGCGCAGCAGCGCCATGACCCCGGCCGGATCGGTGGCGCCGGTCACGCCGATGGCCTCGGCCTGACGTGCACGGTAGCCGGCGCGCGCCATTTCCTGCTGCAGGAAGCTGCCCGGACCGAGCCGTACCCGGGCCAGACGGGCATCGGCCTGCAGCGGCGGCAGGGCCGGGGACATGCGCCCGGCGCACTCGGCGGGCGCGGCGCGGTAGGCATTGATCAGCCGCACGACGTCGCCCGCGTCCGAGGCGTGCACCGCGCTGGCCAGAAGCAGGCAGGCGGCAAGGGGCCAGTGCATCTTGGTCGGCACTTAGTCACCCTGTTTCGTGGGAATCAGTTTGCTGGTGTCGAACCCTTTGGCCGCCAGCCGCTGCAGCAGCGCCGCGTACGCCTGCGGGTCGACTTTGGCGGTACGCGACAGGATCCACAGGTACTCGCGTTTCGGTTCGCTGACAGCGGCCAGCGTATAGGCCGGATCGAGGTCGATCACCCAGTAATCGCCCCAGACGAACGGCAACACCGACAGCCAGGCCGGCGCAAAGCGCACCTCCAGCTTTGGCGACCCGGCGCCGCCCGGCTGGCGCGCCTGCCCGACGGCCTGGTCGACCTTGTTGCCTTCCTGCGTGCAGCGGTTGTCGACGCGGATGGTGCCGTCAGGCTGCGGGCTGTACGTGGCCACCGTATTGGCCAGGCATTTGCGCTGAAAGTAATTCGGGTATTTGGCGATTTCGTACCAGGTGCCCGCATAGCGGGCGGTATCGAGCGTCTGGATCGTGGTCAGTGGCGCGGCGGCGCCAGCTGTGGCGGCCACTGCCAGCAGGCCGGTCAGGGCGAATTTTTTCATGCAGTCTCCGTTGTCATGGCCGGATCATAGCTGTCCGCGCGCACAAAATCGATAAAGGCGCGCAACGGTGCGGGCAGGTGGCGCCGGCCCGGGTAATACAGGAACGGTCCGGGAAACGACAGCCACCAGTCCGGCAGCACGGGTACCAGGGCGCCGGACGCGAGGTGCGGCGCCAGCCAGGCTTCGAACAGATACATGATGCCGTGGCCGGCGATGGCGGCGCTGACCGCCACATCGGCCGAGGTGGGCGTGACGATCAACGGTCCGCTTGGGTCCACCGTCACCTGTTGTCCATCCCGTTCGAATTCCCACGGATAGACCGAGCCGCTGAGGAACCGGCCGCGCAGGCAAGCGTGCTGCAGCAGGTCGCGGGGATGCTCCGGCACGCCGCGCCGCGCGAGGTAGTCCGGTGACGCCGCCACGGCATAGCGCTCCGTGCGCGGGCCGATGGGCACGGCAATCATGTCCAGTGCGAGCCGTTCGCCATAGCGGATGCCGGCGTCGCAGCCGCTGGCGGCCAGGTCGACGAAATTATTGTCCACCACCAGTTCGAGCACGATGTCCGGATACAGCGCCATGAAGCGGTTCACCATGGCGGGCAGGAACAGGCGGGCCGCGCTGACCGGCACGTTCAGGCGCAGCGTGCCGCGCGGGCTGTCACGCAATGCGTTGAGGACGTCGAGGGCGCTGGTGACTTCATCCAAGGCTGGCCGCAGGCGCGTGAGCAGCAGGGCGCCTGCTTCGGTCGGCATCACGCTGCGGGTGGTGCGCACCAGCAGGCGGATGCCCAGCTGCTGCTCGAGCCGGCGCACCGCTTCGCTGAGCCGGGAGGCCGACTGATCGCTGGCGCGCGCGGCCTGGCGAAAGCCTTTGTGCTGCGCCACCAGCGCAAAAGCCGCCAGGTGGGCCATGGAAGGGGTGACGTTGCTCATCGTGCCTCATTGTGCAGATTGGCGCACAGCCCGTGCGCAATTGACCGGATTATCACACAGTCGTTTGCGCCTTACGATGGTCTCCTCGACAACCCAACCGGAGTATTCAATGCAAACGTATGCGCCTGCCCACTGCGACATCCATTTCAACCGCATCGGCTACGGCGCCATGCAGCTGGCCGGCCCGCACGTCTTCGGCCCGCCGAAAGACCGCGCCGCTGCCGTCGCCGTGCTGCGCGCCGCCATCGAACTGGGCATCAACCACATCGACACGTCGGATTTCTATGGTCCGCACATCACCAACCAGATTATCCGCGAAGCACTGCATCCCTATCCCGACGGGCTGACCCTGGTGACCAAGATCGGCTTCAAGCGCGGCGCCGACGGATCCTGGCTGCCGGCCGGCTCCAGCGATGCACTGCGCGCTGCCGTGCATGACAACCTGCGCAACCTGGGCCTGGAGCGCCTCGACGTGGTCAACCTGCGCGCGCCTGGCCTGGAGGGTCCCGACGGCTCGTCGATCGGCGAGGCGCTGGGCACGCTGGTGCGGCTGCAGGAGGAAGGGCTGGTGCGCCACATCGGCCTGTCGAATGTCGATGCGCAGCAGCTGGCCGAAGGGCAGCAGATGGCGCAGATCGTCTGCGTGCAAAACCACTACAACCTGGCCCACCGCAGTGACGACGCCATGATCGATGCCCTGGCTGCCCAAGGCATCGCCTACGTGCCGTTCTTCCCGCTGGGCGGCTTCTCGCCGCTGCAGTCGGCGGCAATGAGCGATGTCGCAGCCAGGTTGAACGCCACGCCCATGCAGGTAGCCCTGGCCTGGCTGCTGCAACGCGCGCCCAACATCCTGGTCATTCCGGGAACGTCGTCGGTGGCGCACCTGCGCGAGAATGTCGCCGCCGGCAGCGTGCAGCTGGACGACGCTGCGCTGGCTGCCCTGAACGGCATGTAAGGATCGACGTCCTTACCGCTGCCCGGCAGTGCGGCGGGTGGCGGCGTGGCTGGCGTATTCCGCCAGCCAGCCAAGGAAGGCAAGTGCGGGAAACGCCATGCCGGTCAGCAGCGCCGCGTGCCAGCCGTGCGTGGCGTACATCCAGCCGCCCAGGGCCGAACCGGCCGCGCCGCCGGCAAACGTCAAGGCAAAGTACAGGCCGTTCAGGCGGCTGCGGATATCGGCAGCCAGGGCGAAGATGGCGCGCTGGCCCAGCACCAGGTTGGCGGCGACCGCCATGTCGAGGATGATCGACGCGGCCACCAGGATCGCCAGCGATACCATGTGCGATTGCGTGCTGATCAAGGGCAGCGCGTAGCCAATCATGCCGAGCAGCAGCGCACCGGCAGTAGCGGCCAGCGTGTGGCCGCTGTCGGCCAGGCGTCCGGCGACCGGCGATGCAATCGCGCCGGCCATGCCCACCAGCGCAAAGATGGCGATGCCCGTTTGCGACAGGCCGAAGTCGGGGCCGGTCAGTTCCAGCGGCACCACTGTCCAGAACAGGCTGAACGAGCCAAACAGGCCGGCCTGGTACAGCGCGCGGCGGCGCAGCACCGGCGTATTGGCGACCAGGTGAAACAGCGAGCCGATCAGTTTTGGGTACGGCAGCGGCGCCTGCGGATGGCGCTGCGGCAGGTTCTTGAACAATACCAGCGCCAGGCCCGCCATCAATACGGCGGCGCCGCCAAACACCACGTGCCAGTTGGCATGGTCCGCCACCAGGCTGGCGACGGGGCGCGCCAGCATGATCCCCAGCAGTAAGCCACTGACGACTTTGCCGACTGCGGCACCGCGCGTCGCTTCTTTCGAGAGGTGGGCGGCAAATGGCACCAGCACCTGGGCTGCGACCGAGCCGAGGCCGATGGCCAGCGCGGCAGCGAGGAACATGGCGCCACTGGTGCTGAACGCGGCAGCAGCGAGGGCGCCCGCGGTGAACAGCAGGGCGGTGACGACCAGGCGCCGGTTTTCCAGCAAGTCGCCCAACGGCACCAGGAACAGCAGGCCGAGCGCGTAGCCTATCTGCGTCAGCGTGACGATCAGGCCCGCCACTTCGGGCGGCAAGCCCGTGGCGCGGGAGATCGGTCCGACCAGTGTCTGGGCGTAGTAAATGTTGGCGACGATCATGCCGCAGGCAGTGGCCAGGAGCAGGGTCATGCGGGGAGAAATGTCGGGATGCGTATCGTGATGTGTATCGGTGTCGGTTTTCATGGATCGTCCAGAAGTTCAGTACCGCCAGTGTAAAGAATTAAGTGATGAAGATAATCAGCGCATAATCGACTTACACTTTTCGTTATTTGTGAACAATGGACAAAATCAAAGCCATGCGCGCCTTCGTGCGCGTCGTCGAAGCCAACAGTTTTTCCAAGGCGGCCGAGACCCTCAATGTGCCGCGGGCAGCACTGACTGCCACCATCCAGAAGCTGGAAGCGGCGCTGGGCGTGCAGCTCTTGCAGCGCACCACGCGGCGCCTGTCGCTTACCCCCGAGGGAACGGACTACCTGCGCGACTGCCATGACATCCTGCAGGCGCTTGAACTGGCCGAAGCGCGCTTTACCGGGAACGCGGCCAGTCCCGCGGGCCGTCTTCGGGTGGCGCTGCCGGCCACCCTGGGCAAGAATGTCATCCTGCCGCAGCTGGGTGCGTTTCTCGCCACCTATCCCGGCCTGGAACTGATCATTTCGTTCGCCGACCGGCTGGTCGACCTGACCGAGGAGGGCGCCGACTGTGCGGTGCGCGTCGGCGCCCTGCAGGATTCCGCCATGATCGGGCGCCAGGTCGGCACCATGCCGTGCACCCTGTGCGCCGCTCCGGCCTATGCCGCGCGCCACGGTTTGCCTCAGACCGTGGCCGCTTTGCGGGACCATCGCAGCGTCCAGCATTTTTCCGGGCGGACCGGCCGGGTGCTGGATTGGGATTTGCTGGTCGACGGCAGCTGGATGAAAGTCGCGCTCGGCGGCGCGGTGGCCGTCAACGATGCCGATGCCAATCTGCTCTGCGCACTGCAGGGCCTGGGCATCGCGCGGTGCGGGATGTACCAGGCGCGGCCCCATTTGCTGGACGGCAGCCTGTTGCCGGTGCTGCCCGATGCGCCGTTGCCGGCGCTGCCGATTTCGCTGGTCTATCCGAAGGGCCGGATGGCCACGCCGAAGCTGCGCGTGTTTGCCGACTGGCTGACGGCCTTGTTCCAGAATCATCCCGACCTGCGCCTGTCGGGGGCCTGAACCGTTCAATCCTTGCTATGCTGGCGCCCTTGCGCAGATTAATGGAGGGAGAAGGACATGGTTTCCTTGGCAGAGCAATTGCTCAAAGCAGGGCTGGTCGACAAGAACAAGGTCAAACTGGCCAACCAGGACAAGAGCAAGCAAAAGAAAGTCGAACGCCGCACGGGTGAACAGTCGGTCGACGAAGTCAAACTGGCGGCGCAGGAAATCCAGCGCAAGAACGCCGAACGCGCCCGCGAACTGAACCTGCAGCGCGACGCTGCCGCCAATCAAAAAGCGATTGCCGCGCAGATCACGCAGATGGTCAACAAGAATCGCCAGAACAAGGGTAATGGCGATATTGCCTATCACTACACCCACAACGGAAAAGTGGAACGGATGTATGTGTCGGCCGCCGTGCAGGGACACCTGATGGCGGGGCGGCTGGTAATCGTGGTGCAGAACGGCTCAACTGAGCTGGTGCCGCGCGTGGTGGCCGACAAGATTGCCGAGCGCGATCCGGCCATGGTGGTGCGGGTCAACAAAACAGTGGCGGCAGTGGAAGAAGACGATCCTTACGCCGCGTTTGTCATTCCGGACGACTTGATGTGGTAGTCCCGGTATAGCTTGCGGTCTCCCCGGGCTGCAACGCCATCACCTTGGTCTTGCCGCGCCCCAGTGCCGCCACAAACTCGGCCGGTGTGCCTTTCAACTGGGGCGTTGTTCCGTAATGCATGGGAATCACATACCGCGGATGCAGCCATGTGCGCGTGGCGTACGCCGCATCTTTCGGGCTCATCACGAAGTAGCCGCCGATGGGCATCAAGGCAAGATCCGGCTTGTAATAGTCGCCGATCAGCTTCATGTCGCCGAACAGGCCGGTATCGCCCATGTGATAAATTTTGAAGCCGTTTTCCAGCTCGATGATGTAGCCCACTGGTTCGCCGCCGACATGGACTTCGTCCTTGCCGGTGGCGGGATTTTTCCAGCCCAGTTCGGAGCTGTGTTCGGCACGAACCGCTGTAATCTTGATATCCGGGCCGAGCGGCGTAACGGTACCGCTTTTACCGAAGCGGACAGCCAGCGCGGCTGGCAGGATCTCCAGCGCCACCACCGATTGCATCAGCCCGGCCGGGCCGTACACAGGTGCATTGTTCAGTTTGGCCAGCGCGGGCGCGTCGGCGAAGTGGTCGTTGTGGCCGTGCGTCACCAGGATCAGGTCGACCTTGCCCAGCGCTTCGAGCTTTTTATAGGTGTCAGGGGTGACGGGATTGGCCGTCAGGTACGGATCGATGACAATGACCTTGCCTCCCGGCGTGGTGATCTTGAAGGCGGCCTGGCCGAGCCACTGCACGTCGGTTTTGTTCTGGGCGCTGGCAGAGAGGCTGGCCGCCAGCAGCATCGCTGCCGTGACGGACATCGGAATGAGGTGGGGCATGGCGGCTTCCTGTGGCGTGATGGACGAGCCAGCATACCTGCGCTTTGCATTGGGCGGCACGCGCCTGGCGCGGCCGCCCGTCGTCATGTTACTGCGCGTTGTGCGCCTTGATTTGTTCCTGCAGCTGCTGGCCGGTGGAGTGCGTGTAATCCTTGCTGATTTCAAAGCTGACCAGGTTTTTCAGCTGGGGGTCGAGTGCCACACGCAGCAGGCCGAGGAATTTTGGGGACGCCACCAGTGCCAGTTTCTGGAACTTGCCTTCGCGCTGGGCTTGCATCAAAAAGGTGGCGATGTCCTTGGAAAAGATCTCGGCATTGTGCTGTGCCGGCGTCTGCGCCGGCTCGTAGTCGCTGGTTGGGAGCGCGCCGCCCGTATTGTTGCTGCTTTTGCCCGCTGCAAGCGGACCGGTGCCGTCCGTATTGATCTCGCTGTCGCGCAAGCGCGCGGCGCCGTTGACCATGTCTTCCACTTCCTGCAGTGGCTTGTTTGGATTCGACTCGGCATAAATACGGGCCCGTCCTGCGTCGGCTGAAACAATCCATGTTGTGTCCATAAGATCTCCTGTGAAATACAGCATTGATGGCGCGTGCAGCTGGCACGCGCCTGGTGAAGTCCTGGAGGAAGTCTAGCCGAACGGAATTTTTCAGGCGGTACGAATGAACACACAATTCGGCACGGCAAGTTCAGCGGGGCCGATCCATCTTGAACAATTGCTCTGGCCCCACCGCAAAATAGTCTGCCGGTCCGCCCCCGCGCAGTACGTGGCCGGCGTTGGCCGTGTCATACACGCCGTCGACCAGCGCATCGGGCGCAATGTGCACGCCCACCACTTCGCCCAGCACCAGCCAGGTCGGCACCGAAACGCCGTCGGCGCCGTGCAATTGCACGATCTGGGTGCAGCGGCATTCGAACGCCACCTGGCTTTCGCCCACACGCGGCACACCGATCAGGTTGGATACGACTGGCGTCAGGCCGGCGAGGTCGAACTCGCTGACGCCAGGCGCCACCGGTGCACAGGTGGCGTTCATCGCTTCAGCCAGCGGGCGTGTGACCAGGTTCCACGTGAATTCGCGCGTCTGCTCGATATGGCGCAGCGTGTCCTTGGCGCCGATGCTGGCAAAACCAATGATCGGCGGCGTGTAATTGAAGGCATTGAAAAAACTGTAGGGCGCCAGGTTCAGGGCGCCGTCGCTGCCGCGCGAGCCGATCCAGCCGATCGGGCGGGGGCCGACGATGGCGTTGAAAGGGTCGTGCGGCAGGCGGTGGCCATTGCGCGGTTCGTAAAAGTGCATGTCGGTCATGTTGGAAAATCCAGGTTGGCAGGAAGGTAAGGCATTTTGCCCGAAACGGTGTACGGCACGCGGAAACGGTGCCGTGGAATCGTTGGCGCTTTGTTCCACGTGCCGTATAAAAGTGATGCTCGCGTAAGTTTCCTCGAAGTAACTATGTTTCGAATTCTCACGGTACTTTTTGCCCTTCACTTCCGTGCATTTGCGCCGTTATGAGTAAGGGATCGATTTTTTGTACGAGGTTATTGTGGCTTATCTGGCTGGCAGTTATGAATTTGGTGTAGTGCTGTTGTCGATTTTTGTGGCAATGATGGCGTCGTATACTGCGCTCAGCCTGGCTGGCCGCGTGACCGAAACGACCGGCCGGGCCAGTACCTTGTGGCTGGTGGGCGGCGCCGTGGCGATGGGCTGCGGCATCTGGTCGATGCACTTCATCGGCATGCTGGCGTTTTCGCTGCCGATCCGCCTCAGCTACGATTTGCTGTGGACGCTGGTCTCGCTGTTCGTGGCAATTGGCGTCTCGGCGTTTGCACTGCGCATCGTCACGCGTCCCACCATCCGCCGCCTCGATATTCTGATCGGTGGCGTGCTGATGGGTGCAGGCATCTGCAGCATGCATTACATGGGCATGCACGCACTGAAGATGAACCCGGGTATCGATTACGATCCCGCCATCGTGGCCTTGTCGATCGTAATTGCCGTCGTGGCGTCGATCGTGGCCCTGTGGCTGGCGTTTACGCTGCGCTCCGCATATGGCTGGCGCGCGCAGGTCAAGAAAGCCGGCGCGGCCGCCGTCATGGGCATGGCGGTGATCACCATGCATTACGTCGGCATGGAAGCGGCGCGATTCGGCCTGGACAGCATCTGCATGGCCAAAGGCGGCGTGAATGCCGACTGGCTGGCTGTCCTCGTGGGCATGGCGGCGTTTTCGCTGCTGACGATTACCCTGCTCCTGTCGGTGGTCGATTCGCGCCTGGCCACGCGCACGGCCAGCCTGGTCGATTCGCTCAGCCAGGCCAACAGCCAGCTGCACCACCTGGCCCTGCACGACACCCTGACGCGCCTGCCCAACCGCAGCTTGCTGGAAGACCGCATCACCCATGCCATCACGTCGAGCGCGCGGTCCGGCAAACGGTTCGCGCTGATGTTCCTCGACCTCGACCGGTTCAAAACGATCAACGATTCGCTCGGCCACCATTACGGCGACAAACTGCTGCAGGGCGTGGCGGAGCGGCTGACCTCCGGCCTGCGCGCCGAAGACACGGTAGCGCGCCTGGGCGGCGACGAATTCGTCATTCTGCTGGCGGAGATCAATGCTCCGACGGCAGCCGGTTCGGTCGCGCAAAAACTGCTTGAGGCGCTGGCGCAGCCGATGGATATCGAAGGCCAGCAACAAAGTATTTCCGGCAGCATCGGCATCAGCATTTATCCGGAAGACGGCACCAGCCTGCGCGAATTGATGAGCAATGCCGACAGCGCCATGTACCACGCCAAGAAAGTCGGGCGCGGCAACCACCAGTTCTTCGCCCCGGAAATGAACGCCGCTGCCGGCGCGCGCCTGCAGCTGGAGCAGGCGCTGCGCCTCGCCCTCGAGCGCAAGGAATTCGAACTGCACTATCAGCCGAAGGTGGATGTCGCCACCGGCGCGGTGGTCGCGATGGAAGCGCTGGTGCGCTGGCGCAGCCCGACGCGCGGACTGGTGCCGCCGTACGAGTTCATCAGCGTGGCCGAAGAAATCGGCCTCATCATCCCGCTTGGCGCCTGGGTGCTGCGCGCCGCATGCGAACAGAACCAGGCCTGGCAAGATGCCGGACTGGCGCGCCTGCGCGTGGCCGTCAACCTGTCCGCTTACCAGTTCCGCCAAAAAGATTTGCCGGAGTTTGTTGCGGGCGTCTTGCGGGACACCGGCATGGCCGGCGGATTCCTCGAGCTGGAAGTGACGGAGAGCGTGGTCATGCACAACCCGCAGGAAGCGGTTCGCATCCTTGAGCAGCTGAGCGAACAGGGCATCCATATCTCGGTGGACGATTTCGGCACCGGCTACTCCAGCCTCAGTTACCTGAAGCAGTTCCGCCTCGACACGCTCAAGATCGACCGCTCGTTTGTGCGCGACATCAATTCCGACGCGGACGACGCCGCCATTGTCCGCTCCGTCATCGCGCTGGCGCACAGCCTGCGCCTGCAAGTGATTGCCGAAGGTGTCGAAACAGCCGAACAGCTCGAGTACCTGCGCGCGCTCGGTTGCGACCAGTACCAGGGCTACTTCCGCAGCAAACCCGTGCCGGCGGCGGAATTCGAAGCCATGCTGCGCACGCCGGGCGGTTTGCTGAAACCGATGGCCAGCGCCGCCTCCACGCCCCAGCTGGCAACGGTGACGCATATCGTGCGGGCCGCGTAGGCCGGGCCGCGTAGGCCGGGCCGCGTAGGCAGGGCCGCGCAGGCCAAGGCGGGCGCGCCATTTGTATTGCAGCATTTACAATCAGGTATCGCTACCTGAGGAGTTTGCTGCCATGCCTGTTCGTACCGCCCTTGCGCTTGCTTTATCCCTTGCCGCTGTCCCGGCCTTCGCCCAGATCGAAGTCAAAATCGGTAGCGCCGCCTCGGTCTCCGGCCCCGGCGCCCACCAGGGCAAGGACACCGAGAATGGCGCGCGCCTGGCGATCGAAGACCTGAACGCCAGGGGCGCCACGATCAACGGCCAGAAAGTGAAATGGGTACTGCTGGCCGAAGACGACGCCAGCGATCCCAAGCAGGGCACGGCCGTGGCGCAAAAGCTGGTCGACGCTGGCGCGGTCGCCGTGGTCGGCCATTTGAACTCGGGCACCACCGTGCCGGCCTCAAAGATTTATCACGCAGCCGGCATCCCGCAAATTTCTCCCGCCACCACGTCGCCGGTGTACACGCACCAGGGATTCAAGACCGCGTTTCGCGTGGTCGCCAATGACAACCTGATCGGCCAGGCGCTGGCGAAATACGCCGTCGGCACGCTCAAGGCGAAAAAGATCGCCGTCATCGACGACCGCACCGCCTTCGGCCAGGGCCTGGCCGACCAGTTCGTCAAGGGCGTCAAGGCCGCGCCGGGCGGCGCAGCGCTGATCGTCAGCCGCCAGTACACGACCGACAAGGCCACGGATTTCAACGCCATCCTGACGCAAATCCGCGCCAAACAGCCCGACGTGGTCTTCTACGGCGGCATGGACGCCGTGGCCGGCCCGATGCTCAAGCAAATGAAAGCGCTGGGCATGCAGGCCAAACTGGTTTCGGGCGACGGCGTCTGCTCCGAAAAAATGCCGCGCCTGGCAGGCGATGCGCTGGGCGACGACAAGGTCACCTGCGTGGTGGCCGGCGGCGTCACCGGCCCGCAGGAAGCCGGCCTGGCCGCCTTCACCACACGTTACCAGCAGCGCTTCAAGCTGCCGCTGCAGACCTATGCGCCGTACGCCTACGACGCCGTGATGGTGCTGGCCACCGCCATGCAGCAAGCCAAATCGTCCAAGCCGGCCGTGTTCCTGCCGGTGCTGGCCAACATCCAGTACCAGGGCGTGACCGGCACGATCGCGTTCGACAAGAACGGCGACCTGCGCGACGCCGCGCTGACGCTGTACACCTATCGGCAAGGCAAGCAAACCAAGCTGCAAGTAGTGCGCTAGCCTCAACCCCGGCAAGAATCCGCCCTCAAGCGCGGGGTGCTTGAGGGCAATCAATTGCGCTGAGGCAAAGATGGCATCCAATCGAACTTTACCGTCGATTGGAAAGCTACCATGCCAGTCTCGCTCGCCACCCTGTTCTCCACTCACACGCAGGCCACGCGCCTGCTGCGCCTGACCACGCCGCTGGGCGCCAATACCTTGCTGGCCGAATGCGTCGACGGCACCGAGTCGCTCGACGCCGGCTTTCGTTTTACGATCACCGCGCTGTCGCTTGACGCGCACTTGCCGCTGCGCAGCCTGCTGGGGCAACCGGTACTGCTGGAATTGCTCATGGTGGACTACAGCTGCCGGCCTTTCCACGGCCACATCACGGCAGTCGAGCAAGCCGGTGCCAACGGCGGCCTGGCGCGCTATATCCTGGTCATGGAGCCGTGGACGGCGTTCCTGTCGCATAACCGCGACAGCCGCGTGTTCCAGGATAAAACCGTGGGCGAAATCCTCGATGCCGTCTTCATGGGCTGGCAGGGCCAGGGCAAATTGATGCCCAGCTGGCGCTACGACCTGGTCGACGCCGCGCTCAATCCCCAGCGCAGCCTGACCACGCAATACCAGGAAAGCGACCTGGCATTCGTGGAACGGCTGATGCGCGAAGCGGGCCTGTTTTACTTTTTTGAACACACAGGCGATGCGCGCAGTGCCTCCCTGGGACAGCACCAGCTGGTCATTGCCGACCATAACGGCGCCTTTCAGCCCAACCGCCAGGCCACGGTACGCTTCACGCAATCCGGCGCCGTCATGCGCGAAGATGGCCTCGACGACTGGCGCAGCGCGGCGCGACTGCTGACCAACGCAATCGCGCTGTCTAGCTGGGACTACCGCGCCCACAGCGCGCGGCCGGTCGTGGCCAGCCTGTATCCGGCCACACCGGAAATGATTGACCGCGACGCGCCCGGCCAGTACGCCTATCCCGACGAAGAGCAGGGCCAGCGGCTCGCCCAGAGACAGCTCGACGCCATCGGCACCCGCCGCGCCACGTTCACCGCCGCCGGCACCGTGCGCAGCTTCGCGCCCGGCACCACCTTCACGCTTGACGGCCACGCCGTACTCGACCGCGCGGCCGAGCGGACCTTCCTGCTGACCCGCGTGACGCACGCCATGCGCAACAATTTTGATGCCGCCATGCAGGCCACCATCGCAGCCTGTTTCGGCGCGCCGCCTGACACGCCCATCTACCGCAACCGCATCGAGGCCATTCCTGCTGCCGTCCGCTACCGGCCCAGCGGCCGGCCCAACCCGCGCCCCACTATCCGCGGCCAGCAGACGGCGATTGTCGTCGGGCCGAAAGGATCGGTCGTCCACACCGACCGCGACCACCGCGTCAAAGTGCAGTTCCACTGGCAGCGCGAAATCGGCAGCCAGCGCAGCCACAGCCGCCTGATGCACCCGGTCCAGCACGGCCACAGCGGCGCGCCAGCCGACCACACCGTTGGCACCTGGGTGCGCGTCGCCGCCATGCTGGCGCCGATTGCCGGCCAGAACTGGGGCGCCGTTGCCGTGCCGCGCGTGGGCCAGGAAGTGCTGCTCGACTTCGCCGATGGCAACATCGACCGCCCCGTCATCATCGGCGTTCTCTACAACAACACCGGCAACGATGACGCCCCGCACACGCAAGGCCACTACGGCGCCGGCGCCGCGACCGGCAACGCCTCCGCCTGGTTCCCCGGCATCCGCGACGGCCACGCGCACCCGGCGGTGCTGTCCGGCTTCAAAAGCCAGGCGATGGCAACAAGCGAGTGGGGCAGCGGCGCCTACAGCCAGCTGGTCTTCGACGACACCGCCGGCCAGCCCCGCGTCTCGCTGCAGCGCCACGCCGTCGCGCACCAGGGCACTGACGAACTGAACCTTGGTTACTTGCGCCACCAGGTCGACAACCAGCGCTTGCTGCCTGCCGGCTTCGGCGCCGAACTCAAAACCGAACACAGCCTCGCAGTACGCACCGGGCAGGGCCTGCTGCTGTCGAGCGACATGCAATCGGGCGGGACGGGCATGCAGATGGATGCCCGGGCGGCGCATGCGCAGGTGGAGGCCAGCCGCGAACTGCAGGAAGCGCTGGCGCGCACGGCGCAGCAGCACAACGCCGGCATCAAGCAAAAGGATGGCAGCGCTGAGCCGGCGCCCGCCGACCTGGCGGCCATTGCGCAGATGAGGCACAGCGCGCAGGTAATCGACAGCGTCGCAGGTGAAGTGCCCGCCTGGACCGAGCCGATGATCCAGCTCTCCAGCCCGGCAGGCATCGTCGCGCTGACGCCGGCCAGCGCCGTGTTCGTCGCCGGCGCCACGACGGGTCTCACGGCCGGGCAGTCCATCAACCTGGTGGCGCAGGGCAACAGCGCGCACGCGGTCAGGAGCGGCATCAGCCTGTTCACGTATGGCAAAGGCGGCGACCGGAACGGTATCGCCCTGCACGCCGCCAGCGGCAAGGTCAGCAGCCAAAGCCAGTCGGGTGCGACCAGGGTTGCCGCGGACAAGGCAGTCACGGTGGCGAGTATCGAGAAGTCGGTGTCGGTAGCGGCCAAGACGCATGTGCTGATGACGGCGCAGGGCGCGTCGCTGCGGCTGGAAGGGGGGAACATTGAATTGCATTGTCCGGGGACGGTGGAGTTCAAGGCGACCGCGAAGGAATTGGCGGGGCCGAAGAATGCCAATAGCGTGCCGCCTGAATTGCCTAAGGGCGACTTGAAGGGCTGTGCGCAAACGACGGCAGGCGCCAATGCAAGCCAAGCTGGCGTACAGGAACTGTAAACATGGACAAGCTTATTGAACAACTACGGGCCCAAGTCAAGACTAAATCGGCGGGCAAATGCCTACTCTGGGTTGACCCGGCCCAGCACGATCCCTACGAAGACGACGAATCAGTTGGGCAGCGACGCGTACGAATAACAATAAACCACGCGCATTTCGCGCCGCACCGGATGCCATATCTTGTGCCGCTTGATCTGATGGTGCCTGGCGATGCGGACCTGTTCTGCGACAGCGTTGAGCGGGCCTGGCTCGGCTGGGATATCAGCAGACTTCGAGCGCGCCATGGGCAATCAATTTGCGGCTGGGTAATCACGAAGACCTCGGCGGAAACGCTCGCCAATCACTGGGGCCGGCGCTGCCATATCCACGGGCATCGCTACAAATGCAAGCTGCTGCGTTTCCAGGACCCTGGTGTGCGCGAGTGGCTGTGGCCTACCTTGAGCGAAGTACAGCGGCATGCATTGCTCGGATATGCGGCCTGTGTGTTTGCCATTGGGCGGGACCAAGGCTTGCTATGTCATGAGCGCGCAAGCGACGACATACCGTCTGACCGCTTTGAACTCGATGATCAGCAATGGCAACAGGTGGGCAATTACGCAACCATACACGCGGCGTGGCTGGCATGTACCCTCGTAGACCCACTCGGTTTTGATTCTTCTTTCTCCCCAGCGGTGTTGCTTGCGGTGCTGATAGCACTGGACCAAGCGACGCATTACGGCGTCATGCAACCATCCGAGCGCGCGCTGTATGCGCGGCACGCGTTGCAACTCGGTTCCCGTTTCCATGTGCAAGGGCGCATGCAAGCCGTCTGGGAACAAACCCGAACTGGCCACTACTACGGCAGCGCCGTCGAACAAGTCTTCTCCTGCGCCGCCGATGAACTGTGCCTGCATTGGAACTCAATCAAGGAGCAAACCGGATGGCCTACGTAAATCCAGAAAAACCCAACTGCGACGACTGCAACAAAACGGGCTTGGCCATCCTGCCGGTGCGTTATGCAGTGGTGCCGAAGATCGCTTACGCCGAACTGCCTGCGTCGTTGGGCGACAAGGTCACCAACGTCCCATTGAAGCACCACAAATACGCTTTACGCACGCTGCGCAAAGGCTATCTCTATCTGTACTACGAGAAGCACGCGCGCGGTCGGCACATCAAATGGGAGGTCTACAGCGTTGCTCCGGGCGGTACGCTATGGAAACAGGCGTCGATCGATTCAATTCAAGAGATCGTCGATATTCGATGCTCGAACAAGGGACATCTGATACCGGCATCTGTGATTACGATCGATTCGCCTAAAAAATGTGGACGCATCTGGATGGCATTTTCGGAAAAGATCTGGAGTACGGAAACTTTTAAGGAGTTCGAGAAGAACGTCTCATTGCGTGATCGCCGCATGCAGAGCTTCACGCCAGCGGATTGGATCGAACAAGGTCGATATGATCATGCCTTGGAAGCGACGGAAGCTAATGTCGACCAGATAATCGAGTATAAAAGAGGGTTTTCATTTTCTGCGCTTGGTGGCACCGATGTAGGTATGATCAGCAACGCAGATGGGACGTTCGACCGGACCCGACTTCATCGATGCTCAACGGTACATCCGGTCACGGTTCGTCGCGATGCGAATAGCAAGCTAGTAAAGATGATGCATCAGGCGGGAGAGTCTACAGTCGGGTCAGCATATATACCGCTCATCATGTCGTTATGGGATTGCGTAGGAATTACTCATGAGCTAAATGGCTTCCGCAGCGATGCAATGGGGTGGGTCAAGAAATATAATGACGAACGAGAATTCGAAGCGGATGCCGCGGCTGCGATCGAAGGGGCGAAGATTGCATTGGCTGAGCAAGCCGCAACGCGGTCGCGTGTCAACTTTAGTAACGGTACCTTCCAATGGAACGATGATGCAACGCGCAGCAGATTGCAGCTTTTTGATACTGGCCAAGGCGCGAATCCTGTAGCGCGGCACCGCGAAATGGACCTGTGTGACAGATGGGAGCAAGACGCCGCCAACCGAGCTCCAACGCATGTGGCGCGCCAGCGAGCAAAGTTTACAGCCTTGCCTGAAGCGGAATGGCGGGCACGTATGGCCGAAATTGATATGGCGGCGGGTCCTATACCTGGCCTCGCAAATGTAGCAGCGAGAGACGCGCTATTCACACAAGACTCTCATGCCAAAAAAATTCAAGAAGAATCGGTAATCAAGTCTTGGGACGCGTACGAGCCACGCGTTGATCGTGTGGCGTTAAATAAATTTTTAGGCCGGCGCCAGGAATTAGTTTCTGCTGCGGTCGCATTATCCGACGCACGGGCCGAAGACGTAGTTGCTTGGCTTTCATCCGCTCAACTGCTCGACGCTATGCTCGAATACCATGATAACGACGCGACGGATGGCGAATTTTTTACTTGCGTTGTCGGTAATATGATATTTGGTATTGAATCGACTCCGGCAGGTCGATCCCTCATCAGAAGGTGGGTTGATTCAAGCACCGTTACAGATGCTAATTTATTGTGGCGGTGCTTTTCTTTGAATCAAAATCCTGGAAATTCGGATCTTAACCAAGTGTTGCAGGTAATAGCGAAAAATAAGGAAACTCCGCTCACCGAAAATGCTCTCGCTAAAGTGCAAGACACAATTAAGTATATTGCAAAACTTGGTCAGTTGGCACAAAAGGGCTTGGCACTGCACAATTCACTTCGCAAGCAGGAAGTACAGCGGATTCCTACAGGAGGCATTGAAAGGATCTTGGTTACGGTAGGAAATCTTTTTTTACAACCATTTATTCGGAAAGGACTGGATACTCTTTCAGAGGCGCTGATTATTGCTTTACTTCTGACGCGCTCTGGATCGCAGCATCTGAAAATTACGAATCTTCTGTTAGCGATGGCAAGGACTGGAGCGGCTGGTCGAGCTGAAAGTCTAGCCGCATTCAGGAACGGAAGAGCGATCTTTAGTACCCATTTTAATGCACAAAAGTTGGCGTGGTTCAATCTCGCTAGAACTGCTGATATACCTAAAACCCATGAGGACCCGCATCTTGCGGGTGGGTTCAACGAGGCAAAAGAACTATTGTTCGGCCTAGTTGCAACAATTTTGCAGGGGATTTATTTCTGGAAATTGTATGAAGACGCGGAGCAGCAACCTAACAATGAAAAGTTGCGCGCTGAACTTTGGGCATCCGGTTTCTCGTTAGGCGCTGGTGTAGCTGATCTTTTCGCAACGGCAATCAAGACAACAAATCCCTTAAAGGACGCGGCGCTAAGCTTTCAGACACTAAAACTCGGCGGTAGCATGTTAAGCGCAATTTCTGCGTGGCCATTATTTGAACAAGATATGGCAGGACACAAAAAATCTCTTAAAAACGGCAACGACAGCGTCGCATATCTCTACTGGACTAAAGGTTTGCTTAATGCTACCGGAGGGATTTGTTCGGTATTGAACGGCATATCTTACGCTCAGCCAGCCTTTGAAATGATTGCAAAGAGATTCCCTTCTACATTCATTGGTAGGGCTGTAGGATTTGTCCCACGTTTCGGCGCGACTCTGGCTGAAGGCTTGTTGCTTACGCGAGCGTGTTTGTTGCTTGCTGGAATATATATAAGCTTGGCAGTGATTGCGATTCAACTAATTATCTGGTATTACACTGATGATGCACTGCAAGATTGGTGTGATCGATGTGCTTTTGGGTACCAGAGACATCATCGATTTGGTAGCGCATTAGTACAAATGGAAGAATTTAAAAATTTAAGCAAGGAAGCATAATGGACTATCAGCTAGTCAAAGGAAGAGTACGGGACCTTCGAATTACCAAGGGTCGTCAAGATATGAGTCCATTTGCGCATGCAAGGGGGGTGGCTGCTACGTTGGGGGTAATTTCAACCGTAATGGAGGATCCTGCTGGCCAAGCGGCACAAGCAAGTTCTAGAAATAATACGGAAATAAATATGGAATCTTTTACGTGCTATGTTGGGAAAGAAGCTTTATCTGGCCAATTTTTCCATGTGGGTTTCATGGAGGGAGAGGAAATGGAATTCGTTGTTGTGGAAGAGAATGGAATTTACCAAGTAAGTGGAGCGTGTAGCATATCCCAACGTCTAATTTGGACGCTGCCGTATAGGACACGTGGCGATGCCGCACAGAAATGGCATGACTCGATGCAAAGTATTTTAATCTCTTTTACTTTTTCATTATTATTTACCGCATTTGTACACTACAAATATGACGTGGGTACGGCGAATTGGGCGCAGCTGGTACAGCAGGCTAGTGTCACGTTTGTCGTGATCTTCGTCTTAAATATTTTAGTGCGCCGATCCTTCTACCATTTTTCTTTCGAGGCGACAAAAATTTTCGATGTGTTCGGCTTCTGCGACCCTGAACACGTAAACTTGCCTAAAAGACATAAAAATGCAGACATCGAGTATTGTGAAGATAAAGGTTTGTCAAGGCCACCGCGTAGGCCATTTGAGTTTCGATATCGTGCTGCAGGTGAATAGCGCAGTGGCAATCGCAATAAAACCGAGTTCCGCGAGGCATATGAATAGTGGGAGGCAGGATGCATTTTCGTTACCACGCCTACGCGCTCAGGCATCATCCGAGTACCAAGTTATTGGGCAATTAATTCCTCGCCTTCAGTGTCGGCCTTAGCTTCTGCAAGGTCGCAGTAATTTGTTTATGATCCGCCAATTTCCTACCATACCCCCTGTGTCACAAATATGACACACCCCCATGCATAGCAAGATTTGACAAACATGCATGGCGCGCCGGCCACACAATCCGATGCATCCATTGGTGATGGCCCAAGCGTCCGCCGGATCAAAACTGGACACCACAATAAATCAAACCGGCATGCGCAGGCTTTCGGGCGGCGTTGTCGCACACACAGTTTCGGGGAAAAGTCATGAAGAAGATTGCACAGCAACAGCACACGCGCACGGCCGTCGCGGCGGCCATTACGGTTTTAATGATGGGTGCGATGGCGCAGGCTGGCGCGCAAACGGCGCCGGTGGTGGTGGATGACGCCAATGCCGTCGTACCGTCGGTAGTCGTGACTGGCGTGCGCGCGGCGCTGGAGCAGTCGCTGCGCCAGAAACGCAGTGCGGATGCGGTGGTCGATGTGGTGACGGCGGAGGATATCGGCAAGATGCCCGACAAGAACGTCGCCGATGCGATCCAGCGCCTGCCGGGTGTGAACACGCAGTCGTCCGCCGGTGGGGAAGGGGGCTTTGGCGAGAATGACCGCGTCAGCCTGCGCGGCACCAGCCCGAGCTTGCAGCAGACGCTCTTCAATGGCCACGCGATCAGTACCGGCGACTGGTTCATCCTCAATCAACTTGGCGGCAATGTGGGCCGGTCCAGCAGTTTTTCACTGCTGCCGTCGGAGTTGGTCGGCTCGGTCGTCGTGCAGAAAAGTGCGACGGCGGACCTGGTCGAAGGCGGCGTGTCCGGTGCGATCAACGTGATCACGCGCCGGCCGCTCGACTTGCGTCAGCTGCTGACTGTCGAAGCGTCGGCGCAGGCAACGTACAACGACCTGGCCAGGAAGACCGAACCGCAGTTGTCGGCGCTTGTGGCCTGGAAGAATCCGGAAAATACCTTCGGTGCGCTGTTTCAATTCTTCTCCGAGAAGCAGGCCGTGCGCCGCGACGGGCAGGAGATCCTGGGCTATACGCCGATCCTGGCCACCAGCGCGGCGGCCATCGCCAATCCCGCCCTGGCTGGCGTGCAGGTGCCGACGTTTATTGGGGCGAGCCTCTTCGAACAGACCAAGAAACGCAGCGGCGGCGCGTTCGATTTTGAAGTGAAACCGACGCGCGACTTTGGCCTGGACCTGAACGGCTTTTTCTCGAAGCTGGAAGCGCCGCACCAGAACACCAACTGGCTGGCTGCGCCGGCGAACTCGATCAACAGCGCAAACCAGATTCCAGCGGGCGCCGTGGTGCGCAACAATACGCTTGTCGCCGCCAGCTTCTTGAACAATAACGGTGAAGTCGATAACATCTACCGGCCCGATGCCGGCGGCGAATCGTGGTACCTCGACCTGAACGGCAAGTGGCGCGCCACGCAGGACCTGACTTTTACGGGCAAGGTCGGCAAGACGCACGGCGTCGGTTACGACCGCGACGATGTCTATTACCAGAACAACGTCGACGGGGGCATGACGTATGCGCTGAACGGCTTGTCGCCAGCGAGTGTCAGCTACCCTGGCGGCACGACCACGGCGCCGGGATCGACTGCGTGGGCCGGCGGCGGGGAATCGCAGTCGGTCGACGAGGAAAAATATGCACAGATCGATGCTGACTGGCGCGTGGCCGACATGGGGCCGATGGAAGCCTTCAAGTTCGGCGCCCGTTTCACCGACCATGCGCGCAGCGCCGAGCATCCGCTTGAAACGCGTCCGGGGCCGCTGGGCTTTTCGAATCCCGGCCCGGCCTGGAGCGGCCAGCAGTACCCGTCAGATTTCGCCAATGACCTGGGTGGCAACCTGTCGCCGAATTACTTCAAATACGACGGCGCGGCGCTGGGCGCCTGGGGTGCGGTGCCGGGCAACCGCCTTCTCGATTACACCGTGCGCCACAATTGGACCGATGAATTCAGGCTTCGTGAAAAGACCTCCGCGCTGTATGCGATGCTCGACATCGGCGGCGACCGTTGGCACGGGAATGTCGGCCTGCGCGCCATCGAGACGCGCCAGACGACCGTCGTCAACCTGGCCGGTGGCGCCAGCCCGATTACCGGCTCGGCCTTCGGTCCCTACACGCCGACCACGTTCGAGCGCACCTACCGTGACTACCTGCCAAGCGCCAACCTAAAATTCGATGTCCGGCCCGACCTGGTGGTGCGCACTGCACTGGCCAAGACCATTGCGCGGCCCGACTACAGCGCGCTGGGCGGCTCGGTGTCGCTCAACGACGATGCGCTCAGCGGCAGCGGCGGCAACGTCAACCTGAACCCGGTGCGCTCGACCAATTTCGACCTGTCGGCCGAATGGTATTTCGCACCGAAGGCCTTGCTGTCGGCTGGCGTGTTCTACATGGACCTGCGCTCGATCGTGGCGCAGGGCACCTCGACCGGCACCTATTACAACAACAAGCGCGGCACGCAGACCGTGTACCAGATCACGTCGCCGTTCAACACCACGGGCGAGAACAAGGGGGTGGAGCTGAGCTGGCAGCAGCCGTTTGCCCGCAACTTCGGCATGCTGGTAAACTACACGTATGCGAACGGCAAGCTCGATGATGGTGGCGAATTGCTCAATTCGTCGAAGAACACGGCCAACGTGACCGGCTACTTCGAGAACGAACGCTTCAGCGCGCGCCTGGCCTACAACTACCGCTCGGCCTACAAAGCCGGCGTGGACCGCGGCGCCAGCCAGCACGTCGACAGCATGCCGTCGCTGGCGGGTTCGCTGAATTTGAAACTAACCGAACAGCTGACACTGACGTTCGATGCGCTCAACCTCACCAACGAAACCATCAAGATGTACGCGGAGAACAAGGATCGGCCACGCGCGTTCTACTCGAACGGCCGGACGTTCTATATCGGCCTGCGCGCCAGGCTGTAAGCCGGCTGACGCGGTTTTGTTTGTGCTTCGGGCAGGGCCAGGTCTGGCCTTGCCCTTTTTTGACTGCGCCAGGGAACACCATGCCGGCACCCGTTGTACCGATTTCCATTGCCTGGGCCTGCGTGTCGAACCTCGACCACCAGGACACGTTCAGCGCCAGCCTCACGCTGCACAACCCTGGCCCGGCGCCCATTGCGCCCGGCTGGTCGCTTTACTTCAATGCTTGCCGCAAGGCCGTTCCCGGGTCGGTCACGGCGGGTTTCGCCATCGACCATGTCAACGGCGACCTGTTTCGCCTGCGCGCCACGACAGCGTCGGTGTGGCTGCCCGGGGTGGCGTTGACCGTGTCGTACCAGGGCCAGTTCTGGGTCATCAGCGCCACCGATGCGCCGCTCGGGTTTTACCTGGTCGGCGCCGATGGGAGCGTGACCAATCTTGGCGATCCGGCCATTGCGCCGTTCGCGGCGCCGCAGCAGCGCCAGCGCGGCCCTGGTGACCTGACACCGCCGGACGATGCGGCCAGCCGCTTTGCACAGGATGCATCGCTGCCGTTGCTGCCTTTTGAACAGGTGGGGCGCATCACCCCGCAGCCGCTGACGGCATGCTTCGATGGCGGCATGGGCACGCTGTCACGCGCCACGGTCGTCACGTGCGGCGCGGGGTTGGTCAATGAAGCGGCGCTGCTGCGCGCCATCCTCGATCAGCTGCCGGATGTGCCGGGCGCCATCGGTGCGATCGCCCTGGACATCGTCGCAGGGGAACAGGAAGAAGCTTACGAAATCGCCATCACGGATGCGGCGATTCGCATCACCGGCGCCAGTGCGCACGGGGTGTTCAATGCGCTCCAGAGCCTGCGCCAGCTGATCGATGGGGCCAGCGTGCCGGCCGGGCAGGTGATCGACGCGCCGCGCTTTGCGTACCGGGGCATGATGCTCGACGTGGCGCGCCACTTTGCCAGTGTGGAGACGGTGCTGCGCCTGCTCGACTGCATGGCGCTGTACAAACTCAATCGCTTCCACTTTCACCTGACCGACGACGAAGGCTGGCGCTTTCCGGTGCCGGCCTTGCCGGAGCTGACCGGCGTTGGCGCGCGCCGCGGTGTCGCCCGGGATGGCGAGGCCTGCCTGCCGCCATCGTTCGGTTCGGGCGCCGATATCGCCCGCTCGGCCGGCACCGGCTACTACAGCGCGGACGACTTTTGCGCCATCCTGCGCCATGCGCAATCGCTGCACATCGAGGTCATCCCGGAAGTGAACATGCCCGGCCACGCGCGCGCCGCAATCATGGCCATGCGTGCGCGCTACGATCGCCTGGCCGCACTGGGCGACCCGGTTGGCGCGGCCGCACACCTGCTCGACGATGCGCTCGATGGCTCGGTGTACGAGTCGGTCCAGCTGTGGCACGACAACGTCATCTGCATTGCGCTGCCGTCGGTCGACCGTTTCATCGAGACCGTCGTGGGCGCGCTGGTCGACCTGTTCAACACTGCAGGCGTTCCCCTGCGCACCCTGCACATCGGCGGCGACGAAGTGCCGCAGGGTGCGTGGGCCGGGTCGCCCGTTTGCCAGGCCGCGATGGCGCAACGCGGATGGGACGTCGAGGCACTGCGCGCCGATTTCCTGGCGCGCTGCCAGGCCATCCTGGCGCGCCATGGCGTGGCGTGCGCCGGCTGGGAAGAAAATGCGCTCGCATATCAGCAGCCGAATGCGCGCTTTGCCGGCGGCGCCTTGCAGGCGTATTGCTGGAACAATGCCTGGGGCGGGGGCCAGGAAGACGTGGCGTACCGCCTGGCCAATGCCGGCTATCCGGTGGTGCTGGCCAATGCCGCGCATTTGTACTTCGACCTGGCGCCGGCCAAAAACCCGCACGAACCGGGCTACTACTGGGCCGGGTTTGTCGGCACGCGCGACGCGTTCACGTTTTGCCCGCTCGACGCGGGTGCGGCTGCCGGCCGCGCGCCGATGGGCGCGGCCATGGACCCCGGCGCGCTGGCGGCCATGACGCGCCTCGATGCTGCCGGCGCGGCGCGCATCGCCGGCCTGCAGGGCCAGCTGTTCGGCGAGAACGCCTGCACTCCCGAGCGCCTTGAATATCTTGCCGCGCCGCGCCTGGTCGCGCTGGCCGAACGTGCATGGTCGCCCGACCCGCGCTGGCAGGATGCATCAGCCGTCGCGCGCGCCTGGGCTGAATTTGCGAATCGCCTCGGCCAGCGCGTGCTGCCGCAACTCGACGCGGTGCTGGCCTATGGCTACCGCCTGCCGCCACCCGGTGTGGCGCGCATCGATGGCGCCATCCATGCCAACGTCGCGTTGCCAGGTCTGGCGCTGCACTACACTGTCGACGGCAGCGAGCCGACGCACGCGAGCCCGCGCTATACGGCGCCGGTTTTCGCCAGCAGCATGCATATCGCCACCTTCGACACGCGCGGCCGCAAGAGCCGCACCGTTCACTTCCACCAGCAAGGCGCCATCGATGACTGACACTGCCCGCCACCCCCTGGCCTGGGTGCCGACGCTGTACCTGGCCCAGGGCTTGCCGTTCTACGCTGTGGCGCTGGTCGCCGGCCTGATGTTCAAGAGCATGGGTGTCCCTAACGACCAGATCGCGCGCTGGACCGGCATGCTGGGCCTGGCCTGGGTCTTCAAGGCGCTCTGGAGCCCGTTCCTGGAACTGGCGGCCAGCAAAAAACGCGTCATCATCGCCTTTCAGCTGACAGGCGGGGTGGCGCTGGGCGGCGTTGCGCTGGCCTTGCAGCTGCCGGCCTGGTTTGCCGCCAGCATCGCGCTGTTCGGCGTGGTGGCCCTGGCCTCGAGCACTCACGACATCGCTGCCGACGGCTTGTACATCGCCAGCCTGTCGGCCCGCCAGCAGGCGGCCTACGCCGGCTGGCAGGGCGCGTTTTTCAATGCCGCCAAGTTCCTGTCGCTGGGCGGCCTGGTGATTCTGGCCGGCTACCTGGAGCCGCGCATCGGGATTGCCACCGCGTGGTCGGCGATCTTTGCGTTGCTGGGCGCGGCGCTGGCGGGCCTGGCGGCGTATCACCTGTGGGCGCTGCCAGGAACGCTGACGGTGCAATCGGCCTCGCGCCGCGAAGTGACCGCCACGCTGGCCGACGTGATCCGCACCTTCTTCGCCAAGCCCGGCATCTGGATGGCGATCCTGTTCATCGTCCTGTTTCGCGCCGGGGAGGGGCAGATCCAGACCATCGGCCCGCTGTTCCTGCGCGACGCGCGCGCACTGGGCGGCCTGGGGTTGTCGACTGCCGAAGTGGGCGCGGTGTACGGCACGGCTGGCACGCTGGCGTTTTTGGCGGGCAGTATCGGCGGCGGCTATTTCACGGCCAGGCTGGGCCTGCGCCGCGCGATGCCGTGGCTGATCCTGGCGATGAACCTGCCCAACCTGGTGTTCTGGTACCTGAGCGCGGTGCAGCCCGCGGCGCTGGGTTTTGTCGCGGCGGCGCTGGGCGTGGAGATGTTCGGCTACGGCTTCGGGTTTGTCGGCGTGATCCTGTTCATCATGCAGGTGGTCGCCACTGGCAAATACCAGACTGCCCACTATGCGCTGGGCACCGGCTTCATGCAACTTGGCTTCGTGCTTTTCAAAATGATCAGCGGGGATATCCAGCAGGCGCTTGGCTACCAGCGCTTTTTTGTCTGGGTGCTGCTGGCGGCGCTGCCCGTGCTGCTGCTGTCGCGCTGGATGCGGTTCGAAGGGGAGAAGGCTAGCGCTTCTTGACCGGCAGCGCGAGCCACCCTTGCCACTGTCCTTCGGCGCTGCGCTGCACCTTCTGGATGTGCGGGCGCGTGCTGTCCAGGCGCCATACGTGCTGGCGCTCCAGCCAGTCCTCGTACATCGAGCGAAAGCGCGGCCATTCGCCGTGGAAGGGAAGCGTGGCGTAGTCGCCCGCCGGCAGCGTGCGCAGGCCCAGGTTGGGGTCGGCCACAGCGATGCCGGCCACGCCGAAGTCGTAACAGTATTCGCGTGCGCCCGTAAAGCCGGGGTCTTCGTCGAACACGCCGTAAAAGGTAGTGTCGCCGGGCGCCCCGTCAATGGTTTCGCGGTCCTGGATGAAGCCGTTGCAGGCAATCGACAGGGCGGCGCCCGATTGCCCGAAGAAGCGCTGGTAGCGCAGCGCCAGCGCCGGCAGCGCGCGCACGCCGATGTGCGCGGCCACGGTGCCCGGCGCCGGTGGAATGTAGGGCGCCAGGATCACATCCAGGTTGCCCGGTTCGGCCACAAAAAAACTGACATCGCTCTCGCGTCCTACCTGCTGGTCCATGTAGCTGCGCCAGCCGCCGTCGCGCCAGGCTTTGGCGGACATGGCGAATTGCTGTTTGAACGCTTTGGCAAAGGCGGCGTTCGACGGAAAGCCGCAATCCTGGGCGATGCGCCCGACCGGCACGTCCGGTTCATGGCGCAGCAGGTGGGCGGCGCGGCGCAGGCGGCGTTTCCTCTGGTAGTCGACGGCGGAAAAGCCGGTCAGTTCGCGAAAGATGCGGTCGAAGTGGAACGACGAATAGCTGGCCGACGCGGCGAGACTTTCCAGCGCCAGCGGGTCGCCCACCGAGTCGAGCATCAGGTCCATGACTTCGCACAGGCGCGAGGTGCGTGAAGTGGGTTTCACCGGGAACGCTTTGCAAACAGGTCGGTCTGAAGGGAAGGCGGCATCGCGGACTCGGTTGGCAGGTTGCAATGATTATGGCGCAAACGGGCCGGCTTGGCGATGAGCGATAATCCCGGCTTCGACTTGAAAGCGAGCGCACACCACCATGCTGTACACCGTCCAAGACATCCGCAATCAATTCGATGGCGGCACGTTCGCGCGCGGGCAAGCGTATGCGCGTGAAGGCAAGGTGCACAAATTCGGCTGGACAAAGAACGGGTGCGATGGCGAAGTGGCGGGGAGCGGCCGCAGCATCTATCACCAGAGCGTGCGCGTCACGCGCAAAGGTCCTCACCTCACGATTGCGGGATCCTGCAGCTGTCCGATGGACTACAACTGCAAGCATGTGGTGGCCGTGATGATAGAGGCACTCAAGCGCAGCCCCGAGCTGGTGGCGCCCGGGCAGTCCAGCGCCGCGGCCCTGGCCCCGCCGGCGGCCACGGCCTGGCTGACGCAGCTGGCCGATGCGCGTGAGGCTGCGGCCCGGGCGCAGCGGCTGCCCACTGCGCGGGAAGGCGTTGCGTGGGTGCTGATACCGGATGGGCAGACCGGGACGGTGCAGCTGCATCTCTGCCAGGCCCTGTTCAGGTCCAACGGCATGATCGCTTTGGCGAGCCCTGTCAGTGCCGTCGACGACATCTTCGAGGACGGACCGCAGGTCATCCTGCCCCGCGACGAACTGACGATCCGGCTGTACATGGGCATGCGCCAGGGTGATGCTGGCGGCATTGGCGTGCAGCCGTCCGGCCAGATCGGCTTTGAACTGATGTACCGCTTGCTGGAAGACCGCACGCTGTGGTGGGCTGACCAACCCACGGACATCGCACAGGGAAATCTGGAGCGCGTCGAGGAGGGCGACGAGCGGTACGCCTCTTTCGCATACATGCCAGCGCCCGACAACGCCGGCTTTTCGGTGCAATTGGTGTACGAGGAAGAGGATGAACCTGAATACGTCATCGCCACCGATCCGCCGATGTATCTCGACTATGGCGAGGTGGGCGACATCGTGCTGCCGCCCGAAGCGGCGTCCCTTCCGTTTGGCGAGCTGGCAGTGTTGATGGCAAACGCCCCCGTGCTTGCGCCGCACGAGGTGTCGGGCGTGGCGGACCAGCTGCTGGCACAAGGGCTGGAAGGCATCGTGGCCGCGCCAGTGGCGCCAGTTCGGCCGGTGCAGGAAATTCCGGTCCAGGAGGTCGACGACTGGTACGCCGAAGTGACAGAGGAAGGCGGCAATCCCTGGTTCGACCTGGAGCTGGGCATTGTCGTCAATGGCGCGCGGCACCCCTTGCTGCCGCTGCTGGTCCAGCTGATCCGCAGCGCGCCGAACGATTTCGATGCCGCCGCACTGGCAGGCCATCCCGACGCCGACACCTTGCTCGCGGCACTGCCCGACGGCGCCCGCGTGGCGCTGCCGTGGGGCCGCGTCAAGCCGATCCTGGCGACGCTGGGCGAGCTGTATTTTACGGAGCGCCCCGGCAAGGCGATCCGCCTGCCGTATCTCGAGGCTGCCCGCCTGGCCGAACTCGAAGCCAGTGCGCGGCTACGGTGGCTGGGCGGCGAACGCTTGCGGGAAGTAGGCGCGAAACTGCATCGATTCAGTGGCATTGATGCGGTCGCGCCACCTGCAGGACTGCACGCCCGGCTGCGCGACTACCAGGGCGCGGGCCTGGCCTGGATGCAGTTCCTGCGAGCCTACGGCTTCGGCGGCATCCTGGCCGACGACATGGGCCTCGGTAAAACCATCCAGACGCTGGCCCACATCCTGGTCGAGAAGGAAGCCGGCCGCCTGGATTGCCCGGCGCTGGTGGTCGCGCCCACCAGCCTGATGGACAACTGGCAGAGCGAGGCGGCTCGCTTCGCGCCTGGCCTGCGCGTGCTGCTCCTGCACGGCAAGGACCGCGCCGCGCAGTTCGGCCAGATTGCCACCGCCGACATCGTCCTGACCACGTACGCCTTGCTGCCGCGCGACGAAGCCACCCTGCGCGCGCAGCGTTTTCATTTGCTGATCCTGGACGAGTCGCAGACCATCAAGAACCACCGCGCCAAGGCGGCGCAGACGGCGCGCCTGCTCGACGCGCGCCATCGCCTGTGCCTGACCGGCACACCGCTGCAAAACCATTTGGGCGAACTGTGGTCGCAGTTTCACTTCCTGATGCCGGGTTTGCTGGGTGACGATAAAACGTTCAACGCGCAGTTTCGCAAACCGATCGAGAAGGGCGGCGACCAGCAGCGCGCGGCCCTCCTGAACCGGCGCGTAAAACCGTTCATGCTGCGCCGGACCAAGGACACGGTGGCGAAGGAACTCCCGCCCAAGACCGAGATGACGTGGCCGGTGGAGTTTGGCAGCGCGCAGCGCGACCTGTATGAAACCGTGCGCCTGGCGATGGACAGGAAAGTGCGCGAAGAAATCGACCGCAAGGGCGTGGCGCGCAGCCAGATCGTCATCCTCGACGCGCTGTTGAAACTACGCCAGGTCTGTTGCGATCCGCGCCTGCTGAAAAACACGATTGCCTCCGCTGCCGCCGTGAAAACAGCGGGATCGGCCAAGTTCGATGCGCTGTTCGAACTGCTGGGCACATTGCTGGCCGAGGGCCGCAGGATCCTGGTGTTTTCCCAGTTCACCAGCATGCTGGCGCTGATTGGCGCGGCGCTGGAGGAACGCAGCCACCGGTATGCGCTGCTCACTGGCGATACCACGGACCGCGCGGCACCGGTGGCCCTGTTCCAGCAAGGCGCCGTGCCGCTGTTTTTGATCAGCCTGAAAGCGGGCGGCGTGGGCCTGAACCTGACTGCGGCCGACACGGTCATCCACTTCGATCCGTGGTGGAATCCGGCCAGCGAAGATCAGGCCACCGACCGCGCCTGGCGTATCGGCCAGGACAAGCCGGTGTTCGTCTATAAATTGATCGTCAAGGGCAGTGTCGAGGAAAAGATCCAGGAACTGCAGCGCAAAAAGTCCGGGCTGGCCCACGCGCTGCTGGGCGAGGGCGGGACGCTGGCGCAGCAGGTCACGGCAGACGATTTGCGCGCCATTTTCGATTAAGGAGCCGGCGTCAGGGCGGTGTCCTGTTCGGCGATCAGTTTCGCGATCTGCGAACCGGCCTTGACCGGCTCGACCAGCAGCACCTGGCTGCGGCTGACCAGCATGCGGTCCGGCTGGTGCGGCTCGGCCCCGCGCTTGACCAGCACATTGGTGACCGCTTTAGTGTCCGGGTTCTGGCGCGTCTGGACAAAATACACGTCGCGCAGCGCGAGGTAGCCGCCGGCGGCCGGCTCCAGGCGGCCGAAGAACAACTGGCCGTTGATCAGCGCGACCGACTGGTAAGTGCTGCCCGTGTCCGGCACCTGGTTGCTGCGCACCGTTTGCCAGGCCAGCACGGTCAGTGCAACGGCCATCACGGCTGCGGCCAGCGTGGCGATGAGTGCGACAAGTTTCGACATGACGTTTCCTCAGTATGATGGCGGCGGCAGTGTAACAGGGCGCGCGGGGAAAGAATCAGCCTTTGGCAGCACTGTTGTTGCACCAGTGCGTTTCTGCCGCCTGTCATGTCCCGGTCATAAAGTTTGTTTAAGTTGCTAGCAAACTTAATCTGGAAACTACCTTTTATGATAACTTCGCTGCGCTCGCCCGTTCCTTCTCCTTCCTGCGTTCGTACCGTGCTGTGCGCGGCGCTGGCCCTGACCATGGGGTCCGCTGCGGCGACGCCGTTCACCATCGGGGGCAATACCACCGCTGCGCAGACGCTGGGCAGCGGCGAGACGGGCACGGTCGCGGCAGGCGCTGCGTTGACGGTGGCCGGTACCGCGGTGGCCGTGACGGTCAATGGCAGCAATGCGACCCTGAACAACCAGGGAACGATCGCGCAGACCGGCTCCGGGCGCGCCATCCGGGACAATACCGGCGTGGCCAACCTGGTCGTCAACAACGGCAGCGCCACCAATGCCGCAGCCACGATCCGCACTGCGGACGGTGACGTCATCCAGATGAACAAGCCGGCCGCCAGTGTCACGCTGAACAACTACGGCGCGCTGGTGTCGCTGAACGCGTCGGCGGGTGGCTCCCAGGCCGTCGATTTTTCCGCCATGACCGGCGCCAACGTCCTGAACAACTACGCTGGCGGCCTCATCACCGCCAGAGAAGCCGACTCCGTGCGCCCCGGCGCCAACGGTGTCGTCTTCAATGCCGGCACCATCCGTTCGACCACACCGGGCGGCAGCAGCAGCGACGGCATCGACGGCCAGGAAAACAGCGGCATCCGCATCACCAACGCCGGCACCGGCGTCATCGATGGCGGCCGCCACGGCATCACCGGCGGCGCAGCAACTGCCGCCACCGGCTACACGATGAACGTCACCAACGATGCCGGTGGCGTGATCCGTGGCAGCAATGGCGCCGGCATCAACCTGGACGGCTTCAATGCCAACCAGGTCGTCACGGTGGTCAATCGCGGCACCATCGTCGGCAATGGCGTCGCTGGCGACGGCGACGGTGTCGACGTGGACGGCATGGTCGACATCACCAACAGCGGCATCATCCGTTCCAGCAATGCCTTCAGTGCAGCCGGCAGCGGCGTGGCCTACAGCGAAGGCATTTCGGCAGGCGGGGGCACGATTGTCAACGCGGGCAGGATCGAAGGACTGGTCGCTGCAGGCAACACCAATGCGGTGGGGCGCGGCATTACGCTTGCCGGCAACGACCTGGCCAATGGCACCCGCGAAGGCATCTATGGCAACACCAGCGTCACCAACCAGGCGGGCGGCGTGATCCGCGGCGGCAGCGATTCGGCCATTGTGGCGGCAGGCGCGGCCAGCGGCTACACGATCACCCTCAACAACAATGCCGGCGCTGTCATCCTGGGCGGCGGCGCGGCCAATGCAGCAGTCCGCACGGTGGGCGACCGCACGGTCATCGTCAACGCCGGCACCATCGACGGCGCTAGCAGCGGCAAGGCGATTGCCATGGGCAGCGCCAGCAACAGCCTGACCATCCGTGGCGGCAATGCAGTCGTCATTGGCAGCATCGATGGCGGCGCGGGTGGCGTCAACACGATGGTGATCGATGCCGGCGCCGGCAACACCTTTTCCTACGCTGGCGCCATCGCCAACTTCAACAGCGTGGCCATCGACAGCGGCGCCGTCACGTTTTCCGGCCAGAGCAGCTACACCGGCGCCACCATCCTCAACGGCGGCAGCCTGACGCTGGTGGGTGAGCAGCGCATCGCCTCCGGCAGCGCGCTGGTACTGGCCGGCGGCCTGTTGAACGTGGTGGAAACCGGCAGCGGCCAGACCTTTGCCAGCCTGTCGCTGGAAGACAGTTCGACGATTTATTACAGCGACGTACCCCTGACCTTCAGCAGCCTGGGCGCCATTGTCGCCGGCAAAACGCTGACGCTGACCGACGTGTTCGGCGGCGCGGGGACTGCCTTGCGGTTTGTCGGTGACCTCTCCGGCAACGCCGGTTTCCTCGACCTGATGAGCGCCTTGCGCAGCAGCGCCGGTGCGTTCAGCTTCAATTTCGACGGCGCCTACACCAACGTGGCGCAGGTACCGGAGCCGGGAACGGTTGCGCTGTTCGGTGCCGGCTTGCTGCTGCTGATGGCGATGGCCGGGCGTGGCAAGCACCGCGGCCGGTAAGCACGCCGCTGGCGCCGTGAATCGTGCGACGGCGCCAGCGCATTTTTTGCACACTGGCAGCCAGCGCACATTCGGAACAGATCATGACAGAAGCATTCAAGGCAGGCGACAAGGTGCAATGGCATTCGCCACAGGGCGTGGTGCATGGCACGGTCAAGAAAAAACTGACTGCGCCGCGCAGCATCAAGGGGCATGACGTGGCCGCGTCACCGGATCACCCGGAGTTTTTGGTGGTCAGCGACAAAACCGGCGCCGAGGCAGCGCACAAGGCCAGCGCCCTGAAAAAGTCGTCCTGACAATCTGCCGGCTCAGGCTGGTGCGGCCGTCCCGAATCCACCCATTGCGGCGCTGATGGCGCGATCGAACAAGGGTGCATATTCCACCGGGCGAATGGCGCCGGCGTGCATTGCCGCCAGCAGCGCATTCTTGCGGTAGACCAGCGGCAAGGCTGGCGCCGGCGCGCTGAACACGAAGATGGACTGGTCCGCGCTGACCGTTTCCAGCCGCACGATGACGATGGCGCCTTCGATCAGCGTCTCGAAGCGCGCGCCCGGACGGGCGCGCACCAGCCACTCCGCATCGGCCTGCATCGCGTCGCGCCACACCGGTTCACTGAACACCACGGCGCGCTCGCCGTGTTTTGCCAGCACCGCTTCGAGGGCCGCAGCCGCCAGCGGCGCAGCGGCCGTTGCGCCGGGTGCGCCTGCGCTGAGGGGGGCGAAGTGCACGTGCAGCCAGTCCAGGCTGGTCGACGGGCCGCCTGGGGCAATGCGCTGGCCGAGGACGTCCATGTGTACCGCGGCCACTTCGTCGAGCGCCGCCTTTGATTCTTCCGGCGGCAAACCCAGCACCGCGATGCCTTCGCGGAGGCGGCGCACCAGGTCGGGCAGGGCGCGCATCAGCACGCTGCGGTCGGCAGGCGCCGGCTTGGCCTGGGCGCTCCAGACCAGTTCCGGCAGCAGGGTGGCATCCATCACGCCGCCGCCCTGGCGCAGCATGACCTTCACCCAGACCGTGTCGATGAAGCGGGCCAGGCGCGGGTCGAGCTTGAGCGGCGCCAGCAAACCTTGCAGGATTTTTTGCATGGCGGCAGACTGGGCGCCGTTTGCGTCGGCCGCTTCGACAGCCGCGCTCAACCGGGCATACAGCGGCTCGGACTGGCGCAGCATGCCGTCGACGATGGTGTCGAGTTCGTGTTCGGCGTTGGCGAATACCAGCGTGTCGGCCTCGAACTGCTGGCGCACCTGGTCGACCAGCCGGCCGGCCTCGTCGTGCAGCGCCTGCAAGCCACCGGCGCCGGGAACCAAGGCGGCGGCAAGCGCGCCAAGGCGGTCGAGCAGGCTGCGCGCCGGATGCCCATGGTCCTGCAACAATTCGGGGTCGAGCATGGCAGCCCGCAGTACCGGGACATGCAGCCGGCCGAGCACGGCGCGCATCTCCTGCGCCAGCAAGTCTTCCCGCAGGACGTAATCGAATACCTGCCCGATCAGGCCGATCGTCACGCGGTTGTCGGGATCTGCTTTCGCGCCGATCTGCTCGCTCAGAGCCAGCGGAGCCGGCGCGGGCGCGCTGCTGCGCGTTTGCTGCAACTGCTTGAGCTGTCCATCGAGCCAGGAGCGTTGCGGCGTCTGGGCGCGCGCCGGCCCGCGCACCGGGCTGGCAGGGCGCGCCACGCCAGCGCTGTTCGGTGCGGTGCGTTCGGCCAGCGCCTGCCAGGCCGCCTCCTGCAAACCCTGCATGCCTTCCGCTGCCGCACTGCCGGCCAGCCGCTCGCGCTGCGACCGGGTCAGTTCGGACGGTTTGGCCAGCAGGCGCGCGTCCAGGCCGCGGTTCTCGAAGTGGCCCAGGACGGCAGCATAGTAGCCAGGCAGCAGGTTGGCCATCGCGCCGGCCATGTGGTCGAACAGCACTTTCGAGACGGGGCCTTCCTTGACGGTCTCGCGCACGCTGTCGTACAGCGCCCGCGCGGCCAGGTAAGGGCGAAACGGATTTTCGCGTTCGCGCACCTGGCTCACGCCGTGCAAACTGGCAATGGTGAGGTTGATGCGGCCCAGGCTCATTTCATCGACGTCGCGCAGGCGCGTCACCACGCGGTCGAGTTCGATCTGGCGCGTGATGGTCTCGTCTTCCACCAGGCTCAGCTTGTCGGCGCGAATGTCATGCAGGCCGGCGCGCAGGTCGGTGTGCATGGTTTCCATGGCGCGCTCGAGCAGGATGCTGTACTTCGCCTGCATGCTGGCACGGAAAGAGCGCTCGGTATTGTGCAGCCAGGCGCGGGCGGTGTTGAGCGCTGCCTGTTCGGCAGGCGGCGCGTTCCGCACGGCGTTGCCCATCTGGACGTTTGTATCCAGCAGCATCTGGGCAACCAGTTCTGCAAAGCTGTTCAGCGCTTGCTGCTGAGCCAGACGGACAACGTGCTTGGTAGTGTTCTGCATACGCGACTGCGGCGTGAATAACTTTATGAAAGGCAACTTCCGAATCATAACGTACTGCGCCGTGCTTGCGAACGGATTGGCGCTGCCTGCAGCCGCAAGCGCACCACGTTGTGGCGTCAAGTCCACGAAAGCAGGTCCGCGTTAGTACGCTGGCAATGACAAATAGATAACCGGCGGGTTGGGATGTAGTGCCCACCATTTCGCCATGGACATCCGGAAAATCGGCATTCCGTCATACCATGACGAATCTTTTCCCAACAGTAGCCAAGGTTGCCATGTTTCATATCGTGTTTGCTCTCCCCTGGATGGTCGTTGCCGCGCGCTTCCTGTCGCCTCTGCCATGGCTGCTGTCCACCAAAATCGGCGTTGGACTATTGCTGCTGGTGGTGGCGCAGTACCATTTCATCAGCCGCCTGTCGTCGGGCAGCGTGTTTTCGGCGGAAATGCCACGCTACCTGGTCATCGCGTTCAACTGGGGCTTTTCCGCCATCCTGCTGCTGGCGCTGCTTCAGATCCTGGTCGACGTGGCGGTCCTGCTGCCGCTGCTGGCCGGCGCCCGCCGCCTGGCCATTGCACCGAATGTCCGCTATACCATGGCGTTGGCTGCCATGGTGCTGGCGGCCATCGGCGTGCACCAGGCCATTCGCGTGCCGCCCTTGAAGGAGGTCGAGGTGCGCATCAAGAACCTGCCGGCTGCCTTCGACGGCTACACCGTGCTGCAGCTGACCGACCTGCACATCAGCCGCCTGTTCCAGGAACCCTGGACGCGCGCAGTGGTCGACAGCGCCAACCGCCTGCACACGGACCTGGTCGTCGTCACCGGCGACCTGATCGACGGCTCGGTTGCCCAGCGTATGGCTGACGTGGCGCCGCTGGCTGGCCTGCGCGCCCGCGACGGCGTGTTCGTTATTCCGGGCAACCACGAATATTTCTTCAACCAGCGCGCGTGGATGCGGCACTTTGCCAACCTGGGCATGCAGTCGCTGGAAAACCGCCACACCGTCATCGCACGGGGCGGCGCCGAGCTGGTGCTGGCGGGCGTGACCGACCTGTCTGCGGGACACGCCGGCTACCCGATGCCGGATCTGACATTGGCCCTGCAGGGCGCGCCGCGCGGCGCCCCCGTGATCCTGCTGGACCATCAGCCGCGCAATGCGCGCACCGCCGCAGCCCAGGGCGTGGCGCTGCAACTGTCCGGCCATACCCATGGCGGCCTGATCATCGGGCTGGACCGCATTTTCGCGCTGGCCAATGCCGGTTTCGTGTCCGGCTTGTACGACGTGGATGGCATGCAGCTGTATGTCAACAACGGCACGGCGCTGTGGGCCGGGCTGGCGCTGCGGCTGGGCCGGCCGTCCGAGCTGACCCGGATTACCCTGCGGCGGGCGCCCGGCTGAATTTTTACGCCAGTCGACAGTGAACCAACGCGGGTGCCGCTGGTCCAACACAGGATCAGCCAACCACTTTCGGGAGAACTGTCATGAGCCAGCCTGTGCAACCCGCTTCTTCCACACCGGCCGGCGCCAGCGCGCCCGACCTGGCCGCCATCAAGCAGCGCCAGCAAGCTACCTGGGCAAGCGGCGATTTTTCCATCATCGGCGTCACGCTGCAAATGGTCGGTGAATCGCTGGCTGAAGCTGCCGACATCCGCGCCCACGAAAGCGTCATCGATATTGCCGCCGGCAACGGCAACGCCACCCTGGCCGCAGCGCGCCGCTTTGCCAACGTCACCTCCACCGACTATGTGCCCGCGCTGCTGGAAAAAGGCCGCGCCCGCGCCATGGCCGAAGGCCTGTTCGTCGATTTCCGCGAAGCGGACGCCGAAGCGCTGCCGTTTCCCGACGCCAGCTTCGATGTCGCACTGTCCACCTTTGGCGTCATGTTCACCCCCGACCATGCCCGCGCCGCCAGTGAAATGATGCGCGTGGTGCGCGGCGGCGGCCGTATCGCCCTGGCCAACTGGACGCCGGAGGGCTTCGTCGGCCAGAACTTCAGGATCATTGGCAAGCATCTTCCGCCGCCAGCCGGCCTGAAGCCAGCTTCGCTGTGGGGCACAGAAGACTACCTGCGCCAGTTGTTCGGCAACGACGCGTCCGCCATGCACATCGAGCGCAAAATCTTCAACTTCCGCTACGCGTCAGCCGCGCACATGCTGCAAGTGTTCCGCGACTACTACGGCCCCGTCCACAAAGCCTTTGCCGCCCTCAGCCCCGATGCGGGACGCGCGCTGGAGCAGGACATGCTGGCGTTGATGGAGCGGCTCAATACGGCGGGACCGGATTCGCTGGTGGTGCCGGGCGAGTACCTGGAGGTGGTGATAACCCGGCGGGCTACCATGCTGATGCATTAAGGGGACCTCGAAAAACCGTCGCGAGCGGCAGCAATGGTGGTTGAGAAGCGGAGCTGTACAGGCGTACAGCGAGCATCGCAGACCGCCAGTGCAACGCGCAGCAGGTTTTTCGAACGTCCCTTAAAGGTGCGTCTAAATAGCCAATGAGAGCGGAAATCAGGGGGGAATGGATGCGACGCCGGCCAATCTTAAGGTGCGGCGCCACCATTTTATTTTCTCGTTCTGCATGCGTAGCCGAAAAGTAAATACTGGGAAAATATGCCATTTGCGATGGATTGCAATGTTGCGCACAAGAAAGTAGTTGGGGTATTTTTTCTCAGCCGATATACGGAGAATGAATGGCGATAAAAGTCTGCCGGTATTTTCGAATTGCCGAAAGAATCGGGAAACTCATTGCGTAGTATTACCTGGTACCTGCTGCGTATTATTACGCAGACGCGGTCCGGACTATCCGGGGAATGGTGTTAGCGCATAATGACACCGGCGCGATGCGGCTTTAACACGGCACTGTTATTCTTCAGTCCGTGCCAGGCTGGTTTCATCGAACAATAAAAAAACCGGGCACCAGTTTGGCGCCAGTGCCCGTTTCATGCAGGCCAGCGCGTGGCGCCAGCCGCGTTCCTGCATCGAATTACCAGCCGATATCCTTCAACAATGGCAGCGTCAGGTCTTTTGGCGGCGACACTTGCAATGTGAGGTCCGAGCTGATGTTCGGTTCCATCAACAGGTTCGGGAACGCCGTCACATCCCAGTGGGAGACCGATGAGCCCGAAGCGAGCACGCTTGGCGTGTACAGCAGCGGCCGGCCGGCTGCATCGGCGCCAGCCTTGCGCAGCGGATCGACAGCCAGGTTGGCAGTGACGACACCGGCAATGCTGCGCGAACCGTATGGACGCGCAGCGACCACGGCGGCTTTCAGGCGGTTGCCGTCGGCCAGGGTGATACCGGCCGATGGGATCGTGATGGTGGTATCCGCGCCGCCCGGTGCGATCGCACCGTCCACGTTGTTGGCCAGCAGCACGCCAACTGCACCCGCGTTCTGGGCGTTCTTGACCTTGACGGCGAAGCCGCAGACACCCCGGCTGATGATCGGCACTTTGCCGGCCACGGCAGCACGGTTGACGGCGTCGAAGGGTTCGCAACCAGGGCCGGTTTCGCCGGCCTGCGGCGTCAGGATTGCCAGGGCGCCGAGCCGGCCGGAGGCCGGAATGACAGGACCAAAGGCCGAGGGGCTGTAGTCGAGGGATGCGACGCTGCCTGCCGGGCTGCTGGCAGTGACCATCGGTGTGCCGGTCAGGATGGAGGCGCCGGCAACGGCGTTCGGGCCGTTCCATGCCAGTTTCAGGTTGTTCAGTGCCGAGGCGCGACGTTCGGCCGACGTCATGTTCAGCCACGTTTTGCGAGTCGTGTTGTCGTACATGAATGGCTCCCAGACGCTGGGCAGGCCGTTCTCGGAATACGCGGTGCCGGCTGCATTGATACGCTGGCCGGTGGACGTGTTGACACTGATGACGGAGAAGCCCAGGCCATGGCCCAGTTCATGCAGCAGGGTTGCGGCGAAGTTGACCTTGCCGGCAGCATTGCCATCCAGGCCCAGGTAAAAGCCGTTGCCGGCCAGGCAGTCAGGATTGCCCAGGTTCACGTTGAACTGGGTCTTGATGTCGAAGTTGCCGTATCCGGTGCCATCGTCCGGGGTGCCGTCGCTGAGGTTGACGCCAGCCAGTTTGTTCGCCAGCGCCTGGGGATACCACTGGCCTGGGCGGCTGTTGGGGAAATCATGCCAGATGTTCCATGCGCCGGCGCTGCCCAGCGTCGCCGAGCTGGCCGTGCAACTGAGTGCTTCCCAGGCAGCCGAGACCTTGATCTCGACGTTGCTCTCCAGGTTGCGTTCCCAGATGTCGGCCACATAGCGGTAGACATTCAGGCGCTGCTGGCCGAGCGTAGTGCCAGTATTGCCGCCAACCGGCGCCACGGGTGTCGGATCGGTGAAACCCGTGCCGGGCGCGTCGCGGCTGACGATGGTGATGGTGGCTGCCTGGGACGCAACGCAGGTCAGTGCGGCAGCAACGGCGAACAGCGAGCGGGTGGTACGCGAAATGGTAGGGAGGCGCATGATTATTTCTCAACCTGTTGAGTGTGGAAGTGCGCAGCAGCGACGGCATTGTCGGCCGCGTCATGCGAATCGAAGCACTGCTCGGCAACGCTGCCATCGGGCTGGCGCACGGCCACGCTCTGGCTCATGAATTCGTCGGTCAGGCGGGCGCCGCGCGCGCCGCTGGCACCGTGCACTTTTTGCTGGGTTGGCTTGGGCGAAACGCGCATGGCGCGGGCGGCGCCGGCAGCTTTCAAGGCATTGACTTCTTCCGGCGTCGCAGCGCGCAGCTTGCCGGTTTCAGCATCGCGCGAGACAGTCATCGAATCGGTCGACTGGACCGGTACTTCCTGTGCGCTGGCAGACGTGGCGAGGCCCAGCAGGGCCACGGCGATACCCGCGGCGCAGAGCATGCGCTGGCGGGACAGATGTTTCTGGGACATGTCAATCTCCTGGTATCGAGGGTGCGAAGCGCTGCGCGCTCCGGCTGGCAAAAGTGGGTCGGTCAGGCTTGCTGGTTTTTGCGGCGGCGTGCAACACCCATGCCAATCAGGCCGGCGGCCAGGATCGCCAGCGATGCAGGCTCCGGCACATCTCCGGTAGCGTCGTTGACGTTGATGACCATGCTGTCGATGCCGATGTTGCTGGTGAGAGCGCCGGTGTAGTTGATGGCAAAGCGCGCATTGGCGGAGCCTGCAGCAAGCGTAGCGGTAACCTGGGTCCACGCGTCGGTTGGTGCAGTCATCACTGAGCTGAGGACGAACGAAGTCAGCGCCGTGCTGCCGTCGCTGAAGCCGTATGCGAATTGGTCGAAATAGCCTGGATCAACGGCGCCGCGCAGCCAAAAGGTGACGGTCGCGCCGTACAGGGCCGAAAACGTTGGTGTGATGAGCCAGTCATTGACCACGCCCCCATCCGTGGTGCTGTTGAAGTTGGCGGCAATGTAGCTCAACTCTCCGCCGCTCTGGGCGGGGAAAATTTCAGAGTTGTTGCCTTGAAACCAACTCAGGGGGCCGACAGGCGAACTCGCGTTTGCCAAAAACCAGTCGCTGGTTGCCAGCGTGCGGATGTCTTCAAAACCTTCGGTCAATACAACGCCGGCCTGAGCTGTTGTCATCGCGCCAGCAATCGCCAGTGCCAGTAATGCTTTCTTGATCATGTATTACGCCTCCAGAGGTTAGACAATGGCTTGGCGAGACCGTTTCAGACGGCAGCGCCCATCCTGAAATTTGCTGGCGATAGTGACTCGCCGACAACGATCCATACGCATATATCGTGCCAGTAAGCTAAATGTTTGATTTCTAAAACAAATATATTTCGTAAGTAAATTCCTACACAAAATTGTAAGAATTTTCGACAAATTTCAACAAATCGTTACAAAATGCACCATAAAAGTGCATTTTGCGCAATAAATCATGCCTTTTGTCATGATCTTGTCATGGAGTCGTGGTTCAAATTTGTCTTGCCGAGTTGCTGATTGTGGGGCGTAGGAGGGTTGTTCTGGAATCAATGCGCTGGCTGGCGTGGCAGTGTCGGATATTCGCGCGCACGCACGGACGTAGTGCATCTCACCCCGACAGCGCTTTTTGGCAACCTGCAGGCAGGTTGCCCGCACGTGTCATGGCCGGCGCTGGAAACAACGACGCCACCCGCAGGTGGCGTCGAGAGCGATTTTTTTTTCCATTGAACCACTGTCTTCTGCTAAGAGCGCCCATCGTTCTTGCCCGCCCGGCGACAGCGCTCCGAGCAGTATTTCACCTGGTCCCAGTCGCGTTCCCATTTTTTGCGCCAGAGGAAAGGGAGCTGGCAATGCGCGCAAAGCTTCGCTGGCAGGTCGGACTTTTTGCGCATTTTCATACAGGGATCGTTTCGTGGTCTCAGCTGAGTTGCTTCTGCAGGAACTGCTCCAGGCTTTCCAGCGACTTGCCCTTGGTTTCAGGCAGGCAGGTGGCCACGAAGATCAGCGACAGGACATTGATGCCGGCAAAGACGAAGAACGTGGCGCTGCCGAACTGCGCCATCGCGATCGGAAACAGCAATGCAACCATGCCGTTAAACATCCATTGGCACGCCACCGCAGTACCGGTCAGCACGCCACGCAGGTGCATTGGAAACAGTTCCGACATCAGCAGCCAGTAGACCGGCGAAATGAGCATCTGCATGAACAGCAGGAAGCACAGGATGCAGGCGAGCGCTGCGTAGCTTTTTGCCATCCCTTCCGGCATCAGCAGCAGCACGGCGCCGAGCGCTGCCTGGGTGGCGATGACGAAACCGAGGCCGCTCAACAGCATGCTCCGGCGGCCGTGTTTGCCGATCAGCCAGATGCCGATGAAGGTGGCGATCAAGGCCACGACGCCGTTGCCGATGGTGGCGGTCAGTGCGGCATTGGTCCCGAGGCCGGTCGACTTGAGGATGATTGGCGTGAAATACATGAACGCATTGACGCCGGTAAATTGCGCCACAAAACCCAGGCCGATACCGATCCACAGCAATTTGCGGATCCACGGCGTGCCCATCACGGAAGACCAGCCGGCCTGCTCATGCTCGATCTGGTTCAGCTTGACCATTTCGGCCATCTCCAGTTCGATCTGCTTGTCGCTCGAGCGGATTTTTTCCAGCACGGCGCGTGCTTCCTTCATCCGGTTCTTGCTGGCCAGCCAGCGGGGCGACGCCGGCACCAGCAGCATGCCCAGTCCCAGCAGAACTGCAGGGACGGCCGCGATGGCGAGCATGTAGCGCCAGACGTGGGGTGACCCTGAATAATGCGCCAGGAGCGCGTTGAGGATATACGCGATCAATTGACCGCCGACGATCATCAGCTCGTTCTGGCTGACCAGCCTGGCGCGCCGGCTGGGCCCGGCCATTTCGGCGATAAACACCGGTACCGTCGCGGAAGCGCCGCCCACGGCCAGGCCGAGCACGAAGCGCATGGCCACCATGATTGCCACCGACGGCGCGAAGGTGGTTCCCAATACGCCGATCAGGAACACCAGCGCCAGGCCCATCAGCGTCGTGCGGCGGCCATATTTGTCCGACAGCGTGCCGGCCATCAGGGAGCCGAACGCCGCGCCGAAGACTAGTGCTGACGTCACGATGCCTTCGGTCACTGGCGTGAGGCCAAGTCCGCCGCTGGCGACCGGCGCGCTCATGAAGGGGAGGGCGCCGGAAATGACGCCGGTGTCGTAACCGAACGCCAATGCGCCCATCGTTGCGGCAATGGCGACTTTAAAAACGAAACGGCTTTCTTTGGTATCGGGCGGGGAAGTGACGGGAGGAGAGGTCGTAGCAGAATGCATGAATCTTGGTCTTTATGAGAAATGGATTGGAGCTGGTCTCCGAATGGAAGCGCCTAAAGTGAACCCCCAAAAACCCGTTGCGCGTTGCACTGGTTTTTAGAGGTCCCCTCAACGTTGGCGTCATGGGAATGACGTTGCGGCTCTGGCGGCCGGTTGATGGCGTCAACAATTTCTCAGCGTGGATTTTCGTGCAGGATAAATGACATTACCGAAAATGAATGTTCGGCAACATACACAAAAACAACAGGCGGGTATTATCCCAGATGCTTGAAATTACTGCTGGAACGCATGGCGCGAGGAATGCAGGAATAATGAGCACTCACAGAAGTAGTTAATATCAGGTTTGAAACATGAAGTAGCATGTCGCAAAGCGCCAAAAGATTACCCTGGCATGCTGCTATTGAAGAATCAGGAATGGCGTCTTGCGTCTTGGTTTCATTAAAACTGAAAATAAATAAAACCGCCACTCCCGCGTGTCATGGCCATTACCATGTACAACGTGATGACGAGCAGGACGCCGAGCATCCATGCCGGCCGGGTTTCGGTATAGGCCATGATGCGGTCACGCCACGTGAGCGGTGTGAAGTGCAGCGCGGCGGCAGCGGCAAGCGCGGCCAGGCCGGCGGCTGAGACGGGAAAACTGCCCTGTAGCGAACGAAACATCGCACCGACGAACGCGGTCGCGGCGGACAGGTCGTTGCTGCGAAACAGGATACGGGTCAGGACCACCACGAAAAAGACAGCTGCGATGCGGAGCGCCAGCACTTTCCCGCGGTACACGGGCATGCTGTGTCCGCTGCGGGCGCGCCGTTCCCCGGCAAAATGGCCCCACGCCACCATCGAGCCATGGATCAGCCCGTACACGACGAAATTCCAGCCGGCCCCATGCCACAAACCGATGGCAACGAACACGATCAGCAAGTTGAGGTAGACGGACGCGTATCCGCTCCTCATCAGCGGGTCGTACAAGTAATTGCGGAAAAATGAAGACATGGTGATGTGCCAGCGTTGCCAGAAATTGGCAATGCTGGTTGCCATATAAGGCCGGTTGAAGTTGACAGGCAGGCGGTAGCCCAGCAAGTGCGCCGCACCGCGCGCCATGTCCGTGTAGCCGCTCAGGTCCAGGTAGACCTGGAAGCTGTATCCGAACAGCGCCAGCCATAAAAAGGGTGATGCAAATGCGCCGGGATCGGCGAACGCCGGCTCGACGAGGGTAGCGCCCAGCGTATCGGCAATCAGCACTTTTTTGACCAGGCCGCGCATGATCAGGACCAGGCCTTCGAAGCGCTGTGCATGGCTGACAGGCGGGGTTTGCGTACGCAGCTGCGGCAAGAAATACGCCGCAGTGACAATGGGCCCGGACAGCAGGCGCGGAAAAAACGCCATGAACAAGGCGAAGTCGCCCAAACTTGAGGGCCGGTCGAGTTTCCTGGTTGCCAGGTCGATGGGATAGGTGATTGCCTGGAATGTCATGAACGAAATTCCGACCGGTAGCAGGATGCTGACGAACGGCACCAGGCTGCCTGCGCCCAGCCAGCCGGTGACCGAGTTGATCATGGCGCCAAAAAAGTTCAAGTATTTGAAATAGCATAACAACCCAATGCTCAAGACGACCGCTGCCGTGATCGCACGCTGTTTTGCGACAGCGCTCTTGGCGCTTGCTACGGTGCTGCCTGCTGCGTAATTGATCAGCGTCAAGCCCAGCAGCAGGCCGCAAAAGCGCCAGTCGACTGTCGCATAGAAGTAATAGCTTGCTCCGGTCAACAGCCACTTTTGGCCTGCAGGACGCCCCTGCAGAAAGTGGTGCGCGCCCAGGACGACGGCCAGGAAAACCAGGTACCCGAAACCGGTGATGTTCACGGTGTGCCTCTGACGGTGGTAATGCGTTGATCGTGTGGTGGCGCCATGGCGTTTTGCAGGGAACGCATGCCTGCCAGGTGCTGGTAAATGATGCGCGATGCGGTGTGTTCGCCGTTGCTGGTGAAATGCGCGGCATCGTGAAAATAGGCAGGGCCACGCGGCATTTTTTTGCCCAGTTCGATCAGGTCGACGTGATGGCGCGCCGCGACCTCTTCGATCGTGCGGTTGAACATGTTTGCAGCCTTGACCATGCCGTCGTAGTCGAGGCAGTGGTGGTAGACCAGCGCCGTCGTGGCCAGCTTCCTGCCGGCTGCACCGTCGCCCGCATCGAACCCGCGCGGCACCGTCATCAGGACAGGTTCCACACCGGCAGCGCGCAGCCTGGTCACGATGTTGGCCAGCGAACCGCCATACGACGCCGGGAAGAACCGGGCCGGATCGACAAGCCCGGTGCGCACCGGCGCCTGGCGCAGCGGCAGCGCGTATTTGGACAGCACTGCACTCGTCATGACCCATGGCGGCAGTTCACCCAGCGCGGGGGCCGGTTGCAGGGAGGGCGCTGCCGGCGTGCTGGCTTTGCAGATGAGGGCCATATCGTTGAAGCCGGCATACACCAGTCCGATAGCGGGATGCTGCGGGATGACGGCGCGCTCCACCAGCAGATCCAGTTCGCTGACCAGCAGGCCTTCGACGCCGGCATTGATCACGTTGACCGGCCTGCCCGGCATGGCGCGGCGCAACTGCTCTTCCAGCAGGCTGGGAAAGGTGTCGCGATTGGTTTTGGCGAAAACGCCAGCGACCGTGGAGGCGCCGACCACCGCGATGCGCAGTTCTCCAGGCGCGGGTGCGGGCGCAATGTCCGGGCTCCGGAACCCCAGCGCGTTGGTCGTGAACTGGCGATCGTCAGCGGGATTGGTATCGGTCATGTTCGGCCGGTACGTCTTGACGCCAAAGGACTTGTTGAGGACGAGTCTGCTCTGGCCCATGGCCATGTCGAGGACAGCGCTGCGGCCTTCGATCAGGTAGCTGCGCAGGTGCAATGCGAGTTCGCCGCCAACCAGCAGGCCCAGTGCCACCAGGGTTGCCGTCAGCAGGCCCGGTTTTTTTGTGGACGCCGTGCCTGCATCGCCAGCGCCGGTGTCGCCCACGCCTGGCTTGCGCTGTTCGAGCGCGGCAATGGATTGCGCTTCCCAGTTGTCGGGCACCACGCCAAGGTAGCTTTCAAGCAAAAGGGAAACTTCAACGAAATGGATTGAATCGCCGCCAAGGTCGAGGAAACTGTCGGCGGGCCGCACGTCGGTGTTGCCGAGCACTGCGCGGTAACCGTCGAGCAGCGAGGAGGGCGCCCTGCGGACCGTTTCAGAATGTTCCCGGCCCAGCTGCAAGACCTTGCGATAGTCGAATTTTCCAGAAGGCAGAGTGGGGATCGGATCGATCGCCAGCGCCACGACGGCCGACGTGGGCAGCCCGAAGCGCTGCCCCAGCGCGCGTTTGAGCCCGGCCACGTCGGCGTGGCAGGTCACGGCAGCGACGACCAGTTTGTCATCGCCGCTGACAATGCCTTGCCAGCCGCGGGCATGCAGCCACTGCTCGATTTCATCGAGGCTGATGCGCAGCCCCACGATTTTGGAGAAGCGGCTTTTGCGGCCGGTAATATAGTAATTGCCGTTGGCGCGCAGGCAGGCCAGGTCGCCTGTGTGCAATGCGGTCGGTCCGCTTCCCTTTGCCAGGTCGCCTGCCGATTGCGCATAGCCCATCATGACGTTCGGCCCGCGATATACCAGTTCGCCCGGGTGGTCGACATCGAGAATCGGCGTGCCGTCCTCGCCGATCAGTTCAAAGCTTCCGCCCGGAATTGCCACGCCGATGCAGTCGGGATTGTCTGCAAGCTGCGCGGGCGGCACATAAGCCATGCGCGGACTGGCTTCGGTCTGGCCGTACATCACGAACATCTGTTTCGCATTGTCCCTGGCCCATTGCGCATACAGTGTCACGCGCTCGGCGGGCATCCTGCCGCCGGCCTGGGCAAGGTAGCGCAGGGCCGGATAGTGGCGCGCACGAAAGCCGATGCGTTCCAGCAGGTCGAAGGTGAACGGAACGCCCGACAGGGTCGTCGCGCCTTCGCGCGCGAACATCGTCCAGAACGGTTCATCGGCGACCGACTTTGCCGTCAGCAGCAGCGCCGCGCCCGCCTGCAGGTGCGAATGCAGGACGGACATGCCATACGAGTAATACAGGGGCAAGGAAGTGATGGCGCGGTCGTCTGGCGTGATGTGCAGGTACGCGGCAATCGACTCGGCATTGGACTGGATGTTGGCGCGCGACAGGCGTACCAGTTTCGGGCTGCCGGTGGTGCCCGACGTCGACAGCAAAACACAGAGTTCCGGGTGCACATTGACCGGTTGCGCGGTATCCAGCACGTCGAAGCGCCAGGCTCCGTCCACCAGATGGAAAATGGCCGCGGCGCCATAGGTGGTACTGGTGCGGTTGTCGCGTTCGGTGGAACCGGGCTCGACGAGAATGACCGGGTGACCGGCGCGCAGGCAGGCCAGGTAGGCGACGACGCATTCCAGGACATTGTCGCATTCGATAATGGTCAGGCGTGCCGCACCCGCGATCCCGGCGGCCAGTGCGTCGGTCCGGTCTGCGAGTTGGCGGTACGTCAGGCGTTCACCGTGTTCCGTGACAATCGCGATCCGGTCGCCGTGCTCTCGCAGGCAGTGTACGAACGGTACTGTAGGCACGCTTTGTTCCTTCCGCCAATGTGTTGCGCTATCGGGCACGCATCCCGGGAACAGAAACCTTAATTGCGCGCCCGCGAAGGCGAGGCAGAGCTGCTCAAGGCACCGTTGAATTTATTTGCCGCCATCTTTCATTGCTTTATTTGCGGGCGGCCAGCGACCACTGGCCTGGCGGGCCAGCTGCGGTGCAACATTGACCGAACCGGTATGGGTCACGCAGGCTTTGAGGGACCAGTTGAAAGTGTTGTTGAACGCGTGATTGTCACGGTAGACATTGTTGCATCCGGTCTTTCCCGTCTCGGAAACGCCGTAGAGGTTGTCGTGCAAAACGTTGCGCTGTACGCGTATGTTGTCGGCGCCGACGGTACGCCAGTAGAAATCGCCGCCGCCGACGATGATCCCGTGTGTGGACCAGCTCACCGTGTTGTTGGTGACGACCACGTCGTTGGCGTCGTGCCACAAGTGAATGCCTGCAGCTGCAACGCGGGACACGGCGTTGTTGTGCACGACTGCCGACGTGCTGATGTAAATGCCCTGTACGAAGCGGCAGCCCGACTGGCCGATGTCATGCACCACGTTATCGGTCACCTCGCCTTTTACGCCCTTGTGGTAACTGTCAATGCCAATTGCCGAGCCGCCGACACTGGTGCAGGGGACGGTCGTGGCAATGTGATGCACCTTGTTGCCATGGATGTGCGTGTAGGAGCCGGCTGAATAGAGCCCATAGCGCCACGCCGCGCCAGTGCCGGGCTTGCTGCCGTCGACATCGAACCCGACAATGCTGACGTAGTCGCCGCGGTTGTTCCAGGCCGATTTTTTTTTCCCGGTTGGCGGCGGTACGATCCTGGCGCCCCATTGAGTCGTCGACACATAAAAAATGCGGCCGGACGCGGCAGCATTGCCGCTCGATGTTGTTTTAATGCCGCCGTAATAGGTGCCGGGCGCTACCCACACTGTCATTCCTTGCGTGCCACCGGCCGACTTGATGGCAGCGGCTTTGCTTGCCACGGCGGCTGCGGCGCGGGAGAGGGTTCTGAAAGGGGCGGCCTGGCTGCCCGCGAAAGTGTCGTTACCGGCCGGTGAAACGTAATAGTTCAACGCAGTTGGGGTCAGGGGGAGTGGCGCGTCGTAGCCCGCCAGCGTGATATTGGCAGCGGCAGCGATGGCGGAAACGCCGGTCGCCTGCAACTGCGCTTGCGCTTGCATTTGCACGGCATACACGCAACCGGGCGCGATCAGCGCCACCAGGGCGCCGCCGCAACATAACGTGTATGCGCATCGGTTTACACTTTTTGTCATCATTCCGCCAGATTCCACAATCGCTGTCGCTAACCTTATTGTTTTTTTTCGGTGGCGCGGTTGAGGTGGCCCAATGTGAAAGGTGGATCGCTGCGTGTTCTTCCTGCAAAAGCCTGGGGCCGGCCCGTGCTGTTAAAATTTGCGGTAGCCCTCACGGCCCATTGCAGGAGTTCAAAATATTACGTTTCTTAGTCCAGGCAGCAATACGCATGCCAAAGTTGACGATCGCTATCGCGTTAGGCGTGCTGGTCGCGTTGGCCGCTACGCTGACGTACACCGGTTTCCTTGTGGTCGGGGTGTTGGCTGATCTTCTCGACATCAGTCGCTTCTTCGCAGGACTGCTGCTTGGCATTCTGTTTGCCAGGATTCCCCGGCTTCGCAACGGCAAGCTGGCGACGGTGGGTCTGTTGCCCACATTTCTCCGCCGGCCTGTCATGGTGAGCTTGCTTGCTCTGTGCCTGGTGCGCTTTCTGTCGGAAGGGGACCATGTGGCGGCAGGGTTCATGGGTTTTGCGACGCTTTTCCTGCTTGCATTTCCCTGGCTCAAGCGCGCTGTCTCTGCGCGCATCGCCTCGTCGCTGTTTCAATTCCCGGGTCGGCGAAACCGGCCGGAAAAGGCCGATGACAAGGTCATCGATGTCGAATTCCGGGAAAAGAATGACTGAGCTCGCATCGCCGCGGGAAAGAGGAATTGTTATACGAACAGTTTATCGCGCGCGGCGGTACTGATGGCCTTGGTGGCTGGGTGGCTCATGCGCCGCTCGGTCGTGATCGCATAGACCTGCTCGACCACGGACGCAATCTCCCCGAGCGCCACCACTTCATATTGTTCGCTCACCTGTGACGCGATCACTGTCGGCGCGAAAAACACGCCGGCGCCTGATTGACCGAACGCCTTCATCATGGCGCTGTCGTCGAACTCTCCGACGATGCGCGGGTACAACGCATTCGTTTCCAGCCACTGCAGGAGGTGCTGGTGGATGGCGAAATCTTCGCCTGGCAACAGCATGGGTGCATTGTGCAGGCAGGCCGGGAAATTATTGCCAAACTGCGCGGCAAGCGCAGTCGTCGAGAATGCCGTCATCGTGCTTTCTCCCAGCAGGTGGTTGTATGCACGCACGCTGAAATGCGCTGGCAGCGGCCGGTCTGCAATGACCAGATCGAGCCTGTGCACGGCCAGGTCTGCCACCAGGCTGTCGAGCCTGCCTTCCCGGCAAATCAACCGCACCGGTTCGGGCAGCTTCAAGGCCGGCTCCACCAGGCGGCACGCAATCAATTTCGATACGGAATCGGCACACCCGACACGAAACGAGATGGTCGTCGTAAACGTCTTGTCGCGCAGCAGTTCGAGCAGCTCGTCGCCGGTGCTGAAGATGTCGTCGGCGTAAGTCACTATCCGTCGACCAGTCTCGGTCAGCTCCAGGTTACGCCCAACGCGCCGGAACAATTCGACCCCCAGGGAGTCGGCCAGTTCGGAGAGCTGTCCCGAGATGGAATGCGGCGTCAGATGAAGCTGTGCAGCGGCCTTGGCAATACTGCCGGTTTTTGCCACCATCCAGAAGTAGCGCAAGTGCTTGTAATTGAGTGATGACATAGTAATCCCTGATGCATCGTAAAAATCGATGTGATATGCGATGTTATTCGATTTGTACGATGCCAGGCCTGCGCCCTATAGTGAAGTCCCTACTTCAACAGGAGAACGACCATGCGTGTGACGATCCAGACCAACGGTTTCGAGATGACCAGCGCCCTGCGCGCCTACACCGAGCATCGCCTGGCGATTGCCCTCGGCTGGGCCAGGGAACATACGCACAAGCTGGCGGTGTCGCTGTCCGACATCAACGGTCCGCGCGGCGGCATCGACAAACGCTGCAAGATCCAGGTGCATCTCGGCAGCGGAAGGGCAGTCGTCATCGACAATGTCGACGCCGACCTGTATGTCGCCATCGACCGCGCCGTGGACCGCGCCGACCGCGCCGTGGTGAAGCAGGTCGAGCGTGCACGCCACTTCGCCCACACGCGCATGTCGACAGGCGAGGACGCGGGTGCCAACGTTCCGCTGAACCACTAACCACAACCGGGAGCATTCAATGAATGGTCTGGAAAGTATTGCATCCGGCCCCATGTGGGCCGCGTTCGTGGGTTTTGTTCTGCTCATGCTGGCCCTCGACCTGTTTGTATTCGGGGGCAACAAGGCGCACAAGGTCAGCGTCAAGGAAGCCGGCATCTGGTCGCTGGTGTGGGTCAGCCTGGCCATGCTGTTTACCGGCGGCTTGTGGTGGTACCTGACAGGGACCGCAGGGCCGGAAATTGCCGACCAAAAGGCGCTGGAGTTCCTCTCCGGTTACCTGATTGAAAAAGCGCTTTCGGTCGACAATGTCTTCGTGTTCCTGCTGATCTTTACCGCCTTCCAGGTGCCACAGCAATACCAGCGCCGGGTCCTGATCTATGGTGTGCTGGGCGCCATCGTCATGCGCGCCATCATGATCAGTGCAGGTGCCTGGGTGGTGAGCGAATTCAGCTGGGTACTGTATCTGTTCGGTGCGTTCCTGCTCTACACCGGCATCCGCATGCTGGTCGCCGTCGACCAGGAACCCGACGTCGCGAACAACCCTGTGCTGCGTTTTGCACGCAAGCACCTGAAGGTGGCTGACGGCGATCATGGAGAGAAATTCTTCGTGGCCAAAAACGGCATGCTTTACGTGACACCTTTGTTCCTGGTGCTGATCCTGATCGAGGTGACGGACCTGGTGTTCGCGGTGGACTCGATTCCGGCCATTTTCGCCATCACGACCGATCCGTTCATCGTGTTCACGTCGAACATGTTTGCCATCCTCGGATTGCGCGCACTCTACTTCCTGCTGGTGGATGTGGCTGACCGCTTCCACCTGCTCAAGTATGGCCTGGCCATGGTGCTGACCTTCATCGGTACCAAGATGCTGATCATGCCCTGGTACCACGTACCGGTGCAGGCATCGCTGGCGGTGGTGGCGGTGCTGATTGCGGGTAGCTGTATCGCCAGCCTGTTCATCAAGCAGAAGGAGGGCGGCAACTAAGGTGCCAAGTAAGGCAGCGATCACGGCAGGCCTTGCCGATGCTGGAAAACAGAACAGCCACCCAAAAGGTGGCTGTTTGTTCGTGATCATTCGACGTGCAAATGCGCACCGCCACAAGGATGGTCAATTTTTTTCGCGCTGCTCCTGAATATGCTCGGGCAGTTGCTGCGCATTGAAATGCGTGTAGTCCTTGTTGACTGTGAACGTGATCAGCGGTTTGATATGCGGATCGAGGAAGGAGCGCAGCGAGCCCAGGAATTGCGGCCAGGCAGAAATGACCAGTTGCTGGAAGCGGCCTTGCCGACGCGCATCGAGAAGATAGCTGGAAATATCTTTCGCAAACTTTTGCGCTTCCGGTTCTGCAGGCGTGTGCGGCGGCTTGTACTGCTTGTTGGGCGCGCCGACCTGGCCATTGTGGGCATAGCCCACACCCTGCGTGCCGCCGATGTTATGGCTGCTGCTGCCGGCGCCGGCCACGCCTTTTTTGTCGTGCTCGGTTTTCGACTCCCGCAGGCGCACGGCGTCGTTGACCATGTCTGTACCGGCAACCGGTTGCGGCGTGAAACCACATCCGGTCAAGGTTCAATCCAGTATAGCCCTGGCGACAAATGGCGGGCGCGCTGAAAAGACCGGTGTAGGCAGGAGGCGATGAAAACATCGCAGGCAACAAAAAAGCCACCCGAAGGTGGCTGTTTATTTGTTCTTGGTGGCCCGGGGCGGAATCGAACCACCGACACAAGGATTTTCAATCCTCTGCTCTACCGACTGAGCTACCAGGCCAAGAGGCATGATTATAGACAGCCGAACCAGGCTTTGCAAGTCCCTCATGCAACTTTGCCATAAAAAGCTGTCCCTATGCCTCAAGGTGTGTCGAAACAAGCCGCTATAATGAGCCGCATGAATCCACCTACCACTTCTTCGACCGCCGTGCGCAGCGATGTGTGCATCGTCGGCAATGGCGCGATCGCCAAAACCGCAGCGCTGGGCCTGGCGCAGGCAGGGCACAGCGTAACCTTGCTGGCGCCGGCTGCCGGCCTGGCTGTTCTTGACGAAGCATCGTGGGACGTGCGCGTGTACGCCTTGAACCAGACGGCGAACACATTGCTGTCGTCGCTGAAGGTCTGGGGCGCGCTCGACATGGCGCGCGTCGCGCCGGTCGACGCCATGCAGGTCAATGGCGACGGCAAGGATGCGGGCGCCATTGGTTTTGATGCTTTCAGTGCGCACGTCGGCACGCTGGCGTGGATTGTCGAAGACCGCAACCTGAACCAGGCACTCGATGCAGCGTTGCGCTTCGCCCCGAAAGTGCAGCTGATCCAGGGACGCGCCGCGCGCCTGGTCCAGGAGAGTGACGGCGCCAGCGTGCAGCTTGACGACGGCTCGGTCATCCGCAGCGCGCTGGTGGTCGGCGCCGACGGCGCGCAGTCGTGGGTGCGCGGGCAGTGCGATATCGGCGTCGATTACCGCGCGTATCACCAGAAGGCCATCGTCGCCAATTTTGCCTGCGAAAAGCCGCACCACGGCGTGGCGCATCAGTGGTTCACGTGCGCCGAAGGCATCATCGCGCTGCTGCCGCTGCCGGGTGAGCGCGTGTCGCTGGTGTGGTCGGCGCCGGAAGTGCTGGCCGAGACGTTGATGAATGAGTCGCTTGGTGAACTGGCGATCCGCCTTGGTGAACACGCCGATTCCGTGCTGGGTGTGTTGAAACCGCTGCAGCCTGAAACGGTGAAGGCCGTGCCGCTGTCGCTGGTGCGTCCGCACGCCATCGTGGCGCCGCATGTCGCGCTGGTCGGCGACGCTGCCCACGTGGTGCATCCGCTCGCTGGCCACGGCATGAACCTGGGCTTTGCCGATGTTGCCGCTCTGCTGGCGGCGCTGGCGGCGCGGGAAAGCCAGCGCGCCATTGGCGACGAACGCGTGCTGGCGCGCTATGCGCGTGCGCGCAAGGAAGAAGTGCTGCTGATGCAGCTGGCCACCGATGGCCTGGAGCGCCTCTTCGGCGCCAACCTCGAGCCGGTGCGCGTGGCGCGCAATATCGGCATGACGGTGCTGAACAAATTACCGATGCTCAAACGGCGCCTGATGGCGCACGCGCTGGGCAAATAAGATTTACCTTCACGAAAGCGACACCCATGTTCAAAAGTAAGCTCGCGCTGCTGGCAGCAGCTGCCATGATCGCATCTTGCGTCAACGCCCAGACCCCGGTCGAAGCCGGCATCAAGAAGGCGCTCGAACCGCGCCTGGGTGATGGCGCAAAGATCGAATCGGTGCGTGAAACGCCGTATGCCGGCCTGTATGAAGTGCGCGTCGGCGGCGACATTCTCTATACGGATAAAAAGGGCGAGTTTTTGATCATCGGCCATGTGTACGATGCGAAGACGTCGAAGGACCTGACGCGCGCGCGCCTTGACGACATCAACAAGATCAGCTTCTCCGACCTGCCGCTCGACTCGGCCATCAAGCACGTCAAGGGCAACGGCAAGCGCGTCATCGCGATCTTCGAAGACCCGAACTGCGGCTACTGCAAGCGCCTGCGCCAGACCACGTTGAAGGAAATCGACAACGTCACGATCTACACCTTCATGTACAACATCCTGTCGGACGATTCGTTCGCCAAGTCGAAGAACATCTGGTGCGCGCCAGACAAGGCCAAGGCCTGGGATGACTGGATGATCAACGGCAAAGCCGCCCCTGCCGCGCCAGCTGCCTGCGCCACGCCGAACGACAAGATCTTCGCGCTCGGCCGCAAGCTGAAAATCGAAGGCACGCCAGCGATCTTCTTCACCGACGGCACCCGCATTCCAGGCGCGATCGACACCAAGGCGCTGGAGGCGAAGTTCGCGACCATCAAGCAGTAAGGTGCAGATCGTCGGCATTTTGCTGGCGGCCGGACGCGGCCGGCGCTTCGACCCGTCCGGCGTCCGCGACAAGCTGCTGCAGGTTTTGCCAGACGGTGAAGCAGTGGCCGTGGCCAGCGCCCGCCGGCTGCTTGCCGTGATCCCGCGTGTCATTGCCGTCGTTCCGCCAGCGGACCGCGGTGTTGCGGACACCTTGCGTGCGCTCGGCTGCGAGGTGACGGTGTGCCTTGATGCCGATACCGGCATGGGAGCGTCGCTGGCGCATGCGGTGGCGGCGTCGCTGCCTGCTGCCGAGGGGTGGGTGATTGCGCTGGGCGATATGCCGTTCCTCCAGGGCGCCACGGTACAGGCGCTCTGCGATGCGCTGGCGGCCGGCGCCGATATCGCGGCGCCGGTGTGCGGCGGCCGACGGGGCAATCCCGTGGGCTTCGGGACGGCGCGTGTGCAGGCGCTGCTGGCGCTGACAGGCGACGAAGGCGCGCGCAGGATCGTGCGCGGCGCGCCCGTCGTCGAGGTCGACGTCGACGATCCGGGCATTTTTCGCGACATCGATACGGCCGCGGACCTCTGAGCGCGCCGGCTTTCTGCTGCGGCGTGGCGCCATCCGCTACACTATAAAAAACACGTCACGAGACCACATCACCATGAAAAAACCACGCGCGCCGCAGCCGGCGGTCCAGTACACGATCGTCCCGATCGACCTGGCCGGCCACCTGTTCAACGTCACTGTCACCGTTGCCAGTCCTGCGCCCGAAGGCCAGCAATTCGCGCTGCCGGCCTGGATCCCCGGCAGCTACATGATCCGTGAATTCGCCCGCAACATCGTGCGCATCCGGGCTGAATCAGGCGGCGTGGCCGTCCCGCTGACCAAGCTCGACAAGCATGCCTGGCGGGCGGCGCCTGCAAACGGCCCGCTCACGGTGCACTACGAAGTCTACGCGTGGGACCTGTCGGTGCGCGCTGCCCACCTCGACCAGACCCACGGTTTTTTCAACGGCACCAGCGTGTTCCTGCGCGTGCTGGGCCAGGAAGCCACGCCCCATCAGGTCGACATCCAGCGTCCCGGCGACGCTGCCGCGCGCACCTGGCGCGTCGCCACGTCCCTGCCGGAGCAGGGCGCCAAACGCTACGGCTTCGGCACCTACATCGCTGCCGACTACGACGAACTGATCGACCACCCGGTCGAGATGGGCGACTTCGCGCTGGCCACGTTCACCGCGCACGGCATCGACCACGACATCGTCATCTCGGGCCGCGTTCCCAACCTCGACATGGCGCGCCTGCAAGCCGACCTGCAAAAAATCTGTGAAACCCAGATCGCTTTTTTCGAGCCGCTTGAACAGCGCGCGCCGATGCAGCGCTACGTGTTCCTGACGCTGGCGGTGGGCGACGGCTACGGTGGCCTGGAGCACCGCGCGTCGACTGCGCTGATCTGCGCCCGTGCCGACTTGCCAAGCACCGCTACGCCTGCTTCGCCCGAGCCAGGCGAGGGCTACCTGAAATTCCTTGGCCTCTGCAGCCACGAGTACTTCCATACCTGGAACGTCAAGCGCATCAAGCCGGCCGCATTCGCACCGTACGACCTGCAGGTTGAAAACTACACGCCGCTCTTGTGGCTGTTCGAAGGCTTTACCAGCTACTACGACGACCTGATGCTCGTACGCGCCGGGATCATTGGCGAAGCGACGTACCTGAAACTGCTGGGTAAAACCGTTGGCGGCGTGCTGCGCGGCAGCGGCCGCACCAAGCAGAGCATTGCCGATTCAAGTTTCGACGCCTGGAGCAAATATTATCGCCAGGACGAGAACGCGCCGAACGCCATCATCAGCTACTACAGCAAAGGCTCGCTGGTTGCGCTGGCGTTCGACCTGACCATCCGCGCCAAGACGGGCGGCGCCAAAACGCTGGACGATGTGATGCTGGCGCTGTGGCAGCGCTTCGGCCGCGATTTTTACGAAGGCGGCGCGCGCGGCGTGACGGAAAAGGAAGTCGAAGCGCTGTTCGATGAAGTCAGCGGCCTGAAACTCAAACCCCTGTTTGACCGCTACATCCGCGGTGTGGACGATGTGCCGGTCGCCAAACTGTATGCGCTTTTCGGCGTCAAGCTGGTCGACGAGCGCAAGACGGCAAAGCCGTCGTTCGATGCGGGCATCGGCCGCGAGGGCGCCGATACGAAGCTGACGCAGGTGCATGAGCATGGCGCTGCCCACAAAGCCGGCCTGTCGGCGGGTGATGTGCTGGTGGCGCTCGATGGCTTGCGCGTGGCCGGCACGCCGTCGAACCTGGATGCGTTGCTGAGCCGGTATCGCGTGGGCGACACCGTGCACGTGCACGCGTTCCGGCGCGACGAGCTGATGACGTTCGATGTGGCGTTGCAGGGCGACCGCGTGGCGGGCATCACCTTGTCGGTCGATTCAAAATCGAAGGCAGCGTTGCGCCGCCCCAGCGCGACTTAGTTAAAAAGGCGGTGCAGCTCCGCGCCAGGATCTGGCGCCCGCATGAACGCTTCGCCGACGAGGAAAGCGTGCACGTCGGCGTCGCGCATGCGCTTGACGTCGGCCGGCACCATGATGCCGGACTCCGTCACGACCAGGCGGTCGGACGGAATGCGTGGCAGCAGGTCGAGGGTGTTTTTCAGTGTCACCTCGAACGTGCGCAGGTTACGGTTGTTAATACCCAGCAGCGGCGTTTTCAGTTTCAGCGCGGCCGTCAACTCGTCGCCGTCATGGACTTCGACCAGCACGTCCATGCCGAGCTCCATCGCACACAGTTCCAGCTCCGCCATCAAGCCATGGTCCAGCGCCGAGACGATCAGCAGGATCGCGTCCGCGCCCATCGCTTTCGCTTCGTACACCTGGTACATGTCGACGATAAAATCCTTGCGCAGTACGGGAATGGCGCAGGCGGCACGCGCCTGCTGCAGGTAATCCACCGAGCCTTGAAAGAAGTGTACGTCGGTCAGCACGGACAGGCAGGCCGCGCCATGTTCGGCATAGCTCTGGGCAATCGCGGCCGGCTGGAAGTCTGCACGCAGCACGCCTTTTGACGGCGACGCTTTTTTGACTTCGGCAATCACGCCGGCTTTGCCATCGGCGATGTGGCGGCGCAGGCTGGCGCCAAAGCCGCGGATATCCTGGTGGGCCTGCGGCTCGACGTCGGCGCGCAGGCTGGCCAGGGCACGGTATTTTTTGGCGGCTGCCACTTCATCGGCCTTGACGGCCAGGATTTTATTGAGGATGTCGGACATGGATCACCTTTTAGTTGCGGCCGCCGAGTTGTTGGGTCACCTGCACGAACTGCTCCAGCTTCGCCATCGCCGCACCGGACGCAATCGCCGCGCGGGCTTTCGTCAGGCCGTCTTCAATCGACGCCGCCACACCGGCTGCGTACAGCGCGGTGCCGGCGTTCAGGGCCACGATGTCATGGGCCGGACCCGGTTCGCCGCTCAGCGCTTCAAGTACTTTCACCTTTGACGCCTGCGCATCGGCCACTTCCAGGTTGCGGCTGGCGATCATCGGCAAACCAAAATCTTCCGGATGAATTTCGTATTCACGGATTTCACCGTTGACGAGTTCTCCGACCAGCGTGCCGGCGCCGAGCGACACTTCATCGAGATTGTCGCGCCCGTAGACGACGACTGCATGCTGCGCGCCCAATCTCTGCAGCACGCGCACCTGGATGCCCACCAGGTCCGCATGGAACACGCCCATGAGGATGTTTGGCGCGCCGGCCGGGTTGGTCAGTGGCCCGAGGATGTTGAAGATCGTGCGCACGCCCAGTTCGCGCCGCACCGGGGCCGCATGCTTCATGGCCGCGTGGTGGTTGGGAGCGAACATGAATCCGATGCCGGTCTGCGCAATCGACTGGGCGATCTGCTCGGGTTTCAGGTCGATGTGCGCGCCCAGCGCTTCGATGACGTCGGCGCTGCCGGACGACGACGACACACTGCGCCCGCCATGCTTGGCCACGCGTGCGCCAGCTGCGGCGGCCACAAACATCGCCGCCGTCGAGATGTTGAAAGTGTGGGCGCCGTCGCCGCCGGTGCCGACGATGTCGAGCAGGCCCGTGGTGTCCGCCATCGGCACTTTGATGGAAAATTCGCGCATGACTTGCGCGGCCGCGGCGATTTCGCCGATGGTTTCTTTCTTGACGCGCAGGCCGATGGTCAATGCCGCAATCATCGTGGGGGACATCTCGCCTGACATGATCTGGCGGAACAGGTGCAGCATCTCGTCGTGGAAGATCTCGCGGTGTTCGATACAGCGCAGCAGCGCTTCTTGTGGGGTGATCTTCATGTCAGCGCTCGAGGAAATTTTTGAACAGCGCGTGGCCGTGTTCGGACAGGATCGACTCGGGGTGGAACTGCACACCCTCGATGTCGAACTGTTTGTGGCGCACGCCCATGATTTCACCGTCGTCGGTCCAGGCAGTCACTTCCAGGCAGTCCGGCAGCGACGCGCGCTCGATGGCCAGCGAGTGGTAGCGGATCACCGTGAACGGGCTGGGCAAACCTTTAAAAACGCCTTCGCCGGTGTGCGCGATGCGCGACGTCTTCCCGTGCATGACTTCTTTGGCGCGCACGACCTTGCCGCCAAACGCGGCGCCGATGGCCTGGTGGCCCAGGCACACGCCCAGGATCGGCAGCTTGCCGGCAAACTGCTGCAACACGTCGACCGAGATGCCCGCATCGACAGGCGACTTTGGGCCGGGCGAGATGCAGATGCGGTCGGGTTTCAGCACGTCGATGTCGTTCAATGTGATTTCATCGTTGCGCACCGTGCGCACTTCTTCGCCCAGCTCGCCGAAATACTGGACGATGTTGTAGGTGAACGAGTCGTAGTTGTCGATCATCAGCAGCATGTTAAAACTCCCCATCCAGGCCGTCTTGCACCTGTTCTGCCGCGCGCAGCACGGCGCGCGCCTTGTTTTCAGTTTCCTGCCATTCCATTTCGGCGATGGAGTCGGCCACGATGCCGGCGGCCGCCTGCACGTACAGGTTGCCATCCTTGATCACGCCGGTGCGAATCGCAATGGCTACATCCATCTCGCCGCCAAACGACAGGTAGCCGCACGCGCCGCCGTAGATGCCGCGCTTGACGGGTTCCAGTTCATCGATCACTTCCATCGCGCGCACTTTTGGCGCGCCGGTCAGGGTGCCGGCCGGGAAGGTCGCGCGCAGCACGTCCAGGTTCGACATGCCGTCTTTCAGGCGCGCTTCCACGTTCGAGACGATGTGCTGCACGTGCGAGTATTTTTCGATGACCATGCGGTCGGTGACTTTGACCGTGCCGGTCTGCGCGATGCGGCCCAGGTCATTCCGGGCCAGGTCGATCAGCATCACGTGTTCGGCCACTTCTTTCGGGTCGTTCAGCAGTTCAGTGGCCAGTTCGGCATCGCTTTCCGGCGTGGCGCCGCGCGGGCGCGTGCCGGCGATCGGGCGCAGCGTGACGGTGCTGCCGCCGTCAGGCATCTTCTCCTTGCGCACCAGGATCTCCGGCGACGAGCCGACGATCTGCATGTCGCCGAAATTGTAGTAGTACATGTACGGCGACGGATTCAGCGAACGCAGCGCGCGATACAAGGTCAGCGGCGAATCGACGTAAGGTTTACGAATGCGCTGGCCGATCTGCACCTGCATCAGGTCGCCGGCCATCACGTATTCATGCGCTTTGGCGACGGCTTTCAGATAGTCTTCCTTGGCGAATTCGCGCACGGCTTCCGTGCGCACCGATGCGGACGTCACGGGTGCATCGACACCGCGGCGCAGCATCATGCGCAAGTCCTTCAGGCGCTGCTTCGCCTTTGAATAGGCTTCAGGATGGGAGGGATCGGCATACACGATCAGGTACAGCTTGCCGGACAGGTTGTCGATCACGGCCAGTTCTTCGGTGACCATCAGCTGGATTTCCGGCAGGTGCAGGTCGTCCTTCGGCGTCGACGCGGCCAGCTTCTTTTCGATGTGGCGCACGGTGTCGTAACCGAAGTACCCGGCCAGCCCCCCGCAAAAGCGCGGCAGGCCCGGACGCAGCGCCACCTTGAAGCGCGCCTGGTACTGCGCGATGAATTCAAGCGGATTGCCTTCGTGCGTTTCGATGACCGTGCCGTTCTTGACGATTTCCGTCAGCTGGCCGGTACTGCGCAGGAGCGTCGTCGCAGGCAGGCCAATGAACGAATAGCGCCCGAAGCGCTCGCCGCCGACAACGGATTCGAGCAGGAACGTGTTCTTGCCGGTGTTCTGGGTTTGCGCGAGTTTCAGGTACAGCGTGAGGGGCGTTTCCAGGTCGGCGAAGGCTTCGGCGATCAGGGGAATGCGGTTGAAGCCATCATTGGCCAGCGATTTGAATTCGAGTTCGGTCATGCTTTTTCTCCAGGCTGCCAGAAGGGTGGGGCAGCGGGGTGACTAAAAACCTGCCGGCGCATGGGAGCGTCCGGCAGCAATCGTTACAGGTCAGTTGGACCAGGATTGCCAGCGTCGCCAAAGCCAGGCCTCAAGGGCGCCGGTTTGGTTGACAGTGTGTTTTTTAGTGAAAAACATGCAGTGTGATTTATATAGTCGAGTTATGCGTTTGAATCAGCGCTGCTGCGGACAGCAGCGAATCCACTATACCATCCGAATCAATTTCCTGTACAGGGCGTCCGTGGTTGTAACCATACGGGACCGTGAGTACCGGGCAGCCAGCCGCACGTGCCGCTTCAGCGTCGTTCGACGAGTCGCCGATCGCCACCACGGCAGACGGCGGCAAGTCGAAATCCCGGCAGACCTGCAGCAGCGGCAGCGGATGCGGTTTTTTCTGCGCCAGCGAGTCGCCGCCGTAGACCACGTCGAAGTAGCCCGCCAGCCCTTTCAACGCCAGCAGCGGCGTGGTGAAGGCAATCGGCTTGTTGGTCACGCACGCGAGGCGCAAGCCGTTCGCGCGCATGGCGTCGAGTCCCGCGGTCACGCCGTCGAACAGCACGCTGAACTGGCCGTTGATGGCGAGGTAGTGGCGCTGGTAGCTCGCCATCGCTTCGTCGAACCGCACGTCCACGGTGGCCGCGTCGAAGTCGCACGCCAGCACGGAGCGGATCAGGTTTTCGGAACCCTTGCCGACCATCGGCGTGATCGCTTCCTGCGCCATCGGCGCCAGCCCCAGGTCGGCGCGCATGCCGTTCAGCGCCACGTGGAAATCGGGCATCGTATCTAACATGGTGCCATCGAGGTCGATGATGGCAGCCCTGATGGGTGCTGGCGACGCAAACATCAGCAGACCTTGTGCATCCAGCCGTGCGTGTCCGGCGTGGTGCCGTGCTGGATGCCCAGCAGGCCGTCGCGCATGGCCATCGTGATCGGGCCGTTTTCGAAATCGTTGATGGTCATGTCAAAGCCGTTGGCCTTGACGCGCCCCACTGGCGTGATGACGGCGGCGGTGCCGCAGGCGAAGGCTTCGGTCATGCGGCCGGAGGCGACGTCGTTACGCCAGTCTTCGATGCTGATCTTGCGCTCTTCCGATTCAAAGCCCAGGTCCCTGGCGATCTGCAGCAGCGACAGGCGCGTGATACCGGCCAGCAGGGTGCCCGAGAGTTGCGGCGTGACGATGATCGTTTTGCCGTTCTCTTTGTAGACGAAGAACAGGTTCATGCCGCCCATCTCTTCGATGTATTTGCGTTCCACGGCGTCGATCCACACGACCTGGTCGCAGCCCTTTTCCTGCGCCTGCGCCTGCGCGACCAGGCTGGCCGCGTAGTTGCCGGCGCATTTCGCTTCACCCGTGCCGCCCGGTGCGGCGCGTACGTAGTCTTCGCTGATCCACACCGTCACAGGTTTGACGCCTTGCGGGAAATAGGCGCCGGCGGGCGACGCAAACAGCACGAACAGATATTCGGTGGCCGGACGCACGCCCAGGAACGGATCGGTGGCGATCATCAGGGGGCGCAGGTACAGGCTCTCGCCGACGTTTTGCGGCACCCATTTGCTGTCCAGGGTGATCAACGCGTCGGCCGCTTCCATGAACAGTTCAGGCGGCAGAGCCGGCATGGCCAGGCGCGCTGCGCTGCGGTTGAAGCGATCAGCATTCTGGTCGGCGCGGAAGGTGGCAATGCTGCCGTCCGGTTGGGAAAACGCTTTGAAACCTTCGAAGATGGCCTGGCCGTAGTGCAGCGACGACGCCGACGGATCCAGGCTCAGCGGGCCGTACGCTTTCAGCTCGCCCTGCTGCCAGGCGCCGTCGCGGTAAGGAATCGTTACCATGTGGTCGGTGAAGGTGCGGCCGAAGGCCAGTACCTTCATACGCTCGGCGCGCTCGGTGTCGCTCAGGGTGGTGGTGGAAGGAGTGACCAGCAGGTTCGGGGTAAGGCTCATGTAATTGCTCCGTGTTCAGTGAAAGTTATTGGCCGACGCGGGCCAGCTCGGCGCGCATTGCATCGATCACGCCTTTATAGTCAGGCTTGCCGAAAATGGCAGAGCCGGCGACAAACGTGTCGGCGCCGGCGGCAGCGGCTGCGGCGATATTGTCGGCTTTGATGCCACCGTCGACTTCAAGCATGATGTCGCGGCCCGACTCGTCGATGCGGCGGCGCACCGCGGCGATTTTCTTGAGCGCTTCCGGGATGAACGACTGGCCGCCGAAGCCCGGGTTGACCGACATGATCAGGATGATGTCGATCTTGTCCATCACGTGGTCGAGGAAGTGCAGCGGCGTGCCCGGGTTGAACACCAGGCCGGCCTTGCAGCCGTTATCGCGGATCAGCTGCAGCGAGCGGTCGATGTGCTCCGACGCTTCGGGGTGGAACGTGATGATGTTCGCGCCTGCCTTGGCAAAGTCGGGAATGATGCGGTCGACCGGTTTCACCATCAGGTGCACATCGATCGGCACCTGCACGTGCGGGCGGATCGCCTGGCACACCAGCGGGCCGATGGTCAGGTTCGGCACGTAATGGTTGTCCATCACGTCGAAGTGGATGATGTCGGCGCCGGCGGCGACGACGTTCCGCACTTCTTCGCCGAGGCGGGCGAAATCGGCAGACAGGATGGACGGAGCGATGCGGTAGGTGGTCATGGCAGGCGGTGCAAAGTTCAGGAGGCGCTATTTTACGCCTGAGAGGGCCGGGAGTGGCTTTTGCGCGAGGCGCGGTATGATGGGCAATTGGCCGGGCCGCGCGCCTGGCGTTCGCCTCGCATACAAGGAACCCCGATGTCCGCCTACGATTTTACCGTTACCGTCAAGACCCAGTACCTGCCCGAGCAATCCAATCCGGACCAGTCGCATTATGTCTTTGCTTACACGATCCTGATCCGCAATACCGGCGCCAATGCTGCCCAGCTGATCTCGCGCCACTGGATCATCACCGATGCCAACAACAAGGTGCAGGAAGTAGCCGGCCTGGGCGTGGTCGGCCACCAGCCCCTGCTGCAACCGGGCGAGCAGTTCGAATACAACAGCGGCACCCAGATGGATACGCCCCAGGGTTCCATGAAAGGCGAGTACTTCTGCGTGGCGGAAGACGGCACCCGCTTCGAAGTGGAAGTGCCGGAATTCGTGCTCTCCTTGCCGCGCACACTGCATTGATTATTTGCGGCCCGAGAACATCGTCCACCAGACGATAAACACGAGCACAAAAAAGGCGGCCGCCGCCTCCAGGAACAGGATCCACATGACCAGGCTTTCACAATTGTCGATGCGGGGCAGTCTACTCGCTTCGCTGGCCGCGGCCTTTTTACTGGCTGGCTGCGCGCCAGCGCCGGTGCCGCCGCCGCCAATTGTGATGCCGCCGCCAGTGGGGCCGGTCGGGATCGAAGTGACGACGCCTCCGCTGACGCCGACGACGTTCAGCGCCCTGCCGGGCTGGCAGCAGGACGACGTGCGCCAGGCATGGCCGGCCTTTGCTGCGTCCTGCGCAGTACTGGTCAACAAGGTTGACTGGCAGGCTGCCTGCACCGCAGCCGGCGCCGTCGACAGCCGCAACGTTGGCGCGGTGCGGACGTTCTTCGAGACCTGGTTCGTGCCGAACCAGCTGCGCGCGGCCGATGGCGCTGACACGGGCCTGATCACGGGTTACTACGAGCCGATGCTGTACGGCTCCCGCAAACGCGGCGGCGTGTACCAGACGCCGCTTTACGCTGTGCCGGACGACCTGGTCAGCGTGGAACTGGCCAGCGTCTATCCATCCTTGAAAGGCATGCGCCTGCGCGGGCGCCTGGTGGGCAAGAAGGTGATCCCGTACGGCACCCGCGCCGAGATTGCACGTGCGGACGTGGCCGGCAAGGAGCTGGTCTGGGTCAACGATCCGGTTGAAGCGTTTTTCCTGGAAGTGCAGGGCTCGGGCCGCGTGCAGCTCGATACCGGCGAGACGGTGCGTATCGCCTACGCCGACCAGAACGGCCACCCCTACAAAGCCATTGGCAAATGGCTGGTCGAGCAGGGCGAACTGACGCCGGCCACCGTGTCGGCGCAAGCCATCAAGGCGTGGATCGTCGCGCATCCCGCGCGGCGCGATGAACTGTTCAACGTCAATCCGAGCTATATCTTCTTCAGGGAAGAGCGCTTGCCGGACGCGTCGGTGGGGCCGAAAGGCGCGCTGGGCGTGGCGCTGACCCCAGGCAGGTCGGTGGCGGTCGATCCGCAATTCATTCCGCTGGGCGCGCCGGTATTTCTGGCCACGACCGAGGCGGGGAGCACCGCGCCGATGCAGCGCCTGATGCTGGCGCAGGATACTGGCGGCGCCATCAAGGGCGCCGTGCGGGCCGATTTCTTTTACGGGTTCGGGACGGCGGCGGCGCACCAGGCCGGCTTGATGAAACAGCGCGGCAATGTGTGGGTCTTGCTACCCACGACTGCGCCCTGAATAATCCGCACTGTTCTTCACGTCATCGCTACAATCGCGTTCAACCATATAAAGGAGACACCGCATGGACTATGCAGACCTGTTGATCGAAGACCACGGCAAAGTGGTTGTGATTCGCCTGAACCGCCCGAAGGCAATGAATGCGCTGAACGACAACATGATGAATGAGCTGGGCGCCGCGCTGTACCAATTCGATGCCGATCCGGCCGTCAATTGCATCGTCCTGACCGGCAGCGATAAAGTTTTCGCCGCCGGTGCCGATATAGCTGCCATGGCCAATTACACCTACGCAGACACCTACCCGAACAATTACATCGGCCGCAACTGGGAACATATCCTGAATGTGCGCAAACCCGTGATTGGCGTGGTGGCTGGTTATGCACTGGGTGGCGGCTGCGAATTGGCCATGATGTGCGATTTCCTTATCGCGGCCGACAGCGCCAAATTCGGCCAGCCGGAAATCAAGGTCGGCGTCACGCCGGGCGCGGGCGGTACGCAGCGCCTGCCGCGCACGATCGGCAAGGCCAAGGCAATGGACATGCTGCTCACCGCACGCATGATCGACGCTGCCGAGGCCGAGCGCACGGGCCTGGTGTCGCGCGTGGTCCCAGCCGACAAACTGATGGAAGAGGCAATGGCAGTGGCGAACACCATCGCGGCAATGCCGGTGTCGGTGGCCATGGCGATCAAGGATTCGGTCAACCGCGCCTTTGAAACCACGCTGACCGAAGGCGTGCGCTACGAGCGGCGCTTCTTCCACGCGGCATTCGGCACGCCGGCGCAAAAGGAAGGCATGGCTGCCTTCCTCGAAAAACGCAAAGCCCGATTCGACGGCATGTAATTCACATAAAGGCAGCAATGAACAAGAAACAGCGCGTGGCCGGTGGCCTGGTAGTGTTGGCCCTGGCCAGCGGTGGCGCGCTGGAAGGCTGCACTTCCCTGCCAGCATTGGGCAACCGCACGGTCAGCGCGAGCGTTGTCGATACCAACGACACCCGTCTTGGCAAGAGTGTGCAGGCAATTGCGAGCGACCATCCCGGCAAAACCGGCCTGATCAGCCTGCAGGGCGGACGTCCCGCATTTGCCGCACGGGCCATGCTGGCCAATGCAGCCGAACGCACGCTCGACGTCCAGTACTATATGTGGCACGCCGATACGACCGGCAACCTGCTGTTTGCGTCGCTGAAGGCAGCCGCCGCGCGCGGCGTGCGCGTGCGCCTGCTGCTCGACGATAACAACACCACCGGCATGGACCAGTTGCTGCTGGCGCTGGACAACCTGCCGAACATGGAAGTGCGGCTGTTCAATCCGTTTGCGATGCGCACCATGCGCCCGCTGGGTTACCTGACCGACTTCGCGCGCCTGAACCGGCGCATGCACAATAAATCGTTTACGGCCGATAACCAGGTCACGATTGTCGGTGGCCGCAATATCGGCAATGAATATTTCGATGCCGGTAGCGATGTCCTGTTCATCGACCTTGATGTCATTGCGCTGGGACCGGTGGTGCGTGAAATCTCCCAGGATTTCGACGCTTACTGGAACAGCAAGTCGGCGTTTCCCGTCAAACTGCTGATCAAACCCGATCCCGACGCGCGCCCGCTCGCCACGCTCGATGCCATTGCCACCGATCCGGATGCGCAGGAATATCTCGACGAAGTGAAGAATACGCCGCTCGTCGAGCAGATGACCAACCGCAAGGTCAAGGTGGAATGGGCGCCGACGCAGTTCGTCAGCGACGATCCCGCGAAGGTATTGGGGCAAGCCACCGAAGCGTCGAAAATCGGCCCGCAGCTGCGCGAGATGATGGGCATGCCGAAGCGGGAAGTGCACCTGGTGTCGCCGTATTTCGTCCCGGGGCAGGCCGTGTCGGATGCGTTGGCCGACTTGCAGAAAAGCGGCAAGGAAGTGCGGATTCTCACCAATTCGCTTGAAGCGACCGACGTCGCTGCGGTCCATGCCGGCTACGCAAAATGGCGTGTGCCGCTGCTGAAGGCCGGCGTCAGTCTGTACGAATTGCGCGCTTCACCCGGCACGCCTTCGCGCAAAAGCATCATCGGCACCGGGTCCGGGTCCGGCTCGGGTGGCGGATCCGGTTCCACCGGGGGCAGCTCCGGCAGCAGCCTGCATGCCAAGACCTTCGAAGTCGACGACGAGCGTATCTTCATCGGCTCGTACAACATCGATCCACGCTCGCGCAACCTGAATACCGAGATGGGTCTTGTCGTTGACAGCGCTGCCCTGGCGCGGCAGCTGAGCGGCAGCTTCGAGAAAAACCTGACCGAGCATGCTTACCAGGTAAAGCTGGCGCCAGATGGCGCGCTCTACTGGATCGGCACGGAGAAAGGTGTTGTTACCCGTTACGATTCGGAGCCAGGCGCGACATTCATGCGCCGGATGGCAGCCAAAGTCCTGTCCTGGTTGCCGATCGACTGGCTGCTCTGACGCGAACCCTCCCGCGTGACACCTGTTTCACGGTCGGTACACTTTTTTGCCGATTGAGGAGCCAAGGCCATGGCACGGCGCTTGCAGCTAGCTGGTCATAATAACCAGCTGGAGACAAACCGATGTGGCATGCATCTCGCACGCTGCTTGCTGCTGCATGGACGGGCCTGGCCGTCTTTGCTGCCAGTGCCAGCGCTGCCCCCTTTGCTTACGTTCCCAACGAAAAATCCGGCACCGTCAGCGTGATCGACACGGCGACGCAGGCCGTCGTGCGCCAGTTGCCTGCGGGGAACCGGCCACGCGGCATTGCTGTGGATCCGGACGGCCGCCGCCTGTACCTGTCCGATGCCGGCACCAATTCCCTCCTGACGCTTGACCTGGTTACTGGCGCGGCGCGCACGACACCGCTGGGCAAATCTCCCGAGGGTGTCTACGTCTCGCGCGACGGCAAGCTGGTCGCCATTGCGGTGGAAGAGAGTAACAGTGTCACGCTGGTCAACGCCGCCACCGGTGCGCAGGTGGCCGACATCGCCGTCAAGGGCAAGAATCCGGAACACGCTGTGTTCAGCCCGGACGGGCGCTGGCTGCTGGTCAGCGCCGAGAATGCCGAGCAGGTCGACGTCATCGACGTGGCCCAGCGCAAGCAGGTGGGGTCGATCGGCGTGGGCCTGCGCCCGCGCGGCATCGGCTTTACGCCGGACGGACGTCTTGCGTACGTCGCATCCGAACTGGTCAACACCGTGTTCGTGATCGACATGGCCAGCCGCAAAGCCGTTGCAAGTATCCCGGCAGGGAAAAATGCCAACGGCATCGCGGTGCATCCCGGCGGCAAACAAGTGTATGTGTCCAACGGGACCGATGGCAGCGTGATGGTGATCGATACCGCCACGAATAAGGTAACGGCCACGATCCCGGTGGGAAAACGGCCCTGGAACATGGCACTGACCCCGGATGGGTCGCGCCTGTATGTTGCCAATGGCCGCTCGAACAGCGTCTCGGTGATCGACACGGTGAGCGCGCGCAAGGTCGCCGACATCACGGTGGGGGAACTACCCTGGGGCGTCGTGATCCAATGATTGGCACCGGCGCCACCGCCGGTGGCGTCATAACATTGATGAAAGAGGATGACATGAATCTCGCAGATATCGGCAAGCTCGGCGTCGCCAACCCCTTCAAACAGCGTTACGACAACTATATTGGCGGCAAGTTCGTCGCGCCGGTCAACAAAGAATACTTTCCCAATATCACCCCCATTACCGGCCAGCCATTCTGCGAAGTCGCACGTTCCGGCGCCGAAGACATCGAAGCCGCGCTGGACGCAGCCCACGCGGCGAAAGATGCATGGGGCAAGACATCGCCAGCCGAGCGGGCAAGTATCCTGAACAAAATTGCCGACATCATGGAAGCGAACCTGGCGCTGCTGGCCACGGCTGAAACCATCGACAACGGCAAGCCCATCCGCGAAACGACCGCTGCCGACATTCCTCTCGCCATCGACCATTTCCGTTATTTCGCCGGTTGCATCCGCGCGCAGGAAGGATCCGTTGCGCAGATCGACCATGAAACCTATGCATACCACTTCCATGAGCCACTGGGCGTCGTGGGCCAGATCATTCCGTGGAATTTCCCCATCCTGATGGCGGTATGGAAACTGGCGCCGGCGCTGGCTGCCGGTAACTGCGTGGTATTGAAGCCGGCGGAACAGACGCCTGCGTCGATCATGGTGCTGATCGAGCTGGTCGGCCACCTGTTGCCGCCAGGCGTGCTCAATATTGTCAACGGCTTCGGGCTGGAGGCGGGCAAACCGCTGGCATCGAACAAACGTATTGCCAAGATCGCGTTCACCGGCGAGACCGGCACTGGCCGCCTGATCATGGGTTACGCCGCGCAGAACCTGATTCCCGTCACGCTCGAACTGGGCGGCAAGTCGCCGAATATCTTCTTTGCCGACGTCATGGACGCCGACGACGATTTTTTCGACAAATGCCTGGAGGGCTTTGCCATGTTCGCACTGAACCAGGGCGAGGTGTGTACGTGTCCGTCGCGGGTGCTGGTCCAGGAATCGATCTACGACAAATTCATCGAACGTGCCCTGGCGCGGGTTGCCACCATCAAGCAGGGCAATCCGCTGGACGCGGCCACGATGCTGGGCGCGCAGGCGTCGCAGGAACAGCTGGAAAAAATCCTGTCCTACCTCGACATCGGCAAACAGGAGGGCGCCGAATGCCTGACGGGCGGGGAGCGCAACCTGCAAGAAGGCGATCTGAAAGACGGCTACTACGTGCGCCCCACTGTATTCAAGGGCAACAACAAGATGCGCGTCTTCCAGGAAGAAATCTTCGGGCCGGTGGTGTCGGTGACGACGTTCAAGGATGAAGCCGAAGCGATAGCGATTGCCAACGATACCTTGTATGGTCTGGGCGCCGGGCTCTGGACACGCGACGGCAGCCGCGCATTCAGGGTTGGGCGGGCCATCCAGGCCGGCCGCGTCTGGACCAACTGCTACCACCTGTATCCAGCGCATGCTGCGTTTGGCGGCTATAAACAGTCGGGCATTGGCCGCGAGAACCACAAGATGATGCTCGACCATTACCAGCAGACCAAAAACCTGTTGGTCAGCTACAGCCCCAAAGCACTGGGTTTCTTCTGACCATGGCGCCGGTCCTTGCCCGCGTCGTGGCGACCGACGCTGCATTGCAAATGCTGGCCGAGTTGCGCGCGCGGCATGGCCCGGTGATGTTCTTCCAGTCCGGCGGCTGCTGCGACGGCAGCGCACCCATGTGTTATCCGCTTGGTGAGTTCGCTGTCAGCGACAGCGACGTCCTGTTGGGCGAACTGGACGGTACGCCGTTCTATATGGGCACGGAGCAGTTCGCCTACTGGGAGCACACCCAGCTGATCATCGATGTGGTCGCTGGCAACGGTGGCATGTTCTCGCTGGATAACGGGACAGGGCGCAGGTTTCTGACCCGGTCACGGCTGTTCACGGACGCCGAATATGCGTTACTGGACCGGGTAAGTAGCTGATGTCTTGGTCGACCATCTTTTTTTCCGTGCACCCCTTGCGCAAGCTCAATCGTCTTTGTTATAGTTCGCCTCCCCGAGAAATTGGTTAACAAAAACAAGGACTTGGGGCTGCTGCGGAAGCGGCGGGGTAGGAAAAAAGGAGTTGACGGCGTAGGATAAAACCTGCATAATCTCATCTCTCTGCTGCGACGAACACAACGCTTCGTCAACAACGGCAGACATGCAGTACCGAATAAAGTTCTTTAAAAATTAACAGTCGATAAGTGTGGGCGTTTGATGAAGGTGCCAAGAGCTTCGGTTCTTGAATACTTAAATTATCAAATGTTCACAAAAAAGAAATATAGGCGCTTCGCAAGAAGTGGCCTGTCAGTATTTTGAGTGAGCGACCCGTCAGCAATGACGGTGGCAGAAATGCCAAGCAACAGAGATTAAACTGAAGAGTTTGATCCTGGCTCAGATTGAACGCTGGCGGCATGCCTTACACATGCAAGTCGAACGGCAGCGCGGGGCAACCTGGCGGCGAGTGGCGAACGGGTGAGTAATATATCGGAACGTACCCTGGAGTGGGGGATAACGTAGCGAAAGTTACGCTAATACCGCATACGATCTAAGGATGAAAGTGGGGGCTTCGCAAGAACCTCATGCTCCTGGAGCGGCCGATATCTGATTAGCTAGTTGGTAGGGTAAAAGCCTACCAAGGCTTCGATCAGTAGCTGGTCTGAGAGGACGACCAGCCACACTGGAACTGAGACACGGTCCAGACTCCTACGGGAGGCAGCAGTGGGGAATTTTGGACAATGGGCGCAAGCCTGATCCAGCAATGCCGCGTGAGTGAAGAAGGCCTTCGGGTTGTAAAGCTCTTTTGTCAGGGAAGAAACGGTGAGGGCTAATATCCCTTGCTAATGACGGTACCTGAAGAATAAGCACCGGCTAACTACGTGCCAGCAGCCGCGGTAATACGTAGGGTGCAAGCGTTAATCGGAATTACTGGGCGTAAAGCGTGCGCAGGCGGTTTTGTAAGTCTGTCGTGAAAGCCCCGGGCTCAACCTGGGAATTGCGATGGAGACTGCAAGGCTTGAATCTGGCAGAGGGGGGTAGAATTCCACGTGTAGCAGTGAAATGCGTAGAGATGTGGAGGAACACCGATGGCGAAGGCAGCCCCCTGGGTCAAGATTGACGCTCATGCACGAAAGCGTGGGGAGCAAACAGGATTAGATACCCTGGTAGTCCACGCCCTAAACGATGTCTACTAGTTGTCGGGTCTTAATTGACTTGGTAACGCAGCTAACGCGTGAAGTAGACCGCCTGGGGAGTACGGTCGCAAGATTAAAACTCAAAGGAATTGACGGGGACCCGCACAAGCGGTGGATGATGTGGATTAATTCGATGCAACGCGAAAAACCTTACCTACCCTTGACATGTACGGAAGGCCGGAGAGATCTGGCTGTGCTCGAAAGAGAGCCGTAACACAGGTGCTGCATGGCTGTCGTCAGCTCGTGTCGTGAGATGTTGGGTTAAGTCCCGCAACGAGCGCAACCCTTGTCATTAGTTGCTACATTTAGTTGAGC
>Ga0265780_10000139_pt1 | contig 116184 bp, 95 predicted proteins | sample P1T30metagenome_FD_192432 | JGI IMG/M metagenome (GOLD analysis project Ga0265780, IMG submission 192432) | Plant litter microbial communities from East Loma Ridge, Irvine, California - P1 T30 | ecosystem: Environmental > Terrestrial > Plant litter > Unclassified | place: USA: California...
TGCTGGTCGGCGACTTCCTCTATTCGCGGGCGTTCCAGATGATGGTGGGCCTGGACAATATGCGCATCCAGCAGATCCTGTCGGACGCCACCAACGTGATTGCCGAAGGCGAAGTGCTGCAGCTGCTCAACATGCACGACCCCGACGTCACCGAAGCGAGCTACCTGAACGTGATCCGCTCGAAAACCGCCAAGCTGTTCGAAGCGGCCGCCCAGCTGGGCGCCCTGATTGCCGGCGCCAATGACGACCAGGTCGACGCTGCCGGCGAATACGGCCGCTCGCTTGGCACCGCCTTCCAGCTCATCGACGACGTCCTCGACTACGCTGGCGACGCTGCCGAGATCGGCAAGAACGTCGGCGACGACCTGCGCGAAGGCAAGCCTACCCTGCCCCTGATCTGGCTGATGGTCAACGGCACCCCGGCCCAACGTGAACTGGTGCGCGAGTGCATCGAGAACGGCGACGAGTCGCATTTCGACGCCGTGCTCGCCGCTGTCACCAGCAGCGGCGCGCTCGACTACACGCGCCGTGCCGCTGTCGTGGCCGCCGACCGGGCTGCTTCCGCGATTGCTGATTTGCCGGAGACGCCATACAAGCAGAACCTGCTGCAGCTGTGCACGTTTGCGGTGGACCGGAATCACTGACACACCGCGCCACCCGGCAGCAATTGACAGCAGCGTGAAAGCAGATTTACATTCTGCTTTCCCGCTGCTGTTTTTACATCTGCCATCGTCGGGGTGTAGCTCAGCCCGGTAGAGCGCTACGTTCGGGACGTAGAGGTCGCACGTTCGAATCGTGTCACCCCGACCAGCATCCCCTTATAAAACAAACAGCGTGTTATGGCCGCTCGTCTTGCTGTGTGCTGTGGAGGGTGGCAAATCAGTGGCAGATTTCTCAGAACACGCCATGAAAAGAAATAACAGCCTGCGTCGTCGGTAGTATTTGTAACTACGGCCGCCGACGCACAAATCATCCTCGCGCTACGCGCGTATACCGTGCTCCTCAACTGTTGGAGTACGCGTTATGGCGTCTATCGAAAATCGTTCGCACTACGAAGTCACAGTCAAGAACGGGCCTTACCTGACCAAGACCTTCCCCTATAACTCAAAGATTATGTGGTCAGACGTTTGAAAGAACAGGGTCGGCGAACGTCATCCGAGCTCAGTTCGGGAAAAAGGTCGCGTAACAAACCCTATCCGTATTGCCCTGCATCTCACCCAACTGTTCGGACAAAGTGTCCTAGTAGGACACTTTGTTTACTGGGTTCAAATCGCATCTCCAAACACAGCCCGTTCCAGCACTTCGTGCTGTCGCTGCCAGTCCGGCATGTGTCGCGCCACCAGAGCCCAGAACGCCTTCGTGTGATTTTTCTCCGCGGTATGACAAAGTTCGTGCAGAATCACGTAGTCCTGAACGCTCGCGGGTAGCTCCATTACCCGTGGGTGAAACTCCAATACGTTCTGTGCACTGCAACTGGCCCACCGGCTCTGAAAATGGCGTACTCGAGCCGCTCGCGCCTTCAATTCAGTCTCCCGTTCCCAATGGCGAACGCGTACCAGCAGCTTTTCATGCGCGCGGTCGCGGTAGAAGCATTCCAGTAACGGCATCAGGACATCTGGTTGAATACTGATCCCGCCCGGATTTTCGATTACAAACCGCGACGCTGTAAAGGTTAGGCTTGGCTTGAGGAGGCTTGGGACGTGGCGCACTTCGGTGAAGTAGGTGCGGCCACAATAACGAAGGCGGCTTCCGGTCACAATGTCATCGGTGGCTTGCGTCAGATTCACCATCGCCAGCTTGTCTCGTATCCAGCGCGCGCGACGACGCACCAATTCTTCCTGCTCAAGTTCGTCCACCACCGGCCCGCGCAACAGCACCGGTCGCCCCCGCTCAACGGTCACGTAGTGCCGTTTCAGCTTGGTGTCCGGCTGGAAGCGCCAGTCGATGGTGGTTTGACCGTATTGCAAGCTGGGCATGGTCAGTTCTTCAGCAGAATGCCCAAGATGTGACCGGCATGGTCACGGGCAACCGAGCGCTCCCAGCCAGCCAAGGGCATCAGCAGCTTGCGCAGCAGGTCGCGGATTTCCGGGTGCAAGTCGTGCATCTGTTTCCAGTTGCTGGCCGCTATCGCGCTACTAAGGCTGCCATCTTGAAATAGCTTAATGGTTGTGACTCTGGCCATTTCCTCCGCCAGCAATGCGGCCAAGTAGTGATACACCGCCGAGTGGGCCGGATGGTCGAAGCCGGTGTTGTCCTTGTCCTTGATACGCTGACCGAACAGGTCGAGTTGGTCCAAGAACTGGGCCTGACTGATACGGCCGGCGGCTTCTTCGGCCAACAGCTTCTCCAGTTCCTCGGCCAGCTTATCGAAGAAGGCAGGGTCTTTGTCTCTACCAGTGACAATCGTGTGCTTCATTTGGTTCTTCATAACCAGCGCCTGGCTACCAGGGCTCGCCAGCTTTTTCAACCGGGCCATGTCGCTGGCGTCAAGAATCGATACTTCTTTGCCAAGCAGGCTCTTGGCCGGGCTGGCGGCGATGTACTCATCCAGCAATTGCTGCAAGAGCACAGACTCCAGCTTAGTGATGCGCTCGCGATAGGTATTGCCGGGCAGCTTGTCACGCAACATCAGGCGGATTTCACCAAACAGCGTGAAGTATGATTTAAAGGGCACGCTGCGCACATCGGGCAGGATGATGTCGATGCTGCGGTTGAACTGCTTGGCCAATTCCAGGAAGTCTTCCACCGCGTCCAGCCTGCTGGTCGGGTCAAGGAAGCGCTCGGCGTCATCCTTGTATTCTTCACGTTGTCTAACCGGGTCATGCTTCTTCGGCAGCAGTTTGAGAATACGGTCGAGTGTAGCTTGCAGCTTGGGCAACTCGCTTTCAACGCCCTCCCATACTTGGGCCGGCAGCACTTCGCCACCGTATACCTTTAGTGCATGGTCGAGGTGTTCCACCACCCCGTGATAATCGACGATGTAGCCGGCATTCTTGCCAGCCATGGTGCGGTTGACCCGTGCAATCGCCTGCAACAGCGTATGTTCCTTCAGAGGCTTGTCGAGATACATGGTGCCGACAATCGGCGCATCCCAGCCGGTCAGCAGCATATCGGACACGATGATGAGGCCGACATTGTTCGCATGCGGCTGACCATCCCGTTCTTTGGTTTCATCACCATAGGGGAGTGGGAACAGCTTGCTAACGAAGTTCGCCACCTGCTCTGCTGGTAGTGCGACCGGCTGCTTGCCCGCCTTCAGCTCGCCCTTGATGCGTTCTTCAATGCTCTGTATCTGCTCTGGACCAAGATTGTATTCGGCCGCTTCTTCCTGCACCGACAGGCCTGTACGCGATGCGGTCACACTGGCAAGCGAGATGACCACCCGACTCTCAAAAATTGGCAGGCCATTGACACTGCGCTCCTTCATCAAGGCATCAAGCAAGTCCTTGTAGCGCACCGCCATATCGCGGCCGTCGCACACCAGCATACCTTTTAGCCCTTTGGCCTGCACGTTGGAGAGGAAGTGCTCTACCAGATGCATTGCCACCTGTTCCATGCGGTCGCCGGCCTGCCGCCATCTTGCAAGCAGTTCCTTCTTCAGTACGTGCTGTCTGGCCTCATTCTCTTTGGAGAACTGGTCTTTGAAGGCTTGGTCGAGCTTGGCGTTGGGGGCAAGCGCCACCCATGCGTCCTGGTACTTGATGGGGAGGGTAGCACCGTCGGCCACCGCTTCATGCAGCCGATATTCGTCGATGTAGGCGTCCCCGCCAAACTCCGACAGTGTGTGTTTGTCGTCATTCAGCAGCGGTGTTCCGGTAAATGCAATGAACTTGGCATGAGGCAGGCTCGCGCGCATGAACGCTGCCAAGAAATCATATTGACTGCGATGCGCTTCATCGACCAGCACATAGAAGTTCGGTTTGGCGCTTAGCACACGAAAGTTGACTTTTTCCCGGCTGACTTCTTCCCACTTTGCAACAAGCATCACGCCATTGACATCGTGCAGGCCGAACGAGAAATTGCGCTCTAAAACCATGAAAAAGTCCTTGCCTTCGCGCACCCGTCTATGCCGGGTCGCGCGCAAGGTGTCTTCTTCCTCGTCCGGGGATACACTGGCGGCGTTACCGAGAGGTTCGTTTTCTTGAAACTTCTGCACGGTGCTCGTGAATACGCTACCGTAATCGTTACCAAGCAGCTTGACCAACCCATCGACCGACACCGCCTGAATCGCCTTGATACCCACGGCGTGAAAGGTGTCGAAGATTTGCTTGTCGAGGTCTTTGCGGTCGGTGAGCACCAGCACCGTCGGATTATTGAGGCCCGTGCTGTCGGCCCGTAGCATCCGCGCCAGCAGCGCCATAGTCAGAGACTTGCCACTGCCCTGCGTATGCCATACCACCCCGCCCATAGGCTTAGGGGCGGTCAGTCGGGCGATGGTCCTGCTAACCGCTCGCCACTGCTGATAACGCGGCAACTTCTTCACCGTCTTGCCATCGCGGGTTTCAAACAGCACGAAGTGGGTAATCAATTCGAGAAAACGTGCCGGCTGGAAAAGCGCCCATAGCAACTGGTCTTGTACGCTCGGAGCTGCACCCAACACGCCGGCCACAGTTGCCAATTCAGCTTCGAGCAACCTGTACCTCGCATAGAACGCCGGCTTGGTGAGAATGGCTCCATAAAGACCCTCGCGGCGATTCAAGCCCACACAGACTTGGTTGAAGACGAAAAGCGCCGGGAAGCTGGCTTGGTAACCGTCTAGTTGCGCGAGTGCCTCTTCCAGCCGGTGATGGCTGGCTTTGCATTCGATGATGGCCACCGGCAGACCGTTGATGAACAACAGCAGGTCGGGGCGAAACAGGTCGCCGTCGGCATTCTTACCGACGTATTGGTCAACAACATGAAAATCGTTATCGGCGGCCTTGGTCGCGTCGAAGAAGCGCACGCTACGGGGCTTGCCGTCGGCATCCTTTATTTGGATGTTGGAGCGATGCATAACCTGAGTCCAGAACATCCTGTTCGCGGGCAGCAGGTCGTCGTTCACGCATTTGCGTAGCTCGAGCAGCGCCGCATTGACGCCACCGGCAGCAGTTTCGAGCCATGGGTTCAGATACAGAAGTTTAGGGCGCAATGTAGATTCAAGTATTGGGGCCAGATGGCGATGTTCAACCTCCACCTTGTTCCCAGCTAAGTGGATGTAACCTAGCTTGACCAGCATTTCAATCGCAGGAAGTTCGACCCCGGCTTTTTCTGCATCTCCCATCGAACGTCCTTCCATTTCGTTTTTTTATTTTTTCAGTCAGGCGGCTAAGGAGGTTTCTTGACTGGGAATCAGCGAAACTCGCAACTGCCCAGTCAGTAGTTTCTGCATCAGACCGCGCTTAAGGTCGTCGAATTTACTCTGCATGGTCTTAAGGTGGTTTAATTTATCAGACATGCAATCAAGGACTTCAACAATTCGGGTTTGTTCGTTGAGCGGTGGAACTTTCATTTTCAACTGAGCTAAGTCGTCGAAATAGATTCGAATACGTACTCCGCCGTCACCAGATCGACCGACAAACTGCTGCCAAGCATCTGAACGCCTAAAATGATCAAGATATGCACTCAGAAGTACCTCGGGCTTTGCGGAAAAGACCACATAGTCAGGACTCACCATGACAGCGTGGTCACGCAGATTGCGAGCGATTGAACCAATGTTGATACGCATCGGATTGTACGCAAAACCGCCGGATTCAACGAGGCGGCATCTATCGGTCGAAGCCCCTTTGACTCGCTCTCGCATAGGCACAAGACCTTGATCTTTAAGCACCCCACAAAGTAATGCGTCATCGAGATTGCCGCCGTTTCTTGTACGACACTCTTTCGCTATGGCTCCGAGGGGAAGCACGCTCCATCCCAATGGAACCTTGCCCAGTTCACTGTCCTTGAACTCTGTATGCAGAACCCAGCAACCGTCGGTGTTTTGCGTACCGATGCCTTGGCTGAACAAGGTTTGCATCAAGCCCTGTTTGAGCGTCTGGGCGGCGGCAATTTTGCGGGCAATTACATCCAGTTTGTCGTCCACGCTCTTGAGGATGGCTGCGATTTTCTCTTGCTCTTGCAGCGGAGGTATAGGTAACTCAATTTCGAGCACCCTGCCCTTGGATATATTGAACCGCGTTGAACCTTGAGCTAGAAATATGAGTCTTCGGCGCATATGACTCGAACGAAAAGCATAACCAGAGTATCTTACATCAAGGCATTTGGTTGTGGGTCGAAAGCCGAAACAGAAACTATTTAGGTAAAGAACCTGAGTCACATCAGTATCAACTACCGTGGACATTCCTACTTCCTCGGGCGTCTCCGAAGAAATTGTCAAAAGGATGTCACCTAAACGAACTTTATTTTGTGACTCATTAGGTTTTACCTCTACCTGCTCGAGGTTGGTTATATTTAGAAAAGTGTTGGAAAAGACATTTTTGTAAGGGACATACAGGCTACCGCTTCCGAAATCTTCTTTTGATTTCCCAGACAGCCCAGAGTAAGCGAACCCAATTTCCCCCAGTCTAACCCGACGCCAACCGAATGGAAGAGCATCAGCGTTCAGGTGCACTTTGTTTATTGTACTCATACCGCAGCCGCCAGTAACCCCAGTTCCACCAGAAAACCGTTTAGTCGTCTGTCAATCTCGCCTTCTTCCTCGTCCAGTTTGGCCAGTTGCACCAACGTATCTGCGACATCCACGGCTTCTTCGGTCTTACCGTTGTCAATGTAACGTGAGATATTGAGGTTGCCGTCATTGCTGCGGATTTCATCCAACGTCACCACTCGGCAGTAGTTGATTACCTCGGTCTGGCTACCAAATGCCAACTTATGCGTGCTGACAATATGACAGATGTCTTCCGACCGCAGGCTATTTTGAGCCTTTCCTTCGAGGTAATTTCGACTAGCATCGATGATGATGACTTTGTCCTTAAGAGCGGCCGGCTTCTGCTTGTTCAGAATCAGCACACAGGCAGGAATGCCGGTGTTATAGAAAAGGGCGGAGGGCAGGCCGACAATCGCTTCAATCAGGTCGCCGGGCTGGTTGCCACTGGCAGCGTCAGTACCGAACAACAGTCCCTCACGAATCTTGCCTTCTTCACCGCTACGGAACAGCACACCATGGGGCAGAATGATGCCCATGCGGCCATCGGCCTTCAGGCTAGCGAGCATGTGTTGAGCGAAGGCAAGGTCGGCATAACCACGCGGCGGGATGCCATAGACCAAGCGACCGTACGGGTCGTTGACCTGCTTGTAATTAGGAGCTTTGACCTTCTTGTCGCCTTCTTGCTCTGCTTCATTGGCCAGTTCAAGTGGTGACCACCACGACTTAGCCGAGAACGGCGGGTTGGCGATCACCCGGTCAAAAGTCTTGAGATAATCACCATCGAGGTGCTTGGGTTCCACCAGCGTATCGCCCCGTTCAATTTCTGCGCGCATGTTGTGTAAGTAGAGATTGAGTTTAGCTATGGCCCATGTACCGAGGTTCTTTTCTTGACCGAACAGCAGCACGTTTGGCTTACCCATGATTGTGCCGCCCGGCAGGTTGGCGATATGGTGCGCGCTTTCCACCAACATGCCGCCACTACCACAGGTTGGGTCATATACGGCATGCCCAGGACGTGGGTCGATGAGTTCCACCACCAATTGCACGACCGCCTTAGGCGTGTAGAACTCCCCCCCCTTCTTCCCAGCGTCATCCGCGAACTGCTTAATTAGGTATTCATAGGCGTCGCCCAGCATGTCGGCCTTGTACAGGTCGGCATTACCCAGCTTGTACTGGTTGAAGTGCCGCAGCAGGCGCTGCAAGGTGGCGTCAGACAACACACGCTTGTCGCCGTACTGTGTGGCGGTGAGCACGTGTTGAAGTTCCGGGTTGTTGGCTTCGATAGTGGCGAAGGCTTTATCCAGCGCTTCACCGATGTTTTCTGTACGGGCAATCAGGTCAAACCATCGGGCGCTGATTGGGAAGCGCCCCCACTTATCTACGACCTCATCTTCGGCCTCCCGGCCACTCAGGCCATCGTCCTGCATCAACTGAGTGACCCGCTCGTCGAATACATCGTTGAAACGCTTAAGGAATAGCAGACCGAAAATATAGTTCTTGAAGTCGGATGAGTCAATGGAACCGCGCAGGATGTTAGCGGATTCCCACAACCAGGATTCAAGGGCTCCGAGGGTGAGTTTATTTACCATTATTGCAATACCTGAAATCAGAAGCGCCCACCAAATTCCAATGGGGCCAAAAGTGAAAAAGGCCGGTATCCCGGCCTCAAAATTAGGACGAATTGTACACTAGCAACAGCGGCATAAGCGAACGCCTGCGCTCTCGCTTGGGTGCTATCTATCGCGATGGATGCCGTGCCCCCTGCGCCGGCCTGTAAGTTGTTCGGTGCCGATCTGGCGAAGATGCCGTCAAGTTCTCGGAGGCCTTTGAGTCCCTTGTCATGCAAGGTCTGACAACTGACCACCACCAATCAGATATTCCCTGATACGGGGCAGAGAATTGTTGTGCAATGAACGTGTGTACAACGTTTTTGATTTTGCAATGACGTTGCGAAGGAGGGAGAAAGACCGGGCAGCGAGCATGCCGCCCGGTCTTGAGTATGAACAAACTATTGATTCATATTATTTATATCTTTCTCGCTATCTGACCGACCAAGGCCAGAAGTCATCGTTCCCGCCACCAAGCGGAAACGATGGCGCACTACAGCGGGCGGCCAAGCCCCTTCCCTAAGGAAGACATACACACATTTCCACCGCTGACAGTTTTCGAGTGCTGATGAATCAGCTCACTCCCCGCTTGACTGATTAGGTCTCGAAGTTCGCTCAAACTCTACTATCCGTCGCTCCCTCTCTTATACCGTCCCAAGTTCCAACCTGGTCAAAAGGCCGCCAGAGATTCCTACGTTAGCTAACTGTGTCAAAACCACGATTTCGGAATACGTCGTCTCTAGTTCAAGGTATCGCATACGCTTACCTGTAGTGACTCGTGGGATCATGTACCCACCCGCAGCTGGTCTCTCTTCAAAGCCAGCTGCCTCAAGGTCTACAACAACACCATCCCGCAGCGCGCCCTCGATCATCAAACGCCGATCCAGGCACTCAAAAAATGGACGAAAAAAAGCCTGAATTATTCGTTAAGCGCGTCTATAACCAAGCGGGGGCTTGACATCTCACCACGGCAACTTCCTGCCCTTTCACCGCACCGTAACGAACACCGGATTCGAATAGAACCACAGGCTGCGGTAATTGCGGTCGTTGATGTCGTTGAAACGCTGGGCGTTATCGGCCGTGCTGGTGCGCTGGTCGGCCAATGGTTCGCCGGCTGCGGTCAGGCCGGCCACATCAAGGCCCAGGTTGGTGCCACGCAGGCGGTAATATTGATTCTTGCTGGCGGTGACTTCGTAGGTGACAGTGAAGTAGCCGTCCGCATCGACTTTCCAGTCCGCCTTGGTGAACCGCTTCACCACTTTGGTCGTGGCGTTGGTGTTGACGCTGTACGCGGCGTCGCCAGCGACTGCGCGCGCGCCGATATCGCCGGCGATGAGGTCGACGTGGTCGACCACGGGCGCGACGCCGGCTGGCGTGGTGCTCTCGACGGGCTGTTGATAGTTGTTGGAAGCCGGGCTTTTGAAGCGGATCGTGATCGTCATCCTGTCGCCGCTCGCCACTTTCAGCTCGCCGCCCATTTCCTTGCGGTCGTCCTTGCTGGCGAGGTTGAAGTCCAGTGTATTGATCAAATCACCGTAGACGGAAAACATTTTTCCCGAACGCAGGCCGGCAAGCAGGTCTTTCGCGGCCGGGGTACCGGTGGCGCTGTTGAAGACATAGTTTTTCGCGTATTCACCCGGGAAGTAACCGCTGCTGTTGGCGCCGACGATTTTGAAGTGGGTGTCGGAGTCGGTCAGGTTCCAGATGCGGCGGCCTTCGCCCAGCAGCGCGTCCCAGGTGCCGCCCACTTTGGCCACCAGCTGGTCGACGCCGCCATACACGCGCAACGGCGCATTGCCCGCCGTGTACGCGGCCGTGTAGCCGCCGCGGTCCGGCTCCATCTGGTTGCCGACCATGCCCTCGATCGCAAACATGATGTTCGGTGCGATATCGTTGAACGCACGCAGGTCGTCGATCTTGTAGCTGCCCTTGTTGCGCGACGGGTGGTTGATGACGGCGTAGCTGGTATCCGGATAATTATCCTTCAGCCAGGTGATCGCCTTGAGCGCATCGGCGGCGGTAGCGTTGAAGCGGGTTGCACCATATTTTGTCTGCCATGCCCTGACATCCACGGCATCGAACATGGCCGGATCGCGGGTAGTGAACAGGTACTCGAATTCCTTCATGCCGCTGACGCTGGCGCTGTACTTGTCGCTGCCTTCGAAGATGCCGATGCCGATGTGGTCATGCGTCGGCATGTCCCATTCGAAGCCGGTGAAGATCAGTTTGTCGGCGTAGGTGTCGCCCGCCTGCAATGCGGCGATTGCGGGAATCTCGTAGCGCCCTGCGGCGATCGACATCGGGATCGATATGCCCAGCGTGACACCTTTTTCGTCGCGCGTTGAAACGCGCAGATGGTTGGTGACCGCCATCCAGTTGAGCCCGTAGCTATTGAACGCCTTGTCCAGGATACGGGCGAGCGTCTGGCTGACGTCGGCGTCGGCTGACTGCGTGGTGTGCGTATGCAGGTCGCCGGCCAGCCAGCGACCGCTCGGCAGTGGCGGCAAGGTGCTCGCCGGCGGCAGCGTTGCCACGGGCGGCGTCTCGGCGACGGGTTCGGCCGGCGTCGTCGTGACCGGCGGACTGACTGGCGGCGTCTCGGCGACTGGCGTAGCCGGGGCCGGGGTCGCGGTGACCGGCGGCGCCGTGCCGCCGACCGGTGCCACAGGCGATGCATCGCCACCGCCGCAAGCGGCGGAAACGGCCAGCGCAACGATGCTGGCAGGAACGAGAACGAAACGGCGGGACCAATAACTGCTGTGCTTCACGGGGAATCCTTGAGGTAGTCGTGCGAACTCCTATCGTAGCTATCCTGCATGACTTGCCCATGACGTCCGCGGCCAGGGCCGCTGCTTCGCTCAGAACAGTTCGTCGAGCTGTTCGTAAAACCGCCGCTGCGCCGGTTCATCGGGCCGGCCCAGGTGCTGCAGGAACAGCGCCGCCGACCGGACCGAGATCGATTCGCGCAGTTCGCGATGCACGAATGCGATATCAAGCCACCGGTCCGCGACGCCGCCCCGGCCCACGTCGATGAACCACAGGTCGTCCGTGCCATCCAGAAAAACATTGCTGTCGCCCAAATCGCCATGCGAAAACACCAGATCCTCGGCGGGCATCGTGGCCTGCAGCAGTGCCCGCAAATCGGCCGGTGTGGCCAATCCCGGCCATTGCTGCAGGTCGCATTCCTCATCGATGAGGCCGCGCGCCATCAGGTAATCGAGTTCCTGCAGCCGGGGCGCCACGCGGGAATCGAACGGGCAGCGGCCGATCGGCACCGCCTGCACCTGCCGCAGCGCTTCCTGCAGCATCAGGCTGGCATGCTGGCCGCTCTTGAGTGCGGATAGAGGCCGGCCCGGCACTGCCCGCGTGACAATGTATTCGGCGTCGTCCGTCTCGGCGCTCACCACCACGTCAGGCACCTTCAGCTGGCCGGACAGCCAGCGCAGGACCGCTGCCTCACGCTGCACGCTGTATGTCGTGGGCGCGTACACGGCGGCGGACGATTTCAGGAAGAACACGTCCGTGCCTTTGCGAAAGCGATGGACCTGGCACGGCGATTCGCCCCGCGTCTCACGCTTGAGTGTGGCGCCGTCGATAAATTGTGCAATGGCTGGTGGCAACGTCACGGGCATTGTAGATTCTCTGGTCTGTTAGCTTGCCGACGATGATAAACCTCCCGCGCATCTTCTTCCCGGCAACGCCATCGTGTATCCTCCATGGGTTATCGTTCAGCCAACCCAGGACCTACGACCATGCCCAGACTGACCCCGCGGATGACCGCCTTTTTCAGCGCGCTTGCGCTCCTCGCCGCCCCTGCATCCCACGCCATCGCGGCCCAGGACTACGCCAAATATTCGCCCGAGGCGCTGGAAAAGGAACGGGCGCAGCTGGTCGATTCCCGGCGCGGCGTGATGGTGCCGATGCGCGACGGGGTCAGCCTGTCGACCGATATCTACACGCCGAAAAATGCCAAGGGGCCGCTGCCGACGATCCTGTGGAAGACGCCGTACAACGAGCACATGCTCAAGGGGCCGGGGTTCCGCTACATGCTCGAGTCGGTAAAACGCGGCTATGTCTTCATTGTCCAGAACGAGCGTGGCCGCTATTTCTCGCAGGGCAAATGGGAAATCCTGGGCAAGCCGCAGACGGATGGCTACGACACGCTGAGCTGGATCGCCAAACAACCCTGGTCGAACAGCAAGGTCGGCACGCTGGGGTGTTCGTCGTCGGCAGAGTGGCAACTCGCGCTCGCGGGCCTGAACCATCCGGCCCATGCGGCGATGGTACCGATGTCGGCCGGCGCCGGCATCGGCAAAGTGGGCCGCTTCCAGGAGCAGGGCAACTGGTACACCGGCGGCGTGCCGCGCAACCTGTTTTTCGTGTGGCTGTACGACGTCGACAACCCGCTGCGCGCGGAACTGCCGGCGTCGCTGCGGGACGAGAAAATGCGCGAGCGCATCGAAGCCTACAACGACCTGGATCCGAAGAAGCCAAAGGTCGACTGGAACAAACAATTGAAGCACCTGCCGGTCAACCAGATGCTGACAGCGATGGGCGAGCCGGCCGGCACGTTCGAGCAGTTCATCGACCGCACGCCGGCCGATCCGGCCTGGCGCGAAGGTGGCCTGTACCACGAAGGCATGGGCTGGGGCGTGCCGGCGCTGTGGTTCGACACCTGGTACGACGTCTCGACGGGACCGAACCTCGAACTGTTCAACGTGGCACGCGCAGCCAACACCGACAAGGAAGCCAGCGCCAACCAGTACGCTGTCGTGGCGCCGGTGCCGCACTGCGCGTATGCCCGGCTGGGCCCCGACACCAAGGTCGGTGACCGCGACATGGGCGACACCAGTTTCGACGTCGACGGCGCAATTTACAGCTGGTTCGACCGCTGGCTGAAGGGCGACAAAAAGGCCTTCGCCGCCACCACGCCGCATGTGCGCTACTACATGATGGGTGCGAATCGCTGGCAGAGCGCCGAGCAGTGGCCGCCGCAGAACGCCGCGCCGCTGCGCCTTTATCTGCGCTCCGGTGGCCGTGCCAATTCACTCGATGGCGACGGTCGCCTGGCAACGGACGCCGCACCATTGGCCGAAACGCCGGACCGCTATCGCTACGACCCAATGAATCCGGTGCAGACCATCGGCGGCGCCGACTGTTGCAATGGCGGCGTGGTGGTACCAGGCGCGTTCGACCAGCGCCCGATCGAAGCGCGCGCCGATGTACTGGTCTACAGTACCGAGCCATTGAAGAAGGCAGTCGACGTGGCCGGTTTTGTCGAGGCCGTACTGAAGGTGTCGTCAAGCGCAAAAGACACCGACTTTGCAGTCAAGCTGGTCGACGTTGCGCCGGACGGCACGGCTTGGATTTTAGGCGACACCATCTTCCGGGCCCGTTACCGCAACGGCTACGACAAGCCGGTGATGCTCGCCGCCGGTGAAGTGGCGACCATCCGCCCTACGCCGATCGCGATTGCCAACCAGTTCGGCGTGGGCCACCGCATCCGCGTCGAAGTGACGTCGTCGAACTTCCCGAAATTCGTGCGCAACCTGAACACCGGCGGGCCGAACGAGAGCGAAAAAGTGGGCGTCGTCGCGGACAACGTCATCCATCATGCGGGGGATGCGCAGAGCTATATCGAGTTGCCGGTACTGCAGTAAGCCTGCACGGTTGAAGCGCTAACTTTACAATGCATGCGGCGCTCCTTTGACGGGCGCCGCATCGGAGGAGCGACCATGCCGGAGACAACCTTGCGCACCAACCTGAATCATTTGGCGCGCGCCTTGCGCAGCCTGCACAAAACGCTGATCGACATCGAGACCGTGTATTTCGGCCAGGTCGGCAGCCCGCTGGAACACCTGCAGCTGATCACCAATCATCCACACTTCGCGTGGCTGCAAAAGATGTCCGGGCTGATGGCGGAGATCGACGAGCGTCTTGATGCCAAGGAGCCGATCGACGACGACACCGCGGCGTCATTGCGCGCGGCAGTCGAAAGCCTGATCGGTCCGCGCACGCCCGTTGACGCCGGCTTCCGCCAGCGCTACAACACGCTGCTGCACGATGGCGCCGACGTCGTCATGGCGCACGCGGGAGTGCGCCAGGCACTGCAAAAGCTGCCGTCGCTGCCGGATGAACCGGCGCCTGCATCAGCAACTGCCTGATCTCCGGGACGCACGACCCGCAATTGCCGCCCGCTTTCACGCAGGCGGTGACGCCAGCGACATCCGCCAGGCCATGCTGTTTGATCGCCGCGCAGATCGTGTTGCGGCCGACGCCGAAGCACGAGCACACCGTCGGGCCGGCATCTTCCACCGGTTCCGGCGAGCGTCCCGCCAGTAACCCCATGCGCTGCGCCGTCGACAGCATGTCTGCTTCGAACAGGCTGGCCAGCCACGCACGTGCGGGCAAGTCGGCGGTCGGGGCGATGAAAATGCAGGCATCGATGACGCCGTCCACCAAACAAGCGGCGCGGTAGGTACGGCGTCCCTTGTCTTCGTAGTCGAGCCAGTCGGCGTCATCGTCCTCGACTTTCAACACGGCGCGCGACCAGGCGGGAACGTCGTCGATCACGTTGCGCCCCGCCAGCTCGTAGCGGTAAAACTGTTTGCCCTGGATTCTGGTCCAGCTGGCCACGCCCTCCAGCGCCAGCAGGCGCCGGCTCAGGATGAAGCCGTGCCAGCGCACGCCGAATGGTGCGATGCGCACTGGCGTGTGCTTGAATTCCGGCTCGCCCGAGACCGGGTCGATTGCCGGGCTGACCAGTGCGCCGACGCGCGCGTCGGACGCGGTCTGGCCGCTCCAGTGAATCGGGATGAACACGGCGCCGCGCGCGATGCCGCCGCCATGCTGCACGCGCGCTACCATCTGGCCCCATTTGCTGGTCACGCGCGCCAGGTCGCCGGCACGCACGCCGTGCAGCAGCGCGTCTTGCGGATGCAGGTCGATGAACGGCTCCTGGATGTGGCCGGCCAGGCGCGGCGACTTGCCGGTGCGCGTCATCGTGTGCCACTGGTCGCGCACGCGGCCGGTGTTGAGCGCAAGCGGATAGTCGTCATTGACCGCATGCACCGGCAGGCGCGGCACGGTGGGAATGAAACGCGCCCTGCCGTCTGCATGGGCGAACACGCCATCGTCAAACAGGCGCGGTGTGCCCAGCGGCCACTGGACCGGTCCGAGCTGGTCGTAGCCTTCGTGGTCGAGGTTATCCAGCCCGGCCAGCGTGAAGACGCGTTGCGTTGCACCCCAGTTGCGCCACGTGGACAAGCGCGCATGCTCATCAAAAATGGCGGCCGGACCAGCGAAATCGAAGCCTTCATACCCCATGCGCCGGGCCACATCGCACAGCACCTGCCAGTCGGCGCGCGCGGCGCCGGGCGCCGGCAAAAACGCGCGCTGGCGCGAGATGCAGCGCTCCGAGTTGGTGACGGTGCCATCCTTTTCGCCCCAGCCCAGCGCCGGCAGCAGCACATCCGCATACGCATTGGTGTCCGTCCCCGCAACGATATCCGACACCACCACCAGTTCGCATTTGTCCAGTGCGCGCCTGACCTGGTCGGCATCGGGCAGGCTCACGACCGGGTTGGTGGCGATGATCCATACGGCTTTCACCGTGCCCGCTTCGATGGCCTGGAACAGGTCGACTGCTTTCAGGCCCGGTTTGCCGGCGATGGCAGGCGACCGCCAGAACGATTGCACGGTGTCGCGGTGCGCGGGATTGTCGAGGTCCATGTGCGCGGCCAGCATGTTGGCCAGGCCGCCCACTTCGCGCCCGCCCATGGCGTTCGGCTGGCCGGTCAGTGAAAACGGCCCCATGCCGGGCCGGCCGATGCGGCCCGTGAACAGGTGGCAGTTGATGATGCTGTTGACCTTGTCGGTACCGGACGACGACTGGTTGACACCCTGCGAGTACGCGGTGACGACGTTTTCCGTATCGCTGAACAGCCGGTAAAACCCCAGCAACTGCTGCGGGTCGATATGGCACGCTTCCGCAACCGACAAGGGATCGGCGCAGCTGCTGCTTGCCGCCAGCGCGCCCTCGCGCCCACTGGTATGGGCCCCGACGAAGTCCGCATCCAGTGCACCTTCCCGTGCCAGGTACTGCAGCAGGCCATTGAACAGCCACACATCGGTGCCCGGCTTGATGGGCAGGTGCAGGTCGGCCAGTTCGCAACTCGCGGTGCGGCGCGGATCAATGACGACGATTTTCATCGACGGGCGCTGTTCGCGCGCGCGCAGGATGCGCTGGAACAGCGTCGGATGGCACCAGGCCGTGTTCGAGCCGACCAGCACCACCACGTCGGCCAGTTCGAAATCTTCATAGCAGCCCGGGACGATGTCTTCGCCAAAGGCGCGCTTGTGGCCGGCCACGGACGACGACATGCACAGGCGCGAATTGGTGTCGATGTTGGCGCTGCCGATGTAACCCTTCATCAGCTTGTTCGCGATGTAATAGTCCTCGGTCAGCAGCTGGCCAGAGACATACAGCGCCACCGCATCGGGGCCGTGCTGCGCGATGATGTCCGTGAAGGTGGATGCCACCCGCGCCAGCGCGGCATCCCAGCTCGCTTCCACCAGCGCGCCGTCCTTGCGCAGCGCGGGCGCCAGCAGGCGCCCTTCCAGGCTGACGGTTTCACCCAGCGCCGCTCCTTTCACGCATAACAGGCCGCGGTTGGCGGCATGCGTTTCGTCCCCGGCAATGGCCACCGAACCGTCGCCTTGCACCGTGGCCTTCACGCCGCAGCCGACGCCGCAGTAAGGGCACGTGGTGTGTACGGTCTTCAAGCGGCCGCCCCTTGCGCGCAGTGTGCTTCGCCAAACAGCAGGCCGTGGCGCAGGCTGCCGATGTCGGCGCGCTGCGCGATCAGGTCGAAATACCAGGGCCCGTCGCGCACGTCGCCATACAGCACGGCGCCGGTCAGGCGGTTGCCGCAGACGACCAGCCGCTTGTAGATGCCGCTGCGGCGGTCGCGCAGCACCAGTTCTTCACTGCCCTCCCCGCCAATGAAGTCGCCCACCGAATACAGGTCGACGCCGGTGACCTTGAGCTTGGTGGGCGTGGTTGTCTGGACGTAGCGGCGGTGCCCGGCTCCCGCCAGGTGGCCGGCGCACACGCGCGCCTGGTCCCACAGCGGCGCCACCAGCCCGAACGTGCTGCTGCGGTGCTGCACGCATTCGCCAACGGCGTAGATGCGCGGATCGTACGTCTGCAGCGTGTCGTCGACCACAATCGCGCGCTCGCAATGCAGGCCGGCGGACTGCGCCAGCGCGATATTCGGCCGTACCCCCGCAGCCATCACGACCAGGCCGGCATGCAAGACCGCGCCATCGGAAAACTGCACGCCTTCGACGCGCTTGCTCCCCAGGATGTGCGTCGTCTGCGTGGCCATCCGAAATTGAAGGCCCCTGTCTTCCAGTGCGCTCTTCAATAAAGCGGCGGCCGGGGGATCGAGCTGCTGGTTCATCAGGCTGGCGGTGGCGTGGACCACCGTGACCTGCATGCCGCGCCGCTGCAGTGCATTGGCTGCTTCCAGGCCCAGCAAACCGCCGCCGATGACGACGGCCTGCGCGCCGGGAACGGCGGCTGCCAGCATGTTGGCCACGTCGGCCAGGTCGCGAAAGCCCACCACGCCAGGCAGCGCATGGCCGGGAACGGGAATGATGAAGGGAGACGAACCGGTGGCCAGCAGCAGGCGGTCGTACGGCGCCGCCAGCCCCTTTTGCGAATGCACGAACCGGCGCTTGCGGTCAATTTTGACGGCGGGGTCGCCCGCGTGCAGCGTGATGCCGTTGTCCGCATACCAGGCGCGGGTATGCAGCATGATGTCGTCGATGTGCTTGTCGCCGGCCAGCAGCGGCGAGAGCATGATGCGGTTGTAATTACCGTGGGGTTCGGCGCCGAACACGGTGATGTCATACAAGTCGCGGTCGAGTTTGAGCAGCTCTTCCACCGTGCGCATGCCGGCCATGCCGTTGCCAACGACGACCAGCGACTGCTTCGGTTTCATCGCGCGATCCAGACCTGGCCGTCGGCCACGCGGGCGCGGTAGCTGTCGACCGAGTGCGCGGCCGACTCGATGCACTCGCCGCTCGCGAGGTCGAAATGCTGCTTGTAGATGGGCGACGCGACGACGATGCGCGCGCCGATGCTGCCCACCAGCCCGCGCGACAGTACCGCCGCGCGCGAGTGCGGGTCGACGTTCCCGATGGCGTAGACGTCCTGCGCGCCGACGCGAAATACAGCCACCTGCCTGCCGTCGAGCAGCGCACAGACGCCGGTATCCGGCACGATCTGGTCCAGCGGGCACACCAAAGTCCATTCCATGTTCAAGCCCTCATGATGGGAATCGTGCGCAGGGTTTTACCCAGCCGCTCTTGCGTCGTGGCGGGACGAATCTGGCCCCGGTCCTGCGTAAACACCACGTTCTCGTCCGGCTGGTCGCTGTTGACGAAATGGCGGAAGCGCTGGCGCGTGGCCGGGTCGTTGACGGCGTGCTTCCATTCGCATTCGTACGTGTCGACCAGGTGCTGCATTTCAGCGTCGAGTTGCGCGCCGATTCCCAGGCTGTCCTGCACCACCACCTGTTTCAGGTAATCGAGGCCGCCTTCGAGGTTGTCGCGCCAGACGCTGGTGCGCTGCAGGCGGTCGCCGGTGCGCACATAAAACATCAAAAAGCGGTCGATCAGGCGCACAGCGGTGGCTTCATCGAGTTCGGTGGCCAGCAGTTCGGCGTGGCGCGGCTTCATGCCACCGTTGCCGCATACATACAGGTTCCAGCCCTTCTCGGTGGCGATCAGGCCCACGTCCTTGCCCTGCGCCTCGGCGCATTCGCGCGTGCAGCCGGAGACGCCGAACTTGATTTTATGGGGCGCCCGCAAACCCTTGTAGCGGTTTTCCAGCGCCACGGCAAACGCCATGGAATCAAGCACGCCGTAGCGGCACCAGGTCGAGCCGACGCAGCTTTTCACGGTGCGGGTCGATTTGCCGTACGCGTGGCCCGACTCGAAGCCGGCTGCAATCAGTTCCTCCCAGATGAATGGCAGCTGCTCCACGCGCGCGCCAAACAGGTCGACGCGCGCGCCGCCGGTAATCTTGGTGTACAGGCCGTACTTCTTGGCCACCATGCCCACGGCGATCAAGCCGTCCGGCGTGACTTCACCGCCCAGCATGCGCGGCACCACCGAATACGAGCCGTCTTTCTGGATATTGCCGAGGAAGTAGTCGTTCGAGTCCTGCAGGCTGGCGTGCTCGGGTTTCAGCACGAAGTCGTTCCAGGTCGACGAAAAGATACTGGCGGCGACGGGTTTGCAGATATCGCAGCCAAGGCCCTTGCCGTGCTGCGCCAGCAGCGCCTGGAACGTGGTGATGCGCCCCACGCGGATCAGGTGCAGCAATTCCTGGCGCGAGTACGGGAAGTGTTCGCACAGGTGGTGGTTCACTTCCAGGCCCAGCTTGGTCATTTCGGATTTCATCACCTGCGTCACCAGCGCCACGCAGCCGCCGCAGGCCGTCCCTGCCCCTGTGCAGCTTTTCAGTTCGCCGATGGTCGTCACGCCGCTTGCCACTGCCGCACACAGCGCGCCTTTCGACACTGCATTGCACGAGCAGATTTGGGCGCTGTCAGGCAAGGCATCCACGCCCAGCATCGGTTTGGCTTTCCCGTCCGACGATGGCAGGATCAAAAATTCCGGCGCATCGGGCAGCGCGATCCCGTTGAGCATCATCTGCAGCAGCGTGCCGTATTCGCTGGCGTCGCCCACCAGCACGGCGCCCAGCAGCTGCTTGCCGCAGCTGGACACCACCAGCTTTTTGTAGACCTGCTTGCGCTCGTCGCTGAAGTGGTAGCTGCGCGCGCCCGGCGCGGTGGCGTGCGGGTCGCCAATGCTGGCCACGTCCACGCCCATCAGTTTGAGTTTGGTGCTCATGTCGGCGCCAGCAAATTCGCCGGCTTCGCCCACCACCACGCGTGCTGCCGTGCGGGCCATCTCGTAACCTGGCGCCACCAGGCCGTACACCTGGCCGTTCCAGGCAGCGCATTCGCCGATGGCAAAAACGTCGGGGTCACTGGTCATGCACTGGTTGTCGATGGCGACGCCGCCGCGGGGGCCGAGCACCAGCCCGCAGCTGCGCGCCAGTTCGTCGCGGGGACGGATTCCTGCGGAGAACACGATCATGTCGGCTTCCAGGAATGTGCCGTCGGCGAATACCAGCCGGTGCGTGGCGTTCTCGCCGTCAACAATCGCCGTCGTGCTTTTGCTCACGTGCGCCGTGACGCCCAGTTCTTCGATCTTTGCGCGCAGGGTCCGCGCGCCGCCGTCGTCCACCTGCACGGCCATCAGGCGCGGCGCGAATTCCACCACATGGGTTTGCAGGCCCAGGTCACGCAGCGCCTTGGCGCATTCCAGGCCCAGCAAACCCCCGCCGATGACCACACCCGTGCGGGATCGCGCGCCGCATTCGCGCATCGCTTCCAGGTCTTCGATGGTGCGGTAGACAAAGCAGTCCTGGCGGTCCTTGCCCGGCAGCGGCGGCACGAACGGGTACGAGCCGGTGGCAAAGACCAGTTTGTCGTAGGCGACGAGCGTGCCGTCCGCCAGCAGCACGGTCCTGGCAACGCGGTCGACCGCCTGCGCTTTGGCGTTCAGGCGCAGGTCGAGGTGGGACCGGTCGAAAAACCCCGGCGCCACCAGCGACAGGTCGTCCGCCGTTTTCCCGGCAAAAAATTCGGACAGGTGCACGCGGTCGTAGGCCGCACGCGGCTCTTCGCACAGCACTGTCACGTCGATACCCGGTGCGTCCTGGATCGATTCCACGAATTTATGGCCCACCATCCCGTGGCCGATGACGACGACTTTCATGCTCTCTCCTAGGCCGCGATTGGCGCGGCAGCTTTGTTATCGGCGGCGACGGTAAACCGGACCGCAATGGCGCACAGGCTCGATGCGGCCACCAGCGCGCTGAGAATCGTCAGGGTGGTCTGGATGCTGCCGGTGCCCTTCATCAAAAAGCCGGCCAGCACGGCGCCGACATTGCCGCCAGCGCCCACGATGCCAGCCACGCCGCCGAGCGCCTTGCTGTCGATGAACGGCACCAGCGCGTAGGTGGCGCCGCAGGCCATGTGGGTAAACAACCCGAAGCACAGCATGGCCATGATGGCGAACGTGACCGAGCCGGCGTGGGCAAACCACAAGAGGCCAATGCCTTCGCCAACCATCAGTGCGAACAGCAGGTGCACGCGGCTATTCAGGCTGCCGCGGGCGGCGCCCCGGTCGGACAGCCAGCCGCCCAGTGCGCGGGCAAACAGCGCCAGCAAACCGAAACTGCCGGCGGCAAACCCGGCCGATTTCAGCGAGAGGCCGAAGTGGTCGACGTAATACACGGCAGCGATGTTATGGATGAAGAGTTCGATGCCGAAGCAGGCGCCGTAGGTGACAAACAGCAGCCAGGTGCGGTAGTTGGCGGCAGCGGTTTTAAAACTGTCCCAGCCGCCCTTCTTGCCTCCCTCGATGGGAATGCCGGCAGCGCGCATGGCGTCGTAGTTCCCGTCCGGGCAATCCTGCGTGTACTTGTAGTAGACCACGGCCATGACCAGCATCAGCACGCCCGGCACGATCAACGCCGCGCGCCAGCCCAGCGTTTCCGACACGCCCAGCATGATCACGGCGCCCATCAGCAGCGGCATCAGCGCCTGCGCCGCGCCGCCGCCGGCATTGCCCCAGCCAGCAGCCGTGGCGTTGGCCGTGCCTACCACTTTGGGCGCGAACATGACCGACGTGTGGTACTGGGTAATGACGAAGCTGGCGCCGGCCGCGCCAATCCCGAGGCGGAACATCAGGAAGGTTTCATAGCTGTGCGCGAACGCCACGCCAATGACGGGGATGGCGCCGATGGCCAGGAGGCCAGTGTAGGTTTTGCGCGGGCCGAAGCGGTCGCACAGCGGGCCGACGATGAGCCGCACGAGGATCGTGATGGCGACGGCGGCGATATTGATGTTGGCGATCTGCGCCATCGACAGGCCGAATTCGCCTTTGATGACAGGCATCAGCGGCGCGCAGGCGAACCACGCGAAAAAACACACGAAGAACGCCATCCAGGTGAGGTGGAAGGCGCGCATTTGCGGCGTCTTGAAGGAGAACAGCGCGATCTTGTCAGCTTTGGAGGCCATGATATTCCCGAGGTCAGAACATCGAACTGAAACGAAAAAGCGTCCGCCCTCCAAGGCTGCAAGCCAGGTAGAGCGGACGCCGTTGTCCTTTGTGCTGCCCCGTCGTTGGGACAGCTGCGTTATGCGGGGATCGCCGTTGATCCTGTCCTTATCCTATGCAAGCGCCGTGCCAGAAGGCTGTACGGGCAACGCCGCGCGCGTCGCGCGACATGGCGGTGCGCTGCGCGCTGAAATGATGCATGCGCCGCGTCAGGCCAGTGCAGCCAGCTCGAACGACGCCGCGTAGGCGGCCGGGTCGGTGCCGTCCCATACCTTGCCATCCATCAGGGTGCTCGAACGCAGCGTGGCGCGCGGCGACGCCACGCCGGCCATCTCGGCCGCTTCGCGGTACAGCGCAATCTGGTTGACCTCGGTGGCGACAGCCAGGTAGTCGGGATCGCTTTTGAGCAGGCCCCAGCGCCGGTGCTGCGTCATGAACCACATGCCGTCGGACAGGTAGGGATAATTGGCGGCGCCGTGCGCGTGAAAGCGCAGGCAGTGCGGGTCTTTCCAGCGTTTTCCAAAACCATTGTCGTAAAAGCCCAGCAGGCGCGGTTCGATCACTTCGCGCCCGGCGTTGACAAACGCCGGGCTGGCGATGACTTCCGTGGTGGCCTGGCGGTTGGTCAGCGACGCATCGATCCAGCGGCACGCGTCGAGGATGGCCGCCACCAGCGCACGCGCCGTGTTCGGGTACGCCTCCACAAACGCGGCGCTCGCACCCAGCACCTTGCCCGGATGGTCGCGCCAGATCTGCTGGCTGGTGGCGACCGTCACGCCGAAGCGGTCGGCCGCAGCACGCTCGCCCCACGGCTCGCCGGCGCAAAAGCCGTCCATGTGGCCGGCGCCCAGGTTGGCGGCCATCTGGCTGGGCGGGACCGTGACCATGGCGCAGTCCTGTAACGGGTCGACGCCTGATGCGGCCAGCCAGTAGTTGAGCCACATGGCGTGGTTCCCGGTCGGAAAAGTCTGGGCAAACGTGTAGCGGCGCGGCTGCTCCCGCATCACGCGCGCCAGGCCCGGACCATCGACCGCGCCGGCCTGCGCGAGGGCACGCGAGATGGTGACCGACTGGCCGTTCTGGCTCATGTTCATCAGCACGGCCATCCTTTGGGCGGCGCTGCCGATGCCCATCCGCACGCCGTAGATCAGTCCATACAGCACGTGGCCGGCGTCAAGCGAGCCGCTGGTCAGGCGGTCGCGCATGCCGGACCACGAGTGTTCGCGGCTCATGACAATCTTGATGCCATACTTTTCATCGAAACCCAGCACCGACGCCATCACCAGCGGCGCGCAATCGGTCAGGGGCAGAAAGCCGACCCGTACCGTTTCTTTTTCCGGCTTTGCCGCACCAATAAAATTCATGCTGTTCTCCACCTGCGGCGTCAGCCGAGCAGGTCTTCCACGTCCACAATGCGTTGGGCGATGTCCGCCAATTTCAGGTTCTTGTTCATCGCCATGGCACGAAGGCGCGCGTAGGCTTGTTCTTCGGTGAGGCCGCCGCGGCGCATCAGCAGGCCCTTGGCGCGTTCGATGACTTTCCGGTCGAGCAGCTTCTGGCGCGTTTCAGACAATTCATCGAGCAGCACCTGCTCCCGTTTGAAGCGCGCCAGCGCCACGTCGAGCACCGGTTTGATGCGCGCCGGCTGCAACCCCGCCACGATATACGCCGAGACACCCGCCTCCATCGCGGCGTCCATGCTCGATGTCGAGGAGTCGTCGGTGAAGAGGACAATCGGCCGGCGCGCGTCGCGCGTCGCGATGACGATATGTTCGAGGACGTCGCGCGCATCCGATTCGCTGTCGACAATGATCATGTCGGGCTGGAGCTGTGCGATGCGCTCGGGGAGAAAGAAGTCGGCCGGCAGCGACGCGACGATGTCGTAGCCGGATTCGAGCAGGCCGATGCGCAGGTCCGCACCGCGCCTGGCCTGGGCCGCCAGCGTGGCGTCGCCTTCGTCGTCAGGGAGGACGACGGTATTGACGACAACGATGCGCAATTTGCGGGGGGCCGGTTTCATGCTCGGGTATAAGCAAGATAAGTGCCAACGAGCGAAGTGGCGATGAAGTACTTAGGCATCGAATATGTTGCCGCACAGATATATGCGTGGCGAATCACGGTTATGGTTGTCTCCTGCCGCGATATTCACCAAACGAATCCCCTACATCACAAATCAAAATTTTATTTATGTCTCAGATGTATTTATACTGTCAGGCAACAACACAGAATTGATCAGGAACTGCCATGACTACCATTACATTAGACCGCCCCCGCACCAGCCTGCGCCAGCAATTCGCCAACCTGCGCCGCGCGCTGGGTGAATTCTCCGCCGCGCTGTATGCCGCCCAGGCCAGAGAATTCACTGTCGCCGATCCCGTCGTCCCAGCTGCCCTGTCGTCGCGTGTACGCCAGCAAGCCGTGGATCACCTGTTGGCGATGGCGACCAGACACCAGCAGCACTCCCCCAGCCTCTCCGCCGAATTACGTTACTTTGCCTCAAAAGGATAAATCATGAACACCTTCGAATACGTCTGCATCGCCATCGCCGTCACCATCATCGCCGCCCGCGTCATCATGTTTTTCCCACGCCAGGGCAAAAACAGCGACACCGCCAACGCGTAAATACGCCCGGCGGCATGCCGCCAGCATCGGACCCGGGCCTGGGTTCACTGCGCTAAAATGCCTTCTCGCAATTGATTGCGACGAAGGCATTTTCCGTTTCCAGACCTCTTACTTTCCTCACGATGCGACTTTCCGCCCTGACCTTGCTGACCGCGCTGACCGCGCTGCCGGCTTTCGCCGCACCACCCGTGCCGGCGCCCGCCACCCCCATCAGCCTCGACCAGGCCATGGCCAATCCCGACTGGATCGGTACCCCCGCCGAGCAGGCGTGGTGGCGCTGGGACAGCAAGCAAGTGTTTTACCGCCAGAAGCGCATCGGCTCGCCCTTGCGCGACACGTTCCAGGCTGCCGCAGCGTCAACCCAGGCGCCGCGCCGCGTGGCCGACACGGAACTGTCCACGATAGACAGCGCTGCCGTCATCTACAACCGCGAGCGCACGCGCAGCCTGTTCCTGCGCAACGGCGACCTGTTCGAGCGCGACTTGAAATCCGGCGTCCTGACGCAGATTTCGCGCGGCATGGCAGGCGTGGCCAATCCGCAGTTCGCCGCTGACGGCAGCAGCGTGCAATACCGCAGCGGCACTGACTGGTACAGCTGGAACCGTGCCGACCGCATCAATTCCCCGGTGGCGCTGCTGCGCGCCGCAAAGGACCCCGCCGCCGCGCCCGATGACGATTCCATGCGTGCCATGCAGCTGCGCCTGATCGCCACGCTGCAGCGCCAGAAGGATGACCGTGACGCCAACCGCGCCCGCGCCGAGCAGGAACGCAGCGCCGACGCCTCGCGGGCACCGGCAGCGATCTACCTGGGCGACAAGCTCGTCATCGACAGTTCCATGCTGTCACCAAACGGGCGCTACCTGCTGGTGGTCACCGCGCCGAAAGGCACTGAAAAAGGCCGCATCGGCAAGTTGCCGCGCTACGTGACGGAGTCGGGCTACGAAGAATTCGACGACCAGCGCACGCGCGTGGGCCGCAACATGCCCACGCCCAACCTGCTCAAGCTGATCGACCTCACGACCAAAAAAGTGACGGACGTGCCGTTCGACACCCTGCCCGGCATCACGGTGGACCCGCTCGCGGCCATGCGCAGCGCGCAAAAACTCGATCCGTTAAAGGGCAACCGCCCGGTGCGCATTGCCGACGACGGCGAAGGCATCCACTGGAACGCCAGCGGCACGCAGGCGGCAGTCATGCTGCGCTCCGTCGATAACAAGGACCGCTGGCTGGCAACAGTCGACCTGGCGGGCGCGAAACTGGCGCCGGTGCACCGTTTGACGGATACGGCCTGGGTCAACTACGACAACAGTGAATTCGGCTGGCTGCCGGACAACAACACAATGTGGTTCCTGTCCGAAGAAACCGGTTATGCGCAGCTCTACACGAGCAACGGCGGCCACCAGCGCGCCGTTACCACCGGCAACTGGGAAGCATCCGATGTGACGTGGTCGAGCGATGGCAGCACGGCCTACATGTTGTGCAACCGCGCCAGTCCGGGTATTTACGAAGTCTGCACTGCCTCGGTGAACGGTGGCGCCACGCGTGAAGTGACGGCCCTGGACGGCGGCGTCGAGCGCTTTGCAGTGTCGCCGGACCAGTCGAAAATGCTGGTGCATTATTCGTCAGCCTACATGCCGACGCAGCTGGCAACGGTGGCCATCCGCACTGGCGCAGCGGTGAAGCTGACCGATACGCGCAGTGCCGATTTCAAGGCCCGCAACTGGATTACGCCGCAAATCGTGCCGGTGCCGTCGTCGAAAGGCGCCGGTCCCATCTGGGCCAAGCTGTACCGCCCGGCCCAGTTCGAGCCAGGCAAAAAATATCCGGTCGTGATGTTCGTGCACGGCGCCGGCTACCTGCAGAACGTGACGAAGCGCTACCCGGTGTATTTCCGCGAGCAGATGTTCCACAACCTGCTGGTGCAGCAAGGCTACATTGTGCTGGACATGGACTACCGCGCATCAAAGGGGTATGGCGCCAAATGGCGCACGGCCATCTACCGCCAGATGGGCCACCCGGAACTGGACGACTACCTCGACGGCGTGAACTGGATGGTGGCTAACCAGCAGGGTGACGCCAACAATGTCGGCATCTACGGCGGCAGCTACGGCGGCTTCATGACCTTCATGGGCCTGATGCGCGCGCCCGACGTGTTCAAGGCTGGCGCCGCATTGCGGCCCGTGACGGACTGGACAACCTACAACCATGAATACACGGCCAACATCCTGAACACGCCGGACGTCGACCCGGAAGCCTATAAAGTGTCGTCGCCGATCGAATACGCCGACAAGCTGAAGGGCCACCTGCTGATCTCGCACGGCATGATCGACGACAATGTGTTTTACCAGGACTCGGTGCGCATGGCGCAGCGCCTGATCGAACTGAAGAAGGACCACTGGGAACTGGCCAGCTATCCCCTCGAGCGGCACGGTTTCGTGCAGCCGGAAAGCTGGTACGACCAGTACCGCCGCATCAACCAGCTGTTTGAACGCACGCTGAAAAACTAACCTTTATAAACTGTTTAGTGCCCGCCGCAGCACGCCCGTGCTGCGGCTTTTTTTCGCGTTCAATTTCTCTGTTGTATTTCCCCCGCACCTGCTCTCTTTCGCCGACGTATCGTACGGCGTTGTCAATAAGTTACCTCATATAATCGACGACAAGAAGGACCACGCCGCGCGACTGGCAGCGATTGCGGCGCAGCGCCACTCTTCATCATTGATCAAACAGGAAAACACATGAAAAAAAGTATTGCGATTGTGGGAGCCGGCTTTTCGGGCGCCGTCATTGCCAACCAGCTCGCCCATGCAGGCTACACCGTCGATGTTTTTGAAACGCGTCCCCACGTCGCCGGCAATTGCCACTCCGAACGCGATGCTGAAACGGGCGTGATGCTGCACGTGTATGGGCCGCATATCTTCCACACCGACAATGAGCGCGCGTGGGAATTCGTCAACCGCTTCAGCGAATTCAAGCCGTACGTCAACCGCGTCAAGGCCATCACCAACGACCGTGTTTTCACGCTGCCAATCAACCTGCTCACCATCAACCAGTTTTTCGGCAAGACCTTCCGCCCGGCCGAAGCTGCGGAATTTTTGACGTCGCTGGGCGATAAAACCATCGACAACCCGCTGACGTTCGAAGACCAGGCCCTGCGCTTCGTGGGCCGCGAACTGTATGAAGCATTTTTCAAGACGTACACCATCAAGCAGTGGGGCCTGTCGCCCAGCGAACTGCCGGCCAGCATCCTGAAGCGCCTGCCGGTGCGCTTCAATTACGACGACAATTACTTCAACCATAAATACCAGGGCATGCCTGCCGACGGCTACACCACCCTGGTTGAAAAAATGTTCGAAGTGCCGGGCATCACCGTTCACCTGAGCACCCCGTTTGACCCTGCATCGAAAGCCGACTACGAACACGTGTTCTACGCCGGCCCGATCGACGCCTGGTTCGGCCACTCGGAAGGCCGCCTGCCGTACCGCACGCTGGACTTCGAAGTGTTCCGTGACAAGGGCGACTACCAGGGCAATGCCGTCGTCAACTACTGCGACAACGCCGAGCCATACACACGCATCACGGAACACAAGCATTTTTCGCCTTGGGAAAAGCACGAAGGCACGATCATGTACAAGGAGTACAGCCGCCAGTGCGAAGAAAAAGACATCCCGTACTACCCGATCCGCCTCGCCCGCGACAAGGAACAGCTCGAGCGTTACGTCAACATCGCGCGCAATGAGCCGAACGTCACGTTCGTCGGCCGCCTCGGCACGTACCGCTACCTCGACATGGATGTCACCATCCACGAAGCGCTCAACACTGCCGACAAATTCCTGGCGTGCGCCAGCGACAAGTCGCAGATGCCTGCGTTTGTGGTCGATCCACTGGCTTGATGGTTGTTTGAACGTGAAAAAACCGGTGACTGCGTGAGCGGCACCGGTTTTTTTTGCTTTCAATATGAGATGGTGGCTGATGACGCTCGGCCTTCGCGATGCGTGCGACCTCGGCATGGGTCCCGGCTTTCGCCGGGATGACGACTCTGGAGCTGGCGAAATAAAGGTGGCCAACTTAAAACCACCACACTAAAAACCGTCACCCCGGCGAACGCCGGGGCCCATAACCCATCTCCGAAGTCGTACCGACAACATCAAGCTGGCCGCCCACCCCGTGCAATCCAGCTGTCCACGATATCGCCCAGAACATCGAGCGGCACCGATCCCGATTGCAGCACCAGGTCATGAAACGCCGGCAGCGAGAATTTGTCGCCCAGCGCCGTGCGGGCCTTTTCACGCAGCTCGATGATGCGCAGCATGCCGATCATGTACGCATTGGCCTGGCCGGGCCAGGCGATGTAGCGCTCGACTTCCTGCGCGCCGATGCCGTAGTCGATGGCCTGCTCGCGCGTCCAGCCTTTCGAATGCAGGCCCGTATCGACCACCAGCCGGCGCGCCCGGAACAGTTCCGATCCGAGGGCGCCCAGCAGGCCCGGGACGTCGTCCTTGTACCAGCCCTGCTCCACCGCGAGACGCTCGGCATACAGGCCCCAGCCTTCGGCGTGCGCACTGCCGCCGCTGAAGATGCGCTGGCTGCGAAATTTCGGCAGGCCGGTCAGCTCCTGCTGGATCGCCAGTTGAAAATGGTGGCCCGGCACGGCCTCGTGGTACGCCAGGCTGCGCATGCGGATCGTGTCGAAGGTCGGTCCGCGCAGCGGTACCCAGAAAATGCCGGGGCGGCTGCCGTCCGGCGCCGGCAGCGAGTAGTGGGCGGCGGCGGCAGCTTCCGTCAGCGGCGGTTCGCGCAGCACGGCCACCGGCGCACGGGGCTTGATGTTGAAGAGCGCGGCGCTGCGCTCTTCCGCATCTTTTACCATGGCAGTGTAACTGGCCAGGATCGCCGGGCGCGGATCGGCATCGCCCTTTGGCTGGAAGGTCGCATCGAGCTGCTTCATGCGCGCTTCGACCGTGCCGTCGGCGTAGCCCAGCGCGCGCAGGTGGCGATCCATCTCGCCTTCGATGCGCGCCACTTCGCGCAGGCCGATGGCGTGGATCTCGGCTGGCGTCAACGTGGTGCTGGTGAAGTTGGCAACCGCGCGTGTGTACGCGGCAGCGCCGTCCGGCAGGCGCGCAATGCCGGCGACGTTGCCGGTCTTCGGTTCGATCTCCGCCATGAATGCCTGCACGCGCTTGTAGGCCGGCAGGATGCGCGTGTCGACAATGGCCGTGGCGCGGGCAATCGCGTCAGCGCGCGCGGCGGGCGTCAGGTCCGCCAGCGTGCTGGTGCGCTGGGTGAACGACGTAATCAGTGGGTTGCTGGCTGGCGCCTCCTTGAGGAAGGCATTCACCTGGTCCTGCGCACGCGCCAGGATGAAGCGCGGCGGGACCAGGTTCTTCGCGGCGGCAGCGCGGGCGCGCACCAGTGCTTCATCGATGCGCGGCGCGACCTGCTCCAGGCGCGCCAGGTAGCTGTCGACGTCGGCGGCGCGGCGCAGCGGGTGTGTCGTGTTCATGAAATTGACCAGGCCGACATGCACGCCGCTGAACTGCGAAAACACGAAGTTGTGGTCTTCGAAACGCTCGTTGGCCACGACGTTCTCCAGCGACCAGCGCATGACGGCAGCCGAAATGCGCTGGGTCTCGCTCAACGGCCCGGCCATGTATTGGCCGAGGCGCGCCAGGCCCTGTTTGGCGAGCGTGCGGGTCTTGTCGCGCTGCGCCTGCGTGATCGGCGTCAGCTGGCGGTCGAGCGCAGCCTGTTCGGCTCCGCTGAAGTACTGGGTCGACGTGGCCAGCTGGGGGTTCAGGCGCACCCAGTCTTCAGCGAATTTGTCGGCCCATTTGTCAAAGGCGGCGTTGGGTTTGACGGCTTGCGTGGCTGCGGCTGGCGCAGCGAGGGCTGGCAAAGGCAGCGTGGCGCTGGCAAACAGGACAGGGACAAACAGGGTGGCAATAACGGCGCGCAAAGTGCGCTGGCGTGCAATAGTCATGGGTCGCGTTCTCGTCAATTGAATGGCACGCTCTGAGTTGGCGTGCTGGTATTCAATTTATCATGAATGCACGCGTTGATCGGCCCCCAAAAGATCCAGCAGCGTCAGCGCCACCACCCTGGTCGCCCGCCGCAAGTCTTCCAGCGCCAGCTTTTCATCGCCCTTCTTTGCATTCGACTCCGGCACCGTGCGCGGCCCGGCGCCATACAGCACGGCCGGAATACCGTACTCGCCATACAGACGCGCGTCGGCATACAGCGGCGTGCCCTGCGCGGGAATGGCTTCGCCAAAGACGGCCAGGCCATTTTCCTGCAAGCGCGCCACCAGCTGCTCCGAGCCAGGCAAGGGCCGCAACGCCTGCGACAGCAGCAGGCGTTTGATGTCGATGCGGATGCCGGGAACGCCAGCCACCGCGTCTTCGATCAGCTGGCGCACCTGCGCTTCGACTGCAACGGGATCCTCTTCCGGAATCATGCGCCGGTCCAGTTTCAGGGTCACCTTGCCCGGCACGACATTCGTGTTCGTGCCGCCGTCGATGCGTCCGACCAGCATGGTCGGCGAATCGATGCCCGGCACCTGCGATTTGATTTTTTTCAGTTCCGGCAACTGGCCGTAAATCGCGTTCAGGATGCGCGTGGCTGCCTGCAGCGCATCGATGCCGGTTTCCGGCATGGCGCCGTGGCCGGACTTGCCGTGCACGGTGACCTCCAGTTGCAGGCACGCGTTGTGCGCCGTGATGATGCTGTAGCTGAAGCCCGCGGCAATGACCAGATCCGGTTTGGTCAACTGTTGCGCCAGCAGCCAGCCCGGTCCCAGCAAGCCGCCGAATTCTTCGTCATAGGTGAAGTGCAGTTCGACGCCGCCTTTCAATTGCACGCCCAGCGCTTCCAGCGCGCGCACGGCAAAGATGTAGGTGGCGAAATCGCCTTTCGACACTGCCGTGGCGCGGCCGTAAATATAGCCGTCCTCGACCACGCCGCCGTACGGGGGGCGGGTCCAGCCTTCGCCGGGCGGCACCACGTCGCCGTGCGCGTTCAGCGCGATGGTCGGGCCGCCGTCGCCATAGGGCCGGCGGATGATCAGGTTGGTGAGGCTCTGCATGCCATAGTCGGCCACTTCCTGCTGTCGTACCGCATGCTGCTCCGCAGTCCAGCCAAATGCAGCCACCATGCCGGCCACGGCATCGGCATGGGGCGCATTGTTGCCCGGCGGGGTATCGGTGGGAATCCGTACGACGCCTTGCAGGAACGCGACTTCTTCATCGAAATGCGCGTCGATCCATTCGGTTAGTTGCATTTTTGCCGGTGTCATTGCTTCGCTCCCGCGGTGTACCAGGCGCCGATCTGCGCGCGTTCAGCGTCCGTCATCCTGGTCAGGTTCGCCAGCGGCATGGCTTTCAGTTCGACTGCCTGCTGATAAATTTTGGCGGCGTGCTGCGCGATCTGGGCGTCGGTTGTCAGCGCCATGCCAAGCGGCGCAGCGGCGAAGCCGGGTTGCGTCGGATGATCGGCATGGCAGGATACGCAGCGGGCGCCAATGATGGCCTTCACCTGCGCAAACTGCGCGGCAGAACTGGCCACCGCAGGCGCTGCGACTGGCGCGGGCGGCGCAATGGCCACCGCCACGGCAGCCAGCAGCCCCAGCCCCATGGCCGGGTATTTGTACGCGATGCGGCCGCGATGGCGCAGGTTGAAGAAGTGGCGGATCAATACGCCTGCCAGCATGATCCCGCCCAGCACCGCCCACGCGTGCTCGTGGCGGTACGTCATCGCGTAGTGGTTGCTGATCATGATGAACAGCACCGGCAGTGTGAAGTAGTTATTGTGGACGCTGCGCTGTTTGGCTTTCAGGCCGTGGACCGGATCGGGCTTCTGGCCAGCCAGCATGGCGTTGACCATCTTGCGCTGGCCGGGAATGATCAGCATCAGCACGTTCGCCACCATCATGGTGCCGATCATGGCGCCCACGTGGATGTAGGCCGCGCGCCCGCTCAGGTAATGCGTCAGCACGTATGCGCTGCCGACCAGGAAGGCAAAGATGACGGCGCCGAAGGCGAGGTCGTGCTGGCCCAGTTTCGAGCGGCACAGCACATCGTAGACAGTCCAGCCGACCACCAGGCTGCCCAGGCCCAGGCCGATGGCCTGCAGGCTGGAGAGGTCGGCCACAGTCTTGTCGACCATCATCGCCTGGGCGTTGAAGTAGTAGACGATGGTGAGCAGCGCGAAGCCGGACAGCCAGGTCGAATAGGCTTCCCATTTGAACCAGTGCAGTTCCTGCGGCAGTTCGGCCGGGGCCACCAGGTATTTTTGCGGGTTGTAGAAGCCGCCGCCGTGCACCGCCCACAGTTCGCCCGAGACACCTTTTTTCGCCAGGTCGGAGCCGGGCGCCGGCGGGCGGATGGTGTTGTCGAGCCAGACAAAATAAAACGAGGCGCCGATCCACGCGATGCCCGTGATCACATGCAGCCAGCGCACCAGCAGGTTGAGCCATTCGAGGCCGTAAGGGACCAGGTGTCCAAACACATCCATGCGGCATTCCTTGCTGGTTAAATTAACCACAATAAACTTCTTTAATTCCTGGCACATGACGGATCAAGTATATTCAACATACCGCACAACGCATACCAGGACCCCATGGCCGCCCTGCCCCAGCACCTTGACATTCACCTGATCCGCATCCTGTACCTGCTGCTGGTGGAAAAGAACGTGTCGCGGGTCGCGCTCAAGCTGAACCAGCCGCAGCCGTCGATTTCGGCGTCGCTGCGCAAGCTGCGCGAACTCACGGGCGACGCGCTGCTGGTGCGTGGTGCGCGCGGCATGGTGCCGACCCAGCACGGCGAGAGTTTGCTGCTGCCCGCCAAACGCATCCTCGATGAAGCCGAGAGCCTGTTTGCCCGCAAAACCGCCTTCGTGCCGCAAGAAGCCACGCGCACGTTCCATATTGCCGCACCTGACTACCTGGACAGCCAGTTTTTACCGAATGTTGTCACCGCGCTACGCCGCGGGTCGCCCAACAGCCGCGTGGTGATCCATGCGCTGGGCGCCGGCATGGATTATTTGCGCATGCTTTCCGACGGCGATGTCGACCTCGTGATTGCCAACTGGGACGAGCCGCCGGCCCACCTGCACATCTCGAAACTGTTCGACGACCCGATCGTCTGCACCATGCGTGCCGACAGCCCGTATGCAAAGCGTACCGCGGCCGACGCGATGACCATCGACGACTACCTGAGCCTCCCGCACGTGGCGCCGTCGCCCATTTTGCCCGGCTACCAGGGCGTGATCGACGCCTTCCTCGAGCGCCAGGGAATGCAGCGCCGCATCGCGGTGGAGTCGCCCTACTTCGGCCTGATTCCGTACATGCTCACGCAGACGGACCTGGTCCTGACCACGGGGCGCCAGTTCATGCGCTTCTATGAAAAGACGCTGCCGCTGAAGACCTATGCGCTGCCGATCAAGTTTCCACCGATGCGCTTCTACCAGCTGTGGCACGAGCGCGTGCACCAGTCCCCCGAACACAAATGGCTGCGCGACCACGTGACGAATGCGGCGCGCGCACTCGTGCAAAAATAGACCCACCGACCTTCGACCTTTGCGACCATGACCACACTGTCCGACCTGAACGCCTGCGATCCGCTGATCTTCGCCGCCACCCTGCGCGGCATCTATGAGCACTCGCCGTGGATTCCGGCAGCGGCGGCAGCGATGCGTCCCTTCAGCGGCATCGCCGCGTTGAAGCAGGCCTTGCAGGCCGCCGTGAACCTGGGCAGCGAAGCGCAGCAACTGGCGCTGCTGCGCGCGCACCCGGAACTGGCCGGGAAAGCTGCGATTGCCGGTGCATTGACGGCAGAGTCCACGGGTGAACAGGCGGCGTCGGGCCTGAACCTGTGCACCCTCGACGACTACGCGCAGCTGCACGCGCTGAACGCCGCCTACAACGCCAGATTCGGCTTCCCCTTTATCCTGGCCGTGAAAGGCCCGACCGGCGAGGGCATGACGCGCCGCGCCATTATCGAGACCTTTGCGCGGCGCCTGAAAAACCAGCGCGCCGACGAAATGGCCGAGGCGCTGCGCCAGGTGCACCGCATCGCGGAAATCCGCCTGAACGATTTGCTCAACGTGCGCCTGGCGTTCGGCCCCGCGATCATGGCGTGGGCCGAGACGCTGGGCCGCTTGAGCGACGCGCCGGACAACCTCACGTGCGCCTACATGACGCCCGCGCACGTGCGCACTGCGCAGCAGTTGAAGGCGTGGATGGTCGACGCCGGCATGGACGCGCACATCGATGCGGTCGGCAACGTCGTCGGCCGCTATGCCGCGCAGGACCCGCACGCACAAACCCTGGTCACCGGCTCGCACTACGACACCGTGCGCGACGGCGGCAAATACGATGGGCGCCTGGGTATCCTGCTGCCCATCGCTGTCGTGCGCTACCTGCACGGCCGCGGCGAGCGCCTGCCTTACCACCTGGAAGTGGTCGGTTTCGCCGAAGAAGAAGGCGTGCGCTTTCGCAGCACGTTTTTAGGCAGTAACGCGCTCACCGGCAGGTTCGACCTGGCGCAACTGGACCAGGTCGACGCGGACGGGGTGACCATGCGCGCCGCACTGGCCGGCGCCGGCCACGACGTGACGGACATTCCAGCGCTGGCGCGCGATCCCGCCACGTTGCTGGGGTTCGTCGAAGTCCATATCGAACAGGGCCCGGTGCTGCTGGAACGTGGCCTGCCGCTGGGCGTGGTGACGGCCATTGCCGGCAGTTCGCGCTTCCTGGTTGAATTGACGGGCCTGGCCAGCCATGCCGGGACCACGCCAATGGCAATGCGCAAGGACGCGGCGGCAGCAGCCGCGGAGATCGTGCTGCTGGTGGAAGCGCGCTGCAGCGACCGCGGCGCGCTGGTGGGCACGGTAGGCCAGTTGCACGTGCCGAACGGCTCGATGAACGTGATTGCCGGGCAGTGCAGGCTGTCGCTCGATATCCGCGCGGCCGACGACGTAGTGCGTTTGGAAGCAGTGGCCGATATCCTGGGCGGCCTGGAGGCCATTTGCGCCCGCCGGCAGGTGGAAGCGGTGGTGCAGAAAGTAGTGGAGGCTGCAGCGGCGCCGTGTGCGCGTGGCTTGATGGATTTGCTGGGCGATGCAGTGGAGCGGGTCGGGTTGCCGCGATTTGAACTGTTGTCTGGCGCGGGGCATGATGCCATGGCGATGGCAGCGGTCACCGACGTGGCGATGCTGTTTGTGCGCTGCGGGAATGGGGGGATCAGCCACAACCGGCTGGAGACCATGACGGCCGATGATGCGGATGTGGCGGCGTGCGTGTTGCTGGATTTTTTCCGGAGCTTGCGTTGAACCGTTGGTGCTGCGTATTGAGCATGGGTCCCGGCTTTCGCCGGGATGACGTATCGACTACTGTCAGCTAAAAAACCGTCATACCGGCGCAGGCCGGTACCCATACCCCGCAACCGAAGTCACTGAGGTATGACCAGCAAAAACGATTACGGCGTCAGCACAACCTTCCTGCAATCGTCTTCCTTCTTGTCGAACATCTTGTACCCTTCCACTGCCTGGCTCAGGTTCAGGCGGTGCGAGATGATCGCATTCGGATGCAGGCGCCCTTCTTCAATTGCCTTGAGCAGCTCCGGCATGAACTTCTGCACGTGCGTCTGGCCGGTCTTGAAGCCAATCCCTTTTTCAAACACGTCGCCGAACAGGAAGCCGTGAATGAAGCCGGCGTAGATGCCAGGCACACTGATGACGCCGCCGCGGCGGCAGGCAGCGATACACTGGCGCAGCGCCTTGCCGCTCGAGCCTTCCAGCTTCAGGTTGGCCAGCACGGTTTCCAGTGCACTGCCCTTTGCTTCAAAGCCCACTGCATCAACCACGCCATCGACACCGCGGCCATCGGTCGCTTCCAGGATCACTTCGGCAGCATCGACATCGTCGAAGTTAATCGGGATCACGCCATACGTTTCACGCGCAAATTCCAGGCGGTAAGCATGGTGGTCGACCATGAAGATTTTCTCGACGCCCAGCATGCGCGCCGATGCGGCAGCCATCTGGCCCACCGGACCGGCGCCGAAAATGGCCAGCGAACCGCCCTTTTTGACTTCGGTGTTCACGACGGCCTGGTAGCCGGTCGGGAGGATGTCGGACAGAAACAGTACCTGCTCATCTGCCAGCGTGGTCGGGATCTTGATCGGGCCGGTATTGGCTTTCGGGACACGGACGTATTCCGCCTGGCCGCCGGGTACGCCGCCGTACATGTGGGAAAAGCCGAACAGCGCCGCGCCGGAGCGCAGGCTTTTCTTGTTCATGATGGTGCCGCGGTCAGGGTTGGTTGTCTCGCACGAAGCAAACAGGTCCATGTCGCAAAAGAAGCAGGTGCCGCAGGCAATCACGAATGGCACGACGACGCGGTCGCCCTTGGCCACATTGGTGACGCCTGATCCCACTTCGACGACTTCGCCCATGAATTCGTGGCCGAGGATGTCGCCGCTCTTCATGGCGGGGATTTTGCCGCGGTACATGTGCAGGTCAGAGCCGCAGATGGCGGTGGCCGTCACGCGCAGGATGATGTCGTCTTTTTGCTGGAGGATCGGGTCTGGGACATTATCGACGCGAACGTCGTGGCTGCCGTGGTAAGTCAATGCGCGCATGCTGGCTCCTGGAGGATGGTGGTCGTCGAGCCCATGCAATGGATTGCATGAAACTCAACAATAGACCGACAGGTTAGCAAGCGGGCAACACTGCACGTATAAGAAAACGCTACCTCTGGTTGTAGGACAACGACTGGCCAAAAACCAACTATTTCAACCCGCAACTATTTTTGCGCGCTCCAGCATCGCCAGCAACAGGACATTGCAGCCTGCTTCCAGGTGGTCCGGGCGCGCATCTTCGATCTCGTTATGGCTGATGCCGTCCTTGCACGGCACGAAAATCATGCCGGACGGCGCCAGACGCGCAGCGTAGATGGCGTCATGGCCTGCGCCGGACACGACGTCCATCGTCGCGTAGCCCAGTTCCGCCGTGGCCGCGCGCACCGCATCGACGCAGTCGGGGTGGAATGGACACGGCGGGTAGTACGACACCCGGTCGATGGCAATCGCCAGCCCCGAGCGCTTGCTGGCGTGGTCGATAAACGCCAGCATTTCCTCATGCATGGTATTGAGCAGGTCTTCACTCACATTGCGCAGGTCGATGGAGAATGTCACTTCGCCGGGGATCACATTGCGGCTGTTGGGGAATACGCTGACCATGCCCACCGTACCGCGTCCGTACGGCGGGTAGCGGTTCGCAATCGCCACCACTTCCTGCATGATGCCAGTCGCCACCTGCAGGGCGTCGCGGCGCAGCCCCATTGGCGTGGGCCCCGCATGCGCTTCCATGCCGGTCACCACGCAGTCGTACCACGACAGGCCCATCACGGCCGGCACCACGCCGATCACCTTGCCGGCATCCTCCAGCACCGGGCCCTGCTCGATATGCGTCTCGAAGTAGGCGCCGATCGGGTGCTGGCCCGGCACCTGGTCGCCCAGGTAGCCGATGCGTTCCAGTTCATCCTGCACACGCAAGCCGTCAGCGTCTTTTGCCGCGTACGCCGTCTCCAGGCTGAACGCGCCGGCAAACACGCCCGAACCCATCATCACCGGCACGAAACGCGAGCCTTCTTCATTGGTCCAGAACGCGACTTCGATCGGCGCCTCGGTCTGGATGCCATGGTCGTTGAGCGTGCGGACCACTTCCAGGCCGGCCAGCACGCCGTAGTTGCCGTCGAATTTGCCGCCGGTGGGCTGTGTATCGATATGGCTGCCGGTGACGATCGGCGCCAACGCCGGGTTGGTCCCTTCCCTGCGCATGAAGACGTTGCCGATCTGGTCGACCGTGATCGCCAGGCCAGCTTCCCTGCCCCAGCGGGTGACAAGGTCGCGGCCCTGGCGGTCCAGGTCCGTCAGCGCCAGGCGCCTGACGCCGCCTTTCGGTGTGGCGCCGATCTGCGCCAGCGCCATCAGCGCATCCCACAGGCGCTCGCCGTTGATCCGCAATGTATTCATGCTGCCTCCTGGCGGACGGTGGAGGTGAAGGCGGGCCGGTCGATGTGGCGCCCGGCGCCGGCTTCGGCGCGCAGGTCGCCGCTGGCGTAGACGATCTTGCCGGCAGCGATGGTGGTGCTGGGGATGCCGCGCACGGTGCGGCCTTCGAAAATATTGAAGCCGCCCTTTGCATGCTGGGTCGCGGCGGAAAACGTTTTGGTGCCGGCCGGGTCCCAGACCACGATGTCGGCGTCGGCGCCCACGGCAATCACGCCCTTCCTCGGGTACATATTGAAGATCTGCGCCGCGTTGGTGGACGTGACCTTGACGAATTCGGACGGCGTCAGCTTGCCGGAATTGACGCCGGCGTCCCAGATCACCGCCATGCGTTCCTCCACGCCGCCGCAGCCGTTCGGAATGCGCGTGAAGTCGTCCGCACCGGCGCTCTTTTGCGCGGCGCAGAAGGTACAGTGATCGGTGGCGGTGGTCTGCAGATTCCCCGACTGCAGGCCATGCCACAGCGCGCTCTGGTGGTGCTTGCCGCGAAACGGTGGGCTCATCACGTGGGCGCGCGCGTACGCCGGATCGGGGTTGGCGTAGACGCTGTCGTCGATCACCAGGTGGCCGGCCAGCGCTTCGCCGTACACGCGCTGGCCCCTGGCGCGGGCGCGGGTGATGGCGTCAAGCGATTCTTCGCACGATACGTGCACGATGTAGACGGGCGTGCCCAGCACACTGGCAATCGCCATGGCGCGGTTGGCCGCTTCCGCTTCCACTTCGGGTGGGCGCGACAGCGGATGCGCTTCGGGGCCGGTGATCCCGCGCGCCAGCAAGTCCTTCTGCAACTGGAACACCAGTTCGCCGTTCTCGGCGTGTACGGTGGGAATGGCGCCCAGTTCCAAAGCCCGTTTGAAGCTGTGCACCAGCGTTTCATCGTCGGCCATGATGGCGTTTTTGTAGGCCATGAAATGCTTGAAGCTGTTCACGCCATGGTCCGCCACCAGCGTGCCCATCTCCGCATGCACCTGGTCGCTCCACCACGTCACCGCCACGTGGAAGGTGTAGTCGCCAGCCGATTTTGCGGCCCAGCCGCGCCACGTGTGGTAAGCCTCGAGCAGCGACTGCTTCGGTGCGGGGATCACGAAATCCATGATGGTGGTGGTGCCGCCGGCCAGGCCGGCTGCGGTACCGGTAAAAAAATCGTCGGACGTGACGGTGCCCATGAACGGCAGCTGCATGTGCGTGTGTGTGTCGATCCCGCCCGGCATCACGTACTGGCCGGATGCATCGACGACAATGGCGTGCGGCGGCGCTTCCAGGTCCGGGCCGACGGCGATGATCTTGTCGCCGAAGCACAGTACATCGGCCTTGCAAGCGCGGTCGGCGTTCACCACGGTGCCGCCCTTGATCAGTGTAGTCATGGTCGTTCTCCTGTTGGCAGCGGGGTTCGCGCTGCGGGCACGGCGTGCCCCTTCATCATGGCGCCGTAGACCAGCCCCGCAATGAGCACGCCGGCGAACCACGCATAGGTGTAAATGGTTTTGAACGTGTCGCCCACGCCGCCAAACGATGCGGGAAAGGCCGCGTTCAGGAAGCCGGGAATGTTCGGCGCCACGCCCAGCACGAACGCCGTGACAGCCGCCATGTTCCAGCCGTTGGTGTACGCGTAGGCGCCGTCGTCGCGGTACAGCTGGTCGACGTGCAGTGCGGTTTTACGGATGAAGTAATAATCGATGATCAGGATGCCGGCAATGGGCCCGAGCAGCGCCGAGTAGCCGATCAGCCACGTGAAGATATAGCCCTGGGTGGTTTCCAGCACCTTCCACGGCATCATCACCAGCGCGATGCCGGCCGTCAGGTAGCCGCCCGTGCGGTAGCTGATGTGGCGCGGCGCCAGGGCCGAAAAATCGTAGGCCGGTCCCACCAGGTTGGCGGCGAGATTCACGCTGACCGTATCGATCAGGAGGATGACGAGCGCCACCAGCACGGCCACGCCCTGCATGCGGCTGGCCAGGTCCACCGGGTCCCAGATCGCCTTCCCGTACAGGACCACGGTAGCCGATGTGACGATGACGGCCAGCGCCGCCAGGAGCCCCATCGGCACCGGCAGGCCGACCGTCTGGCCGATGACCTGGTCGCGCTGGGTTCTGGCGAAGCGCGTGAAGTCGGGGATGTTCAGCGCCAGCGTGGCCCAAAAACCCACCATGGCGGTGAGCGACGGCCAGAACGTGCTCCAGAACTGGCCGGCTTTTTTGCCGCCAGCGACAAATTGCGACGGCTGGTCCAGCAGGTTGCCGAAGCCGCCGGCCTGGTTGTGCACCCAGCCCAGCAGGACAAAGCAGATGGCGATTTTGAGCGGTGCGGTCCACGTCTCGAGCTTGCGGATCGATTCCATGCCATGCACGATGTAGTACAGCTGGATGGCCCAGAACGCGAGGAAGCAGGCCAGCTGGCCAGCGTTGATGCCCAGGCCCCGGATCGCTTCGCCGCCAATCGGATGGCCCAGCAGCACGCCCAGCAGCGTGTAGATCATGCTGCCGCCGAACCAGGTCTGGATGCCGTACCAGCCGCAGGCGACAATCGCCCGCATCAGCGCCGGCAATTTGGCGCCCCGGGTCCCGAACGACGCGCGCGCCAGCACCGCGTACGGAATGCCGTACTTGGTGCCTGCGTGGCCGATCAGCAGCATCGGCAGCAGCACAATGGCGTTGGCCAGGAACACGGTGAAGATGGCCTGGTAGCCCGACATGCCGGATTCAATCAGGCTGCTGGATAACGTATATGCGGGAATGCACATCACCATGCCTACCCACAGCGCCGCGAAGTGATACCAGCGCCAGGTGCGCTGCGCCGCGGTGGTGGGCGCCAGGTCGGGGTTCCAGAGGTCGGTGCTGGTGTGCGGGTCGGTCGTCAAATCGAACTCCCTCGGTGGAAAAGCGTGCGTCTAGTCGAAACTTTCAGAACCGACACCTTTAAAACCGTCATCCCGACGAAAGTCGGGACCCATAACCCGTGGCCGAAGATGGAGAAGCCGCGCTGATGCAACTTCATCATGGGTCCCGGCCTGCGCCGGGATGACGGTTTTAAGGTCGGTGGTAACACCGGCACTGTCATCACCCCGCCAGCTTCTCATCCATCACCCGGTGCGGATTGCGCGCATCCTGCGTCCAGTTCATGTACGGCTTGCCGGTTTCCTGCGGCACCATCGTGATGCACCCTTCCACGGGACACGTGATCTCGCACAGGTTGCACCCCACGCATTCCGCTTTGATCACCTCGTACGTGCGCGCGCCGCTGTCCGCGACCCGCTGCGCAATCGACTGGTGCGACGTGTCTTCGCAGGCCACGTAGCACTTACCGCATTTGATGCACAGGTCCTGGTCGATGTCGGCAATCACCTGGTAATGCATGTCCAGGTATTTCCAGTCCGTCGTGTGCGCGATGGCCTTGCCGGAAAACGCAGCGATGTTCGCGTAGCCCTGCGCATCCATCCAGCGCGACAGGCCATCCTTCATCTCTTCGACAATCCTGAAGCCATGCAGCATCGCCGCCGTGCACACCTGCACGGAGCCCGCGCCCAGCGCGATGAATTCAGCCGCATCCTTCCAGTTGCCGATGCCGCCGATGCCGGAAATGGGCAGGCCGCGTGTGAGCGGGTCGCGTGCGATTTCCGCCACCATGTTCAGTGCGATCGGTTTCACGGCCGCGCCGCAATAGCCGCCATGCGTGCTGGCGTTGCCAACGATCGGAAACGCGATCATGCGGTCCAGGTCCAGGTGCGTGATCGAATTGATGGTATTGATCAGCGAAACTGCATCGGCCCCGCCAGCCTTCGCCGCGCGCGCCGGCGCCCGCACGTCGGTGATGTTCGGCGTGAGCTTGACGATGACGGGCAAGCGCGTGTGCTTCTTGCACCAGGCGGTGACCATTTGCACGTACTCGGGCACCTGCCCGACAGCTGCGCCCATGCCGCGTTCCGGCATCCCGTGCGGACAGCCGAAATTGAGTTCGATGCCGTCGGCGCCGGTCGCTTCCACCCGCGGCAGGATCGCTGCCCACAGCGCTTCTTCGCACGGCAGCATCAGCGAGACGATCATGGCGCGGTCGGGCCAGTCCTTTTTTACCTGCGTGATTTCGCGCAGGTTGATGTCCAGGCTGCGGTCGGTGATCAGTTCGATGTTATTGAAACCGATGACGTCGCGGTTCTTGCCGTAGTGCGCAGAGTAGCGCGACGACACATTCACAGCCGCCGGGTCTTCGCCCAGCGTCTTCCACACCACCCCGCCCCATCCGGCTTCAAACGCGCGCACGACGTTGTAGGCTTTGTCGGTCGGAGGCGCGGACGCCAGCCAGAAAGGATTGGGCGCCGTGATGCCGCAAAAATCGATGCTCAGGTCGGCCATGCTGCCCCCGTGCCGGCCTGGAGATCGCGCATGTGTACATCCTGATGGATGGCATACGCAGCCAGCTTGCCGTGCTGGACCGCCTGCACCGTCAGGTCCTGGCCCGGCGCCACGCAGTCGCCGCCAGCGTAGATGCCGGCCACGCTGGTCCTGAAATGGCTGTCGACCGCTATTTTTTCGCCCTCGCGCGCAAAGCCGGCAGCCATCTCATCGGAGAGGCTGATGGCTTCCAGGCTCTGTCCGATGGCCTTGAACACGGCATCGGCTGCAATGTCGATGACGGCGCCCGTGCCGGCCAGGCGCGTGCCTTCCATTTTCGTTTCTTCGAAGCGCATGCCCATCACGCTGCCGGCAGCATCCAACAATATTTCGGCCGGCGCAGCCCAGGTGCGGATGCGCACGCAATGCGCCTTGGCGATAGCGATCTCGTGCCGTGTCGCGCTCATTGCATCGATACCGCGCCGGTACACCAGCGTGACGTCGTCGGCGCCCATGCGCTTGATCTGCACGGCCATATCGATGGCCGTATTGCCCGCGCCGATCACGATGGCGCGGCGCGGCACGGGCAGCGCCGCGAGGTCCTGCGCTTGGCGCAGGGTAGCAATGTAGTCGATGGCAGACATCAGACCGGGCGCATCTTCGCCGGTCAATCCCAGCCTGCGGCTGGCAGTGAGGCCAATGGCGAGGAAGACTGCATCGTATTGCACCTGCAGGTCCTTTAAATGCAGGTTCACACCCAGCGCGTAACCGGTGCGCACGTCGATGCCGCCAATCTCCAGCAGGAACGCCACTTCTTGCTGCGCGAAGCTGCCCGGCAGCTTGTATTTCGCGATGCCGTATTCATTCAGGCCGCCGGCCCTGGCGTTCGCTTCGAACACGACCACGTCGTGGCCCAGCATGGCCAGGCGGTGCGCGCAGGAGAGACCGGCAGGTCCGGCGCCCACCACTGCGATGGTTTTACCGGTACAGGGTGCGCGTTCGAACGGGTGCTCCGGAAAGACAGCGTGGTCGATGGCGTGGCGCTGCAGCAGGCCGATCCTGACGGGCTGCTGCTCGCCCATGTGGTTGCGCACGCAGGCGTCTTCGCACAGGATTTCGGTGGGACAGACCCGCGCGCACGCGCCCCCGAAGATGTTTTGCTTGAGGATGCTGTGGGCCGCGCCGTTGATGTTGTCGTCGTGGATATTGCGGATGAAACTGGCCACATCGATGCCGGTCGGGCAGGCCCGCATGCAGGGCGCATCGTAGCAGTACAGGCAGCGCGCCGCTTCAACCTGCGCCTGGCGGGGCGTCAACGCCGGCGCCAGGTCGGTGAACTGCCGGGCCAGCGCCTCATTCGATCCTGCTGCGCGCGGCAGGTGCTTGAGTGACTCGATCATCGTGGGTCCTATGGTTCATTAACCAAACCAATAACCCGTCACCCCCGCGAAGGCGGGGGCCTATTCCATTTACGCAGCACCACAAATGCACGCGTGATATGGGTCCTCGCCTGCGCGAGGATGACGGTTCTTGAGGTAACGGTGAATGGAAACGTCCGTTCCTCTGATTACTTCATCTGAGGGAATGCAAATTCCGCGCCAGCGCTTGACGTGCCGCTCGATGCGGGCCAGCGCTGCATCACCGCCTTGTGCCGCGTATAGAACCGCACCCCTTCCGGCCCGTACGCGTGATGGTCCCCGAACAGGCTTTTCTTCCATCCGCCAAAACTGTTGAACGCCATCGGCACCGGCAGCGGCACATTCACGCCCACCATCCCCACCTGCACCTGGCGCACGAATTCGCGCGCCACGCCGCCGTCGCGGGTGTAGATCGCCACGCCATTGCCATACTCGTTGGCGTTGATCAGTTCCAACGCGCTGCCCACGTCCGGCAAACGCACGATGCACAGCACCGGACCGAAGATCTCTTCCTGGTAAATGCTCATGGCAGGCGTAACGTGGTCGAACAGCGTGCCGCCGACAAAGAAGCCTTGCGGGCGTCCCGCCACCTGGTAATGGCGCCCGTCGACCAGCAACTGCGCGCCTGCTTCGACGCCTTCGCCGATCAGCCGCTCGATGCGCTGCTTCGCGGCGCTCGACACCACCGGCCCCATTTCCGCACCAGCGGCCATGCCGTCGTCCACCTTCAGTGCAGCCGTGCGCGTTTTCAGTGCAGCCGCGAGCTGGTCGCCGGCGTCGCCAATGGCCACCACGACAGAAATGGCCATGCAGCGCTCGCCGGCCGAACCAAAGGCGGCGCCCATCAGGGCGTCGACCGCCATTTCCATGTCCGCGTCCGGCATCACCACCATGTGGTTCTTCGCGCCGCCCAAGGCCTGCACGCGCTTGCCGGCTGCGCTGCCGCGCGCGTAGATGTATTCCGCAATCGGCGTGGAACCGACAAAGCTGATCGCCTGCACGTCCGGGTTGTCGAGCAAGGCATCGACCGTCACCTTGTCGCCCTGGATGACGTTGAACACACCATCCGGCAAGCCGGCCTGCCTGAGCAGCTGCGCATGCAGCAGCGAAGCCGACGGATCGCGCTCCGACGGCTTCAGAATGAACGTGTTGCCGCACGCGAGCGCCACCGGGAACATCCACATCGGCACCATCACCGGGAAGTTGAACGGCGTGATGCCGGCCACCACGCCAAGCGGCTGGCGCATGGACCACGCATCGATGCCGCGCGCGATCTGGTCGGTGAATTCGCCTTTCAGCAAATGCGGGATGCCGACTGCAAATTCCACCACCTCGATGCCGCGCGCGACTTCGCCCTGCGCGTCGCTGAACGTCTTACCGTGTTCGCGCGTGAGCATGGCGGCGAAGTCGTCGGTGTGCTCCTGGCACAGCTGCAGATAGCGGAACAGCACGCGGGCGCGCGCCAGTGGCGGCGTGTTCGACCAGGCCGGAAAGGCAGCCAGGGCGGCAGCGACGGCGGCATCGACCTCGCCCGCGGTGCCCAGCGCAACCTGTGCGCACGGCGCGCCGAGGGCGGGATTGAACACGTCGGCAAAGCGCCCGCTCGTGGTGGCGGCAACGGCGCCGTTGATGAAATGGCTGATGGTCGCAGTGTTATCCATAATGGGTTCAATCCAGGTTCTTGAGGACAGTGGCGAGTTTGCCGAACAATTCGTCGATGTGGTTTTTTTCCAGCACCAGCGGCGGCGACAGCGCAATGATGTCGCCGGTGGTGCGGATCAAGACGCCATCGGCAAACGCCTGCTTGAACGCGGTGAACGCCCGCACGCCCGGTTTGCCGGCAATGGGCGCAAGCTCGATGCCGGCAATCAGGCCGATGGTGCGGATGTCGATCACATGCGGCAGGCCCTTGAGCGAGTGCACGGCGTCTTCCCAGTACTGCTGCATCGACTTCGCATGGTCCAGGATGCCCTGTTCCGCAAACACGTCCAGCGTGGCCAGCGCGGCGGCGCACGCCAGCGGGTGGCCCGAATAGGTATAGCCATGGAACAGTTCGATGCCGGCCGGGGCGTCCATGAAGGTGTCGTGGATGAAGGCTTTCGAGAACACGGCGCCCATCGGCACCATGCCGTTGGTCAGGCCCTTGGCAGTGGTCATCAGGTCCGGCTCGACGTCGAAATAGTCGGCGGCGAATGGTGTCGTCAGGCGGCCGAAGCCCGTGATGACTTCGTCGAAAATGAGCAGGATGCCGTGTTTGGTGCACAGTTCGCGCAGGCGCTTCAAATAGCCTTTGGGGGGAATCAGCACGCCCGTGGAGCCGGCCACCGGCTCGACGATGACGGCGGCAATGGTGGACGCGTCATGCAGCGCGACAAGGCGTTCGAGTTCGTCGGCCAGGTTCATGCCGTGTTCCGGCTCGCCGCGCGTGTAGGCATTCTGGTCGAGGTTGTGCGTGTGCGGCAGGTGGTAGACGCCAGGCAGCAGCGGGCCGAACTGCTTGCGGTTGGGGCCGATGCCGCCTACCGACAGGCCGCCGAAACCGACGCCGTGGTAGCCGCGCTCACGCCCGATCAGGCGCGTGCGGCTGCCCTCGCCCCGCATGCGGTGGTAGGACAGCGCCATTTTCAGGGCCGTGTCGACTGCTTCGGAGCCGGAGTTGGTGTAGAACACGTGGCCGAATTTGTGGTTCGTGTAAGCCATCAGCCGTTCGGCCAGGTCGAACGCGGCTGGGTGGCCCATCTGGAAGGTGGGCGCGAAATCGAGCTGGCCGACCATCTCGCGCACGGCGGCGACGATGCGCGGCTGGTTGTGGCCGCACGGGACGCACCACAGGCCGGCGGCGCCGTCGAGGATGCGGTTGCCGTCGACATCCTGGTAGTACATGCCTTCGGCGGAGACCAGCAGGCGCGGGTTGGCTTTGAAATCGCGGTTGTTCGTAAACGGCATCCAGAACGACGACATCGATGCGGGGCGGGTGTGATTCATCTACGTCTCCAGGAATGTGACAGCGGCCAAAAAATTACCAGTTGGAAAAATGATGATGCAATAATAGTCAGCAGGCAACAAAGGGCGCCGCAACATGCCCGAAAAATGCAGCCAGCTGTATTTGAAATGCGATCTGTACAGTTTTACGCGCAGCGGCAGGACCTGACAAGGGGTGCGCTGCAGATGGCGCAAAAGCCGGCTGCGGAAAAGGGACAGCGCGCCCGGCCTGCAGCATGGTGCCGGCTGCCGTGGCCAGATGACTTTTCGTCCCCTGTTTTGCCCCGTTCGTCGCATGGCCGTGGCGTCACCCGGCATGCATGCCTATAGTCACTGCATCACCCACCCACCGGAGCCCACCATGCGCCAGTCCTTCGAATCGTTTTCCCTCCTCCTCGACGACACCTGGCATGCGCTGTGCCGCGCGGTGCGCTACGCAGCGAACGCCATTGCCACCATGTCGTGGCCGGCGCTCCTGATCACGGCGGTGCTGATGGCGTTTGCGATTTCCCTGCTCCCGCTGGCCCTGACGCTGTTCGTGCTGTTCATGCTGGTGAAGCTGGTGGCCGGCGGCATGGGCATCGGCAAGCGCCGCCACGACAGCGCCAGCTTCAAGGACTGACATGCCGCCCGGCCAGGTCAACCGCGCGCTCGACAACCTGCGCGACGCGCTGGGCGAACTCACCATTGTGTGGTGGCGCTTCGTCGACTGGCTGGCCGTGGTCGAATGGCGCCAGCTGGTCATCATCTGGCTGCTGACAGTATTGTTCATGGGCTTTTTGCATACGCCCGAGCCGGCCGTCTGGTTTGTCTTCATTTCGTTCGGCGTGAAAGTGCTGGCCGGCGGCAAGCGCAAGGCGGACATCGAAGCGCGCCAGGCTGGCGTCAAGGCCAACGTGGCCAACCTGGAAAAGCAGCTGATGCAGGCGCAAATGGCGGCGCTGCAGGCCCAGGTCGAGCCGCACTTTTTATTCAACACGCTGGCCCTGATCGGCCAGCTGATTGAAACCGACCCGCCCGAAGCTGCGCGCGTCCACGCCCACCTGATCGACTACCTGCGCGCCACCCTGCCCCAGCTGCGCACCCGTGGCGGCGGCACGCTGGGCAAGCAGTGCGAGATGGTCAAGGCCTATCTCGCCATCATGCAGGCGCGGATGAAGGAACGCCTGCAGGTGAAATGCATCGTGCCGACGTTCCTGGAAAGCGCGCCGTTCCCGCCGATGATGCTGCAAAGCCTGGTGGAAAACGCCATCAAGCACGGCCTGGAACCGAAGATCGCAGGGGGCATGATTACCGTGCGTGCGCAGGTGATCGACGCCACCCTGGTCGTCGACGTGTGCGACAACGGCATCGGCATCAACCCGCACGCACCTGACGGCGTGGGACTGGCCAACATCCGCGAGCGCCTGCAGCTGCTGTATGGCGAGGCGGCCGAACTCGTGATCGAAGCGCAGGCCGGCGGCGGCTGCTGTGCATCGATCCGCCTGCCCTACGCGATGATGGAGGAGCCATGACGACGGCACTGATAGCAGACGATGAATCACCGATGCGCGACCTGCTGCGCGCGCGCCTGCTGGCAGTGTGGCCGGCTCTCGAGATCGTTGCCGAAGCGGCCAACGGCAGCGACGCCGTGGCCCTGGCGCAGCAGCACACCCCCGACATCGTGTTTCTCGACATCCGCATGCCCGGCATGAACGGCATCGATGCGGCGCGCCATCTCTACAGCCGCTGCCATATCGTGTTCGTGACAGCCTACGACCAGTACGCGCTCGACGCCTTTGAACAGGGGGCGATGGATTATCTATTGAAGCCGGTCAGCGCCGAGCGCCTCGCCCGCACATGCGAACGCTTGCGCGCCAGGCTGGCGCGCCCGCCCCAGGACATCGGCGCGCAGCTGGCGCAACTGGCGCAGCAGATGCAGCAGGCGATACCAGCCAAACCGGCTTACCTGCGCTGGATCCAGGCACAGGTGGGCGGCAACCTGCGCATGGTCAGCACGCGCGAAGTGCTGTTTTTTCAGTCCGACGAAAAGTACACGCGCGTGCAGACAGCCACCGCAGAGCTGTTGATCAGGAAGACCCTGAAGGAGCTGTCCGACGAACTCGATCCGGACGAATTCTGGCGGATTCACCGCTCGACGCTGGTGCGCGTCGACGCGATCGTCGAGGTGGCGCGCGACATGCGCGGGCGCCACATGCTGCGCCTGAAGGGACACAAGGAAGAGCTGGAGGTCAGCCGGAACCACACGCACCTGTTCCAGCAGATGTAATTCCCCGCGCAGGCGGGGATCCATGCCGCGTCACCGACGTCGGTCGCGGCAAAAGCAGACGTGCTATAGACCCCCGCCTTCGCGGGGGCGAAGGTCCGCCCCGCCAAAGCCGTTCGGCAGCTGCTTCGCCGCTGTCGTCTCGAACAAGTCCCCCTTCAGATTGGTCAGCACGACCGGCAGGTCGTTGCCACCCAGTTCCAGGATCACCTGGCGGCACGCGCCGCACGGTGCAATCGGCCCGTCGGTCTGGCCGATGACGGCCAGGCCAACAAAGTCGCCCGGCTTGTAGCCTGCCGCGATCGCGCTGAAAAACGCCGTGCGTTCGGCGCAGTTGCACAGGCCATACGACGCGTTCTCCACGTTACAGCCGCGGAAAATGCGCCCGTCCTTGCATTCCAGCGCAGCGCCGACCTTGAACTTCGAGTACGGCACGTAGGCCAGCTCGCGGGCGGCGGTGGCTTCTGCGATCAACTTGTCCTGGTTATTCATGGGCGAATGGTCCGGTAGATCATCGGTTCTGCAACGGGTTTGACAGCGCCGATGCGGTACGCCTGCTGCACTTCACGCACCGCCTGCTCGGCGCCTTCCTGCGTACGCGCGTGCACCATGGCCAGCGGCTGGCCGACCGCAATGGCGTTGCCCAGTTCCACCAGGCCGGTCAAACCGACCGCAAAGTCGATCGCATCCTGCGGACGGCGCCGGCCGCCACCGAGGCTGACCACGGCCAGGCCCAGCGTACGGGCATCGACCGACGTCGCAAAGCCGGCTGCCAGCGCGGGCGCAGGGAGGATGATTGGCGCCGCTTCCAGGTACGCGTCGGGACGCTCGACCAGGTCGGCCGGGCCGCCCAGCGCGGCAACCATGCGCGCAAAACGCTCGGCGGCTTCGCCGGAGTCGAGCCCGGCCTGCAGTTTCGCGCGTGCCTCGGTATCGTTGGCCGCCAGCTTGCCCAGCACCAGCATCTCGGCGCACAGCGCCATCGTCACTTCGTGCAGGCGCGCGGGACGCGATTTGCCGGTCAGGTAATCCACTGCCAGGCGCACTTCGAGGCCGTTGCCGGCGGCAGGTCCCAGCGACTCGTTCATGCCCGTCAGGATGGCCGACGTGTGCGTGCCAGCGCCGTTGCCAACGTCGACAATGCTTTGCGCCAGTTCGACCGACTTGTCGTAACTCGGCATGAAGGCGCCGCTACCGACTTTCACGTCCATGACCAGCGCATCGAGGCCGGCCGAGAGTTTTTTGGACAGGATGGAGCCGGTAATCATGGCGACCGATTCCACTGTCGCGGTGGTATCGCGGATGCTGTAGAACCGCTTATCGGACGGCGCCAGCTGCGCGGTCTGGCCGATGATGGCCACGCCGACGTCTTTCACGACAGTGCGGAACAGTTCCGGATCGGGCACGGTGCAGTAGCCGGGGATGGCGTCGAATTTATCGAGCGTGCCGCCGGTGTGGCCCAGGCCACGGCCGGAAATCATCGGCACGAAGCCGCCGCAGGCAGCAATCATCGGTCCCAGCATCAGCGAGACGACGTCGCCCACGCCGCCGGTCGAGTGCTTGTCGACGACCGGGCCGGGCAGGTTCAGCGATTTCCACTCCATGACCTGGCCGGAATCGCGCATCGCCAGCGTAAAGGCAACGCGCTCGTCCATCGTCATGTCGTTGAAGTAAACCGCCATCGCGAGGGCCGCGATCTGGCCTTCGGTGACGCTGTTGTCGGTAATGCCCTTGACGAAAAACTGGATTTCTTCAGCGGAGAGTGCGCCGCCATCGCGCTTTTTGCGGATGATTTCTTGGGGGAGGAACATAAAATTTCCGCTCAATTTATAAAATTAGTTAACCAAAAAACCGTCATCGCGCGTTGGCGCGATGACGGTTTTAAATATAAAAGTTTTTCAGACGCCGTATGGAATCCAGATGTTCTTCACCTGACTCGCATGCTGCAGCACTGCCCGTCCGCACGCCTGCTTCGGGTCGAACCAGTCGCGCCCTTTGCCGCCGCCCACCCACGTGCGCTTCAACGTTTCCGACGACAGGCGCTCGACTTCCGCGCAGCCCTCGGCGGAACCATCATGGCGCCACACCGCATCGATATCGCCGTGCGTGGCCAGCGTGCGCGCCAGTTCATCGGCGCTGCCCGTGACAATATTGACCACGCCGCCCGGCAAATCGGACGTATCGAACACCTGGTACAAATCGATCGCCGACAGCGGGAACGCTTCGGACGGCACGGCCACCACGCGGTTACCCAGCGCAATCGCCGGCGCGACCAGGGAGATAAAGCCCAGCAGCGGCGCTTCGTTCGGGCAGACGATGCCGATCACGCCGACCGGTTCGTTAAGCGCCACGGTGATGCCGTGCATCGGCGGCTGGTGCGCAAGGCCGTCGTACTTGTCGGCCCACGCTGCGTAGTAGAACAGCCGTTCGATGGACGCCTGCACTTCGCGCTGCGGGTCTTTCGAACCGGTCATGCTTGCCAGGCGCGCTGCAAATTCGTCGGCGCGGATGGCCAGGTTTTCCGCGATGTAGTACAGCACCTGCGCGCGGTTGTGCGCGGTCGCTTTGGTCCAGCCAGCGGCCTTGTGCGCAGCTTCCACGGCGTTGCGGATATCCTTGCGGCTGCCTTCGCCAACATCGGCCAGGAACGCGCCGTTGGCGCCAACAATGGCGCGGCTGTACGCGCCGTCAGGGCGCGCCTGCTTGCCGCCGATGTACATCTTGGCCGTGCGGTCGACCGCAAACGGCGAACCTGCATCGACGGCCTTGACCACGCCCTGCTCGATGGCCACTGGCGCCGCCGGGCGCGCATCTTCCGCCAGCGCGGTCAGGTACTCGTACATGCCCTCTTTGCCGCCTTCGCGGCCGTACCCGGATTCGCGGTAGCCGCCAAAACCGCAGGCCGCGTCGAACTGGTTGGCGGTATTGATCCACACGACGCCCGCCTTGATCTGCGGCGCCACGTCCAGCGCCAGGCTGATCGACTCGGACCAGACGCAGGCGGCCAGGCCGTACACGGTGTTGTTGGCCAGCTGGACTGCTTCGGCCGGCGTACGAAAACTCATCGCAACCAGCACCGGACCGAAAATTTCAGCCTGCGCCACGGCAGCCGAGGTGGATGCCCCCAGTATCAGCGTCGGCAGGTACCACGACCCTTCGTCCGGCATGGCGCACGCAGGCTGCCACACTTCGCAACCTTCGGCGCGGGCCGCTTCGACCAGGCCATGGATGCGCTGCTGCTGGACTGGATCGACCAGTGCGCCCACGTCCATCGATTTATCCAGCGGTGAACCGACGCGCAGGTTGTCCATGCGCGCCTTGACCTTGGCAATAAACCGTTCTTCGATCGACTCCTGCACCAGCAGACGCGAACCGGCGCAGCAGACTTGTCCCTGGTTGAACCAGATCGAGTCGACCAGGCCTTCCACGGCGGCGTCCAGGTCTGCGTCTTCGAACACGATGAAGGGCGATTTGCCGCCCAGCTCCAGCGACAGCTTCTTGCCGCTGCCAGCGGTATTTTTCCGGATGATGCGGCCCACTTCGGTGGACCCCGTGAACGCCAGCTTGTCGATGCCCGGGTGGTTCACGATGGCTTCGCCCACGTGCCCGTCACCGGTGACGATGTTCACCACGCCAGCCGGCACGCCGGCCTGCTGGCAGATTTCGGCAAACAGCAAAGCGGTGAGCGGCGTGTATTCGGCAGGCTTGAACACGACCGTGTTACCGGCCGCCAGCGCTGGCGCGATTTTCCATGACAGCATCAGCAGCGGGAAATTCCACGGGACGATCTGGCCCACGACACCGACCGCGCGGTAGTCGGCGAATTCTTCCGACTGCAGCTGCGCCCAGCCGGCGTGGTGGTAAAAATGGCGCGCGGCCAGCGGCAGGTCGGCGTCGCGCGTTTCGCGGATGGTCTTGCCGTTGTCGAGCGTTTCAATGACGGCAAACAGGCGGGCGTGCTTTTGCAGCAGGCGCGCCAGTGCGTACAGCACGCGCGCACGGCCATGGCCGCCCAGGGCAACCCAGCCCGGCTGCGCGCGGCGCGCGGCAGCAACGGCGCGGTCGACGTCGTCATTGGTCGCCTGGGTGACTTGCGCGAGCTCGCGGCCGTCAGCCGGATTGTTCGACGCGAACGTGTCGGCCGCGCCAGTCCACGCGTTGTCGATGAAGAGGCCGAACGCACGGCCATGCTGCTCCAGCCACGCCTGCGCTTCTTTGGTGCTTTCAGGTGCGGGGCCGTAGTCCATATTTTGCAAAATCTCGTTAATCGTTGGCATGGTGTGACTTTAAGGTTGCGTGTGACGGTGATTGGCCGAGTAGTTCCCGGTGACGTAGTGTTCGAGCTGGCGTTCGATGTCGGTCAGCAGGCTCGATGCACCAATGCGGAACAGGTGTGGTTCGAGCCACTCGTTGCCCAGTTCTTCCTTCATCAGGGTCAGGTACTGCAGCGCGCCCTTGGCCGAGCTGACGCCGCCGGCCGGCTTGAAGCCGATCTGGTAGCCGTACCGCTCGTGGTATTCGCGGATGGTCCGCACCATCGTCAGCGCGACAGGAATGGTGGCGTTCACGCCTTCCTTGCCGGTCGACGTCTTGATGAAGTCAGAGCCCGCCATCATGCACACCCACGAGGCCTTGGCCACGTTTTCCAGGGTGGTCAGGTCGCCGGTGGCGAGAATGGCTTTCACGTGCGCGTCGCCGCAGGCTTCGCGGTATGCCTTCATCTCGTCATACAGCGCCTGCCAGTTGCCGGTCAGGACGTGCTGGCGCGTGATGACGATGTCGATTTCCGTGGCGCCGGCAGCCACCGACAGTTCAATTTCGCGCAGCTTGGTTTCCATGCTCGACAGGCCGGCCGGGAACGCGGTCGATACGGCGGCAATCGGCAGCCGGCCCTGCAATACGGCCACGGCTGGCGTGATCATTTCGTGGTACACGCAGACGGCGCCGGTGGTCAGTTCCGTGACGCCCAGCGCTTCCATCAGATCGGCGCGCAGCGGTTTCATCGCTTTCCTGCACAGGCGCTCGACGCGCCCCGGGGTATCGTCGCCGCCAAGGGTCGTCAGGTCGATGCACTGGATGGCTTTTACCAGCCAGGCTGCCTGGTATTCTTTTTTGACGGTGCGGCGGTTCACCAGGCTGGCGGCGCGGCGGTCCGAGGCGTTGCGGTTGACCCTGACCTGGTTGACCCAGCCGAGGTCGAGGCCGACGGCCTCGTTGCGTTTGAACGATTCAATGTGACTCATAACTGCGCGGTTCCGTGGGAAAGGGGTGAGACGCCAAGGTGCCTGGCCAGCGTGGCGCCGATGTCGGCAAAGGTTTCGGCGATCGGCAGCGCGCGCGGCGCAATGCCGGGGCCGAAAAAAATCATCGGGATGTGTTCGCGGGTGTGGTCGGAACCCGGCCACGATGGATCGCAGCCATGGTCCGCCGTGATGACGACCAGGTCGCCTTCCTTGAGCTTCGCCATGAATTCCGGCAGGCGCGCATCGATGTCGTGCAGCGCCTTTGCGTAGCCGGCGATGTCGCGGCGGTGGCCGAACATCATGTCGAAGTCGACGAAATTGACGAACGTGAGCGACTTGTCGCCTGCCTGCTCTTCGGCTTGCAGCAGCGCGTCGAACAGGGCCATGTTGTCGGCGCCCTTGACCACGCGCGAGACGCCCTTGGTGGCGAAGATGTCGCTGATTTTCCCCAGCGCGATGACTTCCCCGCCTTCGTCCTTGACGTGGTCGAGCAGCGTGCGGGCGTGCGGCGGCACGGCGTAGTCGTGGCGGTTGCTGGTGCGCTTGTAGTTGCCGCCCTCCCCCGTGAACGGGCGCGCGATCACGCGGCCGATGTTGTACGGCTTGACCAGTTCATACGCAGCTTCGCAGACAGCGTACAGGCGCTCGAGGCCAAAATGTTCTTCGTGCGCGGCGATCTGCATGACTGAATCGGCCGACGTATAGATGATGACTTTGCCGGTGGCGACGTGTTCGTCGCCATGCAGGTTGATGATCTCGGTGCCGGACGCATGGCAGTTGCCCAGCCAGCCAGCAACGCCGGTCTGGCGCTGCAGTTCATCGGTCAGCTCAGCTGGAAACGATGGCACGGTGCGCGGAAAATAGCCCCAGTCGTATTCGACCGGCACGCCGGCGATTTCCCAGTGGCCGCTCTGTGTATCCTTGCCGGTCGAGCGCTCGCGCGCGGCGCCGTAGGCACCGGCAAAACCGTCGCGCTGGCTGAAACCGGCAGCCCACTCGCCGGTGGCCAGCTGCGCGGCCGCGGCCAGGCCCAGGCGCTCCAGGTTAGGCAGCTGCATCGGCGTGCCTTGTTTGGCTGCCCAGGCGGCGATATGGCCGAAGGTATTGGCGCCCACGTCGCCGTACTTGACGGCGTCGGGCGTGGCGCCCAGCCCGAACGAATCGAGCAGGAGGATGAAAGCACGGGGCATGGTGGACTCGCTCTATGAAGTTTATTCGGCGCGCGGGGTAGCGGCAACGCGTTCCAGGAACGCCAGGATCAGCGTCACCAGGTCTTTGGCGCCAATCGCGGCGTACTTCAGGGTCTGGTCATGCGACAGCGCAAACGGCGACATGCCTTCGGCCAGGTTGGTGATGACGGACACGCCCGTGACTTTCAGGCCGCAATGGCGGGCGGCGATCACTTCCGGCACCACCGACATGCCGACCGCATCGGCGCCCAGCGTTTTGAAGGCGCGGATCTCGGCGGCGGTTTCAAAGTTCGGGCCCGGGCAGGACAGGAACACGCCTTCGTGCAGCGTGATGCCCGCATCAAGAGCGGTGGCTTTCACCAGCGCGCGGATATCGGCATCGTAGGCGTTGGCCATGCTGAAAAATCGCGGACCGAAACGGTCGTCGTTCGGACCGATCATCGGCGTGCCCGGCAAGAAGTTGATGTGGTCGGTCAGGGCCACCAGGCTGCCGGCATCGACTTCGGCGCGCAGGGAGCCTGCAGCGTTGGTCACGAACAGCATCTCGCAGCCCAGCAGCTTCATGGTGCGCACGGCCGACGTCATCACGCTCGTGCCATAGCCTTCGTAAAAGTGGCCGCGGCCCTTCATGCAGACCACTTCCACGCCACCGAGCGTCCCCATCACCAGTTCGCCCGCGTGGCCGTGCACGGTACTGATCGGGAAGCCCGGCAGCTGGTCGAAGGAGATCGAGATGGCGTCTTTCATCTGCTCGGCCAGGACACCCAGGCCGGAGCCCAGGATCATGGCGATGCGCGGCGTGAAGCCCGGCTTGCGGGCGCGGATGACGTCGACTGCTTCGAATGGGGTATTGCTGAACGTGCTGGACATGGGAATTCCTTGAAAAAGAGGGCGACGGCCAGGCCGCGCAAATGTCGCGCCAGGGGCACCGCAGGGGGTGCGCGCGCAATGGGCGATCCAATATTATAACTATGCATTATCGTGGATATGTATGGCAAATACCATTTTTCTTGCCGATTTATACGCAGATGATATAAATGTCGATTACTATTGCTACGCAGCTTTTCCTGACCATTGCCGCTGATTGAGCCCATGTCTTCCTCCTCTCGCCATGCACTACCGGGCCCCATCGTCTGCATCGGCGCCGCCAACCTGGACCGCAAGCTGCGCTCGCTGGCGCCCCTGCAGATGGGAACGTCGAACCCGGCAGAGGCACACGAATCGTTTGGCGGCGTGGTCCGCAATATCGCCGAGAACCTGGCGCGCCTCGGCGCGCCGGTCGCGTTGATGAGCGCTGTGGGCAGTGACGCTGCGGGCGCCGCCCTCCTCGCCCATGCAACTGCAGCCGGCATCGACACCGGCGCCACGCTGACGCTGGCCGGCGCCTGCAGCGGCACCTACACTGCGGTACTCGATGGAAGGGGCGACATGGTCGTCGCGCTGGCCGACATGGGCTTGTACGAACAATTGACGCCAGCCTGGCTGGCCGCGCACGCCGCACTGCTCGCCAGTGCAACCATGGTCGTGGCCGACCTGAACCTCCCGTTCGACTCCGTCGCCGCGCTGATTGCTGCGGCCCGCCGCGACCAGGTAGCGCTGGTGGTAGTCGCCGTGTCCGTGCCGAAGATGGCGCGCCTGCCGGCGCTTCTGGCCGGCGTGCGCCTGGTGATCCTCAACCAAGGCGAACTGGCCGCGCGCGTCCAGCGCCCGCTGGCAAACGACCAGGACATTGCCGCCGCGTGCCGCATGCTGCAAGGCCAGGGCGCAACCGACGTCGTCGTCACCTGCGGCGTGCGCGGCGTGTTCCACACCACGGCCGACGGCGTGGCCCACCTGCCAGCGCCGCACGCTGAACCAGTCGACGTCACCGGCGCGGGCGACGCCTTTGCTGCCGCCGTCTGCTTCACACTCCACCAGGACGGCGCCGGCCTGGCGCTGGCGTGCCGGCGCGGCCTGGCCCTGGCCGCGCTGACGCTGGCGTGCCGGGACACCGTCTCTCCGGCGCTGGCGCCCGATACATTCAAGAACATTCACTTTTTACAGGACTGACCCATGGAACGCTTCCTCTTGTTTTCCGCTGAAGTGCAGGCCGCGCGCAATGCCGGCCTGCCGATCGTCGCGCTCGAGTCGACCATCATCTCGCACGGCATGCCGTACCCGCAGAACGTCGAGATGGCGCGCGGCGTGGAGCAGCTCATTCGCGATGCCGGCGCCGTCCCGGCCACGATCGCCATCATCGCCGGCAAAATCTGCATTGGCTTGTCCAGCGACCAGCTGGAACTGCTCGGCACCGCGCCCGACGCCATGAAAGTAAGCCGGCGCGACCTGCCCTACGTACTGGCCAACGACAAGCTCGGCGCCACCACGGTTGCCGCCACGATGATCTGCGCGCAACTGGCCGGCATCCAGGTGTTCGTCACCGGCGGTATCGGCGGCGTGCACCGCGGCGCCGAAACCAGTTTCGACATCTCGGCCGACCTGCAGGAACTGGCGCGCACCAGCGTGGCGGTGGTCTGCGCCGGCGTGAAATCGATCCTCGACATCGGCCTGACGCTGGAATACCTGGAAACGCACGGGGTGCCGGTGATCAGCGTCGGCCAGCCTGGCTTCCCCGCCTTTTTTACGCGCGAGAGCGGCTTCAATGCCGACTTCCAGCTCGACACGAGCGAAGAACAGGCGCGCTTCCTGCAAACCAAGTGGCGCCTCGGCCTGGCCGGGGGCGTGGTGGTCAGCAACCCGGTGCCGGCGGCAGCGGCCATGGACAAGGCGGAAATCGACGCCATCACCGACCAGGCGCTGGCGGAAGCCGACAGCCAGGGCGTCACCGGCAAGCACGTCACGCCGTTCCTGCTTGGCCGCATCAAGCAGCTGACGCAGGGCCGCAGCCTGGCCACGAACATCGCGCTGGTACGCCACAACGCGCTCGTCGGCGCGCAGCTGGCGGTGGCGCTCAATGCGCTGTCCACGCCCGTGCCGGCATAAAGCAACCCATGTCGATCGACCTGAAGCAGCTCAAATATTTTCTCGCCGTGGCCGAAGAAAAAAGCTTCAGCCGCGCCGCCGAACGCCTGCATATTTCGCAGCCGCCCCTGTCCCAGCAGATCATGAAGCTGGAAAGCGAACTGGGCGTGCGCCTGTTTGCGCGCACCACGCGCACGTTCGAACTGACGGTTGCCGGCAAGGCGCTGATGGTCGAAGCGACGGACATGCTGGCCAAAATGCGCATGACAATCGACACCATCCGCCAGATCGACCGCGGCGAAGTCGGACGCCTGCGCGTGGGCATCGTGGGTTCCGCGATGTGGGGCCCGATCCCGCGCATGCTCGAACAGTTCCAGAGCCAGTATCCGCGCGTGACCTGGACCATCCATGAACTGGGTCCGAACGACCAGTACGAAGCGCTGCGGGCGCGCCAGGTCGATGTGGGCTTCTGGCGCGAACCGCGGGTCGACGACGACCAGCTGAAACACGACAAGCTGCGCCAGGACCTGTGCTTTCGCGAGAACGTCTGCGTGGCCGTCAACGAACGCCACCGGCTGGCCAGGCAGCCGCAGATTGCATTGAGCGACCTGGCCGGCGAGCCGATGCTCTCGCTCATCCTGGCCAATTCGACGTTTGCCCGCTACCTGCTGCAGTGCTGCGTCAACGCGGGTTTTCAGCCGGCCATTTACCAGGAAGCCACCGAGCCGCAAACGCTGCTGGCCATGGTGGGCGCGGGCCTGGGCGTGGCCATGCTGCCGGAGACAACCAGCCGCGTGGGCTGGCCGGGCGTGGTGTTCTTGCCCGTCAAAACCAATCCCCCGTCCGCCAACCTGATGATTACCTACTCCACCCAGGACGATGCACCGGTGGTGCGGGCGTTCTTGAATATCGTCAATCCGCCTGCCATTTGAACAGCCTCAACGCCAAGCTGTGCTGATATCTTTCCATTAGGCAAGGTGCTATTCTCGCTTTTCAGAATAAAAACCGGGAGTTACCATGGCAGTCCTGATTGGCATCGCAATGATATTCGCGGCCATTTTTGGCGGCTATGTACTGGAAGGCGGTTTTCTCGGCCCCTGTTCCAGCCGTATGAATTATTGATGATTGCCGGGGGTGGCCTGGGCGCATTCGTCATTTCAAACGACCGCAAATCCATGCAGGCAACCATTGCCGCCATGCCGACCCTGTTTGAATCGCCGAAGCAGACCAGTGCGCTCTACCTGGATTTGTTATCGCTGATGTTCGATATTCTCACCAAGGTGCGCAAGGAAGGCCTGATGTCGCTGGAAGCCGATATCGATGCGCCCCATGAAAGCGGGCTGTTTTTAAAATATCCGGTCATTTTGGAGGATGCCCACCTGACTGAATTCATCGCCGATTATTTCCGCTTGCTGGTGTCCGGAAATATAGAGCGGTTTCAAATCGAAAACGGCGCTGGTCGGCACCTTCCTCGGCATCCTGCTGGCCTATGGGGTCTTCAGCCCGATTGCCAGCCTGCTCGAACGCAAGCTGGCTGATTCGACCAAGGTCTACCAGTGCGTGAAGGTGATCATCATCGCCAGCTTGAACAGCTATGTACCGGCGCTCGCGGTCGAATTCGGCCGCAAAGTGGTGTCGGCCAGCGAGCGGCCATCGTTCGACGCGCTGGAACAGCATTGCCGCCAACTGAAAAAACGTTAGCAAACTGTTGTAGCGCGCGCACATCGCACAATTTTTTGCACCGTGTCCGCGCTTTAAACAGCGTTACCAAATTATTAATGGGTGTAGGCACGGCGCCAATCTTTTGCACCGCCCCGTGTGTTTGTGCCCGCGCCACACACGTTCTCTGCGGTATGCCGCCGTCCCATTCATGCGCCACTGCCATAGTCGAACGATGCTGGCGATAACACGGCTGCGCTGTTTTTATGCGGCTGCCTCTCGAACTGATTGTCGCGTTATAAAAATAAACACAGTCATTGTGCGCCCGCCACCATTTCGCATGCCCGTGCTTTTTGCCCCTGGCACACTCGCCCGGACCCTTGCTTGACAGCGCCCGATGGCCCACGATATCGTCTCGAAAATTGCTTTAATGAAATTCTTTAATCGTTCATTCCGATTTTCGCTAAAAACCATCTCTTACGCTCAAAGGCACAATATGATGACGGCATCGACTCACCAGCCCGCGCCCCTGCGCACCCTCTTGCGCACCGTGCCGCTGGCCGCAGCCCTGATGCTGGCCGCTTGCGGCGGCGGCAGCGGCGATACCGCACCGGGCTCCACCTCCCTAGCAGCGTCCGTCACCTCCGTGGATGGCGCGACCGGCACTGAAACCGCATTGACGCCAGTAGCCGCCAGCGCGAGTGCGTCCGAACGGGGCGACTTGTCGGCTGCTGCCGCCATCGACCGCAACCAGGGCACGCGCTGGAGCAGCGGCGCCTCCGACGACCAGAACCTGACGCTCGATTTCGGCAGCGTGCAGACCATCACGCGCGTGCGCATCGACTGGGAAGCTGCGCACGCCACGCAGTATTTGCTGCAAGTGTCCCTCGACAACCAGACCTGGACGACCATCAAGACCGTCGACAACAGCCAGGGCGGCACCGAAGACCTGACCGGCCTGAACGGCCAGGGCCGCTACCTGCGCATGCAGGGCGTGAAGCGCTCGACACAATACGGTTATTCGATCTTTGAAATCCAGGCCTTTACCGGTACGCCGGCAACGCCCGCCGCGCCGGCCGAGCCCGCCATTCCCTCCCTACCGGTCGACCTGAGCAAACCGGGCGTGGCCATCAGCCCGGTCGCTGCCACCGCATCGAAGCTGGAAAACAATAACAATTCTGCGGCCATGGCGGTCGATGGCAAGCTCAACACGCGCTGGGCCAGTGCGTTCGAAGACGGCGCCTGGATCCAGTTCGACTTCGGTGTCAAGACACAAGTCGGCTACATGAAGCTGCAGTGGGAAAATTCGTACGGCAAGCAATACAACGTGATGGTGTCGGACGACGGCGTGAACTTCACGCAGGCGCGCTCGGTCACGGCCGGCCAGGGTGGCACCGAGGAATTCTTCAACCTTGGCGTGGATGCCCGCTACATCCGCCTGCAGGGCGTGCAGCGCGCGACGCAATACGGTTACTCGCTGTACGAGGTGGAATTCAAGACGCCGGGCATCGACAACACCTTGTCCAGCGCCACCACGTCGGCCTTCAAGTTTCCAGCCAGCGGCGCCGGCATGGCGCCGTTGCCAGCCGCTGCCGCACCACTGGAATCGCTGCAGTTTTCGCTGCCGGACGGCACGCTGGTCACCCGCTTCGGCGCGCGCGGCCTGGCCCGCCACGGCCGCGAGCGCGGTGAAGAATGGAATGAAATCGGCTACGGCCCGAATGAAACAATCGATGCCATTACGGGCCTGCCGCAAGACAAGGGCCCGGGCAATTACCTGACGTTTGTTTCCAATTACTTCAAGAACCGCAGCTGGGGCGTCGAGATCATCGACAACAGCCGCGTGGCCGGCGTCACCAAGCCGACCCTGACCGTCAACCAGTACACCACGGTCGACTTCCTGAAAGGCGGCATCGCCTTCTTCCGCGCCATCGACCAGCCGGGCGCCACCGGCTACGGCTGGATGGCGCCAGGCCAGCTGATCGACGACAACATTGCGATCTGCAAGCCGACTGCCTACCCTGCCAACTACGTGCTCACCAATCCGGGTGGCATCAACGGCGGCTGCACGATCCAGGTGAAGAACTATCCGGGCATGACCGCGCTCGACGCGAACGGCTTCCCGAACGGCGTGAATATCCCGGCCCGTCCCCTCGTGTCGGGCGACATCATCGAAGTGTCGCCCTCGATGTTCTCGACGGTGGCGTCGATGGCGTCCAAAGGCGACAACGGCGGCATCCGCTACTACTCGCAGGAATGGGTGTACGTGGTGGGCGCGGGCCTGAAACCGTGGTACGGCGTGCAGCCGCGCCTGAACTCGGTGCCGCTGCCAGCGGAAACCTTGTCCGGCGGCGAAGGTTCGGTGTCGTACAACTACACCGACAATGCCTTGTTCATGTTCCAGCAGCCGCACAACAACACCGGCATGCAGAACATGCAGCGCTTTGTCGAAGGCCGCCGCCTGATCCATACCGATTTCACCACCGGCAACCATAACGAGCCGGGCAACGACCGCTACGACGCCGGCATGGGCCTGCAGGGCCTGCGCTTCAACCAGTCGGTCTGTATCGCCTGCCACGTCAACAACGGCCGCAGCCCGGCCCCGACCGCACTGAACCAGAAGCTCGACACGATGTCGGTCCACGTCGCCGCACTGAATGCGGCCGGCCAGCAAGTGGCGCACCCGCAATATGGCGCCGCCGTGCAGATGAACGCACTGTCGGCCGCTGGCGTGCCGCAGAACTGGGGCACCAATGTCCGGGTCGGCTCCTTCGAGACCCGCACCGTGACGCTGGCTGACGGCACCAAAGCCGAACTGCGCAAACCCGTGATGGCGTTCGAAGGCCCCGTGCCTGCCGCGTCGTCGCTGCGCGCCGCGCAACCGATGATCGGCACGGGCCTCCTCGAAGCCATTCCGGAAGCCGATATCCTGGCGCGCGTGCGCACTGCCCCGGACGCCGACGGCGTCAAGGGCACGGCCAACTTCGTCTTCGATCCGGAGTCGGGCGCAGTGCGCCTGGGCCGCTTCGGCTGGAAAGCATCCAAGGCAACCTTGCGCCACCAGACCGCGTCGGCCCTGCTGCAGGACATGGCAGTCACGTCGCCGGTCTACCCGAACCGCAGCTGCGGCACCGACCCTGCCGGCTGCAGGAGCGCAGTCGCGCAGAAAGGCATTACGGAAACGGATTTGCAGGCCATGACGCGCTACCTCTCCCTGGTGGCCGTGCCGGCACAGCGCAGCCTCACCAGCGGTTTCCCGAAAGGCGTCGCACCGCTCGACGAGCTGAACGTCAATCCAGTGCAGGTGGCTGCAGGTTCGAAACTGTTCCAGGGCATGCGCTGCGCGGCTTGCCACACGTCGGAAATGAAGACCGGTTCGGGCCACCTGTTTGCCGAACTGCGCAACCAGACCATCCGCCCGTACAGCGACTTGCTGCTGCATAACATGGGTCCGGGCCTTGCCGACAAACTCGTCGAAGGCCAGGCCACGGGCGACATGTGGCGCACCGCGCCGCTGTGGGGCATCGGTTACACCGAAAAAGTCATGGGCAACGCTGCGAAGGCCGGCTACCTGCACGACGGCCGCGCCCGCAACCTGACCGAAGCCATCCTGTGGCACGGCGGCGAAGCGGATGTGGCGCGTCAACGCTTCGAAAAATTGTCGAAGGCGGACCGCGACAGCCTGCTGGCGTTCCTGAAGTCGCTGTAAGGCACGCTGCCACCCTGTCGCCCTGCCACGCGTGACAGGGCGCGGCGTGCGCCGCAAGCGAAACCCCGGGGCGCCCATCTGGCGCCCCATTTTGTTGAGACCCATGCCAACTTTGTCGCACTACCAATCAATTGTTTTTTTCGCCGCATGCTGTGCCATGACGGGCGCCACCGCCCAGGAAGCAGGCAGCAGCTGGCGCCTGCACCTGATGGATATGGCGCGCCAGCCCCAGGCAGAAGCAACGCTGCATTTCACCGGCGAACCAGTCCAGTCGTGCCTGCGCGGCAAGTGGCAGCGCCTGGCTGTCACGGCCAGCGCGGGCAGCGCACAGGCATTCTTCCCGCTCACCGCGCCCTTGGCCTACAAGCTGCAACACGGTGTGCTGACCATGGCGCAGACCGACGCCTGCCGCCGCATTCCCCTGCTGAGCGCCACGTCTGCGGAACGCGACATCCACGGCACGTACCGGATCGTCCGCGCCGGGCGCAGCAGGAAGCTGGGGCTCTTCTCCCTGGGTTCCCTTCCATAACGCGCAGGAGAACAGCCATGCAATTCCACATCGACGGCCGCTTCCAGGCCGACATCTGGCGCGACAACGCGACCTGGACCGTCCAACGCGCAGACCAGCCGGCGCAGGGGGCGGCGCTTGAACGTCCCCCCTCCCCCGCCCTGGAAGACGACGACATTGCGTTCTACCTGGACGGGCTGTTTTACGACGCCATCGACAACGAAACCTGACCGTTTTTACGCATTCCATCAGCAGCCCAGCACCAGCCTGCCCAGATACCCGCGCCGCTAAAGCGCATCGATCCTGGCCGGGTGCCTCCTAGTGCGTTGCCCCGCCCACCTGCGCGACTGCCACGCCGCCATGCACCACTACCTCCACTGCGGCCCGCAGCCCGTCAACGATCTGCGCCAGTTCCATCCACGGCATGTCCGGGCGGTCCGCCACCTGTTCCGGCAGGAACGGCACGTGGATGAAGCCAGCCTTCAACGGCAGCCCGTGGGTGAAGTGCATGAGTCCATAAAACACGTGGTTGCAGACGAATGTGCCGGCCGTTTGCGACACTCTGGCTGCCACGCCGCGCGTGCGGATGGCGTGCACGATAGCCTTGATGGGCAAGGTCGCGAAATAGGCGGCCTGGCCGGCCGAGACGATGGTGGCGTCGAGCGGCTGCCAGCCATCGTTGTCGGGAATGGGTGCGTCGTCGACGTTGATGGCAATGCGCTCGACCGTGATGTCAGGGCGGCCGCCGGCCTGGCCGACGGCAATCACCACGTCGGGTTTGCATTCTTCGATGGCGTCGAGCAGCAGGCGCGTCGACAGCCCGAACACGCAGGGCAGCTGGCGCGTGACGACCTGGAAGCCGTCGCCTTCCCAGCCGTCGAGCGCGCGCACGGCTTCCCAGGCAGGGTTGATGGCAGCGCCATTGAAGGGTTCAAAGCCGGTGAGCAATACGGTTTTCATGGCCTTCCTTATTGGTACATCAAAAAATACAGCAGAAAGATATTCGCCGCCAGGAGCGGCAGCGCGGTCGGGATCTGCGCCTTGATGACGGCGTTGCGGTCGGGCAGTTCCAGCAGCGCTGCCGGGACAATATTAAAATTTGCCGCCATCGGCGTCATCAGCGTGCCGCAGTAGGCGCTGAACATCCCGATTGCGGCCATCAGTGCCGGGTTGGCGCCGTACTGGTGCACCAGCACGGGAATGCCGACGCCACCCGCCATGACGGGAAAGGCGGCAAAGCCATTGCCCATCACGATGGTAAACAGCGCCATGCCGATGCAATACACGGCGACCGCCACAAAGCGCACGTCCATATTGACATACGCCGTGACGACGTGCGCGACGGCTTTGCCGACACCGGCGTCGACAAACAACAGCCCCAATACGGCCAGCATGTGCGGCAGCACCAGCGACCAGCCGATGGCGTCGATCAGGCGGCGCGCTTCGCGCACGCCCTGCACTGGCGACGCGCGCGTCAGCCAGCAGGCGACCGCCAGCGCGGCCACCGATCCGCAGCCGAGGCTGACGAGGGTCAGGTTTTTCGGGTCAAGCAGGAAGCGCGCATCGATCTTCACGTCCTTGAGTAACGTTGCGCACAGGATCGTTACAACAGGGATCACCAGCGCCGGCACGAACAGCCAGTGCCCCAGCCTGCGCGCGCTGGCGGCCCGCACCTCGCCCGGCAAGGTCGCGTGGCCACCGGCCCGCACGCCGCCGAAACCCGCAAGCAAGGCCATCAGGACCATCATGGCGCCCCCGCCCACGGGCGGCAGGGTCTCGCCGGCCAGGTACAGCCCCGCGTACAGCGCCCAGAACAGCGCAGTCGACCAGCGCCGCGGATTGGATGCATCGCGTACGGCCATGACGGCAACCGCCGCCAGCAGCAGGCCGATCAGGAAGTAAAACAGGTCGACGGCAATGATCATTGTGCGCTGTCCTTGCGGATCGCGTCGTCGAGCCGGTGCAGGCGCCAGGCATGGATGATGAATGCAGTGACCGCGGTCGGGATGCCCCACAGCGCCATGTGCAGCGGGTCGACGTCGATCCCCTCGGCGTGCAGGATGGTTTGCATCAGCAGGATGGCGCCAAAGGCCACGAAAATGTCTTCGCCGAAAAACAGGCCGACGTTGTCGGTGGCAGCCGCCATGGCGCGGATGCGGTAGCGCATCGGGTCGGAGAGTAGTGGATAACGCGCTTCGGCGGCGCCTTCGGCCATGGGCGCCACCAGCGGCCGCACCATCGACGCCTGGCCGCCCAGGCTGGTCAGGCCCAGCGCGGCGCTGCCCTCGCGCACGAACAGGTAAAAGATCAGCAGGCGCCCGGTGGTTGCCGAGGCAATGCGCGCCACGCCGGCCTGCGCGTGTTCACGCAGGCCGAACCGTTCCAGCAAGCCGATGGCAGCAAGCGGCAACAGATAGATCAGCGGCAGGTTGCGCGTCTTGATGAAGGCAGAACCGAGGGCGGTGAGCAACTGCTCGGCGTCCATCGCGGCAGCGAAGCCCGTCACGGCGCACGCGGCAATGACCACGAGCACGGGGTGCGCGCGCAGCAGGAATCCCACGACGATGACCGCTACGCCAAGCAGCGGCCATAAATTGACTGCAGTGTGCATGGCGTCTCCGGCAATATTGGCCGGAGAATATTACTTGATATACATGCTCAAGAGGGTGAGAAAGTGGTTTGCGGCGCCGTGGCGCGCGCTTCTTCTTGCGCATCGGGCAAGGCAATGCCCGGATCGGCCGGGTGGATGGGCGTGACCGCCAGGTCACCGACGACCGTGTTCCACTTGCGCACCTGGAACGATTTCACCAGACCATTGATGACATAGGGATCGGTAGCGGCGAACAGCAGCACCGGCTCGGGGCTCTTGCAATTGAACAGCAGCACGGCGCTGTCGGCCGGGTCGTCCAGCGCGCCGGCGAGCACCAGTTCGCTGTTTTGCTGCGCTTCCCAGGCACGGCGCAAATGCTCGTCGCGGAATTCGCCGCGGCGTTCGAGGTAGTCGTGGGCCAGGTCGTAAGTGAGCAGGTAATGCACGGGCGTCTCCAGGTATGGGTATGCCGGCAACATGCCGGTGTCTGAAACCATCTTAACTGACAGGGGGCGCGCACGGCAGGCGCGCCGATGTTGTAGAGAAACGACGAGTTCGCTGCACGATTCCGTCCTGGCTGGCAGACCGAAGACATCCCCTAATGCTTTTCGTCAACAGGAGTAAACTAAGGGCATGGATAACACAAAGAAAATGGCTGGCGTTGCAGGCCTGGCCAGCATGCTGTGGCTGGGGCTGTCGGCAGCCATGGCCGCCAACCAGCGCCGGCTCGTATTCAATCCCACCATCAAGCGCGAAGTCGACCATCCGCGCAGTTCCGGCCACCGCACGCGCCAGGTCGTCATTCGCGCTGCCGACGGCACGCGCCTGGCCGGCTGGCTGATGACGCCCCAGGTACCCGGGCCCCATCCCGGCATCATCTATTTTGGCGGGCGCTCGGAAGAAGTGTCGTGGGTCGCGCGCGACGCCGGCAAGCTGTTTCCCAACATGTCGGTACTGGTGATGAATTACCGCGGGTACGGCAGTTCGCACGGCGACCCCGACGAGCAGCACATGGTGGGCGACGGGCGCCTGCTGTACGACTGGCTGGCGGCGCGCAGCCACGTCGACCCAAAGCGCATCGGCGTAGTCGGGCGCAGCCTCGGTTCCGGCGTGGCAGTGCAGGTGGCCATGCAACGCCCGGCGCATTCTGTGGTGCTGATCACGCCATACGACTCGATCCTGGCAATCGCCAAGCGCAGATTTCGCGCCATGCCGATTGAAACCATCCTGCGCCACCGGTTCGAGTCGATCAAGTACGCGCCCTCGCTGATGGCGCCAACGTTTGTCCTGCGCGCCGCGTTCGACGATGTGGTGCCCCATTCGCATACGGATTTGCTGGTGCAAAAGCTGGGCCGGCTGCACGGCGACGAAGTGGTGCCGGGATCGGATCACATGAATATTCCGTACCTTGCAGCGACGCAGGAGCGGGTGGCGCGTTTTTTGAGCGGGCAGTTCAGCCAGGTGGCGGCCGAGGCGGAGGCTTGAGGTTTTACGTCTTCCTTCGGGATACCGCCCTGCTCTTTTGTGCCTCGACTTCGGTGATGGGTTATGGGTCCCGGCCTGCGCCGGGATGACGGTTTTTAAGATAGTGGCTGCAATTTGACCAAGGCAACTTAGCTAACCTGTGATCCGTCATCCCGACGAAAGTCGGGACCCATGCTGAGCAACTGAAAAACATGAACGCAATGCCGTCACATCATTAATGAAATCCGCGCCAGCCCAAGCAATCTTGCCATTTATACCTTTAGCGACTCAATCCCCCAGCAAAAACGTATTTGCCAGCTCCCCTCCCCGCCTGCATAGTCGAGCCGCACCGTGCCCGTTATCCGGCACGCCCCGCTTGAGAGCGGCTTGCCCGTCCTTTTGGTACGACAATTCGGCACCCGTCTTCCCAACGCTGCCGCCGCGCCGGGTACAATATCGAAATTCCAGGAGCCAATTCATGAATCTTAAGCAACTTAGCAAGACGATCGCAGCGCTGTGCGTTGTCGGCGCGGTCGTGTCACCAGTGGCAGCGGCCCCGATTGCCGCGCCCAAGCTGGCCATTGTCTACGATGCAGGCGGCAAGTTCGACAAATCGTTCAACCAGTCGGCCTCCGAAGGCGCCATGCGCTTCAAGAAAGAGACCAACATCTCTTACATCGAAGCACAGGCAAGCAGCGATACACAGGCCGAGCAAGTCATGCGCGGCCTGGCCCGCAAGAAGCTCGACCTGATTGCCGCCGTCGGTTTTTCGCAAACCCAGGCCGTCCAAAAAGTCGCGCAGGAGTTTCCGAACGTACGCTTCGTCATCATTGACGCGGTTGCCAAGGGCAACAACATCAGTTCCGTGATGTTCAAGGAAGAAGAAGGTTCTTACCTGGTGGGCATGGCGGCGTCGATTGCGTCGAAATCCAAAAAACTCGGTTTCGTGGGCGGCATGGACATCCCGCTGATCCGCGCATTTGCCTGCGGTTACGCGCAAGGCGCAAAAGCCGGCAATCCAAAGGTTGAAGTCATCCAGAACATGGTCGGCACCACCAGCGCCGCCTGGAACGACCCTGCCAAAGGCGGTGAACTGGCGCGTGCGCAGTTCGACCGCGGCGTGGACGTGGTGTTTGCCGTGGCCGGCGGTTCAGGCATGGGCACGCTGCAGACCGCCAAGGAAAAAGGCAAACTGGCCATCGGCGTCGATTCGAACCAGAACTACATGTATCCGGGCACGATGCTGACCTCGATGGTCAAGCGCGTCGATGTCGCCATTTACGACTCGTTCACGCAAGTGAAAAACGGCACCTGGAAACCGGGCCTGTCGTACAAGGGCGTCAAGGAAGGCGGCGTGGACTGGGTCGTCGACAAGGATAACCGCGCAGTCGTGACGGCCGACATGGAAAAGCGCGTCAACGCTGCCCGCGCCGACATCATCAGCGGCAAGGTCAAGGTCATCGATTACCGCGCAGCGAACCGCTGCCCGGTATAAGTTCCCAGCGACTTCCCCTACTTCGCCAAAGCGCGCCGCGCCGGTTTTCCGGTCCGGCGCGCTTTTGAATGTTTCTGTTTGATTAACATATCGCCCACATACCCACGCTATGCAGCCAGCCGTAGAATTTCGCAAGATTAGCAAGGCCTTCGGGGCCGTGCAGGCGAACGCCGACGTCAGCTTTACCATCAACCAGGGCGCGATCCATGGCGTGATCGGTGAAAATGGCGCCGGCAAGTCGACCTTGATGAGCATCCTGTACGGTTACTACCGTGCCGACAGCGGCCAGTTGCTCATTGGCGGCCAGGAACGCGCCATCCGCACCAGCCATGAAGCCATCGCCCTCGGGATCGGCATGGTGCACCAGCACTTCATGCTGGTCGAGAACATGACCGTGCTCGACAACGTGATGCTGGGCAGCGAAGGCGGCTTCAAACTCGCTGCGCACCGCAAGCAGGTTGAAGCAAAGCTGCGCGAGATCTGCACGCGCTACCGGCTCGACGTCGACCCGCTCGCGTTTGTACACGACCTGTCCGTGGGCGCCCAGCAGCGCGTTGAAATCCTCAAGCAAATCTACCGCAGCGCGAACATCCTGATCCTGGACGAGCCGACCGCCGTCCTCACGGCGCAGGAAACCGCGTCGCTGTTCGAGATCCTGCGCCTGTTCAAGGAACAGGGTAAAACCATCATCCTGATCACCCACAAGCTCGGCGAGATCATGGAGATCACCGACCAGGTCACCGTGATGCGCAGCGGGCGCGTGGTCGGCGCGGTCGATACTGTGTCGACGTCGAAGGAACAACTGGCCAACATGATGGTCGGGCGCCCGATCCAGAGCGAACTGCCGCGCGCGCCGTTCAAGCCGGGCGCGCCGGTGCTGCAGGTACAGAACCTGAACCTGGTCGATGCCCAGGGTGTGAAACTGCTCGACGACGTCGGCTTCACGCTGCGCGCCGGCGAGATCGTCGCGATTGCAGGCGTCTCGGGCAACGGCCAGAGCCAACTGATGGAAATTTTGTCGGGCATGCGCCTGCCCACCTCCGGCCGGGTCGACTTCCTCGGCCGGCAGCTGCCCTACGCGGGCCGCGCGCACGCCGACGGCCTGCCTGCCACGTTCCGCAAGCTTGGCATCGGCCACGTGCCGGAAGACCGCCTGCGCGACGGCGTCATCAAGGATTTCTCGGTGATGCAAAACACGGTGTTCGGCTACCAGGACCGCGTCAGGAACCGCTGGGGCCTGTTCGACTTCAACGCCATTGCCAAGCGCTGCAGCCACCTGCTCGAGGCGTTCGACGTGCGCCCGCAAAACCCGGACCTGCGCATTGGCCTCCTCTCGGGCGGCAACCAGCAAAAAGTGGTGATTGCGCGCGAAGTATCGGCGCAACCGAAACTGATGCTGGTGGGCCAGCCGACGCGCGGCGTCGACATCGGCACCATCGAGGCGATCCACACGCAGCTGCTGCGCCTGCGCGACGAAGGCGTGGCGATCCTGCTGGTCTCGGTGGAACTGGAAGAAGTGCGCGCACTGGCCGACCGCATCGTCGTCATGTCGGGCGGGCGTATTACCGGCGAACTGAACATTGAAGAATTCGACACCACCCGCATCGGGCTGTTGATGGGCGGGATGCACAAATCATGAAAAAGACTGAACTTCCACGCTGGGCCACGGCGTTCGTGCTGCCCCTGTTGAACCTGGTGTCTGCCCTGCTGGTGGCCGCACTGGCCATTCACCTGCTGGGCGAAAGCCCGCTCGAATCGCTGGCCATCCTGATCAACAGCGCGATCATCAATCCCGAAGGCCTGTCGTACACGCTGTTTTACGCCAGCACGTTCATTTTTACGGGCCTGGCCGTCTCGATCGCCATGAAGGGGGGCCTGTTCAACATCGGCGCCGAAGGCCAGATGTATGTCGGCGGCCTGGGCCTGACAGTAGCCCTGCTGACGCTGGACCACACCCTGCCCGCCTGGCTGCTGGTTCCCGCCGCCATGGTTGGCAGCGCCCTGTTCGGCGCGGCCTGGGCGTTTTTGCCCGGCTACCTGCAAGCGCGGCGCGGCAGCCACGTGGTGGTCACGACCATCATGTTCAACTTCATCGCGGCCGACATGATGAACTTCATCATCGTCAAATACCTGATTCCGGAAGGCCAGCAAAACCCGGCTTCGCGCGTGTTTTCCGATGCTGCCGCGCTGCCGCAACTGAACACCTGGTTTCCGGTCCTGGGCGACACGCCACTGAACATCAGCTTTTTGATCGCCATTGCCGCGCTGGTCATTTACGGTGTGATGGTATGGCGCTCGTCCTGGGGCTATCAGCTCCGTGCGACCGGCCTGAACCAGCACGCGGCGCACTACGCAGGCGTGTCGATCAGCCGCATGGTCATTGTCGCCATGCTGGTCTCGGGCGCCCTGGCCGGCCTGGCTGCCGTCAACTCCGTGATGGGCTCGACCCACTACCTGTCGCTGAACTTCCCGGCCGGCGCCGGTTTCGTCGGCATTGCCATTGCGCTGATGGGCCGCCAGCATCCGGTCGGCATTTTCCTGTCGAGCGTACTGTTTGGCGCGCTGATCCAGGGCGGTTTCGACCTGTCGCTGGAAAAGCCGAACATTCCGCAAGAAACGTTCATTTTCATCCAGGGCCTGATCATCCTGTTCTGCGGTGCGATGGAACATTTCTACGGTCCCGCTGTCCTCAAACTGATCAACCTGGGCCGGAAAGGATAAGCCATGGACGACTTCCACATTGCCAGTATCCTGGTCTCCACCATCCGCAACGCGCCGGTGCTGATGTTCGCCGCCATGGCGGGCCTGTTTGCCGAACGCAGCGGCATCGTCGACATCGGCCTGGAAGGCAAGATCCTCGCCAGCGCATTCACGTCCGCTGCCGTGGCGTACAGCACCCAGAACGTCTGGTACGGCATCGGCGCCGGCATTGCTGTCTCCGTGGCCCTGGCCATGTTGCAGGGCTATGTCAGCATCACGCAAAAAGGCAACCAGCTGGTCTGCGGCATCGCGATCAACATCGCCATGAGCGGCCTGACCTTCGTGCTGGCCCAGTATTTCTTCCAGCAAGGCGGCCGCACGCCCGACCTGGGACAGGCGCGCCTGTTCGACGTGGTCTTGCCCGGCACCGCGTTCGTGTCGAACATTCCGGGACTGGGCTGGTTCTACGGCCACCTGCTGGGCGGCCATTCGATCCTGGTCTACCTCGCTTTTGCGCTGGTGCCGCTGGTGCACTGGGTGGTCTACCACACGCGCTTCGGCCTGCGCCTGCGCGCCTGCGGCGAAAACCCGCATGCAGCCGATGCAGCCGGCGTCTCGGTCGAGGCCACGCGCTACACGGCCATGCTGATTGCCGGCGTGCTGTGTTCGTTCTCGGGTGCGTATCTCGCCATCGTGCAAAGCGGCTTCTTTTTGCGCGACATGTCGGCCGGCGCCGGTTACCTCGCACTGACCGCCCTCGTCTTCGGCAACTGGCGCCCCGTCTACACCGTGTTCGGATGCCTGATGTTCGGCTTCTTTGGCGCGCTGCAAATTCAGATGGAAGGCGTTGATTTGCCGGTCGTTGGCCGTATTCCGGGATCGCTGATCCACATGATTCCGTACGTGGTGACCGTGATCGTGCTGGCGGGATTGATGGCCAAGTCGGTGGCGCCGAAGGCGATTGGCAAACCGTTTGTGAAATCGCGGTAAGTCAGCCTGCGTGAAAAGCCGACTTTTATATAGTTTGATGTTCTGCACCAGCCTTGCGCACGCCCAAGGCTTTGACGGTACACCCAAGCTGAAGACCAAACACGCCGGTGTTGAACATGCCGTGTCTCTGAGCAATTGGCATGTCGACGCGAAAGGCGTTCCTTCCTTCGATTACGTCTACGAGCAGCATGGCGGAACGTGCCATTTCCGTTTGGCTGGCCACGCCGAAGCCATGGTGGAAGAAGTGCGCGGAAAGATCGAGCTGGTAGTCTTCAACCCGCAAGATGGCAAAGGCAGGAGCATGCCGCAAACGGTCGCTTACGATAGCGGGGACGTCACTTTTTCATTGCCCTTAAAAGGAAGATTGAATCAAATCGGCCTGCGCAGTCCAATGCCGCCAGCATTGCGCGAACAGGCATGCGACAAAGGCGATGACGAAGGGCTGTCCATTACATTTCGGAAGTAATCGTCAATCGTCCAGCACGACGCCGAAATGGCCGGACAGCGCAGCGCTGGTGGCCTGCTCATTCGACAGTGCCGTGACGTGGCGCGCCACTCCTTTCGACACGATCAGTTCGGTACCAGTGAACGTGATGCGGCCTTCGGCGCTGGCGCGCGAGCAGATTGTCTTCCGGCGAAAATGCGACTCCTCCGAGGTCTGGTGAAAATGGCAGCGCGGGACAAATTCCTCGAACGAACGTGGCGTCAAGTCAAACCGAAACGATGGCTGCATGGGTAATTCCAGGTCCGCCAGATTCGCTTTCGACAGTGTGTACCAGCCGCCCTCCCCCGCCATTGCATAGTCCTGCACGCCATCATGCTGCAGTCCTTGCTGCGCGAAGGCCAGAGGCACGCGGCAGGAGTCGCCAAAACCCACGTCGACCAGGTAGCGCTGGTCGTCGATTGTGACGACCAAGGCCATGTGGTCGAAATCCGGCGTCCACGCGCCTGCGCCGTCGTGCACGTTCGCCGCGACAATGATGACATCGAAACCCAGCGCCCTGAGCAGCCACGCAAACGCGCCATTCAACTCGTAGCAGATGCCGCCACGCCGGCGCGTGACGATCTTTGCAGTCAATGCGGCATCGTCCAGAATGATCGGCACGCCGGCGTGGATGTCGAGGTTTTCAAACGGGACCGTTTGCAGGTGCGCCAGCTGCAGCGTGCGCAACGCCGGCAAGTCGGGGCTTGCAGGCCGCACCGCGCCAATGCGCGCCAGGTAGCTGTCGATATCCATTCAGCGCCCTGGCATTTAAAACTGCGCCCGCGCTTGCGAACGTTTGAACGTCCACGCAAAGCCAAGCCCGGCCGACACGCCATGGTCGCGCTGCAGCAGAGGGCTGGCGCTGTTGGCGGCGCCGTCGTAGCTGTCGTAGCGGACAAAGCCGAACAGGCGCACGTCCGGGTTCAGGCGGTGGGTGCCGAAGAAACCGACGCGCACCAGCATGCGGCCGGAATCGGCTTCATACGCGGGTCGCGCGGTGGTGGCGTATTCCGGGCGCACTTCATAAAAATAGCGGTTGATGCGGCTGTCGCCAAACACGGCGGCCAGCTGCGCTTCGCCGGTCCACGATGCGTCGGCCGTGCGCGTCACGTAACTCAGGCGCGGCTCGAGCGTGCTGCCCTGGCGGCGCACGCCGCCACGTAATTCCATCACGGCGCGCAAGGGCAGCTCGAAGCGGATGGCGCTGGTCGGGCTCAGCTCGGCCACCTTGATTCTCAGGCGGGGGCCGAATTCGACCAGCGTGCCCAGGCTGGGAATGCCGGCGCGGATTGCCACGTCGTCGGAGTCGGCCGGCAGGGAACCGGCGAAACCGACGTCGAGTTCCACGCGGTCGGAATTGAACAGGCGCGCGCCGATGCCCGACTGGTCGGCGCGGAAAATCTTGCCGCGGTATTGAAGCCACGGCACCGGCAGCACGCGGTTGGTATGGCTGTCGGCGCCGGGATAAGCCGGCGTCGACAAGGCCACTGCGCCAACGCCGATTTCCCACAGCGGCAAACCGGCTGTCTCCTGCGGCGCTGCCGTTTCCGGCATCGCCTGGCTTGACGCGGTGGATGCCAGCAGCAGGCAGCTGGAAAGGAGGACAATCAGCGCGCTTGTTTTCATGGTAGTGATCGTAAGGGGAATGATGCCGCATTCTAGCCTGTGTATTGACCCGGCAGTGCCATCATTCATTGTGCGCTTGTGACAAAGCACGTGCCCTATGTGACAAGGCCGATATTTTTCCAGCTGGCCAGGTGCTAGCATGCCGTGCGGTGTCCATTCAGGCCCGCGCTGGCCGATTCTTTTTCCTCTTCTTTCATGCTGCCGACCACACCACACCGCCGCACCGCCGGCCTCGACACCCTGCGCGCCTGTGCCATCGCACTGGTTTTCATGTATCACTACATGGTCTTTGTCAGCCACACGCCCACCTTCGGCTGGCTCAGTACCGCAGGGTGGGTGGGCGTCGACCTGTTTTTTGTCCTGTCCGGCTACCTGATCGCCGACCAGCTGCTGCGTGGCGTGCAAGGCAGGCAGCCATTGTCGCTGTGGCGCTTTTACCTGCGCCGCGCGCTGCGGACCTGGCCTGCATTCTGGGTGGTGCTGGCCGCGTATTTCATCTTCCCGGCCGCCATGGGCGGCAAGCCGCCGCCACCGCTGTGGACCTTTTTGACGTTCACGCAAAACATCGGCCTGCAACCCGGCACGGCGTTTTCGCAGGCATGGTCGCTATGCATCGAGGAGCAGTTCTATCTGGTCCTGCCGCTGGCGCTGATTGCGGCCGCGGCCTTGCGCCTGCGCCGCTGGCAAGCCTGGTGCGTGCTGGCGGCGCTGGTCGCGTGCGGCATCGGCCTGCGCGCGTACCTCTGGCACCACTACGCGCTGGAACAAGGAGGCCAGGTGCGCGGCTACATGGCGCACATCTATTATGCGAGCCTGTGCCGGTTTGACGAATTCCTGCCCGGTGTGGCAGTCGCCCTGCTGCGCCACGGCCATCCGGCCATGTGGCAGCGCCTGATGGACCATGGACGGAAAGTGTTGTGGCTTGGCCTTGCCAGTTGCGCCGCCCTGCTTTACGGCGCGCTCAACTTTTACTATATCGACGACTACGGCTACGGATTCTTCATGACGGCGTTCGGCTACTCGCTGCTGGCGATTGCGTTTGCCTTGCTGGTGATCGGCGCGCTCAGTCCGCGCACGCTGCTGCACCGCGCGCATTTTCCCGGCGCCCGCCACCTGGCGCTGTGGTCGTATTCGATCTACCTGATTCATAAACCGGTGGGCCATATCGTCAGCAAGCTGGCGGCGCAGTGGCAAGTATCCGGCGCGGTGACGCTGGCTGCAACGGTCATGCTGTCGCTGGCTGTAGGCGCGCTGCTGTACAAGCTGGTCGAGCAGCCGTTCATGCGCTTGCGCGCGCACCTGGCGCCCACCAACTTTGTACCGCCTGCGGTCAGTTTTGCTGCGCCAGCAGCGTCACTTCAACCATAAAAAAAGCTGCCGGTCACGCATGGTGAACGGCAGCTGTTCAACGGCGGGTGTGGTGCTGTTAGGACCAGATCGCCTGCAACAGCGACGCCAGGTGATAGCCTGCCTTGGTCAGCTGCACCTTGGCGATCTGCGAACTTGGTACCGGATAATTCTGCGGCACTTCCAGCGACCAGACCGAATACGTTTCGCCGCCCTTGCCGGTTTTCTGCGTGACGGCGCCCAAGGTCACGTCCTTGTACGCTTCTTTCGACACGACCAGCGCATCGTCGGCCCACTGGTACGGCCACGTGCCCACCAGGCCCGTGTTCCTGTTGACGTCCGGCTTGCCGTCGATGACCGCCTGGGCAAATGCTTCCGGCGTCCTGGTCGACAGGCGGCGCATGGCGTAATCGACGACGGTGCTGTCCCAGTACGAGTGGAACGGTTTGGTCAGCGCCGCCGGCACGCCCTCTTTCACTGGTTTGGGCGCGCCCGGCGGAATCACGCCGCTGCTCATTTGCGTCAGCTTGCCGTCGTCGAGCAGGAAGTTGTTACCGCCACGCGCGTCGAAAATATTGATGCCGTCGATGTCGCTCTGTTTGGTCGGGACGGTGAACTTGCCATCCTTGCCGACAAACGCCGCGCCCACGTGCAGGGGCTGGTGGATGTCGCCGGTCATGTGGACAATCAAAATCAACGCCTGGCGTGGCGTGAAGTTGTGCGGGTTCGTCGTCGCATTGCCCTTGCCCTGCAGGACCGCGATGGCCTGTTTCAGTGTCTGGACGATGTCGTCGTCCGCCGTGCCCACCGCGTGGTCGTGGTATCTGGACAGCTGGAACGGCACGTCGGTGTAGTGGTACTCGCTGTGCTTCGGATTCGCGGCGACGTAGGCAACCATCTCCGGCGATTGCGGGCCGCAGTACGTTCCCTTCACGCAGTCGGGCCAGTTGGCGATCGATTCCAGCGTTTCGCCCGGCAGCAGCAGCGCCTGGATCTGCTTTTGCGCGGCGCTGCCCTTGATCAGCTTGTCGGCGATGGCGCCCACGGCGCGGTGGCCGTCATTGCCCCAGGCCAGCGCGCCGGTGGAGACAAAGGCGCAGGAGATGGCGAGGGCGAGTGCGATTTTTTTCATGTTCGGTTCCAGATTAAAAATGATTAGCGCAGACGCTCGGCACGCACGGGCATTGGCGCCGCGCCCACTTTATCGTGCTTGCGCAAAAAAGCCAGCAGCGCATCGAGGTCGCGGATACCCGTGTCGACGCGGCGCGTGCCCTTGGCAAAGGTGGTAAACGTGTCGCCGCCTTCAGCCAGGAAGTTGTTGGCCACAACGCGCACGGTCTTGTCGTCGGCCAGCGCCACGCCATTGACCTTGATGCTGCCAGGGACCACGCGCTGGCCGGCCGGCTTCGTGCTGTCCCAGCGGTAGTGCAGGTTGCCGGATACCTGCAGCATCGAGCCGGCACTGGCGTCGGTCTTCCACTGCTGCTCCAGCAGCGCTTTCAACTGCGCGCCGGTCAGGTCCATCGCAACGAGCGTATTGCCGAACGGGAGCACCGCCTGGGCATTGCCGAACCTGGCGACATTGCCGGGACCCGATTCGAGGTCCTTGCGGATGCCGCCATTGTTCATGAAACCGACCTGCACACCCTGGCTCGCGGTAGCCGCGACGATGGCGTCCGTGATCAGGTTGCCCAAGGGCGATTCGCCGCCCGGGCCGGCCTTGCGCGCAATGATCGGCGCGCCCAGTGTCGCAACGGGCTGGCCCAGCACTGCAGTGCTGCGCGCACGCACGGTGGCGAGATAGGCCGTCATTTTCGGCTCGGCGGGGTAAGCGTCGGGGTTGATGACTTCGTTGTTGACCGCCATGTCGGACAGCACTTTGGTCGCCGGGTCGACGCGCATCTTGATGCGCGTGAGCAGGTGGCCGCCCATGTCGGCCTGCGTCACCAGGCGGCCGTCGACCTTGCACTGGTACCCCGTATGCGAGTGGCCCGACACGACCAGGCGGATGGCCGGGTCGAGTTTGCCGACGATGCCGACGATCGGGCCTTTCAGGTCCTTGCAATCGATCTGGTGGAACGGTTCCTTCGTGTGTCCACCTTCGTGGATCAGCACGACAAACACAGTGGCGCCCTGCGCGCGCAGGGCCGGCATGGTGCGGTTGATGGCGTCGGCTTCGTCCTGGAACGTCAGGCCGGCAATCGCCGCGGCCGTCGTTACCGATGCGGTGTTCTGCAGCACGGCGCCGATCAGGCCGACCTTGACACCCTTGACGTCGACCACCATCGACGACGGCATCAGCGTCTGGCCAGTCTTGGTGACCAGCACGTTGGCGCCCAGGTACTGGAACCTGGCGCCGTCGAATTTTGGCGCAAGCTGGCAGGCTTTCTCGAGCCGGGGCGACGCACAGCCGCCGTTTTGCTGGCGCAGCAGCTCCACGCTGCCGGCATCGAACTCGTGGTTGCCAAGCGAGCTGGCGTGCAGTCCCAGCATGTTCATCGCGACAATCGCCGGCTCGTCGGCCCACATCGACGACAGGGCCGGGCTCGCGCCGACCAGGTCGCCGGCGGCCACGAACAGCAGGTTCGGGTCTTCGCGGCGCCAGGCGGCAAGCGCGCCCGACATGGCCGCGGCGCCGCCTGCCTGCAGCGTCACCGGCGCGTCCGCGCCGGGCGGCGTAAAGGTGAAGCGGGAGGGTTCGAGGTTGCCGTGGAAATCGTTCAGCGCGACCAGGTTCAGTTCGATCGGCGCGGGAGGGGTGGTGGCGCAGCCAGCCAGCGCAAGCGCCGCAGCGAGCGACGAAACAAGGGTGCGAAGAATCATGGCGTCAATACTTTTCGAAAGAGGAATGTAAAAGCGGGCCCGAAGGCCCGCCAGATGCAGCTTTATTCTACTGCCAGAAGCGGCTTAGAAGTCAACCGACAGGGTTGCCGACACGAAGCGTGGGGCGCCCAGGTAGTAGAAAATCGACTTGGCAGCAACGTCGCCGTAGACCAGCGCGTTCAGCGTGCTCTGCGACGAAGGATTGCGGTATTCCTTGTTGCCGATGTTGCTGACGTTGACGGTCAATTTCGGACGCTTGATGAACCCGAAGTTCTGGAACGTGTAGCCGCCGTCGAAGCCGAACAGGGTGTAACCCGGTACATTTTCGTCGTTGGTCAGCGTGGCTTGCTGCTTGCCGGTGGCCTTGGCCGTGATGCGGCCCCACAGGGCGCCATTCTCGTACTGCAGCGACAGGCCGGCTTTTTGCTTCGGCGTCAACGGGAACTCGTTGCCGTTGGTTGGCAGGAACGTGTTGGCACTACCGCGGGTATCCTGCTGGATCTCGCTCTTGTTGTAGCCATACGAACCGTAGACGGACCAGCCGTTGATCGGGTTGTTGCCTGCTTCGATTTCGAAACCGTAGTTCTTGACCTTGCCGACGTTGGTCGTCGAGCTGGTCAGGTTGATCGGGTTCGTAGCCGTTGCCATGCGATCGCGGAAGTCGGTAGCGTAGATGCCGAAGGTACCGTTCCAGGCGCTCGTCTGGTGACGGAAACCGGCGTCGAAGCTGTACGACGTTTCAGGCTTGACGTCGTCAATGATACGGACAACGCCATTGGTGACAGCGATATTGCCATTGGTGGCGCTGTAGACGAAGTTGCCCGGCGCTTTCATGTTCTTGGCAACCGATGCGTACAGCTGGTCGTCGGAGGTCAGGCGATAACGCACGCCGAACTGTGGCAGGACGTCGTCGTACTTGCGCTCGATACGGTAGTTGTAGGCAGATGCTGCGTTGCCTTCGTTGGCGTAGTTGTTGAACTCACGCTTGATGGTCGGTGCACGCAGGCCGACGTTGACCGTCAGCTTGTCGTCCATGAACGACATTGTGTCCTGGATGAACGCCTGGTAGGCGGTCGAAACGGTCTGCCAGTTACGCGACTGGTACGGCGTGCCGCTCGGGCGCAGGATCTGGTCGTCGCGCAGGTATGGATCGGCGAAGTTACCGTTGTTGTCGACCAGCTCGGCAGGACCGGTTTGGGTGTGCTTGGCACGTTCGAACCAGAAACCGCCCAGGATGGTGTGGTTGGCCACGTTCCAGGTCAGCGACGTCGTGACGCCAGGACGCTGGGTCTTGGTGACGCTCGAGTTGGCAACGATCACGGTGTCGAGGGTGTCGCCGTCGCCGTTCAGGTCACGGGCGCCATTGATAGCGTTACCGTTCAGGAAACCACGCTCCGACAGGGCATTTTGCTGCACGCCACCCGTACCGAAGCCGTACCAGAAGTAAGGCACGACTTTCAGGTCGACGTTTTCGCTGACGCGGAACTTGGCGATGGCCGAAGCAATCGCGTTCTTGAACGGGTTGATCGCCAGCTTGTAGTAAGCCGGGTTCGCAGTCGTCGGGCGAACAGCCGTCTGGGCCGTACCTGCGCGTGGCGTCAGGTTGCCGATGTACGTCGGCGAGTAATCGTAGTCGTAGCCGTAGCGGTTGATGTCAGCCAGCGTGTAGCTCTGAAGGTTGTTGTTTTTGGCCTGGTTCCACAGCAAGGTTGCGTGGATGAAGTTGGCCTTGTCCCAGTCGTAGTTGAAACCGGCATCGACGTGGGTGCGGGCCGCTTCGCCTTCGCCTTTCCACTTGTCGGCCGCAGCGCGCGAGACCGAGATGAACGCCTTCGACTTGCCGCCTGGCAGCAGGCCGGTGTCGTAACGGACGAAGGTCTTGTACATGTTCAGCTGGCCGATGGACTGCATGACGCGCACGCGCTGCTTGTCTTCCGGGTTACAGGTCGTGATGCTGAAGTTACCGCCCGATGCGCCCACTTGCGGCGAATCGACATCGGTCGAACCCTGGGTCACGCTCTGCTCGCAGGTGTTTTCCTGGTCGACGTATTCTTGCGGGTAGATCGCGAACGAACCGGAGTCGTTGACTGGCACGCCGTTGATTGTCGCGCCGATCTGGTCGCTGTTAAAGCCGCGCAAGGTCAGGCCGCCACCGAACAGGCCCGTTGCGTCGTAGTTGTAGCTGTTCACCGATGGGAGCAGTTCCAGTGCCTGGTATGCATTACCCGTTGGACGCTGCTTTTCCAGTTCGGCCGCGGTAATGGTCGAACGCGCTTTCGGCGCGTCTTCCTGCACCATCAAACCCATGTTCGTACGCTTGCCCGTGATGACCACTTCGCGGGTCATGCCCGCGTCGACGTCGACCTTCTCCGTGGCAGTCTGGGCGTTGGCCGCGACTGCGAAGCAAGCCAGTTGGCATGCCAGTGCGATCGAGCTGAGGCGCAACGTGGGTTGTTGGTTGAAAACGGATTGCATTGCAAACTCCTGGAGTGTGTAAATAAAAAACGGTAAATGGCAGCGTTGAACCTGCGAAATCGTTGGAGATATTGACTGCTTGTAAACAGACACGGCAGTGTACGGATGCAATATTTCAGATTCATGACGGCGGGAGAAAGTGTTGTTTTCTCGACCTGCCCTCAGCATCACACCCACGCCAAGTTTCCATTCCAGCAACCAATCATGCATGAGCAGCATAGGCGGGACAAATACGATTTTTGTTCGCGATTTATACAATAACGGTATAAATCGTTCGCAAAAGCGTGCTTCACCCCCGCAAATACTCCTGCACAGCACGTGGCTTCATCCTGGCCGCAATTATAAGTGAGCAATTCCGGGCAAAAATCCATCATGGGTAAATTTTGCCGTCGAGGCCGATTGACGGCCAAAATGTGTAGCGGGTTGACCACAAAGATGTTTTTTATATATCGCTTATGAAGGGGAATTTTGTGAATGATGGTCGGCGCGGGATGCTGACCTGGCCGGAGAGCGGGAGGTAAATACGTGATACGGATGACGACGGAAGTGGACGTGCAAAGGTCCCCGGTGCGTACCGGGGACCTTGTGGGAACTGCAAAATATCGTGCGACTGTCGTATTAACGCGGCCGGCCGGCTGCTTTATCCAGCTCGGCAATCCCCGCCTCGAACTTCGCAAACCGCGCATCGAGCTGCCGCGTCAGGCGCGCCTTGTCTGCTGGCGGCAGGAACGCGTAGCGGATGCTGTTGTACGACACCCGCTTGATTTCGCCATACGACGGCTTGTAGCGGCTGGCGAAAAGCACGTATTCGCCCGACAGGTTGTGGCGCGTGACGCCGGCATCATCGGTTGAAATCACGTACGGCACGCCATATTTGCGGTACAGCGTGACCGGATGGTCCGCGCCCTGCACGCCGTTGATGAAGGCATTGCTGGTCAGGTTGATCTCGACCGGGATGTCTTTTTCGCGCATGGTTTGCAGGATGCCGGCCACATTGCTTTCATGGGCCAGGTCGATGCCGTGGCCGATGCGGTCGGCGCCGGCCACATTCAACGCCTGGTCGATGTGGAACTGCAGCCCTTCCGGCGGTACGTCGCCCAGCGCCAGCTCGCCTGCGTGCAGGGCCACCTTGACGTCCGGGTAGATCTTCTTCAGGAAGCGGAACATCTGCATGTGCAGCGCATAGTCGCGCATCGAGACGCGGTTGCTTTCCTGGCCCACGATATTCACGCCCACGAGGCGCTCGCTCATGGCGTCGGCCTTGAACGCGGCCAGCATCGCCGAAAACACTTGCGACGGCGCCAGCAGGCGCAGGACATAAGTCTGGTAGCGCATCGTGAAGTTGGCGTCGTCGATGCCGGTCGAGGCTTCATCGACCCTGGCGGCAAAGTCGGCCACCGACTTGTTGAAGGCAGGGTCCTGCTCCAGGGCTGTCATCCATGTGCGCATCTGGGCGTCGAAGGCGGCGGCGTCGCCCCCCTGGCGCCAGGCATCGTTGTCGAATGCGGCGTTGGACGTTGGCGGCGCCATCTTGAACATGGTTTCGATGTAGCTGACGTTTTCCAGGATGGCGCGGTTCTTCAGCGCCAGCAGCCCTTCATGGAAGCTGGCGTTCGAGACGGGGCCGAAGTAGCCGAAGGTCTGGAAGAACTGGCGGTCCGGCGGCGGCTGGTCGGGGCCGTAGGTTTTGAAATCCTTGCTCGACCAGCGCTGCAGCAGTTCGCGGTAGGTGTAGTCGTCGTTGTAGACGTCGGCGCTGGCGAGGCAGGTGCGCTCTTTCGCCGGCTTCGCACGCTCGGCAGCGACGATTGCCTTGTCGGTTTCAATGCGGAAGGTCTGCTTGTTGACGCACAGGCCCTGCTGGTCGAGGAAGTCGACGTACTGCTCGGCATAGATCGCGCCCGAGTAATGGTGGTGCAGGTCGCCGCCTTTCGGCATCTGCGAGAAGAACATGGTCAGCTCGGCCGTTTTGGGCGTGTCGCCGGCAATGAGCGCCGCGTAGTGGCGCATGGTCGCCGTCTCGTTTGCCTTCGGCGAGGCGGCATGTGCGCCCATGGTGGCAAAGGCCAGTGCGACAGCCAGGCTGCCCAGTTTCTTCTGCATCGTGAATCCTTTAAATGGTGCGTTGATGGACCAGCGCGGCGGCAGCATACGTGGCCTGCACTGCGCGGTCGTCGCCCAGCAGCGCCAGCGCGAACAGCAGTTCTTCGAGTGACTCGAGGTGACCGGTCCGGCGCGCCAGCAGCGGCGTGCAGGCAGGATCGAGGACGATGAAGTCCGCCTCGGCGCCCGGCATGAAATTGCCGATCGTGCCCTCTAACTGCATGCTGCGCGCGGCGCCCAGCGTGGCCAGGTAAAACATGCGCAGGGCCGGCAGGTAGCTGCCCTTGAGCCGCGCAACTTTATACGCTTCATTCATGGTTTGCAACATCGAGAACGATGTCCCGGCCCCGACGTCGGTGGCCAGCGACAGCAAGGTGCGCGCGCCGTCGGCTTTTTCAAAGTCGAACAGGCCGCTGCCCAGGAACAGGTTGGACGTGGGGCAGACCGCCACGGCCGACCCGGTGTCGGTCATGCGCGCAAAATCGGTGTCGTCGAGCCAGATGCAGTGGCCGAACATGGCGCGCGGGCGCATGAAGCCATAGTGCTCGTACACGTGCAGGTAGCTGCGCTGCGCCGGAAACAGCTCGCGCACCCATTTGCACTCTTCGGCGTTTTCCGAGACGTGGGTCTGGATGTACGTGGTCGGATGGCTTGCCGCCAGTTCGCCCGCCAGGCGCAATTGCGTTTCGCTGGACGTGGGCGCAAAGCGCGGCGTGATCGCATACATCGAGCGCCCGTGGCCGTGCCACTTGTTGATCAATTCTTCGCTGTCGCGCACCCCGCCCTCGGCGGTATCGCGCAGGAATTCCGGGCAGTGGCGGTCCATCAGCACTTTGCCGGCAGCCATGCGCAGGTTGCGCGCTTCGCTGGCGGTAAAAAAAGCGTCGACCGACTGGCGGTGCACGGTGCAGTACACCATGGCAGTCGTGGTCCCGCAGCGCAGCAGCTCGTCGAGGAAAAATTCGGCGGTGGCGCGCGCGTGCACGGGGTCTTCGAATTTGCGCTCGGTGGGGAAGGTATAGGTTTCCAGCCATGGCAGCAAACCCGGCGCCGGGGAGCCGATCATGTCGCTTTGCGGATAGTGCAGGTGCGTGTCGATGAAGCCGGGGCAGATGATCTTGCCGCTGTAATCAAGCACCGGCGTGCCGGCGGGGAGCGTGGGCAGCAGCGCGGCATAGTCACCGGCTGCCTGTACGCGGCCATCGGCGACGACCAGCAGGCCGTCGCGGTGCCACGCATACGCATCCTCGTGAAAAGCGGGATCGGCGTGAAAATGCAGCAAGCTGGCACGGTAAGCCTGCACGGAAGTTGGTACGGTGGACATCAGGATCTTTCGGAGACGACGGGTAGTTTAACAGGGACGCTTTGCTGCCCCTCCCACACGGCAAGGAGCTGGGCGACGACGGCAATGGCCAGCACGGCAGGCTGCTTGCCTTCGATGCCGGGCACGCCGATCGGGCACACCATGGCGTCGATCCGGGCGCCATTCACACCGCGTGCGCGCAGGCGGTGTTCGAACTGGCGCCGCTTGGTGATCGAACCAATCAGGCCGAACCAGCCCACATCGGGGCGGGCCAGGATCGCTTCGCAAAGGCGGCCATCGAGCGCGTGGCTGTGGGTCATGACGAGGAAGCTGGCGCCAGGCGGCGCGCTGGCGACCAGCGCTTCGGGGATATCGGTCGCTTCGACCCGGACATTCGCCGGCACCGCATCGGGGAACAGGTCGTCGCGCTCATCGACCCATGTGACACGGCACGGCAAATCTCCCAGCAGGCGCACGATGGCGGCGCCCACGTGGCCGGCGCCGAACAGCACCAGGTGCGCACGCGGGGCAAGGATGGCGTCGACCAGCCAGCCCCCGGCCACGTGCGTGCCGGCTTCGGTGTCGAACGCCGGCACAGGGTCGCCCGCCAGGACGCGGCCGGCCGCGTCGCACAGTGCTGCAGCGCTGCCGTGGAGGGACACGACGCGAAACGTGTCCACGTCGCGCCGGCCGGCCAGCAGCGCCAGGTGCGTGGCATCGGCCAGCTCGAACAGCAGGTGCGCGACACCGCCGCAGCACTGGCCCAGGCCTGGACCCAGTGGAAAGCGTTCGACATGCCGCGTGCGGCCGTCCAGCAGCATGGCGCGTGCGATTGCCGTCGCCTCCAGTTCCAGGTGGCCGCCGCCGATGGTGTCGAACAGCGCGCCTGCCGTGACAAGCATGTGCGCCCCCGCATCGCGCGGCGCCGAGCCTTCCGCGCCAGCCACCGTGACCAGCACGGACGGAGTATGCACGCCGGTCAGCCAGCCGCTCATCGCGCCTGGACCATTGTCACGGCTTTCAAAATTTCTTCGCTGGTGGCCGGAGCGTTGAGCGGTGGGTGGACCTTGTGGCCGCCCACGGCCGATATGGCGTCGCGAATGGCAAAGAACACCGAGAACGGCAGCAGCAACGGCGGCTCCCCAACGGCTTTCGAGCGGTGGATGCTGTCTTCGACGTTGCCGTTGTCGAACAGCCGCACGCGAAAGTCTTCCGGGCAGTCGGACACGCCGGGAATCTTGTAGGTGGACGGCGCGTGCGTCATCAGCTTGCCGCCGTCGTTCCACCACAGTTCTTCGGTGGTCAGCCAGCCCATGCCCTGGATGAACGCGCCTTCGACCTGGCCGATGTCGATGGCGGGGTTGAGCGAGCGGCCGGCATCGTACAGCGCGTCGGCGCGCAGCAGTTTCCATTCGCCGGTCAGCGTATCAACCACGACTTCGGCCACGGCCGCGCCGTACGCGAAATAGGAAAACGGCCGGCCGTTCATGGTTTTCGGGTCCCACGACAGGTCGGGCGTGGCGTAGTAGCCGTCGGACCAGAGCTGCGTGCGCGCCAGGTACGCCTGTTGCACCAGTTCGGGGAATGGCACTGCATGGCCATTGACAAACACCGTGTCGCACGCGAAGCGCACCGCTTCCACCACGCCGCCGTACAGCTTGACCGCGTACGCAGCCAGGCGGTCGCGGATCTGGCGCGCGGCGTCCTGCGCTGCCTTGCCATTCAGGTCGGCGCCGGTCGACGCGGCCGTGGCCGACGTGTTGGCAACCTTGCTGGTATCGGTGGCGGTGGCGCGCACGTGCGCCATGTCGACGCCCAGTTCATGCGCCACCACCTGCATCACCTTGGTGTTGATGCCCTGCCCCATCTCGGTGCCGCCGTGGTTCACCAGGACCGAGCCGTCGACATAGATGTGCACCAGGGCGCCGGCCTGGTTCAGGTGCGTGACGTTGAAGGCAATGCCGAATTTGACCGGGGTGAATGCGAGCCCCTTTTTCAGCACCGGGCTGGTGGCGTTGAAGGCGTCGATTTGCCGGCGCCGCGCGCGGTAATCGCTGCTCGCCTCCAGTTCATCGGTCAGTGCGCCGATCACGTTGTCGACGACAAGTTGACCATAAGGCGTCGTGTTCCGGTTGGCCGTGCCGTAGTAGTTGAGGCGCCGGATGTCGAGCGCATCGCGGCCCAGGTTGCGGGCGATCTCGTCGATGACGTATTCGATGGCAATCGCGCCTTGCGGACCGCCGAAGCCGCGAAACGCCGTATTCGACTGGGTGTTGGTCTTGCCGCAGGCAGCGCGGATCTCGACGTCGGACAGATAATACGTATTGTCGAAGTGGCAGACCGCGCGCGTGGCGACCGGTCCGGACAAATCGGCCGAGTACCCGGCGCGCGTGACCATGTCGACCTTCGCTGCGACGATGACGCCCGTGTCGTCGTAGCCAACTTCGTACAAGTAATGAAAACAGTGGCGCTTGCCGGTCACTAACATGTCGTCGTCGCGGTCGGCGCGCAGTTTCACGGGCTTTTTCAGCTTTGCCGCGGCAATCGCGGCGGCAGCGCACCACAGGGCCGACTGCGACTCCTTGCCGCCAAAACCCCCGCCCATGCGCCGGCATTCGACCACGACGTGATGCGAATGCAGGCCCAGGGCGTGCGCCACCACGTGCTGCATTTCGCTTGGGTGCTGCGTGGAGGCCAGCACCAGCATGCCCTGGTCTTCCTTCGGAATGGCGTAGGCGATCTGGCCTTCCAGGTAAAACTGTTCCTGGCCGCCGACCGTCAGTTCACCCCGGACCTTGTGCGGCGCGCGCGCAAACGCAGCCTCGCTGTCGCCGCGCGCGAGGCGCATCGGTGGCAGGACGTACGAGCGGGCGGCTCGCGCTGCCTGCGGCGTCAGGATCGCCGGCAGCGCTTCATAGGTGATGTTTGCGAGGCGCGCGGCGCGGCGGGCGTGGTCGTGGGTATCGGCGACCACGATGAAGATGGGCTGGCCCACGTACTGCACCAGGCCGGGCGCAAGGATCGGATCGTCGTGGATGATCGGGCCGCAGTCGTTGGTGCCGGGGATGTCAGCCGCGGTGTAGACCGCCACCACGCCCGCGCTGGCGCGCACCGGCGCCAGGTCGATGGCCAGGATGTTGGCGTGCGCCTGACTCGACAAGCCCAGCGCCGCATGCAGCGTGCCCTGCACTTCGGCGATATCGTCCGTGTACGTGGCCTGGCCGAGCACGTGCAGCGCGGCCGATTCGTGGGGGCGCGACGTACCCACTACTCCCCACGAAGGTGGGGACCCATTCCCACTTCGCTCTGTGTGATCGCTGATCGTCGATGCGATGGGTCCTCGCCTGCGCGAGGATGACGGGGTAGCAGTATCAGGCATCAAATTCTCCTCATGCGCGCACGGCAAAGGCATTGACCGCGTTGGCAGCGAGCGGCGCGTCCAGGCGCGTCTCGTACCAGAAGCGGCGCAACAAATTTTGCGCGGCCTGCATGCGGTAGCCGCTGGAGGCGCGCATGTCGGACAGCGGCGCGTAATCCTCGGTGAGTCGTACCATCGCGGCAGCGACGGTGGCCTCGTCCCACACGCGGCCGGCGAGCAGCGCTTCCGTAAGCCTCGCGCGCAAAGGCGTTGCCGCCATGCCGCCGAACGCGATCCGGGCGCTGGCAATCGCGTCCCCGTCGAACGTGAACGCGAACGCGGCGCACACGGCGGAGATGTCCTGGTCGAAGCGCTTGGCCAGTTTATACGTGCGGAACGCCACGCCGGCCTGCGGCAGCGGCACCCGCACGGCGCGCACGAATTCACCGGGGCGCAGGTCTTTTTGCTGGTAGCCGAGATAGAAATCTTCCAGCGCCAGCGTGCGTTCGCCGCCGGGGCCGCGCAGGACCACCTCGCTGCCCAGTGCAATCATCCACGGCATCGAGTCGCCGATGGGCGAGCCGTTGGCGACGTTCCCGCCCAGCGTGCCGGCATGGCGGATTGGCAGCGACGCGAAGCGCTGCCACATGTCGTTCAGTTCAGGATAATGGATGCATATGGCGCGATAGGCATCGTCCAGCGTGACGCCCGCGCCGATCTCAAGCATGCCGTCCGCCTCGACCACCGTTTTCAGTGCATCGACGTGGCCCAGGTAGATCATGTCCTTGACATCGCGCAGCTGCTTGATCACCCACAGGCCCACGTCGGTGGACCCCGCCAGCAATACCGCTGACGGGTATTCGGCGCGCAGCGCAACCAGCTGGCCGAGCGTGCGCGGCGCGTGGAACGTCTGCGCACCCACCGTGTAGCTGGCCAGCGCATCCCGTTTCAACGCAGTGAGCTGGTCCGTCAGTGCGGCGCGGTCGAACGCCACGGCCGGCAATTCCACCATGCGCCGGGCCGCATCGATGATCGGGCGGTAGCCGGTGCAGCGGCACAGGTTGCCGGACAGGGCATTGTCGATCTGGCAGCGGCTGGGGGCCACACCTTCCTGTTGCAGGTACATGCCCCACAGCGACATGGCAAAGCCCGGCGTGCAGAAGCCGCACTGGGAGCCATGGCATTCGACCAGCGCTTGCTGGACCGGATGCAGCGCGCCGCCTGGCTGCTGCAGGTCTTCCACAGAAAACAGCGCCTTGCCATCGAGGGTGGGCGTGAACTGGATGCAGGCATTGACTGCCTTCATCTGCAACTGGCCATGTTCGAGGGAACCGATGACTACCGTGCAGGCGCCGCAATCGCCTTCCGCGCAGCCTTCCTTGGTGCCGGTGCAATGCAGGTCGCGGCGCAAATGCTGCAGGATGGTCTGCGTGGGCGCAGCATCGGTCACCTCGCGCAGCTGGCCCTGGTAATAGAAACGGATCGGTTCTGGCATGGCGGTCTCGAAGGTGGCCCAATCGGTCAGGTTAACACCGGCCTGCGAAAATGAATATAAGCAATCGATGATATCGCTTATATCGTATTTTTCATGTCGCTGGAGCCGGATGCACGGCGCGCCAGTGGTTGGCGATGTCGATGCGCCGGGCGATCCAGACCTGGTCGTGGCCTTGCACATAGTCGAGGAAACGCGCCAGCGCGGCAGCGCGCCCGGGACGGCCCGCAATGCGGCAGTGCAGGCCGACCGACAGCATCTTCGGCGCATTCAAGCCATCGGGGTCGCCTTCCGCATACAGCACGTCGAACGCATCCCTGAGGTAATCGAAGAACTGGGCGCCGGAGTTAAAGCCCTGCATGGCGGCAAAGCGCATGTCGTTGGTGTCGAGCGTGTACGGGATCACCAGGTGGGACTGCACGCCGGCGCCGGTGGCGACTTGCTGGTAGAACGGCAGGTCATCGCCGTAATGGTCGGCGTCGTATGCAAAGCCGCCGTGTTCGACCACCAGCCGGCGCGTGTTGGGCGAGTCGCGCCCCGTGTACCAGCCTTGCGGCGCAGCGCCGGTCAGCTCCCGGAAAATCGCGACTGCCTCTTCCATGTGCGCGCGCTCGGTGGTGGCGTCGATATTCTGGTACGAGATCCATTTCAGGCCGTGGCACGCAATCTCGTGGTTTAGCTGCTGGAACGCCGTGACGGCATCCGGGTTGCGCTTCAGCGCCATGGCCACGCCGAACACGGTCAGCGGCAGCTGGCGGTCCTCGAACATGCGCAGCAGGCGCCACAGCCCGGCACGCGAACCATATTCATACAGCGACTCCATGCTCATGTGGCGCATCGGGAAGGCAGCTGCGCCAATGATTTCGGACAGGAAGGTTTCGGACGCGGCGTCGCCATGGAGCACATTGTTTTCGCCGCCCTCTTCGTAATTGAGCACGAATTGCAGCGCGATGCGGGCCCGTCCAGGCCACTGCGGATGCGGCGGCGTGCGGCCGTAGCCGGCCAGGTCGCGCGGGTAATCGTCGTAGGTGCTCATGAAGGATCCCATGCTGGTTATACGGATGATCTTATAGCGCCGGCAGCACAACGTTATATGATTCGAAGGATTGACGCTATAAGGAAGCAGCCATGGGCAAGATCAGCACGCATGTCCTCGACACCACGGTGGGCAAACCGGGCGCCGGGGTCGAAGTGGAACTGTACCGGGTCGACGCCACGGCGCGCATCTGCATCAAGGCCGACGTCACGGACAGCGACGGCCGGTGCAGCACGCCGCTGGCCGAGGGCGATGCGCTGGTGGCAGGGCAGTACGAGCTGGTATTTGGCGCCGGCGCGTATTTTGCCGCGCAAGGCGTGGCGCTGCCTGATCCGCCATTCCTGGACCGGGTCGTCATCGCGTTTGGCATTGCCGACGCAAGCGTGAATTATCACGTGCCGCTGGTGCTGACCCCCTGGTCGTATGCGACCTATCGCGGCAGCTGAACGACTGGCAACCATGTCGGTCAGACAATCAAAGCCGGGCCATTCCTTGTCGCTGTCACCGATAAACAACACGGAGCGACAACTTCCATGCTGTTCGCGCAACCATTGATACTTTTCCTTGCGGCAATAGTTTCCATGTAGATAGAATTTGTGACATTGGTCAATACAAGGCGCGCAGCGTCGACATCGATCATTTTCCACTCTTGACCCTACAGGTAACGCATGAACAAACGCATTTTGGCCGCCTTGCTGGCGCTACCGCTGGCCACCAGCGCCCACGCCCAGGACACCGGCGCAGGTCCGACCGTCAAGGTCAGCGGCTTCGGCACCGGGGCCCTCACCATGAGCAATACTGACGACGCGGAATTTGCCCGCGCCAACCAGACCCGCGGCGTGAAAAAAGATGCCCGCACCGGCGTCGATTCCAATCTTGGTCTCCAAGCCGACATGGTCATCAACAGCTGGCTGTCGCTGACCGGCCAGGGACTGGTGCGCAAGGACGCCCAGGACGATTACGGCGCCGAAGCCACGCTGGCGTTTGCCAAGGCGCGCATCAACGATGAACTGAGCATCCGGGCCGGCCGCATGGGCGTGCCGGTCTTCATGATTTCGGAATACCGCAACGTCGGTTACGCCAATACCTTCGTGCGTCCGCCGCAGGAAATGTATTCGCAGGTCCCGTTCAATAACATCGACGGCATCGACGCTGTCTGGCAGAACGCCTTCGGCGACGTCAGCCTGATGAGCCAACTGGCCGTCGGGCGCAGCAAGGCAGACATTGCCGGCAACCTGGAAGCGGAAATGAAATCGCTGGTCGCGCTGAACCTGGTAGCTGAATACGGTCCGTTCACGGCCCGTTTCGGCCGCGCGCAGGGCAAGCTGACCATTACCGGTTCCGCCCCGGTCGACGGCTTCCTGGCGTCGCTGCGCACTGCCGGCGCCGGCTACCGCATGCCGGTGCTGAGCGCGCTGGCTGGCGAGCTGGCTGCAGACAGCAAGACATCCTCGTTCACCTCGGTGGGCCTGGGCCTGGACTGGAACAACGTCATCGGCCAGGCCGAATATGCAAAACGCAAGAGCGACTCCTACCTGAACGACACCACGTCGTGGTACGTCATGGGTGGTTACCGCATCGGCAAATTCCTGCCGTACTACGTGCATGCCAATTTGTCGATCGACAGTTCGGTGACCAACACCGTGCCTGCAGCATGCCCGGCCGGCTTCCCGGCAGCGTGCCGCCCAACCCTGGCCGCACTGTCGGGCGGCGTGGTCCAGCTGCGCAGCGCCGGCACCGGCCAGGGCGAGCAATCGACCGACACCATCGGCCTGCGTTGGGACATCTACAGCAAGGCTGCACTGAAATTCCAGGTCGACCGTATCAAGCCAAAGAACGGCAAAGGCTTGTTCGTGAACGTGACCCCGGGCTTCAGCCACGCCGTGACGGTTGGCACTGTCGCTGTCGACTTCGTGTTTTAAGGAGCCCTGCACATGAAACCATTCATCCGCATGGCAGTTGCCACCCTGGCCCTGGCTGCCCTGCCCGCCCTGGCTGAAGTCGTCGTCGTCGTCAATCCTGCCAACAGCGAAGCCGTCTCGAAAGACCAGATCGCCAATGTGTACCTGGGCAAATCGACGGCCCTGACGCCGGTCGACCAGGCTGACGGCTCGGCCATTCGTGGCGAGTTCTACAAGAAAGTCGCCGACAAGGATGCATCGCAGGCCAAAGCCTTGTGGTCGAAGCTGGTGTTTACCGGCAAGGCCACACCGCCAAAAGAACTCGGCAGCAGCGCCGACGTCAAGAAAGCCGTTGCCGCCAATCCGAAAGCCATCGGCTACATCGAGAAAAGCGCCGTCGACGCCACCGTCAAGGTCGTCCTGACGCCGTAACCCCCGCAGTCGGAAGCACGCAGTAAATCAGCCCGCCGCCCGGATTGTCCGCGTGGCGGGTTCGTCATGACAGCAGGAGACATGCATGAGCATCAAGCGCAGGATCTGGGCATTGCCCGTTATTTCCACCATTATTTTTGGCCTGGGCATCGCCGTCAGCGCGAGCATCGCGAACGGGGCGCTCACGTCGATCCGCACGACCGAACGCGTTGACTATCCGGTGCTCGATGCCAGCAAATCGCTGGCCCTGGAAGTGGGCGCCGTCACGGACAGCCTGCGCGATGCCGTCACCGAAGGCGATAAAGCCCGCATTACCGCAGTCGGCGAGCAGGCCGGCAAGCTGCGCGCCAACCTGGCAAAATTTGCCGCCATCGACGGCCAGCAAGCGGCCGGCGCGCGCCTGGCCAAAGAATTCGATGCGTATTACGCGCCGGCGCTGTCGTCGGCCCGCATCATGCTTGAAATGGAACAGGGCGACGCCCAGGCGACAGTGGGGCGCATGCAGAGCGCGCTGGCGGTCCTGAATGCCGACCTGAAGAAAACCAACGAAGCAGCCATGGCCCAGTTCAAGGCCGGCATTGCCGCCAGCGAAGCAAGCGTCAACAAGGTCCTGTCGGCCATGGTGCTGGCCGCGCTGGTCGTCGTGCTGAGCCTGGCGCTGGTATCGTGGTTCGTCGTCAAGGCGATCTGGCGCCAGCTGGGCGGTGAGCCCGAATATGCGCGCGACATCGCCACCGCCGTGGCTGCGGGCGATTTGTCGATGGACATCAGGACCGACGCCGGCGACACCAGCAGCCTGCTGTCTGCATTGAAGGAAATGCGCGGCCGCCTGGCCAACATGGTGGCCGAGATCAAATCGTCGGCCGAGACCATTGCCGTGGCCAGCGCCGAAATTTCCACAGGCAACGCCGACCTGGCAGGCCGCACCGAATCGCAGGCCGGCAGCCTCGAGAGCACCGCCCGCGCCATGGATGAACTGGCCGGCGCCGTGCGCCAGAATGCCGCGAACACCACCGAAGCGAACACGCTGGTCATGAGCGCCTCGTCGATCGCCACGCGTGGCGGCAAGGTCGTCGGCGGCGTGGTCGCCACGATGGGCGAGATCAATACGTCGGCGCACAAGATTGTCGAAATCATTTCCGTCATCGACGGGATTGCCTTCCAGACCAACATCCTCGCGCTCAATGCCGCCGTGGAAGCGGCGCGTGCCGGCGAGCAGGGCCGCGGCTTTGCCGTGGTGGCGTCGGAAGTGCGCAACCTGGCCCAGCGCAGTGCCGCGGCGGCCAGGGAAATCAAGGCGCTGATCGGCGACTCGGTGGCCAAGGTCAACGCCGGCACCGTGCTGGTCGACGAAGCAGGCGTCACGATGGGCCAGATCGTCGCGTCGGTGCAGAAGGTGCACGACATCATGGCCGAGATCAGCGCTGCGGGCCAGCGCCAGAGCCAGGGCATCGACGACATCGGCCGCGCCATTGCCAGCATCGACGACATGACCCAGCAGAACTCGGCGCTGGTGGAAGAGGCGTCGGCGGCGGCAGTGTCGCTGCTGGACCAGACCGACCAGCTCAGCGGGGCGCTGGCGGTGTTCAAGCTGGGCGATGGCGGAAGGCTTGCGCTGGCGCTTCCCCGCGCAGGCGGGGATCTATACCTCGCATGAACTGTATTGACAAGCGCTTAAGTGCCATGGGTCCCCGCCTGCGCGGGGACGAGCTTGCAAGGGTGACATCCTTCGCTTAAAATCGGTCACTCTGCGTTTGTGCCCGACAGCCAAACGCGACGCGCCGACCGTGGCGGCCCAATGCGGCAAGCCAGGCGGTCATACCCATGTAATTGTCCCATTGGCCTGCCTTGGAAACCGTACCACTCTGGGTGCTGATGCTCGCACTCGCTATCCTGATCCTCTGCTCGGCGTTTTTCGCCATGTCCGAGACGGCCCTGATGGCGGCCAACAAATACCGCCTGCGCCACCTGGCCAAGCGCGGCAGCCGCGGCGCGGCCACGACGCTGTGGCTGCTCGAGCGCACCGACAAGCTGCTCTCGCTGGTGCTCATCGCCAACACCCTGATCAACGCAATGGCCACTGCCCTGGTCACCGCGATTGCCATCCTGTTCTTCGGCCACGCAGAAAGCGTGATCACGGCAGCCACCGCAGTCGTGGCCTTTTTGCTGATCGTATTTGCCGAAATTTCCCCCAAAGTGATCGGCGCCGCCTACCCGGAACGCATTGCGCTGTTTGCCGCCATCGTCCTGAAGCCCATGATGCGCGGCGCCAAGCCCGTCATCTGGTTCGTCAACCTGTTCGTGTCATCGGTCCTGAAACTGCTGCGCATCCAGCCCGGCGGCAACGTCCATGAACACCGCGTTTCGCCGGAAGAGCTGCGCTCGATCGTGCTAGAGGGCGGCAACTTCATTCCACAAAAGCACAAAAGCATTCTGCTCAACCTGTTTGACCTGGAAACCATTTCAGTCGAAGACATCATGACGCCGCGCGCCCAGATCGAGGCAATCGACCTGGCATCGTCAGTGGCGGCAATCAAGCAGGAATTGACGACGTGCTATCACAACAAGCTGGTCGTGTATGAAGGCGAGATCAACAAGATCATCGGCGTGCTGCACGTCCGGAAAGCCGTGGCGCTGCTGAACCAGGAAGAAGCGCTGACGGTGGAACATTTCCGCGAATTGCTCAGCACGCCCTATTACATTCCGCAGGACACCGGCGTGTTCACCCAGCTGCAGTATTTCCAGGAAAACCGCGAGCGGCTCGGCATCATCGTCGACGAATACGGCGAAGTGCAGGGCATCGTCACGCTGGAAGACATCATCGAAGAAATGATTGGCGAATTCACCACGTCTGTGCCCGGCGCCACGCGCAGCGATGGCTTCGCCTGGGACAAGGATGGCGTGTGCCTGCTGGAAGGTTCGACTCCGCTGCGCGACATCAACAAGCGCCTTGGACTGAACTTCCCCCTGGATGGCCCCAAGACCGTCAACGGCCTGCTGCTCGAGCAGTTGCAGGAAATTCCCGACTCGCCCATCGCCCTCAAGATGGGCAGTTGCGTCATTGAAGTCGTGCAGGTACAGAACCAGGCCATCAAGGTAGTAAAACTGCACCGCCTGGCTGCGGCCAAACGCACCGCCTGAACCCTGATTGACGCCCGTTTGACCGGTTCTGCACGCGCTTCGCGCATGTGCTGGCATCGTTGCATTCGTGGTACCGGCGCCTCTATTCCCATACAAACGCTTTACAAAAGTGATGCCCGTAGGCATCATCGACACCATTCGCCTTGCGTATTTGCGGCGAGTTTTTCGCTTTTGGCAAGCTTGTTGTTCAACGATTATCTAACCCACGGAACATAATGGCGGCAGTCTTACCCAACACGAACACAGGCACGGCACTGGCCGGCCTGGCGCGCGCGCTGGTGCAGGCTGGGCGCCTGGCGCTGCCGGCGGCCGAAGCGCTGCAAAAAAAAGCCGCCCAGGACAAGACGCTGTTCATCGATGCGCTCATTGGCTCGGGCGCCATCAAGGCCGCCGACCTGGCCGTGTTCTGCTCCGAGACATTCGGCTATCCGCTGATCGACCTGGCCGCGTTCAGCGCCGGCTCACTGCCGCCATCGGCCATCGACAGCAAACTGATGCAGTCGCAGCGGGTCGTTGCCCTGGCCAAGCGCGGGAACAAGATGTCGGTCGCGGTATCGGACCCCACCAACATCCAGGCCCTGGACCAGATCAAGTTTCAAAGCGAAGCATCGGTCGAGCCTGTCATCGTCGCCCATGACGTCCTGCTGGCCCTGCTCTCAACCCTGGGCAAGAGCGCCGAACAAACGCTGCAGGACATGGTCGGCGACGAGGCCGACATCGAGTTCGGCGACGACGAACCGGCCGCCGCAGCCCAGGGCAACGAGCAGGTCAATGAAGTTGAAGATGCGCCGATCGTCAAGTTCCTCAACAAGATCCTGATGGACGCGGTCAACCTGGGCGCCTCCGATATCCACTTCGAGCCGTTCGAAAAGTTTTACCGCATCCGCATGCGCGTCGACGGCGTGCTGCGCGAACACGCCCAGCCGCCGATTTCGATCCGCGACAAGCTCGTCTCGCGCATCAAGGTGCTGGCCAAGCTCGACATCTCTGAAAAACGCGTGCCGCAGGATGGCCGCATGCGCCTGATCCTGTCGCCCGTCAAGACAATCGACCTGCGCGTCTCGACGCTGCCGACGCTGTTCGGCGAAAAGACCGTCATGCGTATCCTGGACGCCACGCAAGCCCAGATGGGCATCGAGTCGCTCGGTTACGACGCCGACCAGCGCGATACGCTGCTCGAAGCGATCCAGCGGCCCTATGGCATGGTGCTGGTTACGGGCCCGACCGGCTCCGGCAAGACCGTGTCGCTGTACAGCTGCCTGAACGTGCTCAACAAGCCAGGCATCAATATTTCAACTGCGGAAGACCCGGCCGAGATCAACTTGCCGGGCGTGAACCAGGTCAACGTCAACGACCGCGCGGGCCTGACCTTCCCGGTCGCGCTCAAATCCTTCCTGCGCCAGGATCCCGACATCATCATGGTCGGCGAGATCCGCGACCTGGAAACGGCCGACATTGCCATCAAGGCCGCGCAAACAGGCCACATGGTGTTTTCCACGCTGCACACCAACGACGCGCCCTCGACATTGACGCGCCTGATGAACATGGGCGTGGCCCCGTTCAATATCGCTTCGTCCGTCATCCTGATCACCGCGCAGCGCCTGGCGCGCCGCCTGTGCACCTGCAAGCAGCCTTTGCCGATGCCTGACGACGTGCTGCTGGCTGCCGGCTACCGCCCGGCCGACCTGGGTGACTGGAAGCCGATGGGCCCGGTCGGCTGCGACCGCTGCCTCGGTTCCGGCTACAAGGGCCGGGTGGGCATCTACCAGATCATGCCGATCACGCCAGCCATTGAAAAAATCATCCTGGCGCACGGCAACTCGATGGAAATTGCCGCCCAGTCCGAATCGGAAGGCGTCAACTCGCTGCGCCGCTCCGGGCTGATGAAAGTGAAACAGGGCCTGACGAGCCTCGAAGAAGTACTTGGCTGTACCAACGAATAGGAATAATGATGGCAACTTCTCTCACGGCGCGCGGCGGTGCGCAAATCAAGGAATCGGTCTATGCCTGGGAAGGCAAGGACAAGTCCGGCAAAACCGTCCGCGGCGAGCTGCGTGCGGGAGGGGAAGCCATCGTCAACGTCACCCTGCGCCGCCAGGGCGTGCTGGTTACCAAGGTCAAGAAAAAAGTTTATCGCAGCGGCAAGAAAATCAGCGAAAAGGACATTGCCCTGTTCACGCGCCAGCTGGCCACGATGATGAAGGCCGGCGTGCCGCTGCTGCAGTCGTTCGAGATCGTCGGCAAGGGCCACGCCAACCCGTCGATGGGGAAACTCATCATGGACCTGCGCGCCGACATTGAAACCGGTACCAGCCTGAACAATGCGTTCCGCAAGTACCCGCTGTATTTCGATCCGCTGTTCTGCAACCTGGTCGGCGCCGGCGAACAAGCCGGTATCCTGGAAGAACTGCTGACGCGCCTGGCGATCTACAAGGAAAAGACCATTGCCATCAAGGCCAAGATCAAATCGGCAATGATGTATCCGGTCTCGATCCTGGCCATTGCCTTCATCGTGACCGCCGTGATCATGATCTGGGTGGTGCCGGCGTTCAAGGAAGTGTTCGCCACCTTCGGCGCCGACCTGCCTGCGCCGACCCTGATCGTCATGGCGATTTCGGACTTCTTCGTCACCTGGTGGTACCTGATTTTCGGCGGCATCTTCGGCACCCTGTACTTCTTCTTCCAGAGCTGGCGCCGGTCCCTCAAAATGCAGCAGACCATGGACCGGCTGCTGCTCAAAGCCCCGATCTTCGGCCCTGTGGTGCGCAAGGCCACCATCGCGCGCTGGACGCGCACGCTGGCCACCATGTTCTCCGCCGGCGTGCCCCTGGTCGAAGCGCTCGACTCCGTCGGCGGCGCCTCCGGCAACGCGGTCTACCTGGAAGCGACGCGCAAGATCCAGACGGAAGTATCGAGCGGTACCAGCCTGACAGTCGCCATGCAGAACGCCAGCGTGTTCCCGACCATGGTCACCCAGATGGTCGCCATCGGCGAAGAATCCGGCGCCCTCGACGCCATGCTGGGCAAGGTCGCCGACTTTTTCGAAGAGGAAGTCGACGAAGCCGTGGCCGGCCTGTCGTCGCTGATGGAACCGATCATCATGGTGATCCTGGGGGTCATCATCGGCGGCCTCGTCGTGGCGATGTACCTGCCGATCTTCAAACTGGGTTCGGTGGTGTAAGGCCAGGCGCTTGCGCCTCCTGCAAACTACGCTATACTCGGGACATGTACAGATTACTGTACATGTCCCGTTTCTTTTGGTAAAGGAATCCACGTGAGAATCGTCAATTTCTCGGATGCCCGCAACAGCCTGCGGGCAGTGATCGACCAGGTGGTCGACGATGCCGACGTCACCGTCATCGCCCGCCGTGATGCCCCGGATGCCGTGGTCATGTCGTTCGATTACTACAGCAGCCTGATGGAAACCGTCCATTTGCTGAGTTCGCCAGCGAATGCCGCGCACCTGGCCACCTCGCTGGCCCAGGCCCGCGCCGGCAAGGTGCAGGTGCGCGCGCTGATCGACACGCCAGACGCCAGGGATAAACACGATGCGCAGCCTGACGTTCACGGCTGAAGCCTGGGACAGTTACGTCTGCTGGCAAGCCCAGGACAGCAAAACCCTGAAACGCATCAATGACCTGGTCAAGGACGCGCAGCGCGATCCTTTTTCTGGCATCGGCAAGCCGGAACCACTGAAACACAGCCTCTCCGGTTGCTGGTCGCGCCGTATCGACGAGACCAACCGGCTGGTCTACATGGTTGAGGATGAAGCGCTGATCATCATTTCGTGCCGTTATCACTATTGAAGGGGCGGTGAGCATGCGCATCACGCTCATGCGGCACGCCGCCGGATGGATCGCCACCGGCCGCCATCGCAGCGGACACTGGGGCACGGCGTGCTACCACTCTCCCTGAGCCTGACTGTCCGGTTCCGGACACCCGTGCCCGCGACCGGCCAGCGGGTAAAATGGGGCATGGCATCCAAAAAACCCATCTACCCAGGCGCCACCACCGCCCGCGGCGCAGTACTCGCCGTGCTGCTCTCGAGCGAAGACCAGGCCGGCGCCGAACCGTTGCAGGGGCGCGTGACGCTGGCCGCCATCGTCAAATCGCTGAAACGCAAATACCACTGGCCAATCGAGACCAGCAGTTTTCCGGCCAATAGCGCTGACGGCCGCGCGACGTGGGCAACCGTTTACAGCCTGCCTGAAAAAGTGGTGGCAGCCGCGTTGAAGGGCGAAGGCGGCCGCTGGATGGCCGACCGCGCGCTGGCACGCCGCGCGCGGGTCGATACGCTGGCGGCAAGACCCGTGGCGCGGCCGGGCATCCGGCCCGAGATGCGCGAAGGCGAGAGCTTTGCCGAGGAAGAGTAACTGATTGACTACGCTGCCAGCCTGCGCCATTGCGCCGACAGGCGTTTCGCCACATTGTTGGCCAGGTAGCGTAGCGTGGCGCGCGGGTGGCGCCGGTCGAGCCCGTTCTTGCCCATCCGCTGCGGCAGGAAAAACCGGCTGAACGCTGCCAGCGCGGCCGCGTCGGCGACGCGAAAGCGGCCGTTCACCTGAGTCGTGTCGAAACCATATTCGTTCTTGAACAGGAACACGGCGTTCGCTGACGTCATCGACACCTGGTGCGGCGCGCCGGCGGGCAGCACCTTCCACCCCTTGCAGTACGAGCAGCGCACGGTTTGCTGCAGGTCGGACAGTTCGATATCGAGCGGCGTCACGCGCCGCGCCAGCTCCAGCAGTTGCGGCAAGCGGTGCAGGCTGCGCGTCACCGTGGCCCGGTAGCCGTCGAACGCGGCCTGCACCTCGGACAAGGGCGCGGCCGGCGCGCCTGTCAGCATGGGCAGGCCGGCTGCCGCCAGCGCCGACCAGTGCGCCAGCGCGCGCAGGTGCGTTTCCTTCAGCGTGGCGGGAGTGGCGGTGTCGAGGTCGAAACGCGCACCCGGCTGCAGGAAACGGATCGACGGCGCCATCTTGGCCAGGCGCTTCGCATCGACAATGCTGCGCGGTGAATTTTGCGCCGCGTTCAGGTAAGCGTTGTCCGGCTGGCTGAAGTAGACGAACGAGGCGAACGGGATGGTGAGCTTGGGCGCAAGCACGCCGATCTGCAGCGCCATGCGTTCGATCTTGTCGTTTGCTGCGGCGCGGTGGCGGTCAGGCTGGTCCGGATTGCCGACCCAGTTGGCGTAGCCGAACTGGGTCAGCAGCACATCGATGTGCGGCGCCAGCGCGGTCACCCTGGTCCGCACGTCCAGGCATTGTTCGGCAGTGGCCACCACACAGTCGTTCAGGTTCAGCAAGGTGCGTGCGCCGCTCTGGATCAGCGCGTACGAGTCGCCATCGCTGTACGGGAACACGGTAATGCGGATGTCGTGTTCCAGCGCGACCGGCGCGCCGGGACGGCATTCGATGACGGCAAAACCCTGCTTGCGTAAAAATCCTGCCACCCGCCCGTCCAGCGTTTGCTGGTACAGGAACATGACGCGCACGCGCGCCTCGGCCTTCAGCCGCTTGATGAAAGAAATCGAAAAATGGTCGGGGTGCTCGTGCGAGATCCAGATGAAGACCGGCAGGCCGATGTCGTTCAGTTCGGCGATGAGCTGCGCGTTGCTGGTGGCGCGGTCAAGCAGGCTCCAGCCATGGTTGAACGCACTGCCCTCGACCCAGGGATCGGCCAGCAGCACGGCGCTGTCGTTCTGCAGCATGAACGAGGCGTGGTTGACAAACGTAAACTGGTTGCGCGCCATGGCAGCTCCTTTGAGGACTAGTGAGAGAGTGGGAAGCAAGACAAGACCCGCGCGGGCGGGCGGGCTCCGGCCAGCGTAGCGGACCTGCCAGCCAGTGGGACTGATCCGCAACAAGTGCGCCCCATTGGACGTGCCGGCACCCACAAAGCGTGCAAAACCCCCTAAAATGGTTGTCCTGGAGAATCACACCTGCCCGCTTTCAGCACTGGACCCCTATGCCATTCGACGCGCTCGACCTGTATTTCAATCTTCCGCCAGGCAGCCTGGCGGCAGCGCTGGTGGCCGGCCTGTTCGGCCTGTTGATCGGCAGCTTCCTGAACGTGGTGATCTACCGCGTCCCGACGATGTACCAGCGCGCCTGGGAAAATGAAGTGGCAGAGGAAGCCGGCCAGCCGCTGCCGCATACCGACCGGTTCAACCTGATGGCGCCGCGCTCGCGCTGCCCGCACTGCGGACACCAGATCACGGCGCTGGAAAACATCCCGGTGGTCAGCTACCTGGTGTTGCGCGGCAAGTGCAGCAGTTGCAAGGCGCCCATTTCGCCCCGCTATCCCATCATTGAAGCAGTCACCGGCCTGCTCTCGGCGCTCGTCGTATGGCAGTTCGGCACGGGCCTGCTGGGCATTGGCGCGCTGGTGTTCCTGTACATGCTGGTGGCCATGACCTGGATCGACTACGACACCTATATGTTGCCCGACAACATGACCTTGCCGCTGATGTGGTTGGGCCTGCTGATCAACCTGAACGGCACGCTGGTGCCGCTGCACGACGCGGTCATCGGCGCAGCTGCCGGCTACATGGCGCTGTGGTCGATCTACTGGCTGTTCAAGCTTGTCACCGGCAAGGAAGGCATGGGCTACGGCGACTTCAAACTGCTTGCGGCGCTGGGCGCGTGGATGGGCTGGACCATGCTGCCGACCATCATCCTGCTGTCGTCCGTGGTGGGCGCTGCGGTGGGACTGTCGCTGATCGCCTTTGCCGGGCGCGACCGCGACAAGCATATCCCGTTCGGCCCGTACCTGGCTGGCGCCGGCCTGATTGCCCTGCTGTACGGCGAGCGCATCGGCCAGCTGTTCCGCGGCTTCATGGGCTGACCATGGCAACGCGCTTTTCAGTCGGCCTGACGGGCGGCATCGGCTGCGGCAAAAGCACCGTGGCCGACCTGTTTGCCGCACGCGGGGCGTCGCTGGTCGACACCGACGTGATTGCGCACCAGCTGACTGCCCCTGGCGGCGGCGCCATGCCGGCGCTGCTGCAGGAATTCGGCGCCAGCTGTGCCACGCCGGACGGCGCCATGGACCGGGCGCGCATGCGCGACCTGGTGTTTGCCGATCCGGGCGCCCGCACGCGTTTGGAAGCGATCCTGCACCCGATGATCCGCGCCGCCACCGTCGCTGCGGCAGACGCTGCCACGGGCGCTTACGTCATCTACGTGGTGCCGTTGCTGGTCGAGTCCGGCAACTGGCGCACGCGCGTGCAGCGGATCCTTGCCATCGACTGCCAGGAAGCGACACAAATTGCCCGCGTGATGGCGCGCAGCGGCCTGCCCGAGGCGCAGGTGAAAGCCATCATGGCGGCGCAGGCAAGCCGCCAGCAAAGGCTCGATGCGGCAGACGACGTGATCGACAACGACGATGGCCTCGACGCCCTGCTCCCCCAAGTGGCGCGCCTGCACGCGTTCTACCTCGCGCAGATTGCCGCATAACTGCAGGTTCGCCAAGTCAGCGTTTGTAATTTTGCTGCGCTTGGTTCAGAATCATGGGATTGTTTCCAGCCCACCAGCCTCATTCCAAAGGATGTCATTTTGATCGTCTACGAATATCCTTTCAACGAGCGCATCCGCACGTTGTTACGGCTGGAAGACCTGTACGACAAGTTCAAATTTTTTGTTCAGCAAGACCATCCCCTGCAGCACCATGTCGCCCTGTCGACCATCTTCGACATGCTGGAAGTGGCCGGCCGCGCCGACCTGAAATCGGACCTGTTGCAAGAACTGGAACGCCAGAAGCAAAGCCTGCTGTCGTACCGCACCAATCCGAACGTCCTGATCGGAACCCTCGATCATATCCTGGCGCAGCTCGATACCGTCAGCACGGCGCTGGCCGGCGCCCAGGGCCGCACCGGCCAGAACGTGCGCGACAACGAATGGCTGATGAGCATCCGGGGGCGCACCATCATTCCCGGCGGCGCCTGCGAATTCGACCTGCCCTCCTACCACGCCTGGCAACAGCGTCCGGCGGAGCAGCGCTACCAGGACATCATGGGCTGGTTCGGCCCGCTGGCCCCGCTGTTCGATGCGCTCGCGCTGATCCTGCGCCTGCTGCGCGATTCAGGCCGGCCGGTCGCCATGGCGGCTGCCGCCGGCAGCTACCAGCAAATGCTGCAAGGAAAAGTTTATCAAATGCTGCGCCTGAGCATCGATGGCACGCTGGGCGCCATTCCCGAGATATCGGCCAATAAATACATGCTGTGGGTGCGCTTCACTACCCAGGGCGGCGACCTGAAACCCAAGCCGCTGGAAGAAGACACCCCGTTTCAACTCACGCTGTGTAATTTTTAGAAATAGAAAGCCGTTTTGCCATGACCGTCGTTGCCTGCCCTACCTGCGCCAAAAAAGTCGAGTGGATTGAGTCAAACAAATACCGCCCGTTCTGCTCGGAGCGCTGCAAACAGATCGACCTGGGCGCCTGGGCCGAAGAAAAATATACCATCCCCGCTGCCGCACCCGCCGACCCGCTGGACGACCCGCTCGAGCCTTGATGCGCCACGCCACGCCTCTGTCGTGGCTGGCGCTGCGCGCCATTACCCTCTATCAGCGCCATCTCTCTCCCCGCAAAGGCTACTGTTGCGCGCTGCATGCCGCAGGCCGTGGGCGCAGTTGCTCCGCCTACGGCTACCACGCCATCGCCCGCGGCGGTGTACTGAAGGGATTGGTGCTGCTGCGCCGCCGCGTTGCTGCCTGCGGACATGTCCACGCCGCCGCAAGGCCGGCCGTGCGCTACCAGCCCGGCATGGCGTACCAGCGGGGATTCTGCGATGCGGGCTGCGACATCGGTGGCTGTGACATCGATGACTGTGGCGCCGCCAACTGCTGCAGCGGCGGGTGCGACTGGCCCTGGAAGCGACGCGAAGCCCGGCCTGAAGCGAACCTGGATGACCACCTGAACAACGAAAACAGGTTGCGCGAGCGCATCCGGCAGGCGCGAGAACAGGCGCGCCAAAACCGTTAAGCCGTCACCCCCACCGGCACCACGATCGGCTTGTTGCCGTTCGTGTAGCGGTTCATGAACAGCCCTTCCAGGCCGATTTCCGGCTGGCGGCCGGCCACCAGGTCAGCCAGCACCCGGCCGGAGCCGCATGACATGGTCCAGCCCAGCGTGCCGTGCCCGGTGTTCAGGAACAGGTTCTTGAACGGCGTTGGACCGATGACCGGCGTGCCGTCCGGCGTCATCGGGCGCAGGCCGCACCAGAAGCTCGCCTGGGAGACGTCGCCGCCGGCCGGGAACAGGTCCGTCAGCGAGTGCTCGAGCGTGTCGCGGCGGGCCTTGTGCAGGCGCATGTCGTAGCCGGCGATTTCCGCCGTGCCGCCGACGCGGATGCGGTCGCCCAGGCGCGTGATGGCCACCTTATACGTCTCGTCCATGATGGTCGATTCCGGCGCGCCAGTGGCGTCCGTGATGGGCACGGTGATGGAATATCCTTTGACCGGATAGACGGGAATGCGGATGCCGACCTGTTTCAAAAGCTGCGGCGAGAAGCTGCCCAGCGCGACGACGACACTGTCGGCCGTGAAGGTGCCAGCCGACGTCTTCACGCCGGTGACCTTGTCGCCTGCGGTGAGCAGGCTTTCAATGGTGACGCCCTGGCGGAACGTGACGCCCAGCCCGGCTGCCAGTTTAGCCAGCGCCTGCGTGAACTTGAAGCAGTCGCCTGTTTCGTCGCCCGGCAATTGCAGACCGCCGACGAATTTGTCGCGCACGCGCGCCAGGGCAGGTTCGGCTGCTTCGCAGCCTTTGGCGTCGAGCACGTTGTACGGCACCTTGTACTGGTCCAGCACGGCGATGTCGGTGGCGGCGCCTTCCAGCTGCTTCTGGTTGCGGAACAGCTGCAGCGTGCCCTGGCTGCGCTCGTCGTAGGCGATGCCCGTGTCGGCGCGCAGCTGCACCAGGCAGTCGCGCGAATACTCGGCCAGGCGCACCATGCGGCCCTTGTTGACGTTGTAGCTCTTGTGGTTGCAGTTGGCGAGCATCTGGAACATCCAGCGCCACATGTCCGGGTCCAGCGACGGGCGCACCACGAGCGGGCTGTGCTGCATCATCAGCCATTTGACGGCTTTCGCCGGCACGCCGGGGCCGGCCCACGGCGCCGAGTAGCCGGGCGAGACTTCGCCGGCGTTGGCAAAACTGGTTTCCATGCCGGCCGCGCTCTGGCGGTCGATGACAGTCACTTCGTGGCCGGCTTTGGCCAGGTAATACGCCGACGTCACGCCAATGACGCCGCTTCCCAGGACGATGATTTTCACGCAGTTCCTTAAACGATGGTTGTGCCGGCCGGAGCATACCGCAATTGATCGAGCCATTCCAGCAGCGGAATGGTCGCCGGTAGCAAGGGCGCAACACCGACCGCACCCTGCCACGCGAACGCCTGCCCTTCCAGGCTTTGCGGCTCGCCCTGCCAGTGGCGGCTGATATAAAAATGCAGGCGCACATGCGCGTGCTCGTACACGTGTTCGACGCCGCACCAGGGCTCGGCGTCGACGATGTGCACACCGAGTTCCTCGACGAATTCGCGCTGCAGGGCCGCGAAGATGGCCTCGCCGGCTTCGACTTTCCCGCCCGGGAATTCCCAGTAGCCGGCGTACGGCTTGCCATCAGGACGCTGGCCGAGCAGCACGTCGCCGTTTGGCTGCATCAGGATGCCAACTGCGACGTCGACGGGTTTCGGCATTGGTTCAGTCATCCAGCGTCCTGCCTGCGTAATCGCGCGCAAACTGCCACGCGACGCGCCCCGAGCGCGAGCCGCGCTGCAGCGCCCAGCGCAGCGCTTCCTGGCGCGCCGCGTCGATCTGTGCGGGAGTACAGCCGAAACTTGCCAGCCAGTGCGCGCAGATGGCCAGGTAGTCATCCTGCCTGAACGGATAAAACGACACCCACAGGCCGAAGCGCTCGGACAGCGAGATTTTCTCCTCGACCGTTTCGCCCGGATGCAAATCGCCGTCTTCGCCATTGCGGTAGCTGGCGTTGTCCGACATTTTTTCCGGCATCAGGTGGCGCCGGTTCGAGGTCGCATAAATGAGCACATTGTCCGACTGCGCCGCAATCGATCCGTCCAGCGCCACCTTCAGCGCCTTGTAGCCGGCTTCCCCTTCTTCGAACGACAGGTCGTCGCAAAAAATGATGAAGCGTTCAGGCCGGCCGGCGACCAGGTCGACGATGTCGGGCAGGCTGCCCAGGTCGGCCTTGTCGACTTCGATCAGGCGCAGGCCCTCACTGGCGAAGTGGTTCAGAACCGCCTTGATCAGCGACGATTTTCCGGTCCCGCGCGCGCCGGTCAGCAGGACATTGTTGGCCGGGCGGCGCCGCACGAACTGGCGCGTGTTCTGCTCGATCTGCTGCTTTTGCGGGCCGATGTTGTGCAGGTCATCCAATGTGATCGTGGACGCATGCATCACCGGCTGCAGGTAGAACCCGCGGCCGTGCGCATTCGCGCGCCAGCGGAACGCCGTGCTGCGCTTCCAGTCGGGTTCCCGCGCATTCGCGGCCGGCAGCACTGCTTCCACGCGCGCCAGCAACGCCTCGGCGCGCTGCAGGAACTGGTCCAGCGTCGTCATCGGCTCTCCACTTAAGAGCGGTAATCGGCGTTGATCGTCACGTAGTCATGCGACAGGTCGCAGGTCCAGACGGTGGCGTCGGCGTCGCCGCGGCCCAGGGTGACGCGCACGGTGATTTCGCTTTGTTTCATCACGCGCTGGCCGTCCGCCTCCTGGTAGTCCGGATTGCGTCCGCCGTTTTTTGCCACCCAGACATCGTCGAGGAACATGTCCAGGCGCGTCACATCGAGGTCGTCGACGCCGGCGTAGCCGATGGCGGCCAGGATGCGGCCCAGGTTCGGGTCGGAGGCGAAGAACGCGGTTTTTACCAGCGGCGAGTGGGCGATCGCGTAGGCGATCTTGCGGCACTCTTCGCGCGACTTGCCCTGTTCGATCGTGATGGTGATGAACTTGGTGGCGCCTTCGCCATCGCGGATGATCTGCTGCGCCAGGTTGCGCGCCAGGTCCGTCACGGCGTCGCGCAGGGCGGCGTAGTGCGGATGCTCGACGCTGTCGATGGAAAGGTCGCCGGCGCCGGTGGCGATCAGCATGAACGAATCGTTGGTCGATGTATCGCCGTCGATCGTGATGCAGTTGAACGACTGGTCGGCCGCGTGGCGCACCAGCTGGTCGAGCACGGGCTGCGCGACTTTTGCATCGAACGCCAGGTAGCCAAGCATGGTGGCCATGTTCGGCTTGATCATGCCGGCGCCCTTGCTGATGCCGGTCATCGTGACCAGGTGCTCGCCGATCACCACTTCGCGCGAAGCTGCTTTCGGCTGCGTGTCGGTGGTCATGATGGCTTCGGCCGCGTTGAACCAGTTATCGGTTTTGAGGTTGGCAATGGCGGCCGGCAGGCCCGCGACGATTTTCTGGACCGGCAGCGGCTCGAGGATGACGCCGGTGGAAAACGGCAGCACCTGCTCCGGCGCGCAGCCCAGCAATTGCGCCAGCGCGGCGCACGTGGCCTGCGCATTGGCCAGGCCCGTTTCCCCGGTGCCGGCGTTGGCGTTGCCGGTATTGACCACCAGCGCGCGGATCGGCGCGCCGCCGGCAGTGACGGTAGCCAGGTTGGCCTTGCTGACCTGTACAGGCGCCGCGCAGAAGCGGTTCAGCGTGAATACGCCGGAGACAGTGGCGCCCTCCTGCAGTTTCATGACCAGCACGTCCTTGCGGCCGGGCTTCTTGATGCCGGCTTCGGCATAGCCGATTTCAATGCCGTTGACGGGATGGAGCAGCGCTGCGACTGGAAGGGGGGAATTGACGGCCATGGCGGTATTTAGCGTAAGAATGCGAGGACATCATTGTACCGTTTTGCGTCCGCGGCGGCGGCGCAGGCGCGCCTGCTGCGCCAGCCTTGGCGAGAAATACGGAGATTGTGCGTGCGCATGGCGCCGCGCGTCCATAATCGCGGTTCCACCACCATGAAGCGCACCGATGAACTCCAGCCGAATCACTACCAGCGCGCGCCGCAACCTGTTCAGTTCCGTGTTTTCGCTGGCGATCATTGCCAGCGCGCTGTTCGTCACACAGCGCTTCGTGCTGCCGCTGCTGTGGGCGGCGATTTTGTGCATCGCGACCTGGCCGCTGTACCTGAGGATGCTGCAAGCGTGCCGGGGCCGCAATCTGGCGGCTGCGGCCGCCGCGACGCTGGTCAGTGCGCTGGTCTTCGTCACGCCGCTGGTGCTGGGCGTCGTGCAGGCGGCGCACCAGGCGCCAGCCCTGGCAGCGCTGGTCGCCGACGCCAACAATGCAGGGATAGGCGCGCCGCAGTGGCTGCTGAAGATCCCGATGGCGGGCGACGCAGTCTATGACTGGTGGGCGGCGACGCTGGGCCAGCCCCATGGCCTGGCGCACCTGCTGCACGATGGCTCGATCGCACGCCTGCATTCGGCCAGCGACATGCTCCGGACCGTGGGCGCCAGCGCGCTGCACCGCATGATCGACGTCGGCTTCGCCTTCATGGCGCTGTTCTTTTTTTACAAGGATGGCCTGGCCTTGCGCAGCCAGGTCGGCGCCATTGGCGACCACCTGATCGGCACCGCACGCTGGACGCTGTATTCCACCAAGATTCCCACCGCCGTGCGCGCGACCGTCAACGGCCTGGTCCTGGTGGGCCTGGCCGAGGGCGTGCTGCTGGGCGTCGCCTACGAACTGGCGGGCGTGCCGTCGGCAGTGCTGTGGGCTGCCGCCACCGGCGTGCTGGCGATCATTCCCTTTGGTGCACCGCTCGCCTTTGGCGCCGTGGCGCTGCTGCTTCTTTTCAAGGGCAGCACGGTGGCCGCGCTGGCCATCCTGGCGTGGGGGACGGCGGTATTGTTCGTGGCGGACCATTTTGTCCGCCCGACCATCATTGGCAACGCCACGGCGCTGCCATTCCTGGCGGTACTGCTGGGGATCCTGGGGGGTGTGGAAACGCTGGGACTGATTGGCCTCTTCGTTGGCCCGGTCGTGATGACCTTGTTCGTGACGCTGTGGCACGAGGAAAAACTATTTGGGCGCGAACAGGAGTAATCCCGGCCGCGCCCAAAGTACGCAAAACACATTGCTGTGCTTCACGTACACATCAAACAGGCCCGGCGGTCTGTCCACCGGGCTTGCCGAATCAGTTATTTTACACCGTTATTTATTTCGTACCGTTTGCGCGATTGACTGCTTCGGCCTTCGGATGCGACTCGTTGGTGCCTGGTGCATGTTTGGTTGCCGTCTCGCTCGCGGCGCTGGAATTCGTGCCGGTTGCCATGCCATCGGTCGCGCTCGAACCCGAACCGGTCGCGCCGTTGGCCATGCCTGCGCCAGCCGACGCCGTTGGCGTATCGGTAGCACTGGTGCCCGAGGTGCCGCTGGCCATGCCCGGGCTGCCCGTGGCCGTGGAACCGGTCACAGCCATGCCAGCGTCGCTGTTGGTGCCGGACGTGCCGCCAGCACCGTTGCCGTTCGCGGCAGCTGCTGCGCTGTCGGTGGTGTTGACACCGGATTTGCCAGTCGTGTCACCGGTCTTGGCATCGCATGCCACCAGGCCCAGTGCCAATGCGCCAATCATCAGGATGCTTGTTGGTGTCTTCATAATCGTTACCTCATGGTGATATTAAGTTGGTATGATTATGTGTACTCCGAGGAAATTTCACCATCGGCGCAGCGCGCCTCCCCATGTAGGACAAGGAGGACAGTGTATCCACTAGGAAATTAATCTGTTGGCGGCAAACCAGCGGTAAAAATAAAAAAGCAGCCCGGAGGCTGCTTTGTTTTTACGGATGGCGCGATCAGGACAGCTTGCCGTGGCAAGCCTTGAACTTCTTGCCGCTGCCGCAAGGGCAAGGGTCGTTGCGGGCTACCTTGACGCCATCGTAGGTGTTGGCGTCGTCACCGACCATCGACGGCGGCGAGGCTGGCGACGAGGTAGGCGCGAACAGGTCTTCCGGCGCGGACGCAGGATTGAAGTCGGCGTGCTGGTAGTTGACGTTGGCAACCGGTGGATGGGTTGCCGCAATCGCCGCCTCGGCTGCATCGATCTCTTCGCGGGTCTGGATGCGCACGTTCATGATCTGGCGCGTCACTTCCATCTTGATCTCATCGAGCATGCTGGAAAACAGTTCGAACGCTTCGCGCTTGTATTCCTGCTTCGGATTCTTTTGCGCGTAACCGCGCAGGTGGATACCCTGGCGCAAGTGGTCAAGCGCTGCCAGGTGTTCGCGCCAGTGGCTGTCGACGCTTTGCAGCATGACATTGCGCTCGAAGCCGCCAAACGATTCCTTGCCGACGATGGCGATTTTTGCTGCATATGACGCTTCGGCGGCAGCCTGCACACGCTCGAGGATGTCTTCGTCGTTCAGGTTGGTGTCGTCCGTGACCATCTGCGCCAGCGGCACGTTCAGGCTCCACTCGTTGGCCAGCGCCGACTCGAGTGCAGCGATGTCCCACTGCTCTTCCACCGATTCGGCCGGCACGTGCAGGCGCACCACGTCGTTGAAGACGCTGCCGCGCAGCGAGGCGATCAACTCGGAAATGTCGGTCGACTCGAGCAACTCGTTACGCTGGGTGTAGATCACCTTGCGCTGGTCGTTGGCGACGTCGTCGTATTCGAGCAGTTGCTTGCGGATGTCGAAGTTGCGCGCTTCCACCTTGCGCTGGGCGGTTTCAATCGAACGCGAGACAATGCCCGCTTCGATCGGCTCGCCTTCCGGCATTTTCAGGCGATCCATGATGGCGCGCACGCGGTCACCGGCAAAGATGCGCAGCAGGGCGTCGTCGAGGCACAGGTAGAAACGGGACGAACCCGGATCGCCCTGGCGGCCCGAACGGCCACGGAGCTGGTTGTCGACGCGGCGCGATTCATGGCGCTCGGTACCGACAATGTGCAGGCCGCCGGCCTTGACCACGTGTTCGTTGAGCGACTGCCATTCGCTGCGCACGGTGTTCGACTGGGCTGCCTTGTCGGCTTCCGACAGGCTCGCGTTTTCGTCGATCAATTGCACCTGCTTCTCGACGTTACCGCCCAGCACGATGTCGGTACCGCGGCCAGCCATGTTGGTGGCAATCGTGATCATCTTCGGACGTCCCGCCTGCGCAATGATTTCCGCTTCGCGGGCGTGCTGCTTGGCATTGAGTACGTTGTGCGGCAGGCTGGCCTTGGCCAGGATGCCCGAGAGCATCTCCGAATTTTCAATCGAGGTGGTGCCCACCAGGACCGGCTGGCCGCGCTCGTAGCAATCGCGGATATCGATCAGCATCGCGTTGTACTTTTCGGCCGAGGTTTTATACACCTGGTCCTGGCGGTCCTTGCGCTGCGACGGACGGTTCGGTGGAATCACCACGGTCTCGAGGCCGTAGATTTCCTGGAATTCGTACGCTTCGGTATCTGCCGTACCGGTCATGCCGGACAGCTTCGCGTACATCCTGAAATAGTTCTGGAACGTGATCGACGCCAGCGTCTGGTTCTCGTTCTGGATGCGCACGCCCTCTTTTGCTTCGACAGCCTGGTGCAGGCCTTCCGACCAGCGCCGGCCCGTCATCAGGCGGCCCGTGAATTCGTCGACGATGATGATTTCGTCATTCTGCACCACGTAATGCTGGTCCTTGAAATACAGCGCGTGGGCGCGCAGGGCCGCATACAGGTGATGGATCAGCGTGATGTTGGCAGAATCGTACAGCGACGCGCCTTCCGGCAGCAGGCCCATCTGCGTCAAGACCTGTTCGGCCTTTTCGTGGCCGGCTTCGGTCAGCAGCACGGTGTGCGCTTTTTCGTCCTTGGTGTAGTCGCCTGGTACTTCGATCTTGCCCTTGCCGTCCGGCGTTTCTTCGCCGACCTGCAGGGTCAGCATCGCGGGCAATTCATTGATCTTGTAGTACAGCTCGGTGTGGTTTTCAGCCTGGCCGGAAATGATCAACGGCGTACGGGCTTCATCGATCAAAATCGAATCGACTTCGTCGACCACGGCGAAGTTCAGCACGCGCTGGACGCGCTCGCCCGCTTCGAACACCATGTTATCGCGCAGGTAATCGAACCCGAATTCGTTGTTGGTACCGTAGGTGATGTCGGAGGCATACGCGCGCTGCTTGGTGTCGTGGTCGAGCTGCGACAGGTTCACGCCGGTCGTCAAGCCCAGCCAGCCGTACAGGCGGCCCATCGAGTCGGCGTCGCGCTGCGCCAGGTAATCGTTGACGGTAATGACGTGCACGCCCTTGCCGGACAGTGCATTGAGGTAGACCGGCAGCGTTGCCATCAGCGTCTTGCCCTCGCCGGTGCCCATCTCGGCAATCTTGCCGTAGTGAAGCACCATGCCGCCGATCATCTGCACGTCGAAGTGGCGCATTTTGAGGACGCGTTTGGCGCCCTCGCGGCACACGGCAAACGCCTCGACCAGCAGGTCGTCGAGCGATTCGCCCTTGGCGACGCGGGCCTTGAATTCAGGAGTTTTCGCCTGTAATTGTTCGTCCGAGAGCTTTTCGATCTGAGGCTCGAGCGCATTGATCGCGCGCACGGTTTTTTGATATTGCTTGAGCAGCCGCTGGTTGCGGCTACCGAAAATCTGGGTCAGTAATGACATGCTTTTATTCTTGAAAAATACGCCGCGAAAAGAGCCAGGGAAGGTGCCTGTTCGACACCCGTCAGAGACCGCCTATGGCACAAAACTACCGATTTTAACATGGGGCCCGGCCACACTTGGGGATTGTAGAGCGGATAACAAGATCGTGCCGGGAAACAATGTATTGCCTGAGCAGGCGCGAATTGCCCCGCAAGCAGCGCTTCATTGAGACATATCAGCGCCTGTGGTATGTTCGCGTCATGGCCTCTCCCTCCAACAATGCTACGCCGCTTTCGCCATCCTTGCGTCCCGTGCACCTGTACGGCACGCGGGTCCGGAATACGTCGATTGGCGCGACTGAATTTTTGCGCGCCAACGAACGCATGGCCAGCCTGCTGCCCACCGCCCTGCGCATGGCCAGCCTGCAAAAAGATATCGCTGCGGCGCTGCCGGG
>Ga0265780_10000141_pt1 | contig 115351 bp, 103 predicted proteins | sample P1T30metagenome_FD_192432 | JGI IMG/M metagenome (GOLD analysis project Ga0265780, IMG submission 192432) | Plant litter microbial communities from East Loma Ridge, Irvine, California - P1 T30 | ecosystem: Environmental > Terrestrial > Plant litter > Unclassified | place: USA: California...
GTCTGAAGCCGTCCGTATGTCTACCCCAAACACAGCCAAACTATCGTCTTCACCAAAAAGCGTATGCTCCAGCCCCAACCAGCCCACCCGCAATGCCGCTCGCACCCGAACTTGTAGTCGTCACACACGTCTCTGCTGAATTGTTAGTCTGAAATCTCACCTTCACATCCTCCAAACCGAGCCATGAACGTACCTTGACTTCGTTTCTCTTCTTCGTTTTCCTCCACACCACCGATGTACTCCCACATCTGTTCCAAAGCATCCCAGTAGCTGGTCTCGCTGCATGTGACCAAAAAGTTGTCCTCAAGCACAATCTCCGTGCCTTCTTCAGCCAGCCATGTCGGCGGGCGAAGCTCGGCGATCGCAGTTACTGCGAATATCTCGTCTTCCATGCTGAAGCGAGTTGAGAAACTCATGATGGTATTTTTGCTGACGTAATGAGGATAAACGGTGGACAGATGGTTGATGAGGAGTGACTTCAGGGTGTTGAATGAGATTCGGTGGTGTTGGCGGCCGCCGATGGCTGGCATGGTTCGGTCGCGCATGTTGATTGAGGAAGGGGTGTGAATGACTGTTGGTATACATGAGAGTGAGGGCTTGTGCAGATATATTGCATGAGAGGGGACGAGTCAGTACATTTGTATTAGGTAGGTACATTGTGGGCACGTGGTCACGTCGACTTGGGCATGGGGCGGCTAGACAAGTCGCGGTGACTGCCACTAATGATACCCAGTGTCATGACTATTTTTACTCGCGCAGATGTGATCTGCCGCGGTGACCCGTTATTGTGATTCGGTAAGTCTAGGTGAAGGTGAGTGTGTCATATCCAGGTACTTACGGTCAGATCGCGGCACGAGCACTAGATCTGAACGCTCGCTCCAACAAGTCTCCCCAGTCTCCATCATTCTCCCACGACAACAACAGATTCACCCCCACGATGTTGTCGAGCGGTTCTCATTCCGCCCGCGCCGACCAAGCACGCAGGAAGGCGCGCTTGGAAGAGCCCCAGCTCGAGCAAATGCTGAAGGACAACATCATCAGTATGCCTCGCGTCCTTCCGTGACACTCAAAACTGACTTGGTCATCAGATCAGGCTGAAACGTTTTCGTTGGCGAATACTTCCCCATCGGCACCTGCTTCCGTGTCACCACCACCATCCAAGACACAGATCCAGAGCCGTTCGCAGCCATCGTAGTTGCCCACCCCTCCAAGACCGACTTCTCAAAAACGAGTATCATCGCACGTTTTGATGCAGAGGCAACCGAGCTTGCGCTGGAGATGCTCTTGGAGAAAATGCAGAGTACTAAGGACTATAAGCAAGGTTGTCACACCAGTGCGAAATGTCGCAATATTTTCGCTAACGTTTCCCAAGTTTTGAGGATCGAGCTCACCCTCAAGGAGTGGTATCCGGTGTCAAAGTAGTCATTAGGCAGTATGCTACCTGATGGCGCAAGTATGAGATATTTAGGGGCTGCTGAAGGCTGTCAACATATGCGCAGCGAAGGTCAAGCATGTGAAAGAAGTGAGCTGAACCGTGAGCGAGGATTTGAGTAGTGAGGGTGAATGGGAGTGTGAAGGAGAACAATCATCCGCACTCACTGCAATAAGTCGAATCCACTGATTTACCCCCAACCTCAGCACAGCTTCCACCTACAGCCTCGGTCCTCATGATAGCAACACTTCCGCAGCAATGAGCTCCTCATCCCAATCCAATCTCCTCACGCGCCTCACCATCATCGAGAAACTCAAAGCCCTAATCATCAGTACACCCACTATCCACCCTCCTCCCTGTCCCCATCCTAACCCTTCGAACAGACGAAGCCCAGGCCATCTTCGCTCCCGCACACGAGCACCTCGACCCAATGCATACACCCACGTAATTCGTAGTCATCAACAAGAAAACCGACAGCCCCGAAGTCGAGTACGAGGCGCGCCTCATTCACTACATCACGCCGTTGAGGTGGGAGCTACTCATCAACAATCCACACGTGCGTCGTAGTGCGGTGTCTGCGATGGAGGATTTGTCGGAGCTTTGCTACGAGAAGGGGAAGGAGAGGGAGGGTATGGATGTTGGTGCGGAGTTTCAGGGTGGTGGAAGTTGAGGCTGGAAAGGGAGATGGAGATGGGACTTGAGGCTGGCATGGAAGATGGAGATGGGAGATGATAAGGCAAGAAAAGTCTGATGCGGAAGGCTAGGACGAAGATGCGGATGCGAAGCATGCATGTAAAGAAGCAGGTCGCAGATACCTATCTCGCCTTCATAATGTTTTCCTCCTCTAGATAGATAAAACGACGTTGCTGGACGTACATAGCTTGCACAACGCACGGCACATCTAGCCCGTTCAATGTCAATAACTTCGAGATTGAGGCTGATTACAGCTTCGCAAGCCACGCCGCTGCTCCGTCAGCAGCACAAAGCTGATTCAGCGCCTCCCCGCTTCCCAAACTAGATAATGTAACAACTTCAGATTAGTATACTGCCGTCCGGAAGAGGTTAGAGTTTGGTGTGAACGGTGTAGGAGCCGGTTACATATGACTTTGCGCCGCCGTGGTCGACGGTGTTTAGAGGCGACTGGCGCGTTGCCTGGCCGAGCAATATCAATCGAGACGTGTCGTTGTTGATGCCTCCTTTCGACGCGCTTAACGGTGACTTATTCGCAATCTGTGGATTTCGGTGTTGAGAAAGAGCGAGGGCGAGGGCGAAGGCGAAGGAACGAATCGAACCGAGGCAAGCGAAGCTTGTTTCCAAAGCTTAACCCCAGAAAATAAACGGCTGTCACGTCTACGTCACACATGCTCCTCGGACTCTCCGAACGACATCATCATCGCAGCTCAGGGAATGCGGGATTGAGATTACATTGTATGTTGTAGCGCGAAGTTTGGTCGCTTTGTTGACATGGTCATTTGAAGACGCGACTTGGAAGCTCAATTGACATCGAACGCTGTACCGGTACTTTTCACACTACGCGCCTAGGAGTGTGAGACGGCGTGCACCTCACTGAAACTAAGGACGAAGTCGGATGTCGTAGCTAGAGTGAAAGACCTGTATTAACCGGTACTCCTCATTTCAATACACAGCCACAATGAACAACGAAGATCGCTTCATCGCCGCCAACGAGCGCGATGCCTCACCAGACCGCTTCCCTCCCACCTCCCACACCGAAAAGCAACACGAAGAAATCGCACGCATACCCACCGCATCCTCGGGCTCCAGCACCTCCAGTGACGCGTCGTCCGCCGAGCGCGATGCCGGCAACATGTCGCGCATCGCGACACAGCGCGACACCGAAGCCGATGCCCTCGCCGAGCGCCATCCCACCGCGCTAAGTCGCATACAGACACAGAAGAGCCAGCACAGCAATACCGTCGGCGCAAGTGGGCTCAGGAGTCGGACACAGACAAGAGAGAGCAAGAGGGCGTTGCCGTTGCTGGGCGCTGGGAAGCCGTATCCGCCGCCGCTGCCTGATAGGGAGGAGTATGTCGTAGAGTTCAACGGCCATGATGATCCAATGCATGCGATGAATTGGCCGTTGAGAAAGAAGTTGGCGACGGCGGCGATGCTGGGATTCACGACGTTGACGGCTGCGTTTGGTTCGTCCATCTTTTCGGCGGCGACGATGGCGATTCAGCAGCATTTCAACGTCGGTTCGGTAGTAGCAACGCTCGGGACGAGTCTGTATGTGCTGGGCTTTGCGACGGGTCCTATTTTATGGGCTCCACTCTCAGAATTGAAAGGACGACGATTCCCATTGGTGTTGGCGAGTTTTGGCTTCAGCGTGTTCAATTTGGGCGTTGCTACGGGCAAGGACTTGCAGACTGTGTTGATTTGTCGCTTCTTCGCTGGCTTCTTCGGAGCGTGTCCTCTAACGGTGCGTCAAAATCAATGCCCTAATCTGGATGAAGTTGAAGTACTAACAGACAACAGTGCGTCGCAGCCGTCTTCAGTGACATGTTCGATAACGCTACGCGCGGCATGGCCATAACCATCTTCTCTATGACTGTCTTCACTGGCCCGCTCCTTGCCCCCTTCATTGGCGGCTTCATCGTTATGTCGCATCTTGGCTGGCGTTGGACGGAGTACATCGTGTGCATAATGGGCTTCTTAGCTTTCACGCTCAATCTGCTCTTCCTTTCCGAGTCGTACCCACCAGAAATCCTCGTCGCTAAAGCAGCGGAGCTTCGCCGCCGCACAAAGGTGTGTTTCGTTGCCCTTGACTGCATGGCTGTGTGAAATGAGAAGCATGCTGACAACTCGGGTGATAGAACTGGGGCATCCACGCCAAACAAGAAGAAATCGAAATCGACTTCCGCGAACTCCTCGAGAAGAACTTCTCTCGACCCATCCGCATGCTCCTTACGGAACGCATCGTCCTGCTTCTGTCCGTCTACATGGCCTTCATTTACGGCCTACTCTACCTCTTTCTAACCGCGTACCCGCTCGTTTTCCAGGGTGTGCACGGTATGAACCTCGGTGTTGGCGGCTTGCCCTTCTTCGGCATGATTACCGGCCAGCTACTCGCCGGCGCTGTCATATTCATCAGACAGCCGGGATATCAGAAGAAGCTGGCGGCAAACAATAATATGCCGATCCCGGAGTGGAGATTGCCCGAGGTCATTGTGGGTGGTGTATGTTTCGCTGTGGGAATCTTCTGGTTTGGTTGGACGGGGTATAATCAGGATATTCATTGGATTGTGCCCACGCTGAGTGGCATACTCATTGGCTTTGGTCTGCTCAGTATTTTCCTTCAAGCGTTGAATTACTTGGTGGATGCGTACCTGATGGTAAGTCTAATTCTCTCCCCCATCTCCAAGTTCCCTTCGATCAAGTACTAATGTCAGTTTCCTAGTTCGCCGCCTCCGCAATCGCAGCAAATACCTTCCTGCGATCCCTCTGTGGCGCCGCGTTCCCACTCTTCGCGCGCCAGATGTTCGAGGGAATGGGCATCCAATGGGCGGCGACGCTACTCGGATGTATCGCTGCGTTGCTAGTTCCTGTACCGGTGTGGTTTTATCTAAGGGGCGCGAAGATTAGAGAAAGTAGTGCGTATGCGCCGACGTTTCCGAAGAAGGAGGAAGCAGTGGAGAATGAGGGGGAGGGTGTGATGGATGAGGGGAAGACGGAGTGAGGAAGACGATGGAATTTAAGAGAGACCGCAAAGATCGTTTCTCAAAGAGAATTGTGGCACCTTGCGACGTGACAGGCTCGAGAAATGGTTTGCGGTTAGATGATTACACGGCAGGAGCACAGCGCTCCACGTACTATGTTCAACATCCGTATCGCTTCACCCTGTCGCTTTGAGCTTTGAGCGGCACTCTACACTGGACGGTTTCACAGAGCAGTTTTCTTATGGCTATCGACTTTCATGGTGCTCACCGAAATCCACGAAGTGGACGGGATTACCATCCGTCAGGCTTTGGCTTTTGGCCGATTACAATCGTCTCGGTTATCGGACTGACTTGCGTCATGGTCATCTTCATCAATGGCGTTGGTTTTATTCCTTACAAGAGAGCATTGAGCGCGGCAGGTCACCCAGTGGAAGCGGCCGGCAAGGTGCATGAGGCAATCGGTGGCTGTAGCAGTGCTGCCACGCAGAAGCTGCCATGGACCGTCATGCGTACTTCCGAGGACGATGAGACAGGTCACCCTTCTTGGAGTGCCTCCTCTCGACGAACAACCTCAATTGGCAGCTCAGAGCCCTGATCTGAAGGAGTTTTGGCGAAATTGAAAACGTTTAACAACTGCACTCCTCACTGTATCTTAGTGCAGCTAAATGCGAAGGTACTACTATCTATTATTAACCTTCAGGACCTACTTAACGTTGAACTAGATAATAAATACAGCCTAAACTACATCTGCGCTATAAAAAACTATCGTTACTCGTTAATATAGCTTATGCGCGAGAATAATGCTTCAAAAAGCTTAGCATATTAATAGTGTATTAACTACTACCCCTATTGCTCGTCTACACTAGAACCGCATTGCCAAACACCTTCTCTTACTACACATGTGCTAGTTGACCAAAACAAGCCCACCATCATAGACAGAACAGGAATGGCGGGACTTCTTCGTACCTAAGACTATCTACAAATGCCGCTATGTCTGAAGAATGCAAGACAGACGTGCTACATGAGAAGTGAAAGCATCTGCCGGAGCATGTATCGCACAAGTGCTACCTACCCCAGCCCAATCTGAAATGAACGCCATGCCCAAGATATATGCGAAATCCGATCAGATACCAGAGTCAGTCTGATTGTATGGCCTATCCGGGCTCGGGCTCGAGCCAGTCGCCCAGTAGCTATCCCAGCTATCACATCCCTTCTTGAGCGTAGTCATGTCACTGATGAGACTACCGGCTTGAAGATCGCTGTATCGCTCGCCGAACTGCATGCTCAGACCCTGCGAAGCATGCCAAGCGATGTGGCAATGCATGATCCACATGCCTGGGTTGTCCGCGGGGAAGGCCATGAGCAGGTATCCGCCAGGTGGCAGTGTAGCGGTATCGCGACGTGTGGGGTTCTTGAAGGTGAGGCCTGTGGTGCTGCCATCCCATGTTCCTGTGCCCGAGCCGACGATATAGAAGTCGTGACCGTGGAGATGGATAGGATGCGGAAGACGCACGGCTGACGTTGATTGGATCCACCAAAGGTACCAGCCATCCTTTTGCTGCATGGACTTGACGTTTGAGTTTGGACCGAAATCCTGCGATCCGGAGAGGATTGTCTCGAGCGTAGGGTCGTTCCAGTTAACAATATGAGTGGAGCCGTCGATGAGCCAGCGGAACAAATTGTTTTGGGCCGGGTCCGCAAAGCTGTTGATGTTGATGTTACCAGCAGTGCCGACAACGGACTGAGGAACTTCGTTCGGAACAAAAGGAACGAGACTCGCAGTTGGCTCATCCACGCAAGTAGTCCTCATAACTACACTCGTGGTTGAGGTTGGGTTGCTATCCGGTGCTCCGTCGTAATGCACGATGGCGCCCATTGGCAGATTCTTGGTAGTAATTGCATTACGGCCGCAAGCAGTTCCTGGCATCACGCGGAACCAGAAATTGCCGACAGTCTGATTTGCGCTGATAATCACATCATATCGTTGGCCGATTGCCACTGTGATTTGATCGGTGACATACGGCTTGATTGGGACGAAATCAGACGTGATGACCGTGAATGGATGACCATCGAGGGAGACTGAGAAGTAGTTGTCGACCGAGGTGTTGATAATCCGAATGCGATACTTCTTGTTCTGTATGCACTGTTAGTACTTGCGCTTGTCGCAACCGAATGTCTACGAACCTTGACCACAGTCATCTTTGCATATTTGCCCACACCCGCTCCACTGATGTGCGTGCCGTTCACTAGGAAGTTGTCGGGTGTAGGTGGTCCTGTTCTCGAGTGTTGGGCCACTTCGTTGAGCTCGAAAGCTGTCTTGTAGTACCAATCTGTGAGCGGCAGAGTACCAAGATCTTCATCATAATTCGACGAAGCCGGCCCATCGATGATCATGGTGCCAACAACTCCATCGCCATATTGGGCGGACCAATGAGAATGGTACCAAGTCGTGCCGAATTGCGTAGCACGGCTATTATGGTTAGCTTTACGTGTACTCAATATCATGAGCTGTAGATACTTACAATCTGTATTGACGAGTCTGCCCCGGCGCAATCGGGCATTCGGTAATACCAGGTACTCCATCGTGCTGACAAGTGTTGAGCTGGCGAATGCCGTGCCAATGCTGTAGACATGATGTTAGTGCAAATCTCACACATGTACTTTGCAACTATACACTTACAATACCTGTTCCATTGTGCTTCAAATTGTTCTTGACATTGACAACGATCCAGTCGCCCCACTTTGCACGGATGACGGGTCCGGGATACTGGTTGTTTATGAGCATTACAGGTCGCTGAGTTCCGCTCCCATCTGGATTGGCCATAGACGTGTTGGATATTTCGAGATCGTACTAGCCCATGTTAGACCTACAGTAAGCTATTATTCGTTGATGAGCATACCGTGACAGTGGTACCATCCGGCGGAGCCTTCGCATCGAAGTCTGTAGCGATGCTGAACCCGTTGCTCCAACAGCTCCGAGTGCGTGGTCCATTCGTACATGCGCCATCAGGCGCCGTCTGGGACGAGGTTGCTTGCCGAGCTTCGACCAAGACTCGGGTAGGCGGTTCGGCTCGTGGAATAGTGGCCCCCAAAGCGAGCGACCCGAAGGCTAGCAAGGAAGTAAATGATTGAAGCAACATAATGTATAGTGCAATCTATCGAAACAATGATGGAACGAAAGTCTGGTAGATATATATTGAAGAAGCCTGCACAGGCCAATGAGTGAAGAAAGAGCCTTGAGTTCAATCAAATGGATGCCGAGTGAGAACCGGGCGTAAGGTAACGATTTATATTGATTTCCCAGGGGGGGAGCTGGCGGTGTCCAGTATGGGTATGCTCGGCGCTTGCGATCCTTACAGGCGAAGTGTACATGTTCAGGAACGTGCCAACTATTGACGTCTCTCTAGCCACACCAACGTTGCTTAGCTTAGACTGCATGTGGGCGTGGACCAGGGAGGACCTTGCCTTCCTTCCAGAGCCCAAGTCGAAATTGCTGGGTCTAGGCTGACACGGTGATAGGACCCGCGTCTCCCGAAACGGTGAGCTTCTGAAAGATGGTCGAGAGTCGGCAGCGCGACTATTTCGGGGCAATGCGGTGGCGTATGGGACTAGGGCGGGGACCCAGCATGACGGGTCGATCTCGTACGTCTCGGAAGCCTAGAGATAGGACGGCGAAGTCGTGGCGACCAGGGTACGTGATTACGCGCATTTGTGGCTTGTGAAGCATCTACCTCAGGTCAGCTTGTGGAGCGGGTACTTTGGTATTCGACTTCACTGCCTCCTGGAGCACTACGAACGAAGACGCAGTCATGCTTGGCGATTCAAACCACCCTCTGAGGGCTACAACTTTAATTAGTCAAGGCACCTCTATGAGAAGTGATACGGGAGCGCACCTCTATAAGATCATCGTCTTTTGCGCTCGTATGCTTTAACCTGAGTACGAAGTGAAATTTAAGCGCACACATGCTGCTGACCGAGACCGGTGAATATGGTCTAGCTCTAGAAGCTGGCGTCAGAAGCAAGCGACTATATGCTGTAGGATCTATCGATATGCGCAGGTGGATTGAACCAACTCCGTATCACGAGTGTCGTATGGTCAAAGCGGAAAAATCGACGTCAATGCTACTTCACGCGCTAAAGGACCACAATTGTGCTGTCGAAGATCGATGCCGTGGTACAGCAGTATGAACGAGGGACCGTTGCTGGTGCCGTCATGGGAGTCTGGCAGTAAATGATGGCAATAACCGCGGATAAACCTAGCAGCCTCCGTTTGGACGGCAGCTTTGTCGGACATTGGAAAGCGCTACATCCTGAAGGACGGCAAGAGTCTCTAACATGAGAAAAGCAAGCTTAGTTTACCACAATGCAGCAAGGATAGGACTTGTAAGGCTGGCAAGCGAAGCTTGAGACGTAATTCAAGTTTACAGGTCGTGCTTACGCTGACTTTCTCGAAGCAGTTCGCATCCCTGCATTGCTACCTTCAATAGACTGTACGCAATGGTCTGATCTGGTACGAGGAGCCTTGGCCATTGTCAGCTCGATGGGGTCCGGTAGCCTCGCTTTTCTGGTGACGGTCGCCAGATGTCGTGTTGTAGCATGGTCAAGCGCCCTGTACTCGTCGAAATCCTGGTTCATGCGGATGCGGTAAAGAAGGTCCACATCGACCGCAACCTTTACGAGACGTCCGTGTCATGGAAGCATCATGGACGGGATAAGTGCTAGTTGACGTGCAGGAAGAACCCACAGAGTCCGAAGCGCGCCTCCTTGTGGTGCCTATGGGGCTTCGGGAATCCAATGTCCTTGAGGCGTGGCGTGAAGCTCTAGCCAGCCAGAAAGTAGCAAAAAGTGCTGGCCAGTTGCCATGCAAGATGGCTGCAAGCGCATGCGTCGTGTTGGCGTTGGAAGAGAGGTCCGACATGAGAGTTCCCGCAACGCCACCGCTGACCCTAAGATACATTAGCGCTGGTGCAGGGGCCACCCACCGACATCCCGACCCGAAGTGGCTTGACAGGCCGCATGATGGCATCGTACTGTCCGTCCTCCACCCACATTGTTCATTCGCATACCAGGTACTTACTGCGACGTGAGGATGTATCTAACTTCAACGGGGCGTAGGATGCAAATAGATGACTCCACAAACACGCTGACCATCCGGACCGCCGAGCGAAACAGCCTCAGACCTGCTTGCCTCAGCTCGCACCCGGCAACGCAGCGACTTCTCACCACTTTTAGCGTCTGCGGTCGAGCCCTCGACCAAAGATATGCTCAGTCTCGGTAAGGCATCTGAAGAGTAAGCCAGAGTTCGGTTCTGCACAGCCAGTATGATCACATACATGGGTACAAAAGGTGTAGCACCCTCCCCCGGTGGGTTCAAAGCAGCCATTCAAGTGTCTATCGTTTCTCCTTCCCCATTCTCAGACTCCACGAAAGCATGACATTCTCTCGTTCACTCTCCCTCGCAGCGTTCGCGACCTTCCTGTCGTTCGTCAAGGGCGATTCGACCGCCATCTGCTATTCTTATGGTGTGGACTTCGTAGACGAAGGGCATTACTTCATCAACTCTCAGCTCACTGAGAAGTTTGCCTCTGTTTCGTACTTCCAAGGATGTAACCAAGACATAGCGGACGTCTTGCTTGTCGAGCCGGAAGGTGTCAGCTCTCAGGAGTATCTTTGTGACCAAGTCCCAACGTCAGTATCCTCACTCTATGCTACAGATGACAATATCCTAACCACCACCAGCTATCCTCAAGATGAACTCAAGACATCCACATGCCCGATACAGAAGGATCAAATGATCTCTGGACATTGGCTACTGCTTGTGGTTGGCAACAATGGTGATGGCGGGATGCCATTCGCGTGGGTTCGTATTGTCCCTCTACGGACTGCATATGAGACATATACTGACTTCGTACATCACCTCTAGCAACGAGACTTGTATCTGACTGTTGGCACTCCGATCACGAGTACATACACGCCCACCGTCACTTTCAGCCTCACTTCAACGCCTATTCAAACCCAAACTACCACGACAACTTTTTTCAACGTCGTCACAACTGGGCCACTTTCAACCGTTACACTTCCGAGTGGCACCGCCAAGAAGACAAAAACAATCACACCTCCACCGACGACCACCACTTCCACGAAAATTATGACTAAGACGTCATTTTCTTTGACTAAGGTCTTTTCCGTGACCACTGCAACTGTCACTGCCACCTGCACTACTCCGGGCCGCCCCGGTCGCCCAGATAAGCCATGCCGCTACTCGCCCACAAAGCTACATCCAGCAGCTTTGGTCACTCCAACTATCATCCCTAAGCTGCACCGCTTCATGCGCAAGTCCGACCGGGCCGTCGACATTGAATGGGCTCGTGCTCGCATTGACGCGGCCAAGCAGAGGCGTGCTGAAAAGGCTCGGGAAGCTGCTTCGCCCCTTGAGCGACGGGCCCCAGATGCCCCAATTCTCATTGTCACTGGCGATGTGCCTGTCAACACTACCACGACCATTTTTGCTCAAGCAATTACTACTACGGAAACCGTCCTCACTTCCGAGACGACGACATCGACGCTGCCGCCTGCGACGGTGTTCTCAGGATTAGTTACTAATACGGTCACACTGCCTACCCCGACCAGAACCCAGCTGAAGCTGAGCTGGGCTACGACCACAAAGATCATTACTTTTGGAGCTACATTTACCAAACACACCACTGTCACACCGACTACTTCCGTGAGCGCTTGCAAGAAGGCCGGTGGGCATTTTTGGTGAACTCTTTCCCTAGCCTTGGTATACCATCATCTTTGCGCATTCGCAGTGTTTCTTTCCATTTACAAGGTTTCATTGCACACTCCACTGTATATAGCACCAAAGTACGATTAGCATTACCAACATGTCCCTCGATCTCCCGTAAGACTCAATAATTTCCAAGTGATGCACAACAGTAACAGCCCATTACAAGCTAAGTAGCCCTGCATCATCGATCTGACCTGCATCTTTCAATATTAACACGTCATGCAGCGTGTTCGAAGACTGACCGCATTGCCAACCGATCTCCAAGCCAAGCATTTCCAAAGACAACACAGATCGCACAGCATGGATACCCTGCATAAAAGCATCCTCGTCAACTGCAAACATGCAGATGTTGAGGTCCAAACAACCTTGCTGCGCCACACCAGCTTCCGAGCACTAGTTTCACCCCTGTCAGCTATCCCTGTATGAGGCTGCATTGCAGCTGTTGCACCACCAGGTTCACGACGCCGATGGAAGAATCAACAGGCCCATGCTATGGGGTTCCGAGTACCTAGGACATTCCAAGCCATGGCGTAGCACGCAGAATCGTGAACTAGCAGCCTGCGACAACGTGGATTCTTGCCTATCTGGACTTAGTAGGGCAATGGGTCTCCGCATTCAATGTCCGGAGGGCTGTCACAACTTGTGTGACAACAAGACTTTTCTTTGAAAGGTTGGCCACGGGAGGCGATTTGAACATTGCCGTTACATTTCAAGACATATTGCAGAGTCTCGAGGTCTAAGACCTGGATTCACTTTGGCGGTCTTCGCAATTGCAAACGGCCTCCGTTTCAAATGGAGATATCTTGGCGAAAGGTCTGAGCGGTGGTTCCTGTCAACTTACTGTGTCACTGATGACACAGATCTTTTCTGAACGTCTTATCCTATTTTGTCATCAGCTAATGAGGAACATGTAGGTTTTGCGGCCAAGATTGCTACACTCAACATCGTACTGGGCGGTTTCTACGGGACGCGGAATGCCATCGAGCAAGAATCAGATAAGGCTCTTGGTAGTCAGCTATCTCGCTACCGGTTGTACGCATCCCTGAAGGTACATGATGACGACGACCCCGACCGATTTTCTACAAGGGATGCCATTGGTCGATGCGCTTTCGTATGTGCATTTTCCAAACCGTCCATTTTGCAAATAGTCGTATATTTTTGACCTTCCAAGCTACAGTTCCATTTTGTCATACCTTCACGTAGTTGCTCAGTAACAACGACTCTGGCGGCAGCTCCTAGTGATTCGATGAAGCTACAACAAGTTTCTTCGCTTATTTTGAACCTGATTTGGACTACTGCAGAACGGGTATCGCGGAAGGAAGTATTGGAGGCTTAGCGGAAGCGGGACGACACCAACGGCGGGACGACACGAGAGATCTTCGCATTGGCCGCGTCCGCGAACGCTGTATGGCTGATAGTAGGAGTTTGGGATCGATGAGATTTTGTTGAGTAATGAATTTTCTGAAAAGCGTGCGAAGTACGCAATATTGACATTTGGTGGAGGCATGGGTTTTGCAACAGTCCGCGTCTGTTCGCACGTCTTTCCAGAGCTCGACTAATTCCAATAGAGTACATAGGGCGTCCAGTGTTCAAGTACGAATGTGTTCGTATTTGTGAAGCCATCGAATTTGGCGTTCAGTGCGTCCTGAATGTCAACACAGTAACAATAGAGACGAGCATCTCGGTAAAGAGTCAGACTGCGGCTGCCATGAAGATTCTCCACCAACGTTGAAGTTCATGCAGGTATTCAACCGTACCGTCCGCCACATAGTGGGTTTCCAAACATGCGTCAAAGTGTAACGCATACGATGCTCGAGATCAAGTTTGCGAAGTCCGAAATATTGGATGTGCTTGTGGCTTGTAGACTCGCTGGGACAGATGTACGCACTGGGTAGACCGTCGGACCTGGAAGGAAAGTAGTGTACATCAGTCATCTGATGGATGGATCGTCATCCTACACCCATCAACCAGCGCTTTTAGGTAAATATGCAACAAGATCATCGGAGATATCGAGAGAACTCTGAATCCCCACAGTATAATTTGAGACATTAAGGCGTTGATCGTCATACTTGAACTGCCGACAGTGGGGTTCTAGAACACAAATTGCTCCGCACAAGGCAGAAGCTTTCTGACTGCATGTGAGGGTCCGTTGTACGTCTCACTTTTATTTGCATACCGATGCTCTTGACTGCTGGCGCGCTTATCGCTGTGTTTACCAATCAGCATGCGTCTATCCCCTGCTTTAGTCGTCTTATATGCCGAGATAGTAAGACCTTGACAATGCCCATCAGCGCGCAGATTTGCCCTGTTCAGGTACATCCTATTCTAGCATGGAGCTTGCGCCACCTCGTGAATGCACTCAAACATCCCTTCATGGCTTACTTAAATCTCAGCGGTAAAATAGTAATCGGTAACAACGTGATGCGCCCTGCGTCAACAAGCTCACCGACTATGTTACAAGATGCTTGCTTCGGATGTCTCAATTCTGTATTGTGACGCTGCAAGGCGGCGTGACACCTCTGCCATGTAAGACAATTGACATGGCTTGCACTTCGCCACTTCACTACGCGCGATCGAGTTCATCTGTTGTTTGACATCTGGTGCTTCTGCCTTGGGAATTGGTAGCCTAGACAAGTCCGAGCCAGCGGGCGGACCGCAAGATTTAGCAGTACAATACCTCCGGGCACACGTAGATGGTGCACGCCAATACTGGTGCCCATGGGCACATGAAGAGAACATGGCTTGGGCACAGAAAGCACATTCGATTCCGGTCCTCGGGACTTGGAACGCATGCACGCAGACGTGGGACAACGCGACGCTCGACTTCCCTGCATAACTCAAGAAAATTTATGGATATCAGGTATCCACTTGTCACGAAGTTACTCTCCTCAGCCGCAGAGTACGATGTGACCTCCAACTTTAGCGTCCTGTTGTTCGTTTGGGTAAGAAGAGGTCGGTTATGACAGGCATGTAAACGAACCACGAGTGTGGCTGACGAGAATCCCAAGCTCTCGGTATCGGTCCTGGGTAAATGCAGGGAACCGAGTGATTACGCACCTGTTGGGTCGCTTGGCGATGCCGGCGTATTGTCAGCACCGAAGTCTTCGTGTTGGTGTGGTAGGTGGGTGCAGTGAATGGAAGCGTGGCAGTATTACTCCCGGTAGAAAGGTAGCGATGTGGACCGTACGGACATCATGCGTACTGCATCTTCAAAATATTGGGCTATTGGAACTGTCTCAACGCAGTTGCCGGTTGTGAAAGGCACATGCGTCTGAGCAGGCATACGGACACGAAAAGTACATGGAGCACGCGCAAAGCGGTCCGAACGAACTGCATATGCGCAACATGATGTTCCATCATCTCTGAGTCGATCGTACGACGAGAATGCAGGTGAAGACTCAGCTCGGCTGCGCTCAGTTCTTCGAGAACTTAGGTCGTACGAGCACGGGAGCCAAGACGTAATCCCGTACTCTTGCTAGGCGCCAACAAGAAGAACGAACTAAGGGCGACACTATCTTCCTTTGCCGCCTAAAGATAGCATCAGATGCGGGAAGAGCCTCGCATGTACAATGTGACCGGTCTCCAGTGTGGCGCAATCGCAGGGCTAAGGCATAGCTGAAAACGGAACGAAGAAGAACCGCGTCTCAAAAAAGGGCAGAGTTGGAAACAGACTGGACGAGAAGACGTCAAACTCAGTATGCTCAGCGCCCAGGCATCATCCGTCCTCGTAAATTACAAGACTACATGGCTGCTTGGAGATGCCGAAACGATGGCATCGATGTGTGAAGCGTGGAATTGAAAGGTGATTGGAGATTGATATGGCTAGTGTCTCCTCGTGGGCTTCCAGCGCATGGTCTTCAGATGTCGGTCCATCTCACGAGTCCTCGACACCACCCAGAGCATTGCTCGCCCACTGATAGCTCCCAAGGAAGATCGCACCTCCGACGCTGATCCAGCCAATTCTTGGCCCCATACCGGCGAAGAATGCTCTCGATCCCGACTCCTTCAAAATGTTGGATAGCATGACCGACATTGGCTGCTTCTCTTTCGCAAGCATCATTCTCGTTTTGAGGACATCAAGCGGTGTTGTGAGACCTGCCGCCACGGCCCCTGCGACAGACCCCAGCAATCCGCCTTCCAATCCAGTCACTTCTTGTCGTCCTGTCTGACTGCATCTATAGCGTTTCAACGCTTCCCAAAGTGGGAACTGGATGATAGTGAAGGGCACTTCACGGATGATAGTTATCGACCAGCCGCGGTAGAGCTCTTGCCACACATGCGCAAGACCACGTGTATGCCGCTGATTTAGAATGTGTGTCAAGGCCGAGAGCGATGATGGGTGCTGACTAGCCTGTGCGCGCTGTTTGACGACCTCTGTAGGTACGCGTACGGCGCAAGCAGCTACCTCACCCAAGCTGGCGGCTAGCATGTGTACCAGCGCCTGGTTGCCCGAGTCTACGACATCCTCTTTGTATGGCTTGCCCTCGGCATTGTATTGTATCGTCGATTGTGGATGTGCGAATGACCGTTTTATCGTGTCATATGTGATGAAGAAGAGCGCTGCGCCTGGGGCAGATCCGACAATGGCGCTTCCAACACCTCGATATATGCCATTGAAGCCTCCAGAGGCGGCGAAGCCTGCACTAGACTGTAGTCGGGTCTTGAGAGTGTCGAGAGGGTAGAGTGAAAGGTCAACTGTGGTACCAGCTAGACCGCCTGCCTGGATTTGTTAGCAAGAATGATCACAGCGACGTAAGCCAACAAAGTGTCCGTGTGATCGGGTACATATTTAGGGCCTGCGATTTCGCGCGAGACTGGTGACATACGCGGTACAGATGTTGCGCACGCGACATGTTTCTGTCTAATCTTTCACAGGACAAAATATGGCCAGAAAGTATACTTACTATAAGTGATCGCAGGTATGGTGATTCAATCCATGCGCGTCTGCGATCTGAGTCGAAGGCATGCTGCATGGTTGACCTGAGGGACGCGAAGTTGACAGCGATGATGTAGTTTGGGCGACTCACTTTCGATCTGGCCCGTGCGGACGCTAGCATTGCCTGACTGAACAATTTCAAACTTCGCTACAACACCAACAACTATTCCAACCACTTACGATAATACTTGGGAGAGAGTTGCGCGCGTCGAAAAACATGCTGGGTCTCGGGTGGCGATGAATGGTTCTGGCCTCCAGGTGCGATGCCTTGCGAGCACGAGGATTATTGAGCAAATATGGCCAGAGGAAGGGCCGAAAGAGGCGGGTGAACGTCACAATGGGCAGAGCTCAGGAGACCGAACAGCATCCCGAGATACAAGAGAAGATAGAAGCCCAAGAGTCTCGTCAAATGATAAGGAAGACTCAGCGGAAGGCAGCCGCGCGACTTCGAGGGCACCCTCCTCGCAAGATCAAGAGAATGGATCAGACGGAGAAAGCGAGAGTGCATCAACGGATGGTCGTGAACACAGCAATACTCGTCCAGAAGAGTTGTCTCCCGATGCACAAGTTTACGTCAGCTGTATTCAAGAAGCGCAGCTCTCGCCGGATGGGACATGCATTTTCACGTCCGACTACGACCGCTCCTTTTCCGTCTATCCTATCGACGCCAACTGTAAATCGAAAGACAGTGCTCGCCCACTGAAGCCCTATGCCCAATTCACTTCTGCCGATCCCATCTGGTCTTTCGCCTCCAACCCACTGTTCGACATCAACGAATCTAGCACCACACACGTACTTGTCAGCCGGCGTGACAGGTACATTGCCCTACACAACGCGCTCTGGAACATCACCAGTACAGAAGCCACCAATCAACCCGTCGATATATCCCACCCAGTCGCGTCCTACAAGGTCATCGATGCGCTCACCGAAGCCGTCATCGCACCGCTCAGCCTAACATACTCCCATGACGGAGCGCACTTCTTCGCTGGCACTCGGAACAAGATCCACATTTTTGACCTCGACTACCCGGATGAACCTACTCACACCATCACGACCATTCCCTCCTCTCGCAACAAACTCAAAGGCGGGGGCCGCGGCTTCAAGGGCTGGATATCTGCCCTGAGTCTATCGCCTTCGACCACATTCGCGGGTGGAGGTCTACTAGCAGCAGGTGCGCGAACACGGCATGTTGGTATATACGATGCCGTCAGCGGCGCGGAAGTGACCACTTTCTCATTGCCAGGCACGGTGGATGGCAGGAAGCTCGTCAATGCAAATATGCAGCACATCATCGGTGACGGCGTTTCAAGTGTCAAGTACTCACCTTGCGGAAAGTACTTGTACGTCGCGGAGAGAATGTCAGATGTCCTGCTCATTTACGACGTGCGCAATTTCTCGCTGAGTTTGGGATATTGTGCCGGCCGCAAGGCGCTCACAAAGCAGAAACTTGGCTTCGATGTGTGGAATGCGGGTGCTTCACCTTATGATATCGAAGCTACGTCGCATGAGATTTGGGCCGGTGGAACGGATGGCGTGGTGCGGGTGTGGAGGGATCCTTACATGAAGGAGGGTGCGGTTGAGGCTGACGAGCTAGTCAAGGCCGGAAGTGGGGATGTGCCAGTTGTAGGTACGATGGTGCATATGTCTGGTGGTCTGGCGGTGACTGCATGCGGCATGATTGGCGTGGGTGATGAGGGCTTGAATGGTAGGAGAAGAGGCGGAGGCACGATCCCCAGGTATAAAGAGTGGGGAAACCTAGATATTCTGGGTTTGAGTTGAGGATAGAGACAATCGAGACGCAATCATCGGAGACCAGTCGTGTAATTCGTTTTCCAGTCCCAAAGGTTGACTTGAGCGCGCCCTCAGCACGCAACGCAAACGAAGAACCCTTTCGGATCTTCCGTTGTGCCTTGCTTCCACAATCGAATAGACTCTTGTTATGAAGATGTCTTTGAGTTTCACGTGCCAATTTCTGCCAGCCTATGGCAACACTTGTCCAGTAGGGTGGGGCCACGCAACAATAGATGATGAGTATTTGTTCGCAGTAAGCTATTAGGTAGACGCTCGACCTATGCAATTCCTTACGAAGGCTTGCTGGTAAGTCCCTGTGCTAGCCGAACTATAGCATTGACAGCGACACGCGCTATAACATCTCCACCCTCTAATAGCGGGTTGAATGAGGCTATAGTAAGACCGACAGCCTGGCGTTCTGCAGCCACTATATCAAAGCAAGAGAGAAGATCGTGATCTTCGAGGCCTCCCGGTGTGGCGTATTCATTGGCTAAACCGAGGGACGTATCCAGGCAGTCGAGATCGAGGTGAATAAGGGTAGGTACGCTGCTACCAGGACTCAGTAATCGATCCAACTGTCCACCAAAGTCAAAATCGTTTAGAATGCCCTCATCGACATGCCCGTAGATGAATTTTGCGCCCGAATGCTCCAGATTACACCTCTGATCTTCTGACAAGTCCCGCACACCACAGTACGTCACTTTTCTTAGGTCTATCGGCCGATGACCTGATATTGTCTCTAACAGTGCCTTCCAGCTCTTCCCAGCTATCATAGACATGCCCATGCCATCGAAATAGCCACTCAGACACTCGTCCGGTCCATCCAAATCCGTGTGCGTCGAACCAGATTATATGCAGGTCGTCGGTCTTGTGTAGTCCTGCACAGACGCCTACAGACACATTGCAGTTGCCAGACAATACAATTGGGAACGATTCATTGTCCACGGCTTCGATGACTGCATGAGAGACGCGACGAATCACTTCGAAGCTCCGTCCAATCTCGCCCTTCGTAAGAGTCAACCGGAGGTATAGTATGAGCTGTTACCGTAAAGCCCAGTGCTTCCAGTCGTGCGACAAGCCCATGCGCGACAATGGCATCAGGTCCGGCACCGACTCGAAATGATTGTATGCCCGTATGATAGGAGGCGAGTATCAAGGATATAGACATTTCAGATGTCAAAAGCCTGGGTTCCGCGGTAGGAAAGAACGATGATTAGGTTCAAGAATACAAAAGGATAGTAATAGGTGTATGATTTAATTAAGAAAAGAGAGGGGAGGGGGACAATTTCGACGCTGCATACTGACACCACTAGGTAATGCATATAATTATGACGTAAGGTGCTTTACAAGAGAGTGCCGCACGCAAGCAAGCGCAGCAACGTCGACATGTCGCGTCTAGACTGCTGTCGGCCATCACTAGCAGGAACCGCTGTCAGTGCTGTTGCATACTTCGACTTTAGCCAGCCTGACTGAATGCTTCATTTAGAAGCATTACTTTGATCTAAAGCACTAGCATTGTCTGCATCTGTGGACTACGCCGCAGTCCTGCCTCAAAGGCAGCCGAACATCTATATCCCGCAATATCACCTACAACACTTTTTCTATGAACATAGTCTTCGACGAGTCCAAAGCCGCAATCTTTTTCAACCACTGTGAGTGCACAAACTACTTCTCATTATCGCTCTCAAACATTTGACTCACAATCTAACAACGATCAGTCAAAATGCATCTAGCAAGCGTCGGACTGAAAGATTATTTGATCATCGGGTCTCTTACTGGATTCTTGCGGATGACGTCGATGCAGCTTGCGGGTTATAATCAGAGCGACTTCACATTTTGGGGGTCCTACGGGACTTGGACGCTTTCGAGTATTATTGCTATTCTTGTATACACGATCACGACGTGGCTGTTGGAGTTACGCGAGAAGATCGGCACGGAACAAGTGTTGGGTGAAGAAGCAGGCAGGGACGATGGCAACGCTGAGGGTTGGACTACGCCGCAAAAGTAACTTCGGAGAACTCTTCTCTGGCCGAGAGAGCCGAGCGAGGTCTCAATTCAGACTGTACAAGCTTAGTCTAAGACTATCTCTGGGTTTTTGTTCGACGTAAGAGGCCAATATGATTTGAGCTGTGCAGTGCCCGAATCCTTCGCTCCAACACGCCTCCTTCTTACAGTCTAGCAAAGGTGTCATTGACAAACGACATGAACGCACGATCCAGCATCACATCTTGCATACTACTCAAACTCAATGAAGTCAGCGAGCAAGGTGTCATAGCAGCTCTTATGTTGATATAGGAAGTCTCCATCTGCGTCTCTTTTACTGAAGCAACACAAATCTGTCTTTCCCTAACATTCGAAATCAGCTAAAAATCTTCAAAGTCAATACTTTCACCATTGTCATGCACGCCAGCCAATCCATACTCTGGGCCTTTGCGGTTCTCACTCTTCAACTTCCAATGACGACCGCAGACCCGTACGACGTGACGATACACCAATCACATTTCTGCGATGCTGGCCTCAATCCAGAGAGCTACTACAGCTTCGAAGGCGACGACGTCGAATGTCATGGCTTCGGGCTTCTCGATAACAACTGCCGCTTCTACTACGACGGCGGCTTCGAAAACGACGACTGCCAAAACAACGGCCAGCCAGCATACGGCACCAGCATTGCGTTTCGCGACGAAGGCGGTGGCCGAGGGTGCCAGTTCTGAGCCGACCAGTACTGCAGTGTGGACAGATATCCAGAACCTCTTGGAGAGGTTGTCCAGTTCAACGGGTGTTTTGACTTTCAGACGGAGGGGCGGATCGGAAGCTTCAAGTGCAACGTTTGATATAAGGCCAGACTTGCTAGCAGCGCGCGCGTCAACAACAGAATCACGGTCTTTTATTCGCTCTTGTAACTCATCGCAGGGCAAGGCAGGGGCCCTTCGTTGTATTCTTTTGCATGTAGAAAAGAAGCAGTGCGTGCTGCTCAGACATACTTATCATCAACCAATCGCTAGGATGTACTTATCAACGCCCTTGACTGTGAAGTGTGCGGTCTAGACAGAGTAGATGAATAGGTGCTTGTTATCTATTCTATTATGCCAGAATATAGCCAATCGCATGTCATGTTCACCACAGCCTTTATTATATACGGCCTCAATAGTCATATCTTCCACATACGACCATACGATCTTGAAAACGATGCTTCCCGTCCGCTAAGCAATATCTAAGCAGGACACCGGCTGATTAGTAGTCAGGTGGGTGACTACTGGCGAATACCAGCTGTTGTATGTTTTTGGAGTTTTTGTTGGCCCGCCTTCCAATCAACTTGAACTCAGACTACGCTTCCGATACCTTTTGCAAATTCGTCGATGCGCTGGTTTTCCAGTCTGACTCCTGTGGCAGTCTTCACGTCCACGGTCGTAGTCACCAACACCTCGAGTTTTTTGCTTCCGCCGCTACTTGTGCTGTCCTCGCTCAACCGATGAAATCTGCCGCCGTTGACTGTTTGTAGGGTAACTTCATCTGCTGGAATCAATGGCAACCTCTTTCCGGTGTTCGGTTTGCCTGGGCGGAAAGTAGACTTGGTTTGCGAAACAAATGCTTGAAGGCGCAATACTTTGGCGAAAATGCGGAACAGTGGCTTGAAGGACAACGCGCACGCGCTGATCAGATACATGCCAGGTTCTATGATGGTCCAGTTGACGAGTGCGACGTGGTTCCATGTACTATCATCAAGTGGCCCTGCTCTAGCTAGCGTCTCCGCGAAGACTGCCGTACGCACTACGGATGCGATGAGACCAAGACTTCCTGTCAAGAAGATGAAGAGTAGTCCTATGCGCCTCCCCACGCTGATCTTGAGACCCCATACTGTCCTCAAAGGCAGTATGAGGACTGCGATGTCCGACAGAATGTTGGGTACGCTGGAGCTGTTTGCGAAGGCTTGTATGTTGAAGCACTTTCCACTGGCCACGGTCTTATCCCAATTAAATGCGAACGGAGTGCACTGGAACATCGCAGCTACTGTGAACGATAACCACGTGGCGCCGATGAAGACAAGGAGCCCTTTCGCCACCATGCGCTCGCACTTGTTGGTGAGGATGTGTAGGTACATGAGTACAACGAGGAGCTTTGGGAAAGCGACGGCGGCGGGATGGAAGAACTCCAAGACCACAATGCCTTTGAAGTGCTCTGGGACTCGGTTTGGATCCACTGAGACAATGTATGCCATGTGGCGCCCAGTGTCCGCCATGTTGACCATCACTGTGGACATAAGCTGTAAGCCATCGAAACAAGATAGAACAAGTGCACGTACTGATGGATGTTGCACATAGCCCCAACTCTGCAAGCCAAGCCAGTGGAATTAAGACATCTTGCGCGCCGAAGGACGTGCAGCTCAGGTACCGAGCGTAATATCTGAGACCCACGAACATGGTACAGAGTGCGATTGTGACTCCTGCTGTAGTAAGGACGGAATCACCTCTATCTTCAGCCAGAAATGCTGGCAGATCGGTAATGGGTAAAGACATTCCAGTCAAGGATTAGAAACAGCGGCCAGCGCCTGCACTGGAGCCATGGAAAAACGAATGGATGACAAAAGGAAAAAGTTGAATGTCAGTAATCCTGCGGACTGAGGCAACTGGTGGGGGGTCCATCATATACCAGCCACTATGCTGCCAGTTGCTAGTTGACCTGATACGATGGCGCATCATGCCAGGCCAGCGACCATGAATCAAGAGCAGCTGTGCCGCTTCTTCAGCAAGGCCTGGGGGTGAAGTACATCGAGAATCCCTAATAAGGCAGATGGGATTAATGCACAGGAAACGGCGTCTAGCCACTTCAAGGCCAAACTACGTTCATTTGGGCGATGTCAGATAGTCTCAGACGCGGCTCCAGTATCCCGAAACTGACCCCAGGCCAGCCTCCGCGTTTTCAATAATCTAACTGAAAGTGTACTAGCGTTGACGCGCTGGGAAGGCGCGAACCGAAGGCCGGTTGTTGTCGGCTTTGCTCACCACAATTGAGATGACCATACCTCGGAGCCACAGTACTTGATTATGTTCCTTTCGCAAGCAGAAATTGTCGGTACATTCTATCCACCATGAAAACATTTGCACGTAGAGAAGCAACGCGGCTGCTGTCCCAGAGCAATGCGCACACCAGAACACACATTCCTGCATCGCGGCGAGCAAACTTTTGTGTACAAGGGCAAAAGAGAGGATTTCATGGCTCACGGAGACTACTGGTGGTCAAGCCTTATCTATTGGCAGATATCGGAGAGGGTAAGCATGCTCAATGGCTCAAAAGACGACACAGCTAATGTTGTGAAGGTATCACCGAATGTCAAGTCATTCAATGGTTCGTGAAGCCCGGCGCGCGCGTCGAACAATTCGACCCGATATGCGAAGTGCAATCAGACAAGGCGTCTGTGGAGGTATGAACACGTCGCATACTAGGAGAGTGGCATGCTGAGATCTGAGCAGATTACCTCGCGCTTCGATGGTGTGATAAAGAAGCTGTACTACGAGCCGGATGACATGGCTAAAGTAGGAAAGGTAAGACATGCACTGTACTTCTACTGGCTCTGATGCTGATATTTGAAGCCTCTTGTAGACATTGACATCCAAAGCGAGATCTCCGCAGCCGACGAAGCACTGCTTAAAGACGGATCCGGCAGCGAAGCAAAGCAGGACGCGGCGCAACAAGCGAAACCTGAGGAACAAGGCCTGGAGGTTGGACGGAACGATACGAAAGCTTCCATCGGCGATACTCCCCTACCAGAGCAAGCATCACCGCTGCCCCCGAATCCCGTAAAGGCAGACGACAAACCACAACGGCAGCTGGGGAAGCATGCGTCCCTCGCGACACCAGCTGTGCGGCACATGGTCAAGGAACACAATCTGAAGATCGAAGACATAGAAGGTACCGGCAAAGAAGGGCGCGTGCTCAAGGAGGATGTTGTACGGCACGCCGAGGCAGCGAAGCAACTTACCAGCACACCCTCACAGTCGTTTCCATCAGCCCCCGCGATCTCCTCACAACACGTAGCAGATCGCGTCCAGTCCCTCACACCAGTCCAGTCCGGCATGTTCAGGACGATGACGAAGTCGTTGTCGATACCACACTTCCTCTACACCGACGTAATCGACTTCAGCGGCCTCACCTCGCTTCGCAAGAAGTACAATGTAGGCCGCGAGAAGGCCGATCGCATAACGCCGCTTCCCGTCATCATCAAGGCCGTTTCCCTCACATTGCAGCAGTTCCCACTTCTGAACGCACATCTGGACACGACCTCAAATCCCGACAAGCCGCAGATGCTGTTCAAGGGTAGTCATCATATTGGCGTTGCGGTTGATTCACCCTCTGGCCTGCTTGTTCCGGTCATCAAGAACGTCCAGGATCACAGTATTGCGTCGCTTGCTCAAGAGATCACACGCCTTGCGACGTTGGCACGCAACGGCAAGCTCACGTCCGCTGACCTCAGCGGCGCAACCTTCACAGTCAGCAATATTGGCAGTATAGGTGGCTCTGCCGTCGCGCCAGTCATCGTGATGCCCCAAGTTGGCATCCTGGGCATTGGAAAGGCGAGAGTGGTGCCTGCGTTTGGTGAAAATGGCGAGTTGGTGAAGCGGGAAGAGTGTGTATTCAGCTGGAGTGCGGACCACAGAGTTGTGGACGGAGCGTATGTAGCGAGAGCGGCGGAGGAGGTTAGGAAATGTGTTGAGGGCGTAGAGGGGATGTTGATGAGGATGAGATGATGCGCATCAGTGTAAACATAGATCAAAAGCCTTGAAAATGCAGCCATTGGCACTGGCCGCAGTACAACGACCATATGATTCTTGTTCCTTCTTGAATGTTTGTGAACCTACGTTGCTGTCGAGAAAACTCGCCTCCCACCAACAGCGGCCAAGTCTGCATCTCTTGAATTTCCAGGCGGTCCCGCCATCACATAGGTATCTTCACCTAACGTTACGACCTCAGACCCCGCTTGACTCAGCTCGCGCCCTTGAGCACCTGCTCCAAACTATTCTTGCTGTTCGTATACGTCTTCTCCAGATAATCCTCCTTCTTATCCAAATTCGACATCTCCTTCGTCAGCGCCTCGCTCTCCGCCTGCAACCTCTTCTGCACATCTGGAATAGGCGTGAAGACGAACCTATTGGGTTAGCTGCGTGTCGTTACTGTGCGCACGTGAAGACCTACATTTTGCCAACACCCTCGTAGACCCTCGTGTCTTTAGGTAGCGACGAGACCTCAGAGGAGGTCAATTGCAGCATGCGGCCTTCGCGTGTGCGGGCGGCCTTTTGTTGGCGCACGATGAGGAGTTGTTGTTCGGCGAATTGCTTCTTTTGGCTGATTTCTTGGAAGACCTGTATTGTTAGCTGCCATGTCGTGGGAAGTTCGGAGTAGACGTGGACACCTTCTGCAAGGCCTCATTTGGCATTGACATCCTGACTGTACTTGTTGGTGATGTTTCTCTAGTGGCGTTCACGACAGTGGTTGAAGGCTGCAAGGTCAAGCTTTCTCGGTTGGGCAGGTGCGAGATGTGTGATTGGTCAGACCTTCCGCGCGTTGTTACTGTTTGTTGTCTGCATATACCATGACAATTCGACACACGCAGCGTTATACGGGCGAAACACTGTTCACGATCGCTCTGTACTCACATGCAGCGTGGCATACTAGCCTACTCACATCTCGACGTTCAGCATGACGAATCAGCCTTGACCTATCGACCACGGACGTGCATAACTGCTAGGATCCGCTCTCTCCCGGTCTGCGTAGGTACCTGTTTTTCGAAACTTTGTAACTTCGCTCTTACAACACCAACTTTCCTCGCAAATACAAGCCTGACGTGCTACGCTGCAGTTCAGCATAGAACGATGGCAGCCTCGTTGCTTTCGCTACTACCATCGATACCGTATCCACCCGAGCAGGACGGTCGATGGAGTCCGGTGACTTCAACGATCGACTGGTGCGAAGAGGTTAGTCGGCGCATGTATTCATCGAGCGAATGCTGATCGAGTTGTAGAACTATGTGGTCACGCAGTACTCAGCCGAGATTGTGAACACCCTCACCAACCTCCTGTTCATGTACCTTGCTGCAAAAGGCATTCGCAGCTGCCTCAAACATGGGCATGACACGGTCTTTTTGGTCGCCTTTATAGGCTATCTGCTTGTCGGTTCAGGAAGTTTTCTATTCCATGCGACCCTGAAATGTGAGTCTAAGACAAATCGGCTGCTCCCCGGCGCGGAGCTAACATATTCAGATCCAATGCAACTCGTGGACGAGCTTTCTATGATCTACACGACATGCCTCATGAACTTTGCGACCTTCAGCTACGGGAAGTCAAAGCGCTACTCGACCGTGCTAGCAGTCGGACTGATCTCGCTCGCCGTCTTCATCACAGCTTATTACCACTATCTCCAGGATCCCACCTTCCACCAGAACGCTTACGCCATCCTAACCGCGATTGTCTTGTTCCGTGCAATGTATGTCATGGAGATCAACATTCGCCCCAGGTTCAAATCGAAGGAGAGGAAAGTAGCACACCCACGAAACCATGGCGGTGCAAGTGAAGACCGGGAGGATCTCGAGGCGCTCAAAGTCATGTGGCAGATGATCGGTTTCGGTCTGAGTATCTTCCTGGGCGGCTTTGGGATCTGGAGTCTGGACAACGAGCATTGTTCGAAGCTCATTCAGTGGCGCCGAGAGATGGGTATGCCTTGGGGGTTTGTTCTTGAGGGACACGGATGGTGGTGAGTACTGTTTTACTGTTACATAATTCAAGCTGACATATTGTAGGCATCTGATGACGGGCACGGGCGCGTATTTTTACATCGTCTGGGGCATCTGGCTGAGACACTACCTCAACTACAGGCAGAATGAGTACGAGCTCTTCTGGCCCAATATGTGGTCTATGCCAGATGTCGTCAAGAGGGGTTCTTCAGCGAAGTCGCAGAACGCGAGAGGAGAGAAGAAGGAACTGTGAGGTAGCATGCAGATGCAGTACTCGGTAGCGATCTAGTAGAGTAGCGAACGGTTGGGCTGGCATGAGTGGAAATGGCGCGGAGCATCTCAGCAACCACCGTCCGGTTCATCATCCGAAGCTATACCTGCTTTGTACTTAGCCATGACTCCCTCGAACCTCCACCATCTTGAGTGGAATATCTGCACAGACAGACTTGTTCTGAACTGTCTAATGCCTTGCAAACGTATAAATCAGTATTTGTGCTTGCAGTTATGCAGCTGTGATCGTGCCTGCCCATCGCGGCCATTGCAGCAAACAAGACAAATACAAAGCCCGCCCACCGAAGACTTTATAGGTGAAAGCAGTAAAGACTCGACATAGTAATTGGGCCTAACAGTTCCGTCCGGGTTGCAACAGCTGTTGCCTTCGGCAGGGCAAGCGCGATTTTGTTTACGCACGGGCGGGCTTGGCGCACCAGATACCCACATTTCTCACCGACTTCCTCGCTGGCTCGCTCCTCAGTTCTCGACACCAGCTGCCTCCACCACCGACAGCCTCCACCCAGCCCCAAGCCCATTCTCAGCTCCAGTAACCACATTACCTCACTTCATCCGCCAACATGCGTGAGATTGTACGTATATCGCATCCCCAGCTGCAGACCCGCTGCAGCGGCGCGTCGACCCCGCGTTTTCAGGGTCAACAAAACAATGGGAACAACAGCTAACCGTGTGCGCGACAACAGGTTCACCTCCAGACCGGCCAATGCGTAAGTTGTCTCTAAGCTGCTCACTATTGGAACGAGAGCTAACAAGATAAACAGGGTAACCAAATCGGTGCCGCCTTCTGGCAGACCATCTCCGGAGAGCATGGCCTCGACGGCTCCGGTGTCTACAACGGCACCTCGGACCTGCAGCTCGAGCGCATGAACGTCTACTTCAACGAGGTGCGCACTTCACCCTCACCACACCGCGCAACTTTCGCGTACTGACTCAATGGCAGGCCTCCGGCAACAAGTTCGTGCCCCGCGCCGTCCTCGTCGATCTCGAGCCGGGTACCATGGACGCCGTCCGCGCTGGACCCTTCGGACAGCTCTTCCGCCCCGACAACTTCGTCTTCGGCCAGTCCGGTGCCGGTAACAACTGGGCAAAGGGTCACTACACTGAGGGTGCCGAACTCGTCGACCAGGTCCTCGACGTCGTCCGTCGCGAGGCCGAGGGCTGCGACTGCCTCCAGGGCTTCCAGATCACCCACTCTCTCGGTGGTGGAACTGGTGCCGGTATGGGCACGCTCCTCATCTCCAAGATCCGCGAGGAGTTCCCCGACCGCATGATGGCCACCTTCTCCGTCGTGCCCTCCCCCAAGGTCTCCGACACCGTTGTCGAGCCCTACAACGCCACCCTCTCCGTCCACCAGCTGGTCGAGAACTCGGACGAGACCTTCTGTATCGACAACGAGGCCCTGTACGACATCTGCATGCGCACGCTCAAGCTCAACAACCCCTCGTACGGTGACTTGAACCACCTGGTCTCCGCCGTCATGTCGGGTGTCACCACCTGCCTGCGTTTCCCCGGTCAGCTCAACTCTGACCTGAGGAAGCTTGCCGTCAACATGGTGCCCTTCCCCCGTCTCCACTTCTTCATGGTTGGTTTCGCTCCTCTCACCAGCCGTGGCGCGCACTCCTTCCGTGCCGTCACCGTGCCCGAGCTCACCCAGCAGATGTTCGACCCCAAGAACATGATGGCTGCGTCCGACTTCCGCAACGGTCGCTACCTGACCTGCTCTGCCTACTTCCGCGGCAAGGTCTCCATGAAGGAGGTCGAGGACCAGATGCGCAACGTCCAGAACAAGAACTCTTCGTACTTCGTCGAGTGGATCCCCAACAACGTCCAGACCGCTCTCTGCTCCGTCCCTCCCCGTGGTCTCAAGATGTCCGCTACCTTCGTCGGCAACTCCACCTCCATCCAGGAGCTCTTCAAGCGTGTCGGTGACCAGTTCACTGCCATGTTCAGGCGCAAGGCTTTCTTGCATTGGTACACTGGTGAGGGCATGGACGAAATGGAGTTCACCGAGGCTGAGTCCAACATGAACGATCTGGTGTCCGAATATCAGCAGTACCAGGAGGCATCCATCTCCGATGCTGAGGAGGAGTATGACGAGGAAGCTCCTCTTGAGGCTGAGGAGTAGAGTAGTCTGTGGATGACACCTGGCGTGCTTGAGTGTTGGAACTTGGGCAAATGGGCATGACTGTGTTGAGCAGAGTCGTGCATGAACTATGCGCTACCTCGCATCAACATATGTAACTTCAGCGTAAAGCAAATACTCTTGTTAATGCAAAGACTTGATAATTGATCTACTTCGACCGTTGATTGTAACGTTTGATTCATGACGTGATGTGTTACTTAAGCTCCAGCCTCGTGCCTTTTGTGCTTGATTTTAGACTTGGGGGCACAAGGTCATTGACTTTTCTGACAGTGGTAAGGGCATTACGAAATCAATCATACTGTAGAATTAAAGGAGAACAGTTACAACGCCGCGCTCACAGATGCTCACTCTTCGTCCCCTCCATGCTCACCCAAATGCTCCAAGAACCCCACCAACCTCTTCTTAAGCACCACACCCACCAACCTCCCCGTCCCCTCCTCCGTAACCATCAAATACCTCAGCCCCAGCTTCGAAAACATTTCCACGGCATACTCGAGCGGCGCGGCCGCACATACACTCAGTGGGGTGCGATCCACAAACGGCGTCAAATCCACCTCTAGACTCTGTGCCCCGTCGTCGGTATTAGTTGGGGTTCCGAGAAGCCTGACTTGTAGATCTGCGGGGAAGGACGGGGGTATGAGTTTCGAGAGGCCGAATTCAAGTTCGGGTTGGGAGATGTAGCCTTGTAGTATTGAAGTGGAAGTGTGTGATTGCACGAGCACGAGGCCTGCGTCCATGAGGCCCCTTGCATGTAAGAGATTCAATTTCTCTTTTAACAGGTCGTACGGAACGGTGTTTGAAGCGGGGACGTGCACGGTTATTTCCTGCATTGTGCGTTCTGGAGGGATCAGGACTGATGTGTTCATTTTTCGTTTCCGGACGGTGGATAGCGCGGTGGAGGGGTCGAGGAAGGGGTGGGAGAGAAGGGATTGGGCGAGGTCGTAGACGCTCTCTGAGGATATGGCGTCTGCGGTCCATTTTGCGATGAGGATAGCGAGCCTGTTGGGGTCGATCAGTAAGTGAATTGCTGTGGAAGTGGGTCGAAGGGGATGTTTACATGTGTGGCACGACGTAGGACAATTGTCCGGTTAACTCGAACATTATTACGGCCAGCGAGATAGTCATGCGACTCACGCCTGCCAGAAACGCAGCGGAGCCCACCATGGCGAAGATACCGGGACTAATGGACGGAACCAATTGGCCTACGAGACGGCCGAAGAGCGCGCCTGCGTCGAGGGCGGGTATAATGACGCCCGAGGGTACTTTTATGCCGAATGTTATTATCGTGAGGGCGAGTTTCGTCAGGGTGCCATAGATCAGATACCCGATGTAAGTCCAGTTGGTGGTGTTGAGAGTGTTGGCTTCGTGCTGACATACCCAGCTCTTCTTCGATGCAGCGTTCTCGCAGTCTACTAGGAGGTTCTTGATAATGACGTCTCCTGGCTCACGCGTCAACGGGTTGGGGAACTGGAGTAGAGTCGTAGCCAGTACGACGAGCCCGACTTCGAGCACGGGGTTTTGCTTGATGATGGAGAATGCGCGGAACCATTTACTCCACAGGAAATTGAGCTTGCAGAATACGCCGCCGAAGATCCCGCCGGCGACACCCAAGAGCATGAACACGAGGTAGTGTACAGCCTTGTAGTCGGTCCCGTAGTTTGTTTCGAAGAGCACGAGTTTGCCTGTGCCGGTGGGGTTGAGTTCCTTGAGGACCATAGCGGCTGTGAGCGAGCAGAGGAATGCTTTCCACAGTACCTCTCGGGGAAAATATGTGCTGATTTCTTCGTAGCTGAATAGCACGCCGCCAATTGGGGCCCCAAACGCGACGCTCAAACCACTGGAACACGCAGCGCTGAGCAATTCGCGCATCTTGCGCCCATTGTCGCGGTACTTAGGGAAGAGCATGCCAACGAGGTGTCCGACGCAGGTGGAGATATGTACAAAGGGACCTTCTTTGCCGAGACACATGCCTGTGCTAACAGCGAAGACAGCGCCGAAAGCTTTGATGGCGAGGACCTTGAGGGACAGGAACGATGGGATCGAGAAGCCGGAGAGGATAGTCTTGATTTCAGGGATGCCGCTGCCGGCAGCCATGTACATGACCTTCCCACCCGGAGTCGTCGAGGGCGTATTGTCTTCCTGGCGATGTCCATTGATCTTGAATCGCGGCGTTGAAGACTGCTCCTGGGATGGAGATGAAGAAACAGACGGCAACGAACTCCTCGTCATCATTGTCGCGCCCGAACTAATCGTCCCAAAAACAAGTGCCAGTCCAACATACACCCCAAAACTGCGCGCGTAGCTCGGACTCCATGCGTGCCATGCCTCACAATACTCCTCACCCAGTTCCGAACTCGCTCGAAGAAGAAGTAACGGCGTCTTCTCAACACAGCACCGCTCACGAGGTAAGAAGTAATTCGTCTTGCAATAGCCCACTTTCCAGTCTGACACGGTAGCCACGCCGACGTCGACGACAAAAGCAACGCATGCTGTTAGTGTGCCGATGAGAATGACCGCGATCCAGCCCGAGCACGCGTCGAAGAGCGAGAGTGCTTTGTAGCGGATGCCACGCCGGGAGTGGATGTAGCGGTAGCGATACGAGTCTTTGACCTGGAGCATGATTAGTAAAGCTCCATTCAGTGTCGATGACAATACTGAGTACCAAATCGTGCAACCAGTCAATAGTCGTGTAGTCATTATACGGCAATCTTTCGCCAACAGTGCTGCCGGCTAATTGCTGTTCGTCCTTCGTTATGCTCGACGCAATAATCGAATGTGCTTCTTCATCGTGTTCGTGCTGGAGCTGCGAGAGGCGATTGGGCTGGAGCAACGGCGTTTGTTCACCTGCTGTATCGTGGTCAGACTCCATGTTGCCGGCACAAGAGTCTTAGATGTCCTGCGAACACATCGAGCATACCGCGAGGTTAAAGACTCCAAGCAGCGTGGCTTGACAAGTGACGCATATGCCATCTCCGCGACGCACGCTTATCTCCCGCGGAAAACATATCGACGGCTGTGCTTGGACAGCTGTTGTGGAGGGCCGAGATTGTGGTGGGAGCGAGATAAGCATGCTTCGAGGACGCTAGCCTCTTTGGGTTTGTATCAACATACAACTGCATCGTCGAGCGGTTTTCACACACTGTGTTGAGCCAACATCACCAGGAGGGATGGATGTTTCAGAATGTGTATTGAGTCTGCACGCATTAAAATGTTACAGAGGCCTCCATCGCCAGCAAATCAGACTAGTACAGTACACTGCGACACACATCGCGCAAAGGCCACACAAACAAAGTATAGCCATGAACCAGGATAGGGAGCTGCCAGTGGTTGGACCACGGAAGCGAATCATTCAGTGATGCAGTCAACAGGCCAGAGAATGCCCAAGATCAAGACACTGTCTAGGCCTGTGCTGCCTTTTCACGGGTGACCCTCTCCTTGTCCGCAGCAGCCTCATCCTCATATTTCTGTCACATTGTAAGCTAATGTTCGATCAAGGTATGCGGATATGCGTACCTTCTTCTCACCAGCACTCAGAGCCTTGAATTCTTGGCCTATCAAACGGGCAGCATCGGCAATGATGATGCCCTTGAAGTCTCCGCTCTGGATTCTTTCCGTGAAGAAGAGGTTGTATGATGTTAGTTGTCGTTTCACGTGACGACCGTCCACAATCTTCTCCGTGTTCGCAGGCTGCTTTTTGGCGGTGGACAAGCGGCGCAGCTGATTGCGTGCGAGATTGGCAGCGTGAATCTCCTGGGGCGTATGGGAGAGGACCCAGGCCTTGTACTCGGCTTGCATGGCTGCGTTTCGCTCACGGGCAAGATGATTGTAGTGCTAAACTCCGGGTAAGCATGGAATTATGGATCGTCTCATCTGCGAGCGAGCGACTCACCTCGTGCTCGGAAGCAGGCAGCGATTTCCACTTTTGACTGGCAGCGACCAGCCTGGCTGATTGAGGTCCCTCGCCGGTCTTGCCCTTGGACTCCTCGCCGACGAAGACTTGGAATGCACTGAGAGCTCGACGAGCTGGGGCTTTGAGCGCCGTGGCCCTCAGCTCTACGCGCCTGGCTCTGTCTTTTCTGGCCGTCGCCCTCTCCTGCTGCTCCGGTGTAAGCACCTTGGCCACACGCTTCTTGGGCGCCGCCTTTTTGGGGGCCTTCTTCGCCGCTGGCTTGACCCTCGCCCTGGCCCGGGGTGTCGCCTTCGCCTTTGCGCCGGTCTTGGGTGCGGCGGCCTTGATCGCGCGCTTCTTCGGGGGGCTCTTAGCGGCGGCGTTTGCCTTGACCGCCTTTTTCACCGTGGCGGTCGGCTTGGTCGCGGCGGTAGTGGTAGCATAGGAGCGGCGTGCAGCGAAGGCAGATGAGTAGGCGCGTAGAACGGCGCGCAGGGCTTTGAAGCTGGCGGCAGGTGCGGTGCGGGTGCGCTGGAGGAAGCGAGCGCGTGTGGTCGAGGCCGCTGAGCGACAGAGCGCGCCGCGGGCCAGCATTGAGACGGGGACGGGCGTGCGGGCGTCGAGGTCGGGGTGCGGGAGTCAATTGGTGCTGCGCGGCGCAGCTCTTGGCAGTAATTGTGTCGCTGCAGCGTGTCGTGGGGTGGATGGGGGACGGGGAGCGTGTGGTGGTGTGATGTGAGACACTGGGGAGCTCATTCCACTAGAAGCTTAATTAGTGGGGGTTGCTGGTGCGCACACGTCAGGACTCAGGTACGCTGCATCCCCCACAGTAAACAAGCGCAGGTGGCACCGAAGACGCCGAAACAGCGGACCGTTTACAGCCACCGCACGTGTAGTATACATTCACCATAAAAGTTTGCATTCGCTTGTGGACCGCGGCAGACCAACGCCGGCTATGTGACATCTATAGAATCCAGGACATCCTCCATCTATGCTCCACCCATCTCTTATAACACCTTGTAGCTGTCAAACGTTAGCACGGAACACAACCAATATAATCGCCATCGCTTACCTCCACGGGTGATCTTCGTCGCCGTACTGGATACCCTCCATCCAGTCCTTCATCTGCTGCGCAATGGGCCCAGCCTCAACGTGGTCCTCCAGGCCGCAGTCGACGAGACGCCCCTTCCAGCTGATCTTGCGCACCGGGCTGACAATGGCCGCCGTGCCTGCGCCGAAGATCTCCATCATGCGGCCCTCGTCCGAGGCATCCGAAATGTCCTTCATCGTGAACTTCTGCTCGAGCACCTTCCATCCCTTGGGCACGAGACGCTCACGCGCAAGCTCCAGGATGGAGTCTCGCGTGACGCCGTCGAGAATAGTGCCGTCGAGCGGCGCAGTGAGCAGCTCGGGCTGGCCCGTCTCCTTGTTCTTGATGGCAGCGAATAGGTTCATGGTGCCGACCTCGGTCACGTACTCCTCCTCTCCGAACAGCCACAGATTCTGGTGGAAGCCGCGGCTGGCAGCCTGCATCTGGGGTAGAATGCATGGCGCATAGTTGGCGCCCAGTTTTTTGTCTCCGACGCCTCCTGGCCATGCGCGCACGGCGTAGTCTGTGGCCTCCAGTGACACGGCCTTGAAGCCAGTGGGGTAGTACGGGCCGACGGGTGAAGCGATCACGTAGAGCAGAGCCGAGGCGGGAGGGCCGACGCCGAGTGTGCGCTGCGTACCGATCATGGTGGGGCGAAGGTAGAGTGAGTAGCCGCGTGCACTAGAATCATTGTCAACGATGGTCCTCTTTTTAGGCTTGTGGTTGCAGTGAAAGTGCTCACTCTGGAATGAAGCGCTTGTCCGTCTTCACAAACTTGCCAATGAGGTCAATCAGCGCATCGCCGTCGAATGTAGGCAGTGCAATCCTCGCAGACGACTTGTTGAACCTCGCCATGTTCTTGTCCGGCCTGAAAAGCCTGATGTTGCCGTCCTTGTCTTTGTACGCCTTCATTCCCTCGAAGCACTCGAACGCATAGTGGAACACGCATGTCGCGGGGTCGAGACTGAGGTTCTGGTACGGTGTGATGCGGCCGGGTAGCCATCCTTCTGTTGCTGTCCATTCGAGCGAGAGCATGTGATCTTGAGTTGGGTGGTCAGCTACATTCCCAGTTGCAATTGACCAAAGCTCCCACCCGAGAAGTTGCGCCCAAACAGCAGTTCCTCTGGAGGCAGCAGATTCTTTGGCGTGGTCGTCTTCGTTATACTGAGCTTCGTCGGGTCGATGTCCTTGATCTTTGCGCCGACCGAGGCGTCAGCGTGAATGCTGTATCCTCTCCGACATCGCAGCGATGCACTGAGCGGTGCTGCTGGCGAACGAGAGGCGCAATGGGAGAGCGAGGAAAGCAGTCTCAATGAACGCCGCTGTAACATTGTGGGACTATGTGATACTGAGGTACAACGGGTGGTTGTGGTGGGGAAGGTGCATTGGGTAGTGGAGGTGCTCTACTCGACAACTATTATTTAGACCGAGCCGAAGCTGGCCGTATCCGTCGATGAGTCTACATTTATATACGATCAAAACACCGCGATCGGACGTGGATTCCGCTGCGAAGTACCCATAGGGCGCGTTTACTTGTCAGTCAGCGGCTACTTGGGGCTAATCACGTATGCAGCGTATTTGCCTTGCCATAACGGGCCTTCGCATCGCGTGGGCTTATGTCATCCATGTCCGCGGTCTCGAAAGCTCGCGTGGCTACGACAGCAACGTCTCGATCTCAACTCACGATAGCTACACCATTTCCGAATTGATACCTTTGGAAAAGTCGGCTTACGACACTCGCTGGACCGAACCGCCCAGCCAGACATGCCCTGAACGCCCAGGCGCAACTTCACCCTCCACCTGGCAGTTCCACTGCCTGTCTGCGACAACGATACACTCACTCGCGATTCGGGGTCCTCATTCCATGACGTGCTCGCTCCTCAGCAAAGACATTGCCGCACGGGCGCATACACCGCCATGTTCTCCAATGCGCTGAAGTCGTTCTCGTCGAACATTTCCAGCAACTACACCGTTAGCCCACAGCCCACCTCGTTCTCTGGCCCATGGAAGATCTATGATGCCAAGAAAAAGTCTACTGGAAAGGCAGCGTCTGTTTTCGTCTTTGACAAGAAGTCACTGGATCCGCCCGCCGGAGCTGGCTTTGGTGGGCGGTCAGCTGCATCAGGGCTTAAGCGCGCGCACGAGGAGGTGGTCGAGAGGTTGAAGAAGGAAGCAAGCTCACTGGCGCGCCTGCGGCACCCAAGCGTACTGGAGCTGGTAGAGCCGGTGGAAGACACTCGCGGCGGTGGACTACAATTTGCGACTGAACCGGTCACCGCATCGCTAGCTGGGCTCTTAAACGAGAAGGACGAGCAAGAAAAGGCTGGTGGAGTTGGTGGTCGTCGAAGTCGCTATGTCATAGAAGAAGCAGATGGACAAAAGCGAAGGCGCGAGCTCGAAATTGACGAGCTCGAGATACAGAAGGGACTGTTGCAGGTTGCCAAAGGCCTCGAGTTTTTGCATGAAAGTGCAGGCTTGGTGCACGCGAACTTGACTCCAGAGGCTATCTTCATCAATGCCAAAGTTAGTCGTATGCCACATTTCCTTCCCACCAGCCGCTGATAGATGTGACAGTCCGACTGGAAGATATCAGGTCTTGGTTTCTCTACGCCACCTGAAAACTCCACAAAGCCCTCCTCAGTTATACCCATCTCTCTCTCCGAAGCTCTCAACTACGATGCGCGGTTACCCCGGCACGTTCAACTCGACGTCGACTACACGTCGCCAGACTTCGTCATGGACGGCAATGTTACTCCAGCATCCGACATGTTCAGTCTGGGCATGCTGATTATTGCTCTGTACAACTCGCCGCACAAGAGCCCAATGGATTTCAACGGAAGTACATCCTCGTACAAACGGGCGTTTGCGTCGTCCTCGTCCATTCCAACCAAGAACAACAACTTCATGAGTTCTCAGCCACTTCCAAAAGATGTTGCCAATGGGGTGCTTGATCGTCTGATAACCAGACGTCCCGCACAGCGGCTGGATGCGAGGGAGTTCCAGCAAGCACAGTATTTTGACAACATTCTGGTCTCTACGATACGCTTTCTAGACTCTCTTCCCGCAAAGACACCCAACGAGAAGTCCCAATTTATGCGTGGTCTGCCACGTATACTTAATCAGTTCCCAAAGTCCGTCATGGAAAAGAAGATCCTGCCAGCGCTACTGGAAGAGATGAAAGATCGCGAGCTACTTACATTGATCTTGCAGAACGTCTTTAAGATCATTCAGCTGCTTCCAGCCAGCAAGCGGGCGTTTACAGAGAAGGTCATACCGAAGCTGAGAGAAACGTTTCTAGCAAGTGTCGTGCCGAATGCCAAGGGAGCAGCACCAGAACGAGACAGTTTAAAAGAGGCTGGTTTAATGGTCCTCCTGGAGAACATGCACATTGCTGCCGAAAACTCGAGTGGGAAAGAGTTTAAGGACGACATTCTACCCATCATCAATTATGCTCTAGAGTCACCAACACACTCCCTAGTCGATGCTGCTCTTCGAACGCTCCCGGTCGTAATTCCCATACTTGACTTCTCAACGATCAAGAACGAGCTATTTCCCGTGATTGCTACAATATTTGCAAAGACGAGTAGCATGGGCATCAAGATACGAGGACTGGAAGCTCTGCGAACTCTGTGTGGAGGAGGCACAGAGGACCAGAACAATGCTCAGGAAGACGATTTTACTGGCATGGTCGAAGCGCCTCGAGCAAAGAGCTCAAACGTGTCAATCTTGGACAAGTACACGATCCAAGAAAAGGTCGTGCCGCTTCTTCGAGGCATCAAAACCAAGGAGCCAGCGGTCATGGTATGCCTCTCGATGTGCCTAATGGTTTAAAGCTGCTAATATATTGGACAGATGGCCGCGCTCGACGTCTTCAGAGCCATAAGCAACCAAGTCGACAGCGACTTCCTCGCCATGGACATCCTTCCTATCCTCTGGCAATTCAGTCTAGGCCCACTACTCAACCTTCCTCAATTCCAAGCTTACATGACACTCATCAAGTCCATGTCAGGACGAGTAGAAAACGAACAGACACGTAAGCTCCAAGAGCTGGGCGCAAACAGCGCAACAGTCACGACGCGCAACGAATTCATGAGCTTCGGGGGTCCAAGCACATCGAATGGCTTCGACACTACAAACGGCGAAGGGGAGAATAACTTCGAAGCGCTCGTTCGAGGTGGACAACAAGGCTCGTCCGGCGGGACCGACATGCTCGGCGGCGACCCCTGGGCCAACGCAACCACCGCAGCATCGTCCACCATTTTACCATCCCGTCCGCTTAACAACCGCACGCGATCAAACAATGCATCACCCGCCGCAACCTTCTCCTGGTCCACACCTCCACCTCCACAGAGCAACGTAAACCTCAACCCACCAAAAGCACAAAGCCGCTCCATCACGCCTGACACCTTCGGCACACTCAATTCCTCCTTCCCGGCTATGGCGCCGAGTAATCCAGGTATCGGCAGCCCTCCACTCCAGCAGCAACAAAGGACAATGAACAACATGATGTCGCCGACGACAACAACTCAGTCTACCACCGGCGATATCGATTGGAGTCGAGCATCCACCTCATCGACGCATACATGGGCAGGAACGCCATCCACCACAAATACATCGACATCATCCGGACTCCAAAACTTCTCCATCGCGCCACCGCCGTCCTCTAATTACTCGTCTTTCAGCATCGCACCTCCTAAACCTAGCTCGTTCAGCATTGCGCCGCCGCCTAGTATGGGTAATAGGACGGTGAGCAGTGGGGGTGGAATGGGTAGTATGGCGGCGTTGAGGGCGCAGACGCAGGGGCAACAGCAGCAGCAGAAACAAACACAACAGCCGCAGCAACAGAATCTGTGGAATGGGAGTGATAGTTTGATTTGAAGGCGTGGTTTGGGGTTTGGAGTGGGGGATTTAGCGGGCGTCAAATGTATGTGAAGCATATAGATTGGTTGGCATGGGTAGCATCGTGTGTTTGTGTGTAATTCGAGATCATGTACACAGCCAGCCAGTCACAAGAGTTTTATTGAGTCTGGTTACGAGCGTTCTTTGTATTCAAGTGCTGTTTCGCTTGCTCCTCGTGGCCAGAGCATATTCCACCACATATGTGGCAGGCAACATGTCGCGTGATACACATGTGCCCGTGTCAAATTCCATCTTCGCCAGTTGTCAGCGCAGCGATCAGCGCGCCGAGACCCCATGCAAAGTCTAAACACCACGCCGACAATCATAGCGCATCAGATGCAGCCTGCGCGCATAGATCTACAGTACGCCGTAAAGCATACTACGAATTCACCGGTGCTTTATCGAGCGAGAAGCCAGAGCGCTCTGTTCCAGAATAAAAAACAACTGGATGGTTCTGGGTGCGGAGAAGGCATTTATTGGCAAAGGCTTGGGATGTCGTGCTTTCGCATCGAGATTGCGATAACCAAGTTTTGACAAGAGGGTGGGCGGAGGCTTGAACGAGGGCTTGTGTGCCGCCATGCAGGCTTGGCTTTGCTTACTGCGGCGAAGGATGGGATCGACGTCATGGCGGCTGGGGCGCGATATGCGAAAGACGTTTTCGTGGCGCAATTGGACTCACATCGGAAGATGTGTGTCTATGTAAATATGGGGAATGCGTAGAGTGTATAAAGAGGTGGTCTTAGTGGAACTCATGCTGTTTGCGGTCCTCCAGCGTGCCGGATGAAAAGCCCGAAATGTACGACTCGACGAGATTTCCTAGTCAGGGCTCGAGATGCATCTTGCCCCAATCTGTGCCCGGTAAGCGCTACAATCCACATCCACGACGTCACACGCCCCGTCTCACGCACAGTGCCTGCACACCTCCAGCCGAGCAGCCGGTAGACCTGCGGAATAAAAAAATGAGATGGTGAAAGGATTGGAATGCCGTTGTCATAGCGTCATTTGAATCTGAAGCGGGTCGCTAGGGAGGAAGCGTTGATAGGCCGTTTCCGAGCATCTTTGGGAGGCGCGACTAGGGCTTCCCATGCCTTCCCTGCCATGCCTGCCCTCGACGAACCCGACCTGCGTATTCACCGGCCCTAGCGCCAGACCAACGTCAGTTTGCGCCTCTAGCAGCCCGCCCAACAACCGCTCACCACAAGTTCGCCGCATCACTGGCTATTTAACATCCCGGCCTGTCGCTATAACTTCTCTCGCCTGCTGATTCCTTTCTCGATCAACTCGTGAACTTATCACTCCGGACCCGCAGATACAGAACCCTCTCTGTCCTGCTTCTCCCATTTTACTGAACCCAACCCGAAAACAACAGCAAGTGGTTAATGCTCCCGGTCACAGCATCACGTCGTCGTCTTTCCTACACTCCGTATAAGAAGTGTATCCGCTGTGTAAAATGGCGCTAGGCTTTTTAAGCGGCAAGAAGGGCTCGGATGCCCGCAGCAACAGCTCCCGCAGCAGCGACGAAAAGGGAAACCTCGACAAGAAAGATGCCGAGCTCGGCAGGATCGAGAAACCTAGTCGTCGCGATGTAGATGGGGACGAAGAGAGCTTCTCTATTGGGAGGCAGATGGAGATGGAGGCGGAGAATGCTATCAAGTACCGCACGTGCAGCTGGCAAAAGGTGTGCTTACTCTAGATTGACATTTGAGCTGAACTAACACGTCGATAAGACTGCAGCGCTGCTCTTCTCCGAGTACATCTGTCTCGCCATCATGTCGTTCCCCTGGTCGTACTCTATCCTCGGACTGGTCCCAGGATTGATTTTGACTATCATTATCGCCTCCCTGGTCCTGTACACCTCGCTGATCACCTGGTGAGTAGTTCGAAATTTCCGTATCAACTGTCTTTGGCTAATGAGAAACAGGGAATTCTGCATGCTCCACCCCGAGATCCGCGATGTCTGCGATCTAGGCCAGATGATCTTCTGGAACAAGCAGTGGGCCTTCTACATCACTTCCACCATGTTTATCTTGAACAGTAAGACCTTCCCGTCGATCTCAGAAACTCACCATCTAATCCTTCCAGACACATTCATCATGGGCCTCCACTGCCTCGTCGGTGCCAAATGGTGGAACACCATGACTGGCCACGGAATGTGCACAATCGGCTTCTCCGCCATCACCGCCTTCATTTCCTTCTGCGCCTCCATCCCCCGTACCTTCAACGGGCTCGCCAAAATCGCCACCTTCAGCGCGCTCTTCACCTTCATCTCCGTGATCCTCGCCGCCGCCTTCTCCGGCGTCGAAGGCAAGCCCGCCGGCTACCCGTCCAAAGGCGAGCCCATTGTCCTCGCGATCCCAGACTCGAGCCTGACGTTCGTCATGGGCATGAGCGCCTTCATGAATATTTCGTATACGTTCATCGGCCAGATCACGCTGCCTAGTTTCATAGCGGAAATGAAGGAGCCAAAGGACTTCCCCAAGGCGCTGTGGGTCGTGACGATCAGCGAGATTATCGTGTTTAGTCTGGTCGGCGGCGTGGTGTATGCGTACACGGGCAGCCAGTACATGACGACGCCTGCGTTTGGATCCATTGAGAACGAGGTCTACAAGAAGATTGCGTTCACGTTCATGGTGCCGACTATCATCTTCCTCGGCGTCTTGTACGCGAGCGTGTCTGCGCGCTTTGTGTTTTTCCGCGTCTTCGCGGGGACCAAGCACATCGGGAACCACACGTTCATTGGGTGGGTTGGCTGGATCGGAACACTGGCTATCCTCTGGGTCTTCGCGTTCATCATCGCTGAGACGATCCCGTTCTTCTCTGATTTGTTGTCGCTGATGAGTTCGCTCTTCGACTCGTTCTTCGGCTTCATTTTCTGGGGCGTTGCGTACATGCGTCTCAGGCATGCGAAGTACGGTGATGGCTTCTGGAAGAAGCGTGGTATCAGGGGCTATGCGGGCATGGCGTTCAACATTGTGCTCTGCTTGATTGGGCTGTTGTTCTTGACGGCGGGGACGTATGCGACTGTGCAGTCTATTATTGATGGGTACAAGGCGGATGGGTTTGGAGGGCCTTTTAGTTGTCAGGATAATGGGTTGTAGATGCGGGGAACTGTATGGGGAGAGGTTTTATAGTTGACGTCTTCTTAGATCGACACTTTTAGAAGTTGGATCTATTCATATAACGTAGTTTCGTGTACGAATACACACTGTCTGAGTTAATCCCTTGTATAAACCTCAATGTGTGAAAATTGACAGGTTATTTACTCAATTATCGTGACATTAATCATCTTCTGTTGTTGGAGACAGTGTAGGAAGTCGTGACCTCGCGAACTTAGATTACACTTGACGTGCAATTACCCTCTCATTACAAGGGTATCGTGATGTCGCTATGGGATGTTGTCGCGTTCGGCCAATGTCATCATGAATCAAGTGTAACTTTTTGCGTGCTATGTGCCATAGCGTTCACTGGCGGGCAGTTGATGCCACGCTCATCCCAGCGCATCCCAGCGCATCCCATCTCACCTCACTCCAAACAAATCTCAACGCCGCTTCCTTCCATGTTGAACTTCGTGCTCTGCAGCCATACATACCCCTCTCCATCTCACATCCCCTTCTTCCCCTTCCTCCTCTCCTCCTCCCTCTTCTCATAAATCATACCCGTAAACGGATCTTCCCAGCGCCTCGCAACACTATACGCGCCCGCCACCAGCGCCGTAAGCACCAATCCCGCAGGCTTACCGAACCACAGCGCGGTCGCCAGGAAGCTGAGCGTGCTGCCGTGGTACATGGGCGCCTCGCTGACGGTGAAGGGAAACGTTGTGACGGGCTCGTCCATTAGGATGCCGAAGTAGTCGCCGAGGTATGTGCCGGTTACGCCGAGAGCCCACATGGAGGTTAGGACGAGGGTGTTGCCCGTGAGGAAGAGGGGGATGGCGGAGTATTTGATGAGGGGGTTGAGGAGGGTGGGGTGCGTGGGTTGGGTAGCGAGGGCTTCGTTGTAACTGTTGTGGGGGAGGGAATTAGTTGGTGGGTTTGGTAGGTGAGTGGGTAGAGAGATACGTACAGGTAGTCCCTGAGGATGCCGAGGGAGAAGATGGTCATGGCGAGGCCATAGCAGCCGAAGCGTGGGTTACCGCCGGCGAGCTTGGTGAGTACTTTATTGTGGTATTCTGTGAGCGGTTTGGTTAGTCCTGGTCTTCACTTCCTTTCGAGCTATGCATGTGGTATTATCGTTCGGCTAGCATGATGTGCTGGACTGAGAATTGTCGTACCTTGTTGCGCAGCGATGCTATGTCTTGATTAGCTCTTGCCGTACATCAATTTCAAGCTCTTCACTCACTTCCAGAAGGTAGGATTAAACAGAATGCTTGCCGCAGATACTGTCGTAGTTTAGTAAACCGCTTTAAAGCCTCGACTTTCAAGTGACACTCACTCCACAGACTAGGCTGGCTGAAGTCGACGTAAGAGCTCATGATGGGCAGAGTCGAGTGGCATCCGACTTGAAAGCGTTGTAAGGAAAAGTAACGGGAATGGCGTGTTCACGATGCAATGTGAGCGTGTGGGGGAGGCTTGACAGCTGTCCAGCAAGCATGTGCACGCCCGGCAATTAGCAAAACGTCATAGCTTGCATCCGCTGGAGCTACGGAGCAACAGCCGCTGCAGGCGCCACCTCGCCTCGGCTTGCTTTTCAAACCTAGCCACGATTTGTATAAGACCAAAATGTTGCAGATTCAGATATGGACATTGTCAAACGAGTATACGTCAGAGCTCGGTTCACGATTCCATGCCAGCGCTAGGCTATTACGTATCGAGCGTATCCCATTCCAACTCTATCTATCCAACCCAGACCTGCGAAAAACAAAATAAAGTGAAGTGTATAGACAAGAAGGATTGACTACCCCGACTCTGACTCTAACCGCTGCAGATCGTCATTCGCCGCATCTGTACTGTCAGGCAGCTGGCCATTCTCCAACATGCCATTAGCCCCCTCATCATTATCTTGAATTTTCCGCACAGCTTCATCCGCAGGCCGACCCTCCTAAGACAGCATGTCGCCATTTCCCAGCACGACTCCTTGCTCATTCGTTGGTATCGGATTGGCATACTCGACTTCATCAGTCACGTCCTCAATCCTACCCTTATCCAGCTCCGCTCGCGAGACATCTTGATCAACGTCTTGCACGCCATCAGTCGACACATCACCGTCAGCTGTCCCTTTCCCCTTCTTCCTACCCGCAATACCCAACTCCCTAACCGCACGCTTCATACTCTCCAGCCTCGCCTTCTCAACGACGACCATTTTACGCGCGAGGTCCTTCAGCGCACGCCGCCCCATCTCCACGCGATTCTCCTGCCAACTCGCGAGTTCTTGCGCAACGACTTGTTGCGTGTAGCGTAGCTCTCTACCGAGATCCGCGAGCTCGAGTCTCGACTTGTCCATCTTGTCTTGTGCATCGCGCTGCACGCGCGATCGTGCGTCGTCGAGTAAGCCCAGGGGCCAGCGATCTGAGCGACGGACCGACAAGTTATGTCGATCGATGAGTTTCTGAGTTGCGGACATGGATGTGATGAGTGTGGACGGGCGAGACAGTGATGCTAGGATGGCGGTGATGGTGCTGGAGATAGCGTGCATGGAGTAGTAGAAACCCGCCATGGGGCTTGCTTCGCTGTGGGATAGCGCGCGGGTGTAGCGCTCGAATGCTTTGAGATGCATGGAAGGTAGGAAGTGGAGGGAGTGTACGGCCGTGTTAGAGATTTTCGCTGCATCATTCAGATCTGCGGCTGCGGAGCGAATCTTATTCGTGCGCCGGAGAACGGATTTGGAGGCGTGGTGTAGGGCTCGGATGTTCTCGCGCATGTGCTGAACGAAGAGCTCGACTTCGCGCACGTCGTAGAGGGGCTCGTACTCTTCGCGGAGGCGCTCGACGCGTAGCTCGGCTTTGCGGGCGGAGCGCTCGGCGAGCATGGTGGAGTCGATGTCGGGGACGAGGAAGAATTCCCAGACCATTTCGTGGGTGGAGAAGGTTGGATGCCGGAGTAGGATCTTGAGGAAGGCGTCAAGCTTGAGTTGTATGTCGCGCAGCACGGAGCGCGAAGGTCGTGAGGGGATCAGGTATGGCGACGCCATGTTCGTGATTGCTGGCAACCATGAGGCTGGATGCTCTTGTGCAAGCCACTTTGCGAGATTCTCGAAGTCGTGCGATGACCGACGGCAGGTCGTTACTGTGATGGTGCCGTTGCCGTTCGGTGCCCCGGACTTGACTACAAGTCTGACTGAGCCATCTTCGACGAAGAACGATCGGACGACTGTAGTGGTTCTCCCATCTGGACCAGGCTCGTTGGAGAGCAGTACCAAGTCATCGATACGATTGCGGACATCGTCATCTTTGGCGAGCTCGACAGCTGTGAGAGCACGCGCGTCGCGGAAAGAAAGGTCGACCCGTGGGTCCTGGTACAACACGCGGACCATGTCTGTTCTGCCATACTTGCTCGCAACCATAAGTGGCGTGAAAAGCCGGTCATTCGTGGCGTTAGCATCCGAGTCACAGCGGTAAAGAAGCTTGATCGCGATCTGCGGGTCTGTGATGATGTGAAGCAAGCTGTTTCCCTTTGCGTCGACATGCTCATCGAGGTGCAGCGGCTGTCCATCGTTCTGTGCATGGGTAGCTGCCAGAAGTGCTCGATCCACCATATCGTGATATTGCTCGTGGTCATAGGACCTGCACAGAGCGAAAATAGGCGTCTGACCGTTTTTATCTTTAAGTCGCCACGGCAGGAGATGTCCTATCCGATCGAGCAGCCGCGGCTGGTGAAATAGATGGTGTGCCATGCATCGGCCTTTGTTGTCTTGCTTCGCAAGATAATTTCGTAGTGCGTCTGGAGTTCCACTGTTCTCTACAACGTAGGAGAGTATGGTATCCGTCGTCTTCGCATGTGCCACTTGGACAGCCGCGCTCAACAGTGTGGTGCCTTCATTATTCTGATCCTCAAGGACCCAGCTTGGCGAGTAGTACTCATTCAGACTGAGCAAGTATTGTAGAGCCTTATCTTGCTTGCTTTCGACTGCCATCATCAACACTGAGTCGCCGTCTGTGCTTTGTGTCATCGTAAGCTTTTCGATGGACGTGTCGCCTTCAATGCCACTGACGGCAGAGTCAAGGGTTGTGTGGGACCTGAAAGATCCCACTGAGCCGCTAGACATACTTCGGGTGTCCAAAGATACTCTCTTTTTGAGCTTCGGCCGATTAGGCAATGGAGGTGTCTCAGCTCTTTGAAATGGGAAGATGTGTGCCAAGGGGCCGTCTTCGATTTTGTGCCGACTTCGTGAGCGATGTCGATGTCTTCTTCGCTGTTCGTGGTCGCCATTTACTGTGGTGCCTTCAAGCGAAGCCAAATCTGAGAAGCTCGCGGCAAACCTCACAGGTCTATATCTTTCTGGGACGTCTTCTTCGTCCGAGCTGATGTCCATATTTTCGTGGAACGATCTGCCAGGCTCAAGAATACTCTGCATTGTCGCAAGATCTCCTGATTGTGTTGCCTGCCAAAGCGTCCTGTTGCGATGGCTGGCCCTGCGCAAGCCTCCAGCGTCTTGAGACAAGTATGATAGGACTGCCTCAAAAGTGCTCAGCGCGTATCCCAGTTCACCACTCTCCACGTCCTCGATAAAGATGAAGTGGCGCATGTACGACAGTCGCGCCTGTAGATGCCGTACTGGGGCGCGAATTACAACGATGAGTAGAAGCGACACCAACGTATCGGCGTTGATGGTGAGGAGATGATCGTGCTTTTCGGATATTGGCTCGCCATTCGCAGGACTCTTTGGTTTTGCGTCGCTTGCACTTGATTCTGAGTCTGGCATGGTGATGTGCTTCTGTACGCCCAGCAAGATCTCGAGCATCTCCTGCGGGCTGCCGGCTACACCCATCTTCTTAAACATGTCTACGGCTTTTGAGAGTCGCACAGCGAGCTCCTGCTTGCCCTTGCGACCGTTGCCAATGTCAATGCCCACTTGCGATATGTCGATGTCCACCATCTGCCGTGTTCGTCGCTCCAACTCTATGTCTTCAAGCCGCCGTAGATCGCATATTCGTGGAAAGAGTATTCGGTGGTGTACTTGCTCGGCGATGTACCGTTCAATCATGCGCTCCACGATCGGCCCGGTGAGATCTGTGGTGGCTCCTAGTAATGAAAGCTGCTGCTTGTCCACCATCTGGAAAAGATCAATTGCTGCCGTCACAGCCGTCTCCAGCGAGGTACGCATCTGGTTCTCTTCATCGCCAATCTCGATCTGCGACACGAAGCCGTTTGGGCCAGACATGCTGCTGTGCAATGACAACCGCGCAGTCCCCGATGAGGACACGGATCCGCTTCTCCGTGAGCTGATCGAGCGCGCGCTCAGTGACGACCGCCGCGAACTGCGTGTGGGTGTTGGCGGTAATGGCTTCTCTAGCTCCTTGCCAAACTCCTTGAACAGCCTTTCCAAGCCCGGCTGCATCTGGCGCGCAATCATGGGGAAATGGTTCAGAAGGTCACTGAACGACTTGACCTCCTTCTTGCGCGGCATTGACAGGACAGGGCTTGTCGAGGAGCTCGATGCAGCGGCCGTAGTTGCAGCCACTTCCTTCTTCGTCTCGAGCGTCGCGGGTATGATGGGATTCGCCTCCCAGGTGCCGATGAGCGGCTTGGAGATGTAGTAGACGAGCCATGGCTGGGCGTCGAAGGTGTCCGGGTAGAAGATGGTGTCGGTCAGCAGCTGGGCCTGGTTCAGCGTTTTGAATCCTGCTTGCCGTCAGTACTATAGCCTCCACAGTACATATGTGCATATGTAATATGCGACATCACATGACGCACCCTTGTTGCTGTAGATGAAGGCGTCCTTAACAATCACCGTGCGGCCGTTTGCGGTGGTGTACTGCTTCGCCTTGCCCCTCGTCTCCCTGAAGCTTCCCACGTCCTTGACATGGTTGTTGGGGCCCACGCCGCCCGGCACGCGCAGCACATGGCTCGCTAGGAAGTCCTCGGAACCGCTGAGATCTGCGTACGAGATGTTGGTCTCCTTGTCGCGGGAGGTGAGGAGCACTTCGGTGGTCGGGACGAGGAGGACCTGCACACGTGTCTTGTTAGCCCATGCGATTGCGTGTATGTGGAGGACCAAGCAGGCGGCGTACGTGGTGCTGCGCCGGAGTGCACTGGCTGGGGAGTGCGCTACGGAAGAAGGCCCGTAAGAAGGGGTTCAGCACGGGAGGCATTCAATCGACATCAAGTATATTCCGCGAAGTGTTCAGCGGGCGGGGAGCATCAGCGCTCGCGACGTGAGCCGGGCAAGCCGGTGGCCCTGGGCGTTTGGCTGCGATTGCTGGTGCCTGCGCTGTGGTGGTCCGCTTGCGAAAGGCTGCGAGGGGGTCGAAAATGATGTCAGAGTAGTGTAGTATAGTTGCGGGAATGGTAGAATAGGAGCGCACACGGAAGGAGCGTTGGATCGCAGCTGGTATGGGATGGGTCCTGTCCTGTACTGTTCTGCTGCGTAACATGTCACATTGGCTTGTGAAGGTCAACTCGCACGCGGCGTCCCTGGCTAGCGGCGGGAGCTTCGTCATCTTCCCGCTTCTCCACATTTACACCATGAGCTTCACTTTACAACTGCGCATACTTGATCGAGTTTTGCCAATCAAGCCTCCTGGATATATATACTTAGCGCTGTTTTCTCATCCACTATCAAGCACTCACATGTGCCACAGCATTGGTCTATACTGAAAATTGTTCCCTTGTAATACACAGGGCGCTTTGTTAGTTCACAGTTGCACATCATATTTGTCCTCTTTTCAACTGGTCGAAGATATGTTCATTTGTGTACATGCCGCTCACGGAACTATCAACAGCGGCACGCATACTTGATCGAGTTTTGCCAACATATCCTCAACGCTGTCTTCCCATTCACTATCGAGCACTCACATGTGCCACAACTCACTTGCCATGAAGTGCAAGTCTGTTCCTCACCCATCCCTCTGCACTCTGAGCCCACTTGATCTCAGACGCTGAGTTCTTGCTTGGCCGCCAACACTTGAACAAGTCAAGCTTGTCCTTAACCATCGTGTTCAGGTCTGCCATGTCCTGCCTGCCGACTTGGGGTTATGGGGTTATCATTCATCATTGCAGTACTCATTCCTTGGATACATTCGATAAATAAGTCCTTGGTCAAGATACCAGATCTTTATCTTTGGGTGCAGATGTACCTTGGGTGAATGGCCGTGGCGGCTACGCTCATACGCGAGCCATGTGCCAATCATGCGAAAGGTATCCGGGATCGAAGAACAGCAAGTCCAGTTCCGGAAACCCATCACGAAGTCGAGCACGAGTTGTGGCCGATGCCGATACCCTAGAGTCGTCGTGTTCGAGACTCACTCTTTTCGCAAAGAAAAGCTGTGGAAAGTATATGCAGCTATTGTCGCCCAGATCGGCAGCATACACAGAGTCCATCCCACTGGCCTCGCCATGTTTTCCCCAGATAAAGATCTGTAAGCGTGGACAATGCTCATGTGCCCATTCAAACAAAGTAGTAGCAAAGTGGTGTATCCTGGAGACCAGGTGATTTGCTGACTCGTAGAACACTCCTCGATTTGGCGTTACATGATCTTGATAGAGCTGTAGCATTCGAAGATCTTGCAAGTAGTTCAGAGGATCCTGGACGTCTGCGTTTAGTGAAATACCCAACGTTCTGGTTACAAGTACCTCACGAGATATTGCAACAGATGGGAAACGCCATCAGTTCGTTTGTCTTCGATACCCTCCGGTAGGTCCGGTGCTTTAAGAGCGAGCTGTTGGAGATGCGAGAAGTTGCGACATAGCCAGACTAGTGACTCGGAGTCAACGTAGCTCGAGAAGACTCTCCTTTCGTTCAGTTCAAGCGTAGGTTGATGACCATGCCTGAAAGTCGGCATACCAGGTTAGAAACTCTTTCATGGCTAATGTGCGCACCACAAGCTTATCTTACCATGCCAGACTCCTGAGACGATCACGTAGGGGCCAGAAGATATGGGTCTCTACCAGCGAGCCATCGAGTCCCACTTGCTCCGGTACCACGTACCTGGTGGTGTACAGCAAGCCACAATGACTGAAATGAACGCATTTGAGTTGATCGTTTTGTTTGAAGAAATCATGTAGGATGGCACTGTGCTCGGGAAGTATAGAGTCCAGTGACGTGCTCTCGAAATGTGACAAGTTGCAAAGGCTCTTACTCACCGCAAGGACGTCAGATAGGAGCCACATGTTGTAGTTGTGTAGACGCAATTCCGTCAACAAAGACAAGTCAAACAATTTCGGGTAGAGAGTGGTGAACGGGGTTGGCATGCATCCGGACACAGCGAGCGCTCTGGTGCGAAACGGCGCGTTGTCAGAGCTTGGGGCACTGTATCGGGTCCAGAAGGATGCAACGTCTGATGTCCAATCAACCCAGAATTCTATTGAAAGTGATTCGACATCCCAATCCCTACTGGCCAATTCTTCCAAGCCGCACGTCGTATGCCGAGTGTTCGAAAACCCTACACTCAAATTTGAAACAGCCTTCCGAGCGAGTAGAGAAGAATCGAACGTAATGTTTGTGTTCTTCACGGATTGCTGATGAGCATTGAGGTGATCGATGATGTGAGCGGCTAGAGGCCTCGACGAGATATATCTGTCTGGATCAACATGAAGACCGCGCAAAGCAAATCTGAGCTTACTGAAATGTGCCGAGTTTGTTTGTCGGCAGCTGCCATAGAATTCGCAATTTCGCTTCTTGTTGAGCTAATACATCAACTGGTTTATCCTCGAGGTCGTGATGCCCGTAGTACAGTGCAAAATCTGGAGCATCGTAGATGATCAGGCTTCGCGTGTGCCGCAAATGTCTGGCAGCGCCGAGCTCAACACACGCCTCAAAAGCTGCAAGCTGGCTACTGCCTGACCGGACTCCCAGAACAACTTTACGGTACAGGTACTCCGTCGCGACATAGTTCCAGCTCTTCGACACAAGACATAGAGCTCGTAGGTCGTCTGGCAGAGTTATCTATACGGAGCTGGTCAGTTCGTATGGAGCGTGTGATGAGCACAATTTCGCACGTGTTCTGGAATAATTCTTTTCGCATCCTCGACGAGATCTTGCGGTGCTAATAGCGTCTCCATAGCATTGCGCGGCTGTGGTAGAGTTGTGAATAGGGTGGGGCATGTGACAGCGTGAAGACGTGGAGAAAAAGTGGGTCCAGTGCTTCAGGCGCGCCTCCTGTCCGTCTGGATCTTCCACCACAACCCAACCGTATCTACAGCTTCATGTGGCCCACAACCGCAAATCATGCTGAGCCTTCCAGCTGACATCCAGTTCCTCATTGTTGATTGCATTGTATCAAAGAGCGACCTCAAAGCATTATGCAGGACGTCGAAAACATGTTGCGACCTCGCGCGTCCGCGCTTATATCATCACATTCAGCTGAAAAGCTGGGATCGTTCCGACGAGGGCATGTTGAAATTCATTAGATGCGCGGGTGCTGGAGCTTTGAAACACCTTCGGTTCATACGGCACTTGACCATAGAGGACTCCAGGCCACCAAGCGAACCGCCTACTCAACAGATCGGCCCAATTCTCGCTGGTCCTGAACGCTATAGTGTTGCGGAACATCTGATGGACTATCAACATTACTCTCACGATAAACTTGGAGCTTACGTTGTTGCTATTTTGGTGCTGTTGCCGCCAGACCAGCTAAGGTCCTTTTGGTGAGTCCAACGATCCATGCCGAGCCTGGCTTTACTTTGTACTTAGGCACGCTTCATGCTATTCACTTTTCATTACCTGAGAAGTTGGGATCTGCAAACTGACTTCTTGTTACGCAGTTTCATATCTTATCATGCTCTGGGTTGGAAAGTCTACAGCCATCTCAGCTCCAACCAAAGGAACCTCCGCAGTTTGCATACAACTTTCGGGGATCTAGGCTGGGTACACGCGCCTCTGTCCCCACTGCCTCTCGCCCACTTGCGAACCATCGATGTCTGCTTCAACGGCACTCAGCATCTGGCGTATTTCTTCGAGGCACTTGGCTCGCGATCTACCGGGGAAACACTCGAACGTCTCGCCTTAAGCATAGTCGACAACGACCACCAGCATGAAACCGCGTCAGAGGTCGCGAAGACGTTCGAACGTAGAATCACGAGCTTCCCCAAGCTGAAAGAATTGAGCCTCCTCAACTTACGACGAGATCTGGGTGATATGTTTGTGCTATTGAGCCGGCACATAAGGTTCGAGCACCTTCTCCGACTGAACGTCGCAAGCTGCGACGACAGTTTTCTTTTCTTCTCCGACATGGGAAAATACTTCAAAGTTCAGGGCTCATCCCTTCAGCATTTGTGGCTTCGCGGACCGAACGACGACCTGCATTACCTCGACTTACTGGAGTGTTGCGATCAAATATCCAGCTTGCACATCAATCTTCCGGAAGGATTGTTCACGCCTATTTTGCAAGAGTCTTTGATACGTTTAGGCCCTTTACTCGACACTTTGGCATTACACGAGCAGGCTCTTGAGGGGATAGATTGGCGTCGAGAACAGTCTCTCGATGCTACGAAGCTCTACCAAAGCTGTCGCAACCTACGCTTCTTAGGACATCAGCTAGCTTGCTCACAATTTGAAATGCCTCGAGACCAAGACTTTGTCAGCATCTCCAAAATACTGGTAAGCACGTTCATCTTACCATTGCTATGCACTCCGTCGATTCAGGACTGCATTAACATAATACAGGAGAACTTCCATTACCTCAGTAATCTTCGCGTCGTACATTTCCGCTACATGCCGACCAGAAGCCATAGGGAGGAGGATCCCGACAACATGCCAGACCAAACACAAGTCACTGCGGATATTCAACATTTCGTCACCACCGTGTTCGCCTACATGGATAGAAGCGGTATCTGCTCCAGGCTGCGAGGCATAGTCTTTGGTATGTATTGGGAGCCTGAGTCTCCGTACGGACTACCTATCGAATGGGGGCTCGAGTGGCCCTACACACGCCATTGTTTTGTAAGAGGCTATCAGACGGATGCATTCAATCGCAAAGCTACCGTTGCATTGCCTGTGCCGCCGCATAAGATTCGCGAGCTTGAGCCAGACTGCGACTTGCTTGACTTTGATCCAGAGTGCGATTGGGTGGGAGGGATTGCGGGACGACTCCGTAGCGTATGATTTGCTCGCTCTTATCGTTCTATGCGAATGCCTACAGTATGGTAGTTCTACACATGTGGTGACCGCGAAAACAGTTGGATAGAGAACATGTCGATCAGGGTTGAAATTACCATTCATATTGCACCATTGCGAACGCATTGTATTGGGCGTGCGGCAGCATTGCGGGCATGCGGTGCGTTGAGTTGGTGATGACCACGTGATAGCGCGAAATGAACCCACTTTTCTTCTTGAAATCTACGCGTCGCGTCGCGCATTTCACTGTTCCCATCTCAACCACAACCGGCATTCGACCACGCTCCTTGCACCATCGTGTTTTTCATCATGATCTCACTACCAGCGGACGTCCAAATGCTTGTCCTTGATTACAACTTGTCCCAGCGCGATTACAAAGCGCTCTGCGCAACCTCGAAAGCGTGTCGTGCACTTGTATTGCCACAACTCTACAGTCGTATCAAGCTCATCACATGGGATGATAACCATGCCAGGCTCAAGCAATTCACCCGCTGCGTTGGGGCAGGTGCTGGTGCCCATCTCCGCCACACGCGAACATTGATCTTCGAAATCACAAAGCCTCCTTCCGAGCCACCCTGTCAACTCACAGGGCAACTAGACTTTGGTGAGGACCCGGTTTCAGACTCTAATATTCCGTTTCGTGAGACAGTCGACAGCTCCATCTCAATGATTCTCGAGATGTTTCCTGATAACTGTCTTCACTCGTTTGGGTATGTTCATTCTCAACGTTTGAACAATGCCCTGGGCTAATGATACTCCGCGAAGATACGTTTCCGAACATTCATGCTCATATCGTATTTTGGATTACCTTGCGCAGCGCCAGTGCCTACAACAACTCCAGATTACATGGGGCTCACCGTGGGACGTACATGTGGGAACTTATCCGCCGTTGCTGTTCCAGGACATGCGGGTACTTGACCTCTACATCGCTAGCCCGCATGACCTCAGCCATGTTGATTTCACAGCGGTGAACTGCGGCTCGAAACTCAAAAGACTAGCCATCGGCGCTTCCAAGACCGCTGTTCGTGCCGTAGAAAGCTACTTCAGGGATAAGATTGCGGAAAAGAGCTTTGGATTTACGGATTTGAAGGAACTTTCGCTCTATGGTTTGAGCTTTACCAATTCGTTGTTGCGATCATCCTGGCAACAGATCGTGAGCCTGCCGACCGTAGAGCGGTTGTCGATTTTCGACTGCATAGCCATCGAGGTCTTCGCTTTGGAACTGGTACGCAATCTCTCGGATTGCGAACTGGGCTTTCAACATCTTTCAATTGAGTGTGGCAATGAGGGTCACGATGAAGGTGGAGCGGAGACCTTGGCGGGCGTGCTCAGTCGGTGCAAACCACTTGCAACTCTTCACCTGCGAACAGATCTTCTGCCTGAGAAGTTTTGGGATTATCTTGTTGCTCACGGGCCATCACTCCGTACTCTGGCGATCGATGAAACCGACGACCACGCCGACAATGGGCTCAAACTGGACGCAGAAGCACTCAGTAAAATCTGCCAAACATGTCCCAAAGTGCTCTACTTCGGTTTCCAGCTTGACAGATATGCTTTCATGGAGCCGGACTGGAATACAGAGTATGGGTACGGCGAGTTCTTATCTTGCTTGGGCGCAATGCAAGGGCTGCGTCTCGTACACCTTCGCCTGCCCCTAGTGGGATCCTACGACACTGAGTCCTGGACAGAAGGCGCGGACAGCTCAAACGTCACGTGGAATTGCCAGAAATTTTGCAATGGGGTCTTCTCTTACTTGGAGGAGCACCGGCTATGTCCTTCTCTGGTGACCGTCGTTGTTGGACATCACTTTGAGCCCGCCAATGTCCGCAACGACCGAGCTGGAAGGAATCCGTGGTACTACACAAGGCATTGCTATATTCGTGGCTGTCAATACGACGCTCTCAACAGGAAGGCGGCTATTGCAGTTCCAGTACCTGCGTACAGGGTTCGCGAGCTGTTGCCAGACTGCGACTTGTTGGATTTCGATCCCGCGTGTAACTGGGTGGGTGGCCTGCCGGGGCGCATACAGCTGTAACTCTTGTAGCTGTGCGCAAGCTTAGGTCGTGGCCGTCACAACAGCCATCCGTGCCTCTCAGGCATACAATGCGAATCATACACTATGGGGTATCGCGAGCTATTTACTAAAATCTCTTACTGTGCATTCTTCCTGAACGCAGGCATACCGTTCTTCTTGCCCCAGTTCCACACCTTACTATTCAGATCCGGCACCATGAACACCCAAACAATAGCCACGATCCACGCTCCAATGGTGTCAACCAGAACATTGTTCCTCTGACTACTCCCCAGCGCACCGAGCCTCAGTACCCCAGCCATCCAATTCGTGGTCGTCATGAAGTTGCCAGCCTCCAGCCCTTGCACCGCGGCAGTCGCGGCTTCCAGCTCCGTCTGCTTGGGGTCCGATGCCTCCATCTCGCGGGTCACGGGGTGCTTCGTCTTCTCCTCGTTTTCGAAGCCGGGCGAGAGGATGGTGCCGGGGAAGATGATGTGGATGTTGACGTCGAAGGGGGCTGGTGGTGCACCGTTGACAGCGGTCTTATTGCGTCTTGCGGAATTGTAGAGCTGGACTTCGGAGCGCAGACCGTCGGCGAGGGCGCGTATTGCCGCTTTGGCAGGAGAGTAAGGGGTATAGCCTGCCAGGCCGACGAATGCAACGGAGGACGAGGTGAAGATGAACTGGCGAGGAGATTCAGGTGCGGCGTCCTTGGGATATGGCTTCGAGGGGTACAACCAGGCCTTCAGCGTCTTATGTGAGAGATATGCGGCAGCGAAGTAGTTGAGGTCCATCATGGATCGCAGTGTGTCGGTGCTGGTCTCAATGAACAGGCCTGGTACAGAGATGCCAGCGACTGCCCACACGATCTCTGGCACGCGGCCGTTGTTCCATGATGTTGCTTCGGCGAGGATGCGATCATTTTCGGCCTCGGAGGTGACGTCTGCGGAGATGTAGGTGAAGCGCTGCTTCGAAGGGTTCTTTGCGTGGGCGCGTGCGTGTTCGACGGCGGCTTCGAGGTTCTTGGTGGTTCGTGCGACGAGGATGAGGTTTGCGCCGCGGGCAGAGAGGAGACGGGCGATCTCCTTGCCCATGCCCTGCGAAGAGCCGGTGAGGAGGACTGTCTGGGGCTGAATTAGTCTGGCTGTTGTTTAGAGTGCATTAGGAAGCCTACTTTGCCCTCTACAGGGAAGTGGTTGCTGTTCCAGAATGGGAAGCCCATGATGTCTGCGCTGAGGATGCCCACGAGAACCAGAAGGAGTACTGTAGCTCCCAGGAGCAATTGAGACATGAGACCGTCCTTATGACCTTGCGCTGACACCAGGAGAGGGCATGCAACCGGACGAATATGTCAACATAAGCACTGCGCCCAATGTAGACTGTTTACTTACACGCGATGATGGAGTGGTGCTGCGGGACTGGCTCGGAGGTGCACTGCTGCGATTGGCCAAAAGTTTCACGCTAAGATTATGTCGAGGAAAAGTTGCATTGCGACAGCACCACTCACACCACCACGCCACGATTCACCACAACCGCGACTATGGGAAAGAAAAGGAAGGCCGGCAGCGGCGCATACGGAGCGGCAAAGGCGCCGAAGGAGGACGACTCGAAACTCGCCATCAACACCTGGGAAGATGTCGCAGACTCCGAGGACGAATTCCACATCAATCGCGACAAGGTCTTGCTTGATGAGGGGCCGGCGGCAAAGAAGCTGCGAAAGTGGCAGGAGGAGGGTATGGACTACCGCATCTATACATCCACAGAGTACAAACTGACTTTGTGTCTTGCAGACAAGTTTCTACAGGCTTCAGACGAAGAGGTCCTCGACTACAACGACGATGACGACGATGACGATGTAGAGGACGACGCCGCCTCCGAAGACCTCGATACCGATCAGCAAGAAGCCCAGGGCGAGGAAGAAGACGAGGACGAGGGTGCCTGGGGTGCTACGAAGAAAGACTACTACAATGCAGATGCCATAGAGACGGAGCAGGATGCGCTCGACGAAGAGGCGGAAGCGCGACGCATCCAGAAGAAGCAGCTCCAGGCTATGACTGAGGCTGACTTTGGCTTCGACGAGGACGAGTGGATGGGTCAGGACGGCGAGAAAGAAGCAGAGAGCGGTGCCCGAGTCACAGAGGTTCTGCCACAGCTACAGATCACGGACAGCATGTCAGAAGAAGAGCGGCTGAAGATCATGCGGACACGATACCCGGAGTTCGAACACATCTCACGCGAATACCTGCGACTGCAACCACAGCATGATGAGCTGGCCGCCGCTGCGAAGGCTGCCGATCGCTTGATCAAGTCACGCGCCGTTCAGTCAAGTCTGAAGCGCGACTCGCTCCCCACGCCAATTGCAGTCACGAAGTATCGAGCTTGTGCAGCATATCTGGCTGCTATGGCCATGTACTTTGCAGTCCTAGGTTCAACAGCCAAGGACGACGGCTCACCGGTCATTGCAATGGATCCGAGCGAACTACACGAGCATCCAGTCATGGAGAGCCTTCTCAAATGTCAACGAATGTGGACGAAGATCGAGAGCTTGCCCGTTGCTGATCCGCTCGTCGATATGGCTGATGACGATGATCTGTCAGTCACCGGAGACGCCGGTCCTCTTGCAAACATGATCGAGGTCGAGACTACCATGAAGCCAAAGAAGCAGAAGAAGAGCAAAGCACAACGTGCGGCTGAGATTGCGCAATCAGAGGCGCAGGCTCGTCGTGCAGAGAAGTTGGCCAAGACTGAAGAAGAGCTTGCATCACTTGCAAACCTTACAGACAAGGCCGCTCTGAAAAAGGCAGCAAAGAAGAAGAGATCGTCTGACCAGAAGCTCAATCTGCTCAACGAAGAAGACTCCGACTTCGGTGAAGAGACATCACTCACCGCTCACGAGCTAGCAGAGAAGGCAAAGAAGAAGAAGTCATTGCGTTTCTACACATCCCAGATTGTGCAAAAGGCCAACAAGCGCGACACAGCTGGCAAAGACTACGGCGGCGACGCCGACATACCCCACCGCGAACGTCTCAAGGACCGACAAGCCCGTCTCCAAGCAGAAGCCGAAAAGCGCGGCCAACACAAAGACACCGCGCCAGGCGTCGCACTCGGCGAGGGCGACGACAGCTCAGGCGACGAAAGCCCCCCACCCCGCAACGAAGACTACGAAGACGAAGAAGGCTATTACGACATGATCGCCGCGCGCTCCAACGCCAAAAAAGCCACCAAGTCCGACCGCGCCGCCGCCTTCGCCGAAGCCGCGAAGCAAAACGCCACCGTCATCGAGGAGGAAGTTATTGGCGAGGACGGCCGCCGTATGATTAGCTACCAGATTGAGAAGAACAAGGGCCTTACGCCGCATCGCAAGAAGAGCGTAAGGAACCCGCGTGTCAAGAAGAAGGAGAAATACAAGGAGAAGCAGAAGAAGCTTAAGAGTATTATGCCCGTGTTTGATTCGAAGAAGAAGCAGGCTGGTGGGGCGAACTATGGGGGTGAATTGACGGGTATTAAGAAGGGGTTGGTTAGGAGTAGGAAGTTGTAGGATCTTTGAGATTGTTGGGGCTGTTCCCATACGCAAAATGATACCGGATGGCTTCTTCAGAAACGTATTTGCTGTGGGCATGTTGGAACTCAAGACCTGGATTGCCGATTGACCCAAGGCTTTATGCCTCTCTGAGAGTGTCCATGTAGGCTTTGTGTGAGCCTCCTTCCTTGCCAACCAGACAACCAAACCTTTAATCCCCCGACCTCTAGTCCTCCAACCAAGAATCCTGACTATCTTTCCCCATTCAATCCCACCGACGAGCTGCGAGTTAAGAAAGCATCTGAAGCCGCTGACCTCATCTGCTTACGACCATGGCTCGTATCGTCCCAGATTCCTTACTCATTGTCCGCATCTGGAAATAATCCTGGAAGGTGTACGCCGTGTCTCAGTTCTGCCTTGATCAGAGGATCTGTTACGCGGTCGATCTTGAGGTGCCATGTGAACAGTTCCATATAGCTCGACATGTGGAGTCGGTCCATCTTTGAGTTCCATTTGTTGGTGTTCTTGAGGCCATTATGTTGAGTGGCGCTAACGTCATTCGCACCTTCGACAACAGCGAGTGTGATATCTCAGCGTTATACTTGAGACTCCTCATTATGCTTGTCAGGACTTGAACTTTCTTACTCTTGAAACGGCGTGCCTTCTATTCAGTGCAACGTTTTCCATTTGGTGACACTCTGCCACGACGCTCATCCTGAACTTGGCACTCGCATGCCACCAACGCCATAACACCTAAGATGGATAATGCAACTCACATCTAGCTGCAGCATCACGAGACCTGTTTCCCATCCTACCTGCTGTTATTCTTCGACAGGAAAAATCCGACTGACGCCAGCAGGGTATGCTCAATGCTTCCGAACACACTGCAGCTCACACAAGCACGATCCCATTCTTGTTCCCTAATATCGACAGCTGAGGTCAGCACCCAAGACAACAGCTACGTAACATCTCCACAGCCCACGATACTCCCTGCCATCGATCACTGCCTTCCCATGCCGAAACACTCCAATTCAGTACCAAAAGCAGAAAAACAAGAAGGGCCAAAATCGCCGATTGGTGAGCCTTGGATCTCGTGTCGACGAAGGAAAATGCAATGCGATGTGACGATTCTTGTGAGCTAACGTCACAGGACCAAAGCGTCGACGAATCAGCGCTTGTTGCGTTGCGGGAGCTAGACTGCATACGGGTGAGATTGCATCTGATTGGATGGCGCGAGCATGCGACGCTGCGATTATCCCTTTGACGATAGCTGTGCTGAGAGGCATGGGACTTGACACGAATTGTGTACATAAGGTTTGGCAAGGTACGGTGTGAGGAAGGCAACTGAGGACCCTTGAGGCTTTTAGGCCCCCGCTTGCATTGTTTCCTGGAGATAGCATTTTTGTTACTCCCGTGCAACTGCTGCGTCAATTGCTCGTCATTTGTCCGCGGACAGCACCTGCGTCTGAGCTGTTCAATTTCCGAAGTGCGGAGGTCACACACGGTTGTTGCTTTCGCAGGGACGAATTTTCAATCCTTCCTCTCTTGACACAAGATCACTTATTCAATTAGCAGTACTGGCAATTGAGATATTTCCACGCACCAACAACAACCATGTACTCAGTACCCTCAAAGCAACCGTACTACCTCAACACAATGCTCTCCGAAAGCACAGCACACATCTTCACCACGCTCCTCACATTCCTCTTCCCACCCCTCCTAGCGCTTTACATCCACAACGACTACAAGACCTTTCTCAGCCTCGGACCCGGCGGTACACCCGCAACACCACTCGGCTACCTGAAGATCAAACTCCTCTCGCTCATCTGCCTACGAGACCCCCTCAAGCCAATGCACATACCACCGCACTTCCGCCCACAAAAAGGCTACTTCGACGACGACACGTTGTCGAAACGGAAGGGTGAGCGGCCGCTCGTTCAAGGGGTGGCGCCGCAGCGCCAGCAGAGTCAGAAGAGCGATGTGCAGGTGTATTCTTGTTTGGTTGAGCGCCTACGGGCTCTGGCCAAGGATCCGCGCAATCAGCTTGCGGAACGGACATCTTGCTTTGAGAAGTACTCTTCTGGACTATTCGCCAGTACGCCGATCACGCGGACGTGCGGTGGGGAAATATGCCATGCTCATCCATCAGACGGATCCATGCACTTGACGCTACATCCCTCGGATGCGAAAGTGATGATTGAGAATGGATGGGGCGAGAGACATCCTTTGGCAAGGGGAGGCTGGTGCAGGCGCTTCGTGCCCAAGGAGTTCGTGCTGATATATGCGCCGCGAGACGATGCTGAGGTGGAAGTAGTCATAAAGATTGTTGCGGCGAGTATTTGGTGGGTTAGCGGTATTGATGTCAATGGCGAGGAGCAGGGCCCGAGGAGAAGGAGTAGGGACGTGGAGGCTGTGAGTAAGGCGATGCAGGGGTTGGAGGGTTGGGCGTGTAAAGGGCAGGCGTGTGCGAGTGGGACGATGGAGAATATGACTGGCAATGCATGACATGTGTGGCAGCGTCGAAGAACGTGCACTTGCACTGGATGTTGGATCGGTTCAGCGTGGCGTATGGGTTTTCTGGAGTTTGTGCTTCGGGGCGGGTCTGATATGGTGTATGGAGTTTCTCGGTTGACACCAAAAATTGAATGATTGCACTTTATCTTTTTTCTCGTGGTTCATTCCTTGTGACGAAGCCTTCTCCTTGGACACACACACAGCACACCTCCAGCGTCTCAACGCCGATCCCTCTTCGTCTCATCCCTCCCCACCCACTTACTTCCGCCTAACCCACTCCTCATACTCCTTCCTCTTCCCCTTAACATCCCAGAATCCCTGACGCCCCTCACCCTTTCCAAATCCGGCATCGAGGCCCAAAAACGCATACGGATCGCCCTCCGTCAGCACCGCCTCACCCTCGCGCGTGTACGTGCCCTCAGGTTTCCGGCCCTCGCGCGATATCTGGCCCGCCCATTTTGCGGCCTCGATGGGTCGTAGGGGCTGTGCGGTGGCGACGATGCCGGTGGAGAGGAGCAGTATGGATGCGAGGAGCTCGAGGGTTATGTCGGTGGGGAGAGGGACGGTGGAGAATGCGCTGGTGTGTTCGTGTGCGGAGTAGATGCTGGAGTACTATTAGGTTATGTACGCTTTTATATGGTGTGTATAGGCGTACGCATGTGTGAGGAGTAGTGCGCCGACTGTGTTTAGAATTGTGCCTAGAAAAGCCATGGTGAAGGTTGAGCGCGGTTTGAACTTCGTCTACAGAGCAATGCGATGTGTAGTCGCGTGGTGAAACTCAAAGGGTCGGAGAGTCGGGGAAGATGGCGCCCGGAGGATGACAAGTACGATCTGTTTGGGGGCTTCTGAGTGATGCCGGTGTTGGTGGTGATGTTGTCGCGAAGCGATTGAAGCTTCCGACGCTTGGCGCTTGATCTCGTTTTACTCGAACGCCTCCACCTTGAACCGCCAAATCATCTATTCACTGTTACCTGCATCACGAACTGTGCCCGTTTGCAGGGTGTGCCCGCATAGTAATTCTTCAGCAGTAGACCCGTATCACCACCCCCTGAATGGCACCACATGTCGGCCTCGTAATGCAAGCTTACACAGTCCAAGGCAGCAGGATATATGACTGGACATGTGTCGACATATTCTTCAAGAACAGCAGGCTACCACTTACGATGTCGCGCTCGTCCGCAGCGGAGAACGCGGTCGGTTTTGCCATCACCGACGTGACACTCGGATATACAACGGAGTACCATCTGAGTTCACGGCTTTGTGTAACCGACAATATGTATAACACTCTTCTGATTTTAGATATTGCCGCAGTTCAGACAGTTGACCACTTTTTTTCACGTCACCTTTCTGTTCACTCGTTCCATGAGCATCCATCCACGAATCCCCAAGATCAAGATGCCTCTTAATGTGCTCATTATCGGCGCTGGATGCGCCGGTCCAGCCTTTGCGCATGCTCTTCTGAAGACCAGCCCAAAATCAACCATCACTGTCATCGAGCGCTCTGCATCTTTGCGCACGGGAGGACAGCAACTGGACTTGAAAGCCAAAGGCATACCTGTTGCGAGAGCTTTGGGTATCATCGACGAGCTCAAGGCAGCGTGTGTACATGAGACTGGAATGCAGATGGTCGACAGGGACGGCAAATCGCTGATAGGGTTCGGCGTGAACAGCTCTTCGAAGTCAAGCCAAGGGTTGACACTAACAAACGAGTACGAGATCATGCGTGGAGATATGGTCAAGGTTTTCTACGATGCCAGTGTGGCCGAGCGACGAAAGATTGAGAGGAATGGGGATCGGCAAGGAAGTCTGACGTACAAATTCGACACGACCGTCACCCGTATCGAGCAGTCTGACAAAGGCGCCACTGTGACCTTCTCGGATGGACAGAAGGCATGCTACGACCTCGTTGTTGCAGCAGACGGGCAGAACTCTCGTACACGACGCATGGTATTCGGCGACGAAGTCAACAAGCAATCGTTCAAGAAGATGGGTATACAAGCAGCATACTTCGACATTCCCCGCCTTGGTACAGACGACAACGATGCCCGTATGTACTTTGCACCTGGAAGCCGTATGGTCATGACCCGTACAGGCGACCGCCCTTTCAAACAGATATACCTCTTCCTGATGAAGAATGACGAGCGCCACGAGCGGATGAGACTTGTGCACCATCAGCCACTAGACAAGCAGAAAGAGGCATGGGCAGAGATATTCCAGGACGCCGGCTGGGAGTGCAAGAGATTTTCCGATGCGCTGAAGACGACAGACGACTTTTACGCCCATGAGGTCGCCCAGATACGCATGCCAAAGCTGTACAGCGGACGAATTGTCCTCCTCGGCGACGCCGGATACTGTCCATCGCCCTTCACAGGCATGGGCACCACGCTGTCTCTTGTTGGCTCGTACATCCTGGCAGGCGAGCTCGCGAAGCACGGATACAATGTCGACGCAGCTTTGCAAGCGTACCACGACTTGATGCAAGAACCACTCAAAAAGTATCAGACGCTGCCTACAGGAGGCGATACGAGCTTCTACCCGGCTTCGGAACTGGGTATCAAGATTACAAACAGCGCACTCTGGATCCTATCGAGCTTGAAGATTGATAAGTTGATAATGTGGGCTGCTGGACTCCTGCCTGAAAGCAAAGACAAGTATGAACTGCCTATTTATCCAAGGCTGGACTCGACCGCGGGAGAGAAGTCGTGAATGCTGATATGGAGGTGCCCGTCTTTATTGTGTCAACGAGGTTGTAGATTCGGACCACGAGCAACCTCGTAGAGCGTGTTCAACAGCGGTTCTCAAGTCATCCATGTTTATGTAGTATTAGCCTGTATAAGACACCATCTCTGCTTTGCAACATTCGAAATAATACATGATCGTTGTCGATGTCTAATGGCACCCTGATTTACCTGAGCACCTGCCTCGGCTGCTCTAGCCCAAACCCCACGTCTCCACCACCCACTTTCCCAAACGGCTAGACGCGGTTTGACGTCACTGGCCTATCGCGTCAGTAACACTGCAGCCTTCACGTACAACCCACTAACAACCAAGAAACCCATTCACAAGGGTCCCTTATAAGTACCCCTCTACGTTCGCGCCACTACCCCACTCCATACCACCAATCTTCACGATTCCACCTCTACAACCACCACATCTACATATACTTACACGAACACTCACAACCACACACATACAACATGCCTCTCGTAGTCCCCGGTCTGCAGTCCAAGGACGGCGACTCGAAGAACGACTGGATGAGCAAGCTCATGGGCAAGAAGCTCGGCGACAAGCACGATGAAATCGTACGTACGCCGACGGTATCGAGATGTGAAGATGGTGGCTAACGCGTGTGATTGCAGACTTTCGCGAAGAGCGATCTTCCCAAGGAGCACCGCGTTCTCCAGCCTGATAGCATGAAGACGATGGACTTTAAGCCCGACCGTGTCAACGTTCATGTCGACAAGGATGGTACTGTCAAGGACGTCACCAACGGTTAGATAAGCGTGTAATGCTTGGAGGATGGAGGCGAGTGGATATGCGCGGCTCTGGAAGGCGTGCAGGAGCTCGGCATCTGTCACGAAGGCATGACTGACATGAGCCGGTGCTGTTATGTATCTTGTAATGAACGAAATTACGGCAGAGCTACTTTTCATTGCCATTATGTGACGTACACGACATGCTGAGTCTAAGTTGACGTGCCTAGCCTTTGCTGCTCGAGTATATCCCGGAGTACGCGAGAAGCAGGTACGACGTCTGAGTCTTGCTTTACGCAACGACTAAGACTAGTACACAACATTTTCCGGAATGCGTCACCGCAATGGAGAATAGCAAGAAACAACAATCCTCTGCGAACAAGACGATACGGAAGTAGCCAAATTCCAAATACCATATCAAATATACAGCCAACAGATTCCAATTCACATCCTCCTCTTCTTCGCCTTCCCATCATCGCTCCCCAACTCCACTCTGTTATCCGCCGCCAAGGCCTCCACAATCTCGCACATCCTTAACATAGTCGCATTAATAGCTTCTGGGTGCTCAAAGCACAACATGATGCCAGCGCGCATCGTGAGCGCGGAGAAGTACCTCTTCAGCACCTTGCTCTCGCTGTTTTTGCTCGCTGCTCCGACGGTGATACAGACCCAGAGTAGCACGCCGGCCATGTCCGACCAGCATTCTGACATGTTGGAGTGCTCGATCGCGGTGCGCAGTTTTTGTAGTAGGGTGGTTGTATTGTTGGGTAGCTGTGTTGGAGTTGGTGGAAAGAAGGGTTGATCGGGTGTTGAGGACATAGCAGTGGTCGTTGTTGAAGATAATGGTCGCTGTGCGCTCGAGGATGGTGTCTGGGATCGGTGGCCAGTGTTTGGAAAATACGATTGAGCAATCGCCGGATTGGTGGAATACACAGAGAGAGAAGGTGAGATGATGTCTTCCGTGTGGTTGTCATGCTCGGAAGGAGAAGCGTACAGTGCATCGGATGGAGGCTCGTTAGAGGCAGTCGAGTATTTTCGTGGTTCCGCCGCATGCGACAGCGCATCGGAAAGCGGTATCCGTAGAATGATGGCCGTGGCTTGGATCGCAGAAGCGATCCGAATTGCTTCATACTTCCAGTCATGTTCCGTGAGAACCTGACGTCTGCGAATCTCAATCACAGTCGGATATTCTTCCGTGCTAGTGACCTTATTGTACAGGTTCATCAGAGTCTGTGAGTTCCGCCGAGTGGATTTGGTCTCGTGGAGGAAGATGTCGATCATCATGCGGATGTCGCTTAGCAGTTCCTTCGCCTTCGAAGTACATCTTTGTGATCCATGAACAGTGTTGAAAGATGATCTGGGGCAGTATACCGGCGACTCTGGTATAGTTGCGGTCGGCTGATAGTGCTTCGTCGAATTCGCCGTACCATACTCGAGGTATATGGTCCGTGGTGGTTCTTCCCGTATGACTGCGTTGGCCAAAGAGACCCATGTGATCGACGATGCGAGTCGTCCATGTACACCCAATTGCGCCAACCCACCACGCTGCTCGACCATGGTTTCCAAACCTCTTTCATGCCATGTCAGTCCAGACTCTTCCCGGCCGATGAATTCCGAGATAATGAGTTGGATGACGGCCATGATGTTGTGATCAGACACGCTGACTTCCGGAATTTGCATGTTTCGGCCGACCAAATGTATGACTTCCTGGCGCAGCGCAATCGTTTGTACGCTCTCTAAAGATAGCTCATTCATAACGTCGTGGTATGCAGTGGCCAAGCAGAGCGTTCCGAGAAATGTGTGAGGGTGGCTGAGTGCTGTTGGTATCCAGTACCTGCCTAATGACCGTGTACCGAAATATCTGCTGCAATGAAATTTGAGTTCCTCCACAGAGACGCCTGGATGTTGGGCTTGGAACATCGTCCGAAAGGGGTCGATCGACTTTCCGATCGACACGAATGGCTGCGGAACATACTCGTCATATGGAAGTGGAATACCTTGTCGGATCGGGACAACAATTGGTGCTGCTGGTAGAATGAAGTCGCGTGGTCTCTGTTGATTCACGACCAAGACACATTTGCGAGGTGATTGCTGGTCGTCTTCTGTTTCAATAAATGGGGTCTCTCGAGGATTTTTAGTTGGTTGGTAGATGCTTTCAGAGTGTTCGGATGCTGTGGTGGGTATTGTAGACAGTACAGTGGAACTATCGTCAGGGTCAATGCCTGTTTGCGACCAGACATCTGAGCTTGACGGCACGGTGTTCAGTCTTGACATGTCTGTATAACTCCTAGGTCCTGTGCTCGTCTTTCGGTCACCCTTGAGAAAGGCATCCATGGCCTTCTTGCGGACGGTCGTCACTAGATGATGGGGCTCGATATTAGTGGCTGTACTAATCGTAATCTGTATAGATGTACACATACTGTTCTTTTTCGACTTGAAGTCGGCAGGCTTTTCGCCGGTGATGAAGATGAGGCCGCCATCACTCGATTTTTCCTCATTAGCTATCGACGCTCGGGTTTTCGACTTCTTTCTGGAAGGCTGTGCTGGAGAAAGCACCATTAGCGCATGCTTCGTGGGAAGTTATATTAACACTCGTTGATGATTTATAGTGATCAGAGCGCACCCGAGATTTTGGCCCCAATGGGCTGGGATTTTGGAAAATCAACCCTGAAACAAACGTGTTCGCTTGGTCTTTCGTCATAAGGAAGCTCTCACTTACCATCGAATTCTGGAGGCGATGGCATCGAATGCCAGATGAAGACCGGATCCTGTAGGAGACCAGATGCAGGTGAGATGTAGGTGGAAGCGAGCGGCAGGCACGACTCGAAAGCAAAGAGGGGCGAAACGGAAGGAGCTGGCATGGTCCGAACTTCCAATTTCAGGATATACAGGAGAGGTGTTGGAACTCAATGTAGATCAGTAATTGTCTGAACCCTTCTAATACCGAATATTATCAACCAGTATCAAGGGCTTGATAATCATGGAGCTGAAGCAAGCGGGTCGCTGGAATATATGTATGTCGCCGTTGCTGCACTGCGCATCCTCCCGTCGCGGAGTGCATACTGCGAGGTAGCCACGGCAATGGCTTCACTGCGCATCAATCAGCATTAGAATCTATGACTGCACGCATAAGTGCGAGGTGTAAGACATTGAGGATGGTGTTGTGGCAGTGTGGCAGTATCGTGCTAAGTACTAACCCACTGCAGATGCGGGCGAGGCACAGCTAGACTGCCAGCTAACGGCTCTCGGCAAAGTCACGAAATAATATCCTGACGTGCAACTGAAGCGCTTGTAAGATATTGTTGCCACTCCAGCATAGGTGCCGAATGAGCAGTGTCCTTTCAATTACTTAATTCGCTCGTTGCGTCGCAGCGGTGTGAGCCAGAACTACACAATTCTCGACTGAAAGTTTTGGAACACTGATAGCATCGCGTATCTATACACACCATATGAGATATCAAGATTTACATTAGTGGGTCGACCGGAGGTTTACAGAAGCAAAGTCTTGAATTGCTAAAATTGTATTCAACTGCATCTATTTCCAAAGGCAGGTAGCACTCTATGGTACGACAAGTACCTATCCTGTAGCTCCCAAGCCATGGCCAAAGTAGTCTCCTGCCCCTTGCCGTGTCGCCATCCCCGGGCTGACAGGGCTGCCGGCGGGGCTCAGATTTCCTGTTTCTTCGAGCGAACTCAGCGCCGTACTACCATCGATCCGATGTCCATTGCTGCGAGCCCTCAGTGGTATATTCAGCCGCGTCGTATCGAATGTAAAATGTGTTTGCTCCTGATCAGGCTCTGCAGACGGCGATTTGAGCTCCACAAGCTCGAGCGTACTCCTGAGTGTTGCGCCAGACTCGTCAAGCGCCATCAAAAAGCGCGCAAGCTCTTTGCAAAGCTCCCAATCCTGCTCGTCTTTCGCGCGCTGTATCAAGCGCACTACCTGGTCGCCTGTCGGTCTCAACTCCTCGAAAGTGTGTAGTACGAGGAGATAGCCACCCGCAGTCTTTAGGTTGCCTCTCTGTAGCGATTCCTCGAACAGCTCTTCTGGCGGTGGGAGGTTTGAAAATAAAGTCCGCCATGAGCGGACCTCGGTCTTTCGCGTGCACTGCACCACGATGTCCAGATAGCGTGGAAACGAGCTCAAGAACGATAACACGCTCGGTAGTAGTGCTTGTTCCGGCCGTGGCTGTGTATCCACTTCCTCGTCGAGAACCTCGTGCAGTAAGATCTCCAGAGCATGCGGAAAGTACTGCAGCTGTTGGTAATGGTGGCTGAGATGTAGGGCTGCGGGATGATTGTATTGTGCCAAGTGGTAGCGCAGAAGAGCGGGTAGAAACAAGTGCGTCTACAGTATGTCAGCTACTGCGCCTGCAATTCACCCTGAATTGCAATACATACCCTGGTCCCAAATCGCAAGAAGGCGAAGCTGATGTCTCGCCGTTGCAAGAGCTCTGACTCTATGCCAAAAACGATGGCTTTGTTAATCAACGCAGACAGTGGATAGAAATCCACCGGTATCCGGACAGGTGTCGGCAGCTCTCTACCCAAGTCGGCAGATGCAGAAGCCAGAACATCTTGCATATCGATCCATACTCGCATGTCATGGCCGTCAAAGTACCATAGCGAATCCCGTAGATCGTGGCCATGCACACCGTTCATCGTCAGCCCTTGGGAGGGACTAGCCGGCAAAGAGTCTGTGTGCATATCTAGGGCAAAAGCGGGATGGTCGCGCATGAGGGCATACGTTTCCACGTTCTGGGCGATGATTCGCATCTCGTATTTGAGTTCTCCGCCCTCAGCCGTCGTGGGCTGCAGTAGGACAAGTTTGCCGTCTACAAGAAATAATATGGTGGCAACTGCCACGTCCTGCGACGGGTCTCCGTGGTCTATGTTGTTCAGTATATCAAAAATGAGAATGTCAAAGGGACTTACGAATTTGGTCTTCTGGCAGAATCCAGCTCAAAGCTCGAACTCTAGGTGGTGCGCGTATGATGCCATGCAGGCCTATCTGACCAACCTGTATCAGAGTAACGGCAGCTCCTGCGACGTTGATTACGTAGTGGTACAAGTGATTTTCGTATGTATAGACAAGAAGCGAATCTTCTCCCGATGCTGCGATAAGCACAATGGGAGAAGGCAGTTTTTGAACGTGCATTACATGGCTGTTGTCGAGCGCTGCTTCGCGTGAGTAGACTCGTATCTAAATAGAGAGTCAGCAGGTAGAAGGAATGTTTTAACCTGCAGGGAATGTTACCTCGTGGGACTCGTGGCACTCGACGGCTGCGATAAGAACGTGCTGAAACCAACACATACCACCTCGAACGGTGAACTCGTTTTCTATGAATGGATCGTCGAACATTTTCCAGCGTCCACTGTTGATACTATAATGCGCAAGGCCTCTCTTGCCAGCAATCGCGACGTACCGCCCGTCATTGGAGATGACGGCACATCGTATAGGCCATTGATCGATGAGGTAGTCAGGAGGGACCTGTACATGGTGCCAGAGTGACACATCTGCAGAGATCGTGGTAAGATCTGGCAAGTCGTAACCGCGGTAGATCATGAAGCCAGTGCTCGTCTGCATGAGTGATCTCGAGATGTTGGCTGATGAGAAGCACCCAGTAATTGCACTTCGGGCCATCTCCAGAACAAACAAGCGATTGCTATTCAGACCAAGAATGACGAGCTCTGCGCCTGTTCCGATCCAGAAAGCATCGTGCACACCAAGTAACCACGCTTCATCATTGGTCTCCGAAAGCGTGCGGTCTATGGTAAAGCTCGTAGCACCAGGCTTACCATATACACTCCACATTGCCCATCCATGCTCATAGCCAGCGAAGAGACAGTACCCGTCCGGCGAGTATGTCAACACGGTCAGGGCTCCCGGTGAAGATACGTTTGGCTTAACACGATGTGAGAGAGGTATGTTGCCGGTGTAGTCTCGAGCAGTGTAGATGCATATTTCGCCACTGGCACAACCAACTGCGAGAAGTGAGAATCTCGCGTTGATAGCAGCTCTTACGCCCTGTTCAGCATCGAATTCTGGAGTGTGGAAGCCATAGCCACGAAATAGACCGGTGCTCTCTTGGGCTGCGTTTGAACGCAGGCGCTGAACGGCGAAAGCCTGACCCTCGCCGGTGATCCAACATAGCAAATTCATGGGTCGATCATGAACCATGTCTCTTAGTGTTGCTTTCTTGCCCAGCCACGTCATCTTATTGAGTAGCTCAGTGCTGGTCTGGCTACCACTGCTGTCTGGTGCCCAGCGGATGCACTGCATAGCTGCGGGCTTATCGGTCGCCACAACTAGCTCATCATCTAGCGCGAGTGCCTTCACAATGCCAGCATCGACGCGTATGACCATGCGAAAGCGAAGGCTGAGCTCCTTTAATCCGCTGCCTTCCCCAGGACCAGCATTGGTGTCGTGCTGGCGCTGTTGTTTGAAGCCTGATATTGCGCTGCTCCTCCTCGAATGGCCGGCATGTGTGTTCGTAAATTGTGTCATGTATACGCGCGAAGAGTGGTCGGTTGCAAGGGAGTAGGTGATGAGGAAGCCGAGCGTAGTCTGCACTACGTATATCTGGGAGTCTGGGCGGAGAAGAACATCTGTATTGGGTCCGTACGTTCTGACTGACTGTTCAGAGCGCAGCACCGATGCTAGAACGACCGTTGGCTACATACAATATCAGCAGAAGGGCCAACTGCGCATACAAGAAGACATGCCTTTGTGTGCCATATGGTTAACGTAGTCCGAGTCAGCGTCGCAAACATATGCCCACTCCTCGTCACCCTGACTGCCACAATCTCGCCATCGATGTCGTCCTCGACTAGTTGACTCGGTACGCGTGGTTGCTGTGTCCGCACGCTGTCCTTCTCGTTCGTCTCCTCACCATCATGCTGGGATGTCTTACACTGAGTCTGAGACCCTATACCGCCGTTCGTCTCGCCACGCCTTACTCCATCCTCAATACCGTCATTGGAAACGCGTAACTGCTCCGTACTCTTGTGCTTGGTGGCCGCAAAGACAGAGGGCGATGAAATGGGCCAATACGTCATGGCGCTCTACCAGAATTTGATACTGCATTTGCGCAGACCATATTACTGCTGGGTGATGTTGTTCGAAGAGCGCATCTTAGCTGAGATGCTGCATGGAGCTTCCGGTCTGAGGCGGTGTTCTTCGCGTGAACTGCTTGGAGCTTTAGGTCTGAGGCGCATTGTGGCGCTGGGGTCCGAGCGCCAGCCGTTCGTGTGGCTTGCACGTGCGATAGAAGAAAGGGCGTCTCTCATCATCTCATGCATGCACCCGAGGCCTTCGACGAGTGCGACACACTGCATATCAACTTGCTCCATCGGGCAAGAAGCTGGAAAACCGTTGATTGCCCTGCGCACTTGCGCAGTTATGCACCTCGAACCCCGCCTGGCCAAGACGCCTGCATCACCGAAGACGGCCATCCATGGATATCGAACAGCACCATCATGTGTTGCTGTGACCAGCATCCAGTGATAGAAGATGCGACATCTAGGATTATGACAAAAGAAGGACTTACAGGAGCATCGTGCTATGTACCTCACGCACGACCTTAGAATCCGGACAATCTATCACTTCTTCGCAACTGATGGCGCTTCGGCTAGTAACATCACTCGCAGTACTGATCAAGAGGTGCATGTCACGATTTGTCTGACTTCAAGAGCACGGTGGAGGCCTACGCTAAGGCATGAACTTCCGAACTTGTCATAGCATATGGAGCGAGTATGAGTATCCGCAGGGTCCAGGAGTTTTTTTGCATAGACTGGTCCATCAACTGCATTAGCATCAAGCCTCGATCGTCGAGCCCATGGCCATCATTAAGCCCAGCACGAAAGCTTAGATTCTTCTACTAACTGTCTCAGTCAAATCTTCCCTTAAAAGAAAATTCGTGCGCCACGGCTTGAATGCTTACCTAAAACCTGTGCAGGAAGGGCCGCGCAATACTGTCTGAGACTTTGCGAAGACATCCGCACTCTCCAAGACCTCATTGACAGGCAATTGCAAGACAATAGCACTAATCACAGTCTTCGACTGCAAATTTTCGCGGCCGATTCACGTTCGATGCGCTATTGTCGCACAATGATCTCGCTCTCACATTCACCTCTGCCGTTCACTCTCCCATCATTGTGTACCTATTGTCTCACGAGCCGCGACAATGCTATTGAACTTAATCACCCGCACAATGGTAGGAATTTCTAGTGCTCCATTCTACATAAGCCTTTGCATACTCTTCCCATTTAGACCCCATCACACGCAACATCTCGCAACATACACCACAACTTGCAACTACACTCTGCAGCCGCATACGTTCGCCACAAACCGACAGTCAAATCATTTCAAACTACCAACACGACTTCGTCTTCCGCAAACACATTTTCCACAGCTGGTCTGTTCCGCAAAATGCAGTTCCCGACAGTCAACACCTTCGTTGCGATGCTGACCATCGTCGACCTCACATCAGCGCATATGTTCGTCATCAGCCCGAAGCCCTACGCCGCTGCTGGGGACAAAGGCCCTCTAAAGTCCGATGGCTCCAACTTCCCCTGTCACGGCATTGCAAACACTGGTCCTGTGGACAATCAGTGGCCAGCCGGATCGACGCAACAGCTTGCATTCAATGGCACGGCAGTACACGCTGGCGGTTCATGTCAAATTTCAGTCACCACTGACAAGAATCCCACGGCTTCATCAGTCTTTAAAGTCTTGCACTCTATAGAAGGTGGATGCCCGTTGGCACCAAAGCCGCCATTAGTCGGTAACTATGTTGAGGGCACCGTGCCTGATCTCGGATCCTATGACTTCAAAGTCCCGAAAGACCTTCCTAATGGCGATGTCGTCGTCGCAGCGACGTGGTTTAACAATGTAGGAAATCGAGAATTCTACATGTTTTGTGCTAGCGTCAGCATCTTAGGAGGTGCAGAAGATGCGTCTGCCCTGGATGCTCTTCCTAAGATGGCGATGGCCAACATCCCACAGGCCGGCGGTTGTAGGACGCCAGACAACATGGATTATATTTTCGAAGACCCCGGTACTTCCGTCGTCCGCCTTGGGCTTGGAAAATTTGCGCCCCTATGTGGTGGTGCCGTCATTCCTGGGCCTGGTGCTCCTCCTGCCAACCCAGGCATTCCTCCTGCCAATGCTGGAATTCCATCACCTCCCGCCCCAGCGGTTCCCTCAGTCTCGCAGGCTCCCGCGCCCTCCAACGGCACTGCAAAGGTCACGTCCACGATCCTCCAAAATATCACGGTGACTGCATCATCTGGTCCCGAATCTACGTCATCCGCCCAACAGGGCGCCGACATGGCATCGCCCCCAGCAGCCAAGCCATCACCTCAGGTTTCGCAAGCGGTCCCATCCCCAGCAGCTCCAGTTCCCAACAATGGAGCCGCCCCAACCTGCTCTCCAGACGGCGCTGTCGTCTGCAGCGCCGACGGCACAAAATTCGCACTCTGCAATTTTGGCAAGGTCGTCTTCCAGCCCCTCGCCGCCGGTACTACGTGTAAGGACGGCAAAGTTCTTAAGCGCGACGAATATGCTTCGTCGCTGAAGACTGTGTACACTTAGGTGCGCACTTAAGGTCTTCGGCGCCCGTTGTGTAAGTAGTCTTGGCGAATGATCTGCGTCGTCGGCTTTGGTCGTGTATTCGGCTAGGTTGGTGCGATGGCGGATATGAATGACATTGGTAGAAGTAACATCTTATCTACACAGCGTCGCTTTTTTGTTGTCTCTGCTTGGTTCTGATTGGACAGGGCACAGCCGATAGAGATGGTGGTTCTTTGTTGATAGGATATACAGAATGAATGGATAGTTATATGGAATATGATTTGTCTCGATATTGAGTGAACGTAGTAACAAGCGTAGCAGAAGTGTTAACTTAGTGATGTAATCTGAATCAAGAACCGTGATGTATCTTAGGAATTGTATTATGGCTGGTTGAGCAAGTGTGATGCATCGCAAGTCGAGCATTCGCAAGGACAGATTATCCTTTCCAAACAACACGAGTCGAAATTGGAGGCCCCGTTCATACGACGTACAGACACTTGGTAATGTACAACTACGAAGACATTCGTGGGGCTTTGAATTGTAAACCTTAGCGTTCAATGTAGCCTGAACAGTGACATTATAGCAGGAGGACAACGCTGCAAGAACTCGGGCTCTCGCAGGTGCCGCAATGAGTACAACATGTGTAGAGTGAGCTTGGGCGTGGCAGTATGCCCGTTGTTTTAGGGGTGGTTCGTTCAAATACGAATTGAGTAGGCGAAGCCTTTTTGGAAGAGACTCTCGACGTGCTGAGAAGTTAACGAGCGGGAGTCTGCAGATCGCAGGTTCTTTGCTGGTTTTGCCATCTGAAAATATCTCCAGACTCCGCGAAACTGTAAGTTGAACATCAGTCAGACTGCGACAAGGGCTTTGACCTCCTAGTAAGCCAGACCGCTCGCATCATGTTGTGGTATGAGAGCTGTTGCAAGTGCACGGACGATTGATCAGAGAGTTTGTAACGTTTGACTTTCTTCATTACGATATTACATCCAGTTGCGTCTCTATCGACGCAGCGCTGTCACACCAGAGCAGCCGCTAGCTACATACAAAATATCTTATCTGTCTTTCAACACCACGAAAGACAGAAGAAATACTGACAAGGAAAGCGGATGCAAATGCAAGCTACACCAGAGTATCATGATGCTGCAATCCGAAGGAGAAAGGAAATTGTTTGAACAGGCTTAAGAAAATAGAAATAACGACAAAGAATGTTCCGATATGTACACGGGAGCTGGGATGAGGATGGTTGGGTGACGCCAACAGCGGGTCTTGAAGGAGCCGCCGCAGACGTCGGGTATCTGGGTAGCGACCGGTCGCGAAGCCTGAGCCTCGGAAGTGTTGGATATATGTGTTTCGCGAAAACGACAAAAGATGTAGCTGACGCCCGGCGCTGAGAATGCAAAACTCGGAAGAGAGCTGATTGTACAGATGATAGAAGATCCGTCACTGGAAAATGCCACTTTTTGGAGTGTCGTGTGTTGGTGCGGCATGGGATGGCGACGTGCGCGCAGCTCATTTGCGCAAGTGTGCGTGTAGAGGGCTATGAAAGTCGTGTCGAGTTCATTGGCGGCTTTGGCCGCCCAGATTCAGCCAGCTCATATCGGACTGTCCGTCTTTGGACTTGTCCGGTGCTCCACCAGGGCCAGGGAACATGGTCACTGTGCTCTCGTGACCAACGCGTGGTGGAAGGTAGAAAGAACCGAGATTGTTGGCAGGCCCTGCGTTGGACTGCGGAGGTGCGTTCGGTCCTGGGAAGACAGTGACAGTGCTAGCTCGGTCTTGCATCATGTCGATTCGAGGAGGAGAAGGGTACATAGAACTGAATTTGCTCTTGTTTACCTCGTCTGCGGGAGCAGCTGGTGGATTGCTAGAGGGAAATACGGTGGCTGTGCTTTCTCGCATATCGGGGATCCTGGGTGTATCTCCTTGGCCGGGGTAGAAAGAGCTGAAGTTGCTCTTGGGATAGAAAGAACTAGTTGCGTCTGGGTAGTACGAACTGGTACCGTCGTGCTTGTTACCGTTGGTGTCGAACACCATGCTGCCAGTGTAGGCACTGCTTGTTCGATTGTTGCCGTTATGCGCAACCGGTGTCCAGTTTTCAGCAGGCTGCCGGTAATCTTCAAGCGCACTTACACTAGACCTGGAGCTACCGTTCGAGTTTGCGCGCCCTAGTTCAGCTTGCATTGGTTGCACCTGATGAGGTAATGTGACTGTTGAGCTTCCCAGTGTTGGACTGCCGCTTGCCACCCGGCTAAGGCGTTGGCCATCGAACTTGGGTATCTCGAGAGGCGCTATTTGCTGTGATGGTCGCTGGCTGTACATGCGAGAATTCGAGTAGTTCGATTGGCTGGCGGCACTTGTCCGGTCTGATGCGTATGTTGATCGATCGGGCTGAACATTTGCCAGATTTGTTGCTTCGTTGTTGGCGAAGTATCGACTCCATCCTGAGCTGCGTGCTCTTGGGTTGGTCTTAGGCGCAGCAGGTGCCCGACCGGAGTTCTGGCGTACCATTCGTTCCGGAATGGGCTCTGGCTTCAAGTCGAACTTCGACATCTCCACCGGATCGGAGTAACCTAACGGACTGCTCTTCTTGACCAAACCTGCTTGACTAGCATCGCTAGCCATGTTCTTTTTGTGTCCCGCCACTCCTCGCCCTTGGATGATTGCTAGCGAGTCGTGAGAGTTGTTGCCCACATTGTAGTTGTGACCGACGACTGATCCTCCAGCTTCTTTCATGAAATCGGCTCCACGATCAGCAAAGCTCATGCGATCCTTTTCCACATAGCCTTGGCTTGACTTGCTCTTGTTCTTTCGATATTTCAAGCATAACAGAATCATGATGAGAATGGCAGCGATGCCAAAAATCGTTCCCAGAGTAGCTCCAAGCACCGTCAGCATCTTGCCCTTGTTGCTGGGCGCAGCTGGCGGTGCTGCAGCGCCTGCGGTAGCAGATGCACTGGGAATCGTTGAGGTGACTGTCGGTAAGGGTGTGGAAGCGATGGACGACGTTTCGGAGGCCAAGACTATTTGCTGCCCAGAGAACAGTGCGGTTGCATTGACCCATGAGTTGTCTTTGACATTGAAAATGGCGATGGGATCGGTCTGGTTGCCGCCGCTGGCCACGGTGAGACCACTCTCTCCTTGAGCGAGCGAGTAGCCTGATCGCGGTGACGTGGGTGCGTAAGTTGCGTTGTACGTTGGCCAATCGTCCACCGTAACTCGCTTTGTCTTGCCAGGGGTGGCACCGACTGCCGCTGGAGTACCATCTTCTTTCAAAAGCAGGATGCGGTCAACCTTGTTTGGTACGACACTCATGTCGAACTTTTCCAGAACCTTGCTCTTTCCTTTTCCAGATACCACTGTACATTGTACGGCTTCTGGATTGACGATTGGTTCTTGGAGACCCACGCCTATGTCCTGCCAGCCTGTAGCCTCACTAAACTTCCAGATGGCCGCATTCGTCGCGCCGCCTCCTATGAGCAGGGCGGACTCCTTGTCCAATGCCATGAGCATTGGCTTCACTGACGGTGGCGCGCCAGCCGAGGGCATGCTCTGCACATTGTATGGCTGTTCGGTCGAAATAAGGAACGTTTGCGAAGACGGCCCGTTGTCCCCCGTTGTCTGCGATCCAGAGTAGACGAGAAGCTTCTTGGATTCCTCGAGGTAGACGGCAGCGTGGCTTTGTCGATTCTGTGTGGTCCAACTTTGCGGCCGTAGCCAATCCCACTTTTTCTCTGCAAACGAATAGTGCATTAACCCTGGGTAGTCCCATGTGGCAGCGGTCTCGTTTACTGTGCCTCCAACGACATACATCTTTCCAGCTGCTCCCGCGTCGACGCATTGCGCCCCTGTGAGCGAAATGTCCATTGGCATTGCCTGCCAATCCTCCCCCTCTCTAAGTTTCAACGACTGGAAACCGACGGACGAGTAAACGTAGAGTGTGCCATCGTGAACGACTGAACAATGGCCGCTCAACGGAAACTTGGGCTCCGAATAGCCCATAGTAGATGGCGTGAAGAAGTGAACCGGTCGTAGTGAGCGATGTAAGCGATGGGCGTCCGCTCGGGGTGTGAAGAGAGCAAACAGCGACCGTCTATGTTGCCTTGTGGCTTCGCATGACGAGGGTGTACTGAATTTAACGTGAAGCCCGTTTGGATGGTCCAAGGACAGCGACAGCAATTTTGGTGGTGACTTGATCGCTTCCACACTTTTGAGCAATATGGACTGTTTGCAAAGTCCGTGTTAGTGTTGTTAGGGGGACACGGAACGCGTTCACATACTCGAACTGGAGACAAGACAGCGATATCGAGCGCGAAGGAGTCTCTCTAAAGCGATGGATATGAGACAGATCGGGAATGCGCAACGAGCAATTGAGTAAGCCTCTATCGAAGAGGAAGGCGTGTGAGTGAATCGTAAGGCGATAATGAGAGGCAGCAGCACGGCACTGCGGTGAGCAATAGGCGAAAGACGGCTGCAGGTGAGGCTATTCAGGCACTTTGAGTGACAGCTGAGGAGAAACAGCGAAGGCTGAGCGAGAGGGAGCCGGCCGCTGAGAGGGTCCGTCCATTCTCGTGGGTCGCAGCAAGGGACAGGACAGCCTTCGGCTTGGGCACGGATTCAAACAGGCTAGAGGCGACGGCACACGCGAAACTCGAGACCATGTTAATCCAGGGGTAGGTTGCCAACACCCAATGATGGCCCCAGTCACGACGTCCTATCCAGCCTACACCCCTGGCACTAAGCCTGCTTCATTTAGATGTCTTGCTCTGGTTAGGTTAGGCTTGCAGCTCAGAAACACACCAGTGACCCTTGATGGAACACCGCCCAGCACGCCTGAGGTGCGACGCTGCTCGAGATGCACCGGCTGGTGGGGTCAACGGCGAGCCATGTGAGCGCCGTCACCACGCGAAGAACTTTGCGATGACTTCATGTCAACACTGACAATTATGATTGTTGTCGCTGCGCTGATCTGAATTTGCTCCTGTGCACCGACTTCCTCTTGAAACGACAAGAGGTTGGGTGGCCAAGGATTCTCATCATCTCCGCCCCTTCAACAATCACGAATCAGCTCTGACCGCCTCTTCCTCTGCCCGTTTACACGACGCCACGTCGAATTGGGTATAGAGTAGAGTGGCATCGTATGCTGGCATAATGCTGCGCATGCAAGTTGACAAAAGTATGCTTGCATGCCGTCCCCAAAGCACCAGACGCTCATTTTTTCCATGCGCTCTGCACAAGTCAGTCTCCCCTTGGCACTGTGCCGACGAACCTTTCTCCTGGTCCGGCAGACACTGTCTTCGTCGGTAATGATCATCGACGTCTTTACACCACGCTAGACAAATGTTCCACAGCGCGAGCCGCCGTTCGCCAGTGGCCCTATCTGTCAGACTCACACGTCCATCACGTCGACGCGACAGCGCTTCGAGGTTGTCGAACGTGATCGCATGACCGCAATAATGACGACGCGCGCGCTCGACAGCCGCTTGAGTGACCGTGGGTGGAGCTTTCCGTCTAAATCGGAAACGACGGCTGCTCTTATTGGCAGGCGCTCTTACTCAGCGAGCATAATGGACGTGGTAACGACCCAAACTCGACAGCAATCAATAACGCACATGAGATCATTAGCATGCGACAACTGATTTAGCATTGGTATATTCACTCTCCCCGCATCTTCGGCACCCTATGACCATACGGTTGTACAAATGGCATGGGCAGTGCGCTACTCGCATACATCCACTTTGGGAGACCAATATCGATGTCGGCCTGCGACTACCGGGCTCCAAGTTACTGCTGACATTCTTCTTACAAATTTGACGACTATGTGACAGGCAGTCTGGGGTAAGACTTGCCTGGAGATAGACTTGCAATAATAGAAACGCTCGCCTCAAAGCATACCAGGATACCCCCGAGTGGAAAGCAAAACCACCGCAGCAAATCCACGTGCGCTTCAAGCGATTTGATCAGTGTAGCATCGCGTCCTTGCTTGATAGCGACGGCTCAAGTTCTTATCTCCCCGCATACAGCTCGTGTTGGACTTCTGGAGGAGGTACCGGTATGCTCTTTCCGCAATATGTCAGTCTACACACTCCCTCCACTACCCACCCGCTCTGTATGCGAAACATCTGGCATGTTCTACGCCACGTCAACCTTGTTCTGTCGTTCTGTCTTCTACCTTCTGTCGTATGTTTCATTATGCGTTCTAGCTCGCATGTCAGCGGGGACTTCCACGTCGCCAAGCACGATCAAATCATCGGACGTTATGCGTTGCGGCGTGGCACGTATTTGCATGCTGCCTTGGGCAAACCCAGGTGCTTAGCATATTCGCCATGGGGTGAAGAGACACTCGTCTCTTGGCCAGACTCCGGCTCTTGACTGCCTGTTGTACGCGAAACATAGAGACATTTGGCTGCAACGGAAGATGTCCTATCTATCGTAGGTATACGACTGGCCACTACACAGCCTCTGTTTAACCAGCTCTCATAACCTTTTGTCTTCTCCCGCACCTTCTCGAAGCCAGCATGAGTCCGGGCGCCCCATGTACATGTCTCTGCAGCGTCATCACACGCCACATTCTCTCTCCAGTTTAGCGACTCACAACTTCTGCAGTAGGTACATCGCATGCACCAACAATCGCGACGTGCTCCGACCACGTTCGTTTCGCGATTACCACAGCCGCAACAGCTTGTGTGGCACTGGCATGGGCTGGCTGAAGCGAATCGTGCAGCGTTTCGCGGGATGCTTGTTGTCTTGCATATACCTACATGAGGCTTTCACGCAGGCCCAAGGCAGGCACCTATCATAGGGAGCGCAAACATATTCGAAGACACATTTGCAACCAATAACGAGCGCGTACATTCCAAAATCATCAGGAGTACCTAGACCTCGCAGCTATGTTTCTTCTTAAAATCGTCCAAAAACCCCGTCCTGCACATCGGTAATTAAACCCATAACCCACCTCTGCTGCAACCAACCAACAACCATCGCCCCACCAACAATTGTTTCCCACCACACTGCAAAACCAACACTGCACAAACACACACAAACCAACGCCCTCCCCGCTCGAAACGGGTGCGGCGCATGATGTGCCGCGTCTGACATGCATGACATGACACCGATCTGATCTGCATATTGCGGCGAGGTATGTACCTCGAAGGCTGACAATACATTGCGTCTATTATAGATATGAATATGAATATAAATACTTGATCGCTACCAAGATGTAGGTATGTAGGGCTATGGCGACTGTTTGTAGCTTTGTATTTGAGATGGCGTAGGGGTGAGGTACTGGGTAAGAGACACTTGTAGCTGCGCTGTTGATGCAGTAAGAAGGAATCGTAATGGGACTCTATTGTGGGAGGTTGATTGATCATGCTGATTGTATATTCATGGTAATGCATACGTCAACAACGCACGAACAGAGCCCTGGGTAGACTCGAATAGCTCCGAGCACGATAGACATGCACTCTTTCAATCCAATGAGACAACAGTAGTAATAATACTAGGTATTTGCTTCCACTCTTTTAGGGTATGTACAGAACATTCGGAAAGGTATCTGCCCAAAAAAGAAGCAATCAAGCACCAGGCTAAGCTTAACCAATGCCCCATTATCGCTAGTCTTCAGCATCCACCAATTCCTCTGCCATGCCATCGCCATCAAGGAAGCCCTTCCTCCGCTTATCATTAACCAGTGTCGCGCCACCGCGATCCATGCCCGGCCCACCAATACGGCGCTTCTGAGATACAAGACGCTCCTGCGCCTCACGCGCCTCCCTTTCCTGAGTATTCTTCGGCGGGCGACCGCGACGCGGTACCGATGATAGGGTATGTGTAGATACAGTGTCTTCGTCGACGCGATCGCGGTCGACTGTAATGCGAGGCGTAACTTGCCGGCCCTGCGGGTCGCTGAGATACGCTTCAGAATCATGCGCGTCTATGTAGTCAGTCAGATGATGATATCGCACTGCTGGACGCTCAATCTTCGTTACCCGAAAGACCACTGGCCGGACCGTCACCAAGCTCCCACGAAAGCGGGGCAAAGTGAGTTTGATGAATGTGTGCCTTCCAGTTGCTTTCCAGGTCGAACGAGTACGGAGTGTGCTTCACGAGCTGCATGTTGGTGTTTGGGTCGAAGCTTGTGACCTCCTTGCCGCAGTCGTCCCACATGCACTCGAGAGTGTTGCGCAGAGTCTCCTTGCGATGCACCTTGAAGACGTGCTTTTTCAAGGTCTCGAGATTGTGCAGCTCGACTAGGCAGCCGTGCCACTTGCATTTGTACGATTGATAGCGAGGGATGCCATTAGCGACGCTGGGCGACCGCGACTCAATGCGGATGGGCTCCTCTCCGCCAGTCCTGACATGACGCAGACTGCTGGGCTGTGAGGGTTGATGTTTGTTCGGACCTGTGAATCCATTAGCGGCAGGTTTCGACTGAGCGGCGACAGAGCCATGAATAGCTTTGCGCCAGCCCACCGGGCGTCCTCTCTTCTTCGGCAGTGGTTGTCCATCGGGCCCGTATTCGGTCGCAGAACGGAACGCGCTGTAGCCAACACTCGCGGCACTCGATCGCGGGGCACTTGCGCTCATGTTGGCGGCGCTCGGGGAGCGTTTGGGCGTAGCTGGGGTTGTGGTGTTTGGCAGCGAGTGTCGCTCTGCAGGTAGTCGACCACGCTTCTTCTGCTTGAACGGGTTGATGGCCTCAGGTAAAGCTTGGACCCTTGCTTGAGCCCCACTTTCACCGCCAATCGCGTTCGATTGTGCGCCCTCACCCTCGGAATCGTCCTCATCATCCGCATCCTCAGTAAGGTCTTGGACACTGTCCTTGAAGTAGCCCGGGGGTGCACGTCCAGGATCAATCAAATCCCACTTGATTGTGCTCAGGTCAGACTCAATGTTGATGTAAGGTATGTTGGTACGCAACACGTCCAAGTGCTGGTTGAGTTGCCTTTCCGAGGGATGCCTTCCACAGGCAAGGAGAACGTCGCGCGCGATTGTCGCAGGATTATAATTGTTCCGGCGTAGCGCCTTTTTCCTGTTGAGAGGTTCGACAACGGTCCTGTACCGGAGCTCGATCACGGGAGGTGCTACGATCTGCGGCGTTGGCTCAGGGGCTGCACGAGATGGCATGCCGGCGATGGGGAAGTTGTTGATTACAGGTTCACTGCCCACAATCATGTCTTCTTCCATGTGAGGATGCGGTGACCCATATCCGTACACGGAATTGACGTTGTTGACACGCTTTGGCGGAGGTCCCATGTCCTCTTCTTCGTCAAGGAGGGTCAGATCAACCAGATCTGAAAGATTGCGTTTGCGTGCGGCCTCCTCTTTGTTGGCCGGAGGCTTGAATTCTGGCCGAATAGGAACCATCTCTGCGACTGGGGCAGGAGTTGCCGCAGGGGATGCATTGTCTGGAAAAGGCGGGTACGATGATCGGTTTGCTGATGAAGCGGCAGTCGGCGTCATTCCCGGGCTTGCTGCTGAAGGCGTAGCAATTTCCTTCTTCATGACAGCAGCAGGCACCTGCGGTCGCTGCACAGGCACAGGCTGAGGAGCTGATTTTCGACTCGTGGAGTTGACATCTGGCACTGCCGTGAGCAGATTCTTAGCGAAGACAGCTCGGTCAAGCTTCAGTCCGATATTTTCCAACTGCTCGCATAGCTCAATGTACGCGGGATTACCATTCAGCATGGCGAGAACACGAGCTGATTCCACGTGGTTGTCGGGATTCTGGCCATTCAGATATGTAGCAGCGGCGGACGCAAGCTGGGTCTTCTTCTCAGGCGGCCAGATGGTTTTACCACCGTGACGAGCGCTGGCTGGTGATGACTGTGACATGACTGCGACAGCGGTCGCTGGAATGAGAGTGGCTAGCTTGGACGAAGACTCTTTTGGTGCCGCCCTTCTTTTCTGATTTGCAGCTTGTGGAGTGCTTGCGGGTGCAGGTGTAGGCACGGCTGCGGGAGCGGCAGGCTTGCTCTGTACCGTCGGAGACTTGGGCGCTGCTTTCGCTCTTCGCTCTTCCTCCCAGATACGGGCTAGAAGAGCCGGGTCTTTGCTGTTTAGTTCTCGCATCTTGGCCATCATCGCGCGTATCTCTGCCTCGAGAGCTTCAGCTAGGCCTGCGGCGGGTCCTGGCGCTGACGGGGCCGGTTCAGCGGGAACCTGTTGCTTTTGGGCCTTCTTCGCCTTCTGCTTCGGCTGACTGGCTGCGATCAATGCCTCTTGTCGCTTCCGCTCCTCTTCCTTCTTCTCCTCGATTTTCCGAGCCTCTTCTGCTGTGTGCTCTTCCTCCGCGCGCGCTGCATCTTCGATGGCCTTCTGGGCCCGGATGGCATCTTGCTTTCGTTGGTATTCAGGCCATGGGTCGTATACTGCGGTGGGATCAACCGTGATAGAGCCTTGACCAGTGTATGATTCCGCCATGGTGGACGGGGGTGGCGCAATGGGCCCAGATGGGGCTACGGTTGGAGCGCTGCCATAATTGTACGTCGTGGGAGGTGCTGCGCTATGGCTGCTTCGGGACGCCTCCACACTTGCGAGCTGACGACGGTCGTAGTCGGTATATTGCTGAGACGTCGCCGCTGTCATGGCGGGGGTTCTCGACGCTGGGGCTGGAGTCGCGGAATTGGAGCTGTAGTGTTGCTGAGCAGGACTCGCCGAGCGCTGCTGTTGCTGGTTGTAGATGGTTTGCGCCCTCTGTGAGGGATAGCCCGCGGCTGTTGCTGGTGATGGCAGTCCACGGCTCGTGCTCCGCTGCGCGCGATTGGCGTTGACGCTGCGTGGTCGGTTCTGCGCCTGCGCCTGCGTATAGGAGGGATGGGGCTTCTGCGTCTGCATCCGTGGTGAGTTGGAGGAACCGCCTGCGTAGCGCGCAGCCTGTGAAGGGGCCGTGTTGGTAGCAGTGAAGCCAGCGTGACTTGTCGCGGTGCTGTTTGGCGTGTACGAGTTGTTGCTCATGTTGCGCAGGACCTCTGCGGCACGGCTCGTGGTTTCCCTGTTGGTGCCGCTGGTGTAGCTGCTGCCGTTCCAAGTGCTGTCCTGCGCGGTACCATACCCAGCAGTCTGCCCGCTGTATGATTGGCCCTGGTAGGACATGTAGTCGTTGCCCTGCGTGGTCGAGGGCTGCTGATACTGACGCGACGGCTGTGCGACATTGTTCGATGCGGGCGCAGTCTGATATGCCGAGTACTGCTGGGCGGAGCTTTGCTGGTAGGGGTAATTGTACGGATTGTAGTTGTTGGACGCCATGCTGCCGATGCTTAGAAGACATGGAGCCCTTTAACTACTGGTGTGCCGTTTGTTGTGAGTAACCGCATGGGTGGTCGCAAATCGAGGTGGCACGGACGGGCAGTGGGAGGTGGTAGAGGTGCGTCCGTGGCGATGGCGCGTCCGACGCGACAGGTGAGATTGGTGATGAAGCCGACACGTGATCGATGCACCAGCAAAAGCTCTTCGACGCGTGCTGGAAGTGATGCAGAGACGGATAGCGCAGAGGTGGTGACAGCCGCCGATGCACGCGTTATGCGGAGCGATGCGCCTCGAACTGAAAATCGCTGACATAAGCCGAGGCTGCCCGGCGAAATGTTTCGCCCCGCCCCGGCGCACAAGCGAGCGCGCCGAGCGAACCCCCAATATTGCGCCTCACCGAACTTCCTCTCCCCACTAACCCGACCATATCGAAGTAGCCAACGCAGCAATGGCCAAAATCCAGTCACAGATCGCGAGCTCTCGCCGCAAGTCGCGAAAGGCACACTTCAGTGCGCCGAGTAGTGTGCGTCGGGTCATCATGAGCGTATGAAGACGAAGAACAAGCTTGCATGCACACGTTCTAACATCTTCAGGCGCCTCTGAGTAAGGAGCTCCGCGAAAAGCACGGAGTGCGCAGCATTCCCATCCGCAAGGACGTGAGTATCTCCCGTTTCTTCCCGCATGCCCCGGTGTGCTAACTTTGCGCAGGACGAGATCATGGTCGTCCGCGGCAGCAACAAGGGCCGCGAGGGCAAGGTCACCTCCGTGTACCGCCTCAAGTACTGCATCCACGTCAACGGCAGTACGTACGCCTCCCGCCTAGTTCAGACTAGATACTCACATTCCACACAGTCGTCCGCGAGAAGTCCAACGGCCAGTCCGTCCCCATTCCCCTCGCCCCATCCAAGGTTGTCGTCACCAAGCTCAAGCTCGACAAGGACCGCGAGTCTATTCTGGAGCGCAAGAGCGCCGGCCGCGAGGAGAAGAAGAAGAGGAGCGAGGCATAAGTGGTGGACGATTTTCAAGGATGACGACATTTCATGGCTTTGATGCTCGGGCACGCCACGAGTAGATGGGAATGCATATCATCGGTTCGGGTCTTGGGCACGCGATACGCGCATGGCAAAAGCACGGCGTTATATCGGCACCTAGCTCGAACAATGGACTCGCCGTCAAGCGGCTCTGTCGAAGCTTTTTATGAATTGATACCATGAGGGACTGGGCTACGGCAATGAAGAGAATCTTCACTTCTGTCGTTGTCGTGATGCACTTGCGTGACCACCCGCTAGAATATCTGGTTGCCAGCGAAAAGGACGCTGAGCAATCTATACGACTAGCGCAGATCAAAGACCCACGGCTACTCGTCGTGCTCGCCTGCAGACCGTCTTCGAGATGACAATGAAGAAGATGGTTTGATGGTGAGATACATTCAACAACACATGCTATGATGTTGGTTGCTGCTGACTCTTATGGCCTCGTGTCACGGGGAACGATAGTATGAACAATCTCGATAGTATGAATTCAATCTTCTGTCTGTGCCTCTATGTCCTTACAGACTTCTCGTGATACTGGTGGTTCCATAGGATCTTCTGTCTAGTCACCGTAGTACGATGTCATAGTACATCAAATCTATTTTGTAAGACGCTGTTCAGTGTATCAATGTTGATATGATACTTTATGCCTTATGATCTGTGATCCGTGATCATCTCGACATCAATCTTTTCTTCCAGTAGCACCATTGAAAACAGAACTGAAGCATTCGTATTCGATCCTGAAGCTTCCGTTGATCCTTGGGTATATGCGCCTGAACTCCTCTTGTGCTGTAAAGCTCCTCGTTGGACTCTCCAGAGTCTTGATGTGCTCTCTCTGTCTCTTGACATGCCTCACAGTATGACTCCTGACAAACGACGATGCTCCCTTCATGTCCACAACGCATCACTAACAGCCTCCTAGCTTCTTCCCTTTACTGGCGCAGCCTTTAGGTTTGCCTTCTCCTTTGCTGCGTGCTCTTCCGAATTGACCTCGAGGAAGTGATATAGAACGATGAGCATCATGGCGGCGCTTCCGAGGAAGATGGCGAGCGAGTAGAGTTGGCTGTCGGATATCATGTTGGCGGTGATGGCGCGCTTGCTGGAGACGTGGAAGTGTTGGAGCTTGCTGATATATGGTTAGCAGTGCAATTGCGCAAAGTGACAAGTGGCAGGTCTTATACAAGATATACAGGGCTGCAGCAGGTGAAAGACAAGACCTTCGATTGTTTGTGCTGTGATGCGATTGGTGAATGTGCTCTCATGTCAAGGCCACCTTGAGCTTCGGAAAGTCGGCCATGTCGCTGGCTCGAGCGCGAATCCGCCGCCACCAAGCGCAGGCATCTTTCCCGCTCCACCCCACACATCGTCATTCTCACTTTGACGCACACACAGTCTGCAGACACCTACCGCACCCCGGCACCGCACAACCATCGCCCTTTAACCCCGAGATTCTACAGCGTTTCATTCACCCACACTCATTTACGCTTCCCACCTGCCAACATGCCACCAAAAGGCAAGGGCGAGCAGCCCAAGGTGAAGAAGGTCGCCGTCGACAAGACCTTTGGCATGAAAAATAAAAAAGGTGGCGCCGCACAGAGAACCATCAAGCAGATCAACGCCACCGCCGCCTCGGGCGGGACACCCGAGCAGAAGAAGAAAGAAGCCGAGAAGCTGCAGCGCGAGAAGGAAAAAGCCGCCGCCGAGCAAGCCCGCAAAGAAACCGCCGAACTCTTCAAGCCCGTACAAATCCAGAAGGTGCCCTTTGGCGTTGACCCCAAGACGATCCTGTGCCAATTCTTCAAGAAGGGCAATTGCGAAAAGGGCAAGAAGTGCAAGTTCTCGCATGACCTTAATGTGGAGCGCAAGACGGAGAAGAGGAGTTTGTACACGGATAGTCGGGACAAGGAGGACGAGGAGGATGTCAAGAAGAAGGACAACATGACGGAGTGGGATGAGGAGAAGTTGAGGAGTGTTGTGCTGAGTAAACATGGCAATCCGAAGACTACGACAGACAAAGTGTGCAAGTACTTTGTTCAGGCGATTGAGGACCAGAAGTACGGCTGGTTCTGGACGTGTCCGAACGGTGGAGATCAAGTAAGAGTCCTATGTACCAACTGCATATGCGACAGAACTGACTTCGCATTTCTAGTGCATGTACAAGCACTCATTGCCACCTGGGTACGTCCTAACATTCCTCATGCCTCATATCTCTTCTAACGTATCACAGCTTCGTCATCAAGACCAAGGAACAACGTGCTGCCGAAAAAGCCCTAATGGCCAACTCCCCACTCGCCACCCTCACCCTCGAAGACTTCCTTGAGTCCGAACGTCACAAACTCACCGGCACACTCACACCCGTCACCGTCGAGACCTTCGCGAAATGGAAGCAAGAACGCATAAGCAAGAAGCAGGCCGAAGAAGAGGCCAAGAAGATGAAAGACGCAACTGGTCGTGCCATGTTCGAGAAGGGCGACTGGCAACAAGACAGCGACGCGGACAGTGACGACGAGGACTCAGGCTGGAACCTCGAGGCTATGCGACGCGAGACGGAGGCGGCACGCGCACGGAAGGAGGAAGAGCGGATGGCCGTGTCTATGGGCGAGCTCACTGTGTCTTGAAGCACGATTACATGAACTGCTACGATGGGGACGGTGGAGGACAAAACGATCGACACTCGCTATGCCACACAACGCTGCAAAAGCTTGTGGGGTAGCCCGAGAGCAGGGTCATAGGAGGAGACAGATTGATACAGCATTCGCTTGGTTGGTCGTCGGGTTACAGCGCTTCTGCGACTTGCATGGCATTACTCCTGGTTCTAAGTGCTAGACCATCAGGTGTCCGGCGTTCGGAGCATGGATGTGTGTGGTTTTACATCTACGACAGATATACGAATACATGTATGAGCTTAGCGGGCCAGAATGATACGTAGGTCCAGATCTTGTGTGTGTGAAATACACTGAAGCTAGACAGCAGCAATTATCTGTTCCGCTGTGCGACCTCATTACAAATGTGCAGACAGTTGAGTGGACCAGACATATCCGAACTCAAGTTCCAAGTGGAAGGAATATTGAAGGTAAACACAACCAGTTATCAATCGACACAGTAAACTTCATGTCACTTTCCAAGCATCCATCAAGGAGCGGGAGTCATTCCAACATGAAGCGATTGCTTTACTACCAACATACAACAAATCACACGCGCTATGCAGCCCACCCAAACCCACTCTACAAACTCGCCTTCTCACCCCCCATCTTCCTCCCCGTCACAACCCCAAAATACCCATCCAACGCCTCACACGTGCCCCTCCCCTCCGCCAACCCCACCACAACACCCACATACCCATCCGGCCTAACAACCACAATCCCACCCCTCTCCTCGTCCAGCCCCATCTTCGCATGCGCCGCGGCTTTTGCGTCCGGTACGCGCTGATCCCACACGTCGTCTGCATACACGTGGTCCGCGTATCGGGAAAACGGGGCGGGCAGTTGCTCGTCGATATGCACCTGGTTTCGTGGGGCGTTGAAAATAAGCGCTAGGGTGAGGAATTGTGAGTGCGGATTATGCCGCTCGTGGTACCGATCCTTCTTCTCGAGATCGGGGTACACAAACGACGAGAAGAAGGAAGTAGGTCTCTTCATGCCGTCAGCCAGATCCCTCAGCGCAGCGCTCGTCTTCTCGATGTTTCCGCCGAAAATGAAGACGCGGTAGGATCCGTTCAGAGGTACTTCTTGTTCGAGGTGCACGACGTTGGCGTCCACGACGCGCGTTACCGTCGCGGGACTGAGGATCCGGCCTGTGCGTTGGGATGTGCCGTGCTCGTAGGAGAGATACAGTGGGTGTTGGGCAGGGTGCTCGGGGCCCCAGTTGATGGTGTTGGGGCTGTACGCTACGCCGTAGCCGGAGGTGAATTCACACGATGCCTTGAACGTCTTGATGAAGTCGTTATCTGCGGGCTCGTTGGACGCCGCGCCTGCGACTTCGCCTGCGGAAGGGATGCGCGTGGAAAAGAGTTTGGCGTAGCGGGCGTCGAAATCGAGGAGGGATTCGGCGATGAGTTGGCGTTCGGATTCGTAGGTTTTGAGCACGGCGCGCTGCATCCAGCCGGATTCGACGTGGTGGATTTTCCAGGCGAGGTTCACAGCGTCAAGGAAGGCGGTATTCATGCCCTGTCCGGCTTTGGGGGAGTGCGTGTGGCATGCGTCGCCACCCATGAAGACGCGCTCGTCGAGGGTGTAGCGTTCTGCGATGCCTTGGCCGATGGGATAGACGGAGTACCATTCTATGCGGTCCCAGGAGATGGTGTATGGTTTGAGGATTTCTTGGGCGAGGCGCTGGGTTTCTTCTGCGGTTACGGTTTTGCGGGGGTCCCAGTCTGGGTCGCTGGAGCTGGCGACTTGAATATATAGGCGTACCATGTTGTTCTCGCGAGGGATGACCATTATGCTGCCTGCGTCCGAGTGGATTGTGCATTTCATCTGATGGTCTTGTTAATTTGTATGCTTGCATGTATTGGTGAGGAAACGTACCTTGATATCAGGGAAGTTCGTCCGTACAACGCCATCCATCACACCCCAGACGTGGGCAATTGGGTCCTTGTACCGTATCTTGACACCAAGCTGATCTCTTACGAAGCTCCTTGCGCCTTCTCCGCTGAAGAGATACTTTGCTCGAACGGTCTCTGTCATTGCTCCATCGACGTGTGCCAGGTTGACTTCCACGGGGTATGTTGCATCTTTGCCGTCATTCTTGAAACCAGTGATCGTCCACGGTCGCTGCAACTGTGTCCCATTCTTCTCCATGTCTTCAATGAAAACACGCTCTATCAGGCCTTGGTGCAAGAGTGTGGTGAAAGGATAGCGCGCGTCGATGAACTTTGGACAACTCGCCCATGTTCCTGTGCGGTGGATGCCCTTTGCAGCTGGATCCCAGAAAGCGACTTCGTACACTTTTGCGGGCTCGTGCTCCATAATCTTCCGCTTGAGGCCCATATTCCTCAGCAAATCCAGCGAGCGAGGTTGGATGCCGTCCGCTCGGCCGGTAGGTGTTGGCTCTGGCCTGTTGTCGATGTGCTTGATCTTATAGCCCCATCTTGCCAGGCATGTCGAAAGACATAGACCGACAGGCCCAGCTCCAACAATCACGATATCGTAATTCTCTACCGCCATCTCAAAATGTGTTGATTGACCTTAGAAGCCTTGCCACTTCCACGCAGAACGAGAAAATGCTCCGTGAAATGACGTCCGGAAATATGCAAGACGATACGGTTGCGGCACCTCGTGGCAGTATAAAAAACAACGTGTAGGAGCGAGTAGAATATATTGATCTGGATTAAGGATCAACGCCAGCAACTGCAGCGCGACAGGCCTCTTTAAGAGACCAGAACTAGCGTCATAAGCCAGATCCATGGCAGCTGGCACGGAAGTGGTAGCGCCGCCGGCAATAAAATCGGATGTGCATGACCTCGATCCTGGAGACTGGCCTCGCGCCATCGAACGTGCCGTCATGTTGCGGGGAGCATGGGCGGAAGTGCTGTGCGGCACTTGATTTGCCAAGACGGCAGTCGTGCTTTCCTTGTTCGGGTGCAAGCGTGGAGGGTTGGCCCGGAATTCTCGGTGAAGACGCATGGGTTGGCGCACTACATCTACCGCATCGTGGTTCCTTGCGAGTGTTGACATCGTCTTCGACCTCGTACGAAGTTCTTTTCTGCACGCTCCTGTGACCGTACATGCCCCCAACCGAGAGTGGGGGATGTTCCGCTCCGAACAAAGTCCAGAGGACGCGCACGGCATGGCCCTCGTCCCAAAGTAGGGCACAACAGCGATGACAGTGGAATAGGCAGTATGCCCTGTTGCGCTCGCGAGGCCCGCTCAAGCGTTGATCGTTTTCGGACAGGTTCTTCCTTGATGTCAGCATCATTCGAAGAACTACTCTCAGAAGAGAGTGAGGTATGCTCGTCTATCTCGGAACGAACTTGAGTTTTCATGATGAATGGTTCTGCTGCTAGCAAATACTGGCTGCTTGGTACCTTGATTGGAACGCCGCTAAGCACAACTCCATTGCTTTGGAGTGTACATCAAATCTAAGCGATGTCTTATTCCAGCACATTCGCTAGGCTCATCGACGGACTGTGCACTCCGCGAGTCGATTGCCAAAGAATCGAAGACATAGGCTCAAAGGGGCTCTACCACTTGCTTTCAACGCCCAAGAACGATGGCAAAACGCAAAAGTCTGAGTAGGATTATCTCCAGGATATTGTGAAGACTTACAACATGCGCAATCATGTCGACCAACCGACCCAGTCAATGGAATGCTGCTACCGGATCGCGTTCACATAAGTGGAGAAGGTTTCAAAGGTACAGACACCATACAGCCAGTTGGCGGTGTGGCGCAATAAGGGGCTCAATCATTCATCCAACTTGGGTCACGTACAATCCCACGGCTGGTCAATGCGAACAATTTCTTCTGGCCTTGCGAAACTATCCTCCTTCATCAGCAGCATCATACTCACACTTCTTAGCACCAATCGACTCGAATGCCAGAATGACGAACATCGGGCCTCTGACAACGGTATTTTCTGCTCCCGAGAGCTGCACTGTGGCTGTTGGTGATTGCTACGGGCCCAGTTGCTTTGCAAGCTACGGGTATGGATGCTATGGTACGCGAATCGAGTTTGATCCAGCCTGCTGGCCTTCGGGATCAGCCCTCCTTCCCAGCTCAAACACCATCTCCAAATATTTTTCGCCTGCGTTGGACTGCCCGGCTGGATGGGCCACAGTTACAATAGGCCAGGATACAGACATGTTTCCCGGTATCGCTTCCACACAGATTGGTGTCTTGTGCTGTCCTTTGTTCGTTACCAGTACTTCCCCTTGCAACCATCTGAACGCAGACCACTAACATCGTGGCAATCAGTGGCATGATCTGGGACACATCATCCGGTTGTCGAGCAGATGCAGGCTACTTGTACAGTGTCTCCATCTGTCATGAAGACGAAAGAGCCAACTTTCCGCCCAGCGTTTGGAGCGCATTCGGTGGCACCGACGACGCCCGGCCTGATACAATGACCGCAGCGCCCATCCAATTGAGACGCAACTCCCCTGTGACCCAGACTCGGGCATTACCACCGCCAGAGGTAACCTGACCCCCAAATGACGATGATGTATCACGCTCTAGCAATGGTCTAACTAGAGGCGCTGAAATCTCCATAATAACCATCCTGTCAATCGCACTCTTGGTTGCAGTCTTCCTGCTTCTTCTGCTCTGGCTTCGGCGAGCACGAGCTGCCCATCAAGAAAATTTACACCACGCTACCACTCCGGCAAATGCGCCCCAAGAAAGGAATGGACTTTCAGACACGATTCAGAAGGGCGCCGACATACACACACACACACGATGCTGCAGCTATACCAGAGTTACTTGAAAGCGCTGCCATACCCAACGTATATGAAGTCGAAGATGACCGAAGATTCCGCCTCGATCAGCTTAGCCACGATAGCCGCCAATCACAGTCTCACGAACTGAGCGCAGTTAGTCCAGCCCGGACATCTATGTCAATGAGCATCGACGCCACAATGGATCCGAGCTGCGACAGTGAAGACGACTTGACGCTTCACGAATTGAAAGCCAGACGCGCGGCTGTCACTGCGGAACGAGAGCGATTGAAGCGTATGGCACAGCTTCATGATGAGGAGCAGCGGTTGGGAACGGCGATTGCTTGGATGGAGAGAGGGAGTATTTATGAGGGGAATGGATATCGTGGGGTGAGGATGAAGAGGAAGGATTAGTTGGTTTTGGGTGGTGCGAGGAGAATCTTACAAGAAGCAGCATTGTGGTGCTTCGAGTTCATATATCTCTTCGGTAGCCCGATACATGCCCCGATATTGTTACAACTGATCCTTAGATACAGTCTACTACTAGTACATAGATTGAGTATCAGATTGCAGCGCGCACTCTCGTTCACTTTTCATGGCCCCGTCGCCTATACACTTCTTGGTGCAAGCTGTGCACAACTGCTGATAGATGTGTACTGTGATTCAGATCTCAAGTCTGATCTTACACCTACATTTCGCAGCTTGGTCAGCTTTCCGTGTTTGCAGCGCGAGACTAGAATAATGACGAAACAAATCCAGCATCAGAGTGGCATCAGGTGCGATAATAGTTCACGATAGACGGAGACAGCACTAGCTACCGACTTCAAGTTCACGATAATATTCCAAGATTTGTAACCTAAAATGACAGCGCGTGTCTATCTTCAGTAGTCTTATAGTAAGTAAGAAATCTTTCTAAACCGTTCTGAAGATATACAGGCTATACTTTAGCTGTCCTCTCTCTGGGTAGGACTTCGCTGAGCTAATTGATCACGAATCACTGCCGCACCTGATAGTGGTCGTTGAATCCGCATTTCCGGCCGTTGAGATGCAACGACCCGACCTTTTGAGAGGACTCGTAGCGCAACGTACAATCATTCCACTCAACAACATCGTCCATCACAAAGAAGTTGCGCAGCGGCATTGGCCATACTGTTGTCATATTCAAATTGCAATTGTTGCGGTACTTGGTACAGCGATTGTCAAGTTGATCGAGGATGTCAGATACTACAATAAATTGAGAAGCTTCCTGCAAATTCTTCAAGCAATAGAGTGCCGCCTAGTGTGTAGCTTGCCATAACGTATTTTAGGTCCCGCAATACTGGCTTTGTAGTTTGTAGCAATGTGTCGGTCATTTTCGTGTTCCGCAATCTCTGAAGTTCTACTGGCGTGCCCCGCTTACCCGACTAGTGTGCAGCACCTTCAAACATCACAGTTTCACGAAATTGTGTGTACATTATATTTTTTATAATTTTGAGAAAGTATAAATCAAGACCGGTCGCTTAGCTCAGTTGGTTAGAGCGTGGTGCTAATAACGCCAAGGTCGCGAGTTCGACCCTCGTAGTGACCATGTATTCTTTTCAACATTCTTTTTGCCTTTGTTTTTGCTCTTCTTTTACTCTCCTTTTTAGACTTCCCTTCTTAGACTTAGGTCGATAGGCTTTTTCCTAGCCTCCTGAGCATTTTGTGTTTGCCCAGTGTTTGTACTATAGCTGAGCAAAGACATCACTACACACATTCAGGCATGCCGTGCTGGAAACAAACTTCTACTGATATAGACTTACTGTCTCTTTTGCCTCAACTAGGGAGACAGTGTATGGGTATCTCGAAACCTAAATGCGATGAACGCCGACGCTATGCTACATAGATCTCTCTCCACGATGCCTGCCCAGATATAAACACATACTCATGAAACGACGCTGCGACCACAGCCACCACTCAAGCTCCATCTCCCAAATACTTCTCAACATCATCATTCGCATAGAACATCCTCTGCAACTTATCATGCTTCCTCTTCTGCACCTTCTCCAACTTCCTCACTTTGCCCGCATCCAGCCTCCCCTCCTTCACATCCGCCTTACTCGCGCCTCCCAGCGCCCGCTTCTTCTCATGCTCCTTCTCGTCGATACCCAGGCCCAGCTTATCCCGCTTTTCCTTCGGCACCAGCGGAAATAACATGCCCTGTCCCTCAGCGCCCAGGCCGATCCGCGCATCGACGTCGTAGCCGTGCTTGGACATGTATTTCAGGCCCATGCGCGTGCGATCGATAGCAGAAGGTATATGTGCGCGTGGTAATGCGGCCTGGTGCGCAGGACTGAGGTAGTGTGTTCGCTGGTCGGTCTCCTTGACGGGCTCGCCGCATATGCCACAGGAAGGGTAGGCATGTGCGAGTGGCTGTGGCTGGCCGTTGGGAAACATTATGGCGAGGTACTTCTGCGCCATTGTGAGGCCATTTGTGAGATTCGCGGTGGGTGTAGGAGCGTCTGAAGCGGAAGGGACGAAGTTGATGGGGTTCTTCCAGAGACCGCGGCCGTAGGCGGGGTGTTGAACGAAGGGCACGGTGGAGATGTCGGTGTCGGGGAAGCGGGGGTCTTCTTCGTAGACGGTCTCCTCCTTTGTAGGAGGGGCTGTGGTGGGTGGCGCTTCGTGCAAATCTACGGGAGAGCGCAGTCTTTCCGCAAATTCTGGGTCGTCAGCCAGCATCCTTGCCAATGCTGCCTCGAACCTTTTACTCGCAGGTCGAGAAGGAGGGAGCGTAGACATGGTGGGCTCTTTGCGTGTTGTTGCAGAAGAAAATGATGCGTTTGGGATGTTGCTGGTGGTTGAGTGGGCAGGACAGAGTGTAGGATTGAATAAGGCGTCGAATCGAAAGTCTGCGACGGTGAATGAGCGACACCGCCGCAGCGATTTCTGCGAGTGAAAGTGAGTGTCGAACCGTGGGTGCTTGCAGGCGACAAAAGGTTGACGCGCAATCACGTGTCATGACGCCACGTGCCTCATCAGCCGCCGCAGATCCCGTCTTAGCGAGCCACCGTCGTTCCGCGTTGCTTGACCTCATTCCGGTACCACCAACCATGCCCGTCAACATCCTCGCCCAGGCGTTCAATGAAGGCCTGTCTTCCATACCACTCGGCTGGACCGTAGTGAAGCTTGCGCCTGTGTTTGCGGTATTGTATCTGCTGAAATGGTTCTTCAATGGCGCGGTCAACAAGTCGGAGCGGAATATGCATTCCAAGGTGGTCATGGTCACGGTGAGCTGGGATGATTAGGAAGTGCTGCAAGATGTACTTACCGATGTACAGGGAGGCACAGCTGGTATAGGAGCTGAAGTAGTGAGAGGATTGGCATCACGCGGTGCACAAATCGTCCTTCTCGTCCACCAACCGCTCACCGATCCCTTCTTCGTCGACTACATTGAAGACCTACGGACACAGACGGGCAACGAGCTCATCACCGCCGAATACGTCGATCTCACGTCTCTCCACAGTATACGTCTCTTTGCTACGAAATGGGTCGATAACGCACCGCCTCGCCGTCTCGACATGATCATCCTGTGCGCGAATACAATGACACCTTCAGGAGCTAAGCCAACTATGACTGAGGATGGACTAGAGTCAACATGGGGTCTCAACTATGTTGCCAACTTCCACTTGTTGAGCATACTGAGTCCTGCGCTCCGTGCTCAGCCCCCAGACAGAGACGTGCGCATCATCTTTGGTACATGCGCCGCCTACTTGGGCGGACAGCTGCCAGACTTTGATGGCAAGCAGAGCTCAGCGAAGGCCAAGAAGGGCGCGAAGTTGGAGCCTGGACAAAGCGACTTCACCCCTACGAACGTATACGCAACTTCCAAACTCGCCCTCATGACTTTCGCCGTAGCCTTCCAGAAACACCTCTCCACCTACGTCCGTCCCGACAAGAAACCCATGAACGCTCGCGTCATCATGGTCGACCCCGGCTGGTCCCGCACACCGGGCATGCGGCGCTTCCTGACCCTTGGCTCGCTGTGGGGTCTCGCGCTGTACCTCGTCACATACCCGTTCTGGTGGCTGGTGCTCAAGAGCCCTGATCAGGGCGCGCAAACGTTTCTGTACGCGGCTATGGAGGCACAGTATGGGAGGGGTGAGGGCAGCTACTTCTTGAAAGAGTGTCGGAAAGTGAACTGGACAAGGCAGGAGATTGAGGATGAGGGGCTGCAGAAGAAGTTGTGGGAGAGCAGTTCAAAGACCATCGTGGTATTGGAGAAGGAGGGGGCGAAGAGGAGGGCTGTAGAGAAAAAGGAGAAGGAGAAGACTGAGGGGAAGAGTTCGGCGAAGGAGGCGAACGGGGAGGCTAAGCAGAGGAAGGCGAAGTAGAGATGCGACGTTCTGTCTTGTGTAGCTTCTACGCTCCCTTGAGGGACCATCTTTCGCACTCGCGATCTCAGATGATTCTCAAGCTACTTGCCATGTGTATACGAACGCTAACACAACCTCCAGAACGCCATGTGAATGCATGGTTGTTAAGCTCTAACCGCAGCTCATTCGTTCCAAGCCATGTTTTTTCTGTGCATTGTCGGCGCTGCTAGCTGTACACAGACAGCATCTTAATGCGCCCATATTTCTTCCTTCTACGGTAAACTTATTGGTCAAACTCTACTCGTCCAACCCACCTTCTCCTTGCCTTGAGCAAAGTCTCTTCCTCCCCCATAGCTTCTATTTCACCGCCCAGGACTCCCCGAAAGCAACACCTTGACCTGCTCACACCACGCCTTCTGCTCAAGCGAGGCGTCCCTGCTCCTCAGCAAAGCCTCGCTTTCCTCAAGTATAGCCACCCTCCTCTTCTTGAACGCCTCGTTCTCCGCACGCAAAGCTTCATTCTTCTCAAGTATAGCCACCCTCCTCCTTTTCGAAGCCTCATACTCGGCACGCAAAGCTTCATTTCGCGCAATAATACTACAGTACCCACACCGAGGCTCAACCTCGCCCTCCCGAATCGCACCTTCGCAGCTGCCGTCGTCGGGCACCTGTGCCAGAATCCGGGTCAGGTCGCTCTGCCAGATGCCGTCGTTTAGTTCCTGCGTGGTCACGCCCGATGGGTTTCGAAGACACATTGTTGTTGTGTCGTTGACGGTGCCGTTGATTATGGGTATGGAGATGTCGATGCTGGATAGAGGGGACGAGGTTACGCACGCGGTTTGCCAGGACGTTGCGTCCTGTTTCTTTGAAAGCGTGTAGATTTCGGAGGATTCGGTAGCTTAAGGTGAATGCGCTGCCGGATTTGCCTGCTACGCGTTGTCGGACGAGGAGGCCGTGGATGGCGACTTGTTCATATGGAGCTTCGGATGTGATGCTCAGCAATGGCTTTTGATCTTCGGGTTCAGTGTCGAGGACGACGTGGATTTTTGCTGTCGATGTATATTGAGGATTAGTGACCAGTACCGAATCTCCTGAGGCTGATCGTTGAGGTAGGAAGAGTTTAGCGCGCAGAGTGTTGCTGCTATAGACTAGGGACTGCCACTCCTTGCTGACGCGAGTACAGCGCAGAAGGCTAGCGAGGTTGATATTTGGGGTTGACATGATCATGATGATGATCTCAGGGGGGATGAAGGGCGTTGACTCCATGACGGGCGTCTTGATTTGTTGGCGAGAAGTTGAGGGTTGAGCTTGTGAGAGAGACGAGAATGGTAATTTGGAGGGTACAGCTCGATATGAGAAGAGTGAGGTAAGCATGGAAAGACAAACGACAATTACGCTAGCAATCACTAACTTTCATTGCTGCTTCGTGAGGCTAGACGTGTTCCTGGTGTAATAAGGTACATACACATACGATCTACTTTGGCGACAGATTCGGTGCTCGCGTTAGTCGACGGCACCTTCAGCCACGTCTACGCGTGACGTCGTAACTGATATTGGCCAGACAGCGATGTCCCAGTCTCCTCCACCATCCCGGCTGTGCCCTCAGTCTCTCTTCCTTCCTCTGTCTCAACAACGCTCGTTTCAATTTCGCTTCCCTGATATTTTGTTCATGCCTTTGTATCTTAACCTCATTTTCACGTATCTTTGCCTCACTCTCACGTATCTTTGCCTCATTCTCACGTAGCTTTGCCTCCTTCTCACGTATCTTTGCCTCATTTTCACGTATCTTTGCCTCATTTTCACGTATCTTTGCCTCATTCTCACGTAGCTTTGCCTCCTTCTCACGTATCTTTGCCTCACTCTCGCGTAGTTTCGCCCTCGTTCGCTCTCGCCCGCCAAGAAAGTCGTAGCAACGACATTGTGGTCCATCGGTGGCTCTGTTTGACCATAGTCGGCCTGCGCAGCTGCCATCGTCTGCAATCACGCCCATGAGTCTGGGCAGGTTCGATTCCTCCAGAGCATCATATAGGTCGCCAAGAGTGACGCCGAAATCATCTCGTAATTCCTTTGTTATGGTGCCATTGGGCTGGTCGCATCGGTAACGGGGCATCACCAGATCGACCTTGCTTGTCGGAGGCTGGATTATACACATGGACTGCCAGGATGTCGTGCTCTTCTGCTGAAAGTCCAAGAGCTTTAGGAAAATGAGGTAACTGATCGTGAAGGGATTGTTTTGGTCTGCCTGTGACATTCGATCTTGGAGAAGGAGTGGATGCACGCCTACCATGTCGAGTGGTGGCTTAGCCATGGCAACTTGCAAAGGGTGGCGCTCGTCTGTGCTTGGATCGAATTGGAGACTGATTCGCAACAGGGTGGGGAAGCGTGGCTCTTCCGCCATGACTAAGTCGTCAGATGCGGGCCATGCAGGAAGGTAGAGCTTAGCGCGTAAGTTGTTGCTGCTGAAGATGAGGGAGTGCCACTTTTTGCTGACGCGAGTGCAACGCAACAGGCATGGGAGATCGATGTTTGGAGTCGCGAGCATGATGAGGATCAGCTCGGGGGGTATGTACGGCATGTTCGCCATGCTGGACGATTCGGCCATTGTTTGCGCGTTGGCAAGGCTTTTGCGGTGTATGTTGAGGTCGTGAGGTGAGGTCTAGGCGTTCGAGGAAGGAGCGACGTCCGAGTCGAAAGACAAACGGCAACCACGCTAGCTTTTACTTCCAACGCACGTGACCTTTGCTCATTTCTGGACCCTGATGTCCACGGGTGTCTCAATCGGCTCTCACCCGCGATCGCCACCCTTTCTGTGTCTTTAACATTTTGCGCGGTCAGCTATCATTCGCGCCACCACTCCACGCCACCGTTCTACCAAGCACATCAACCTCTCGGCGAGGAGGCTCTGCAGAGTCACTCACGCGCATCATGGCGACCCAGATTCCTTACATACCACCCGAGGTAATCCTCGCGATCCTTTCCTCGCCAATCCTCACACACTCAGACATTCTCACGTGAAGACGGGTCAGTCAAGAGTGGTATAGTCTCGTATATGGCACCAACAGACTTCGAGCGAAGTTGTTTCTCCAGCATCGGACGGCCTCTGGCGGCTTTGAGGAGATTCAAGATTCGCTCTACATGAAGAGTGTCTCCAGCAGCATCGTCCTCGATCCCGCGCCCAGCGATCGACGGCCTTTGACAGATACATTACTACGCCTGGAGCAGGTTCACGTCCAGCGTCACCCACTGCTCCAGCCATACGGGGTCAAATTACATTCGGCAGAAGATAAGATCGGTCTAAGTCATCGTGTCTTTCGACAGCTCGGCCACTGGCACAAGAAGAAGTCGACATCTTGGACCACTGCCTGCATGACGTGGCCCCCGTTACAGGCCTTGTCTCTTACTGTGCAAGACTATCGCTGCGATCAGACGAGCAGTGTAACTGATCGGAGCTACGGAATCGAGAACAAGAATGGGGTCACAGTCGGGGACTTGTTCTCAGTAGTGTGGAATACCAACCTCACACGCGCCATGGGTCTCATCGCCGACGACGGAAGCTGTATGGGAGCATCCTACCCATACACTGGAACAACAGAGCCCTGTCTATGCTACGACACGCTGGGCGCACAAGACCGTAGCTGGGTGAAGATTGATGAGGCGCAGGTTGAGTACGAGGCACTCGAAGGCCATCGATTCGCGATCACGGACGAGCAAAAGGCGAAGCAAGAGTCCGACGGCATTGTACGTGGACCGGTCGATTTTGAAGGAACGGAGATGGCTTCATAGGCTAAGGAGGTTGGGTGGCGGCGCAACAAAGAATGGCAAGAACGCGTAGAACAGTGGTGCAAGTGCGAGAAAGCAAAGTACGGCCGACAAGCAGCGATATATAGATTACACACGGAGGTGCAAACGCGCGAACGAAGGCTGCCATTGGACAAACTCGGCGCTTCGATAGGGCAACAGAGAAGCTACATCGGGCGTCTGCGAGATGGAGTGCAGGCAACGGCGCATGAAGACAGCAAGAGAGAGAGATGTAGTCATACAACTTAACGAAGGGCTTGAGCACTCCAATTACTCATTGCATCAAACAATCAATACAAACGGACAATGCCTCAGTGCAACGTGTTGAAAGGCTCGGTGAACGTCATATGTAGTTGATTTCACCTAGAATGAACCGAGGTGTCGAAATCTACAGCAACTTCAACAGCTGAAGCTGAATCCAAGCAACGACTTCAGTATCCGGAGGAAAATCCCATGATTAGGGTTGAAGTGGGGTGCGTGTTGATGCAGCAGAGCCGCAAGTGGATCGACGGAAAGGCGGAACCGGGAACGCCTTGCGCAAGTCTCTAGAGACGCGTCATGAGCTCAACATAACATATCCACTATAAATAGGTCTATCTCTCCTCCGTCTCAGGCTCATAAACATGCTCTTCACACTGACGATCGAACACACAAGGACGCTTCCACCCAACAGATTGATTATAGATTACTATAGCTACCTCCAGGCCACCGCCTCTCCAAACATCGAACCACAATCCTTCTTCCCCTCGTAATTCACAAGACATTACGACAGTACATGCTCGCTTCAACGGCGTCCTACAAAAATCAAGGTATAATGCGAATCCTCTCCTCCACAGAATGACAACGTCGCGTCGTGAAAGAACGTTTCGAACCAATAAGCGCCGCCCGCTAAGAATACTCGTCCACAAGCACCAGATTGGAAGTATACGTATGTATGTGTCGTCGCTTACAAAGCGAGCATACCCAGGAAGCCGAGCGCAGCTCCAACACCAGCGCCCAGCGCAGCACCAGGGTACGATGCCGCGTTGGCGGTCGCAACAGCAGGCGCAGAGCGCGTAGCAGACAGTGTCGGCATGTGCACGCCCGACAGGCTGGTGGAGTTGTGGGCGGCAGACGGGCTGAGCGTGCCGACTGATGTCATGACCATTGACGACGACGAGGGTGTTGGCGTAGGTGTCGCAGAGATAGAGGCGGGATACATGACAGGCAGGAGACTCTTCACATCGGACGGAAGAGCCTGGTACCACGCGGGCGTGTTGCCAGCCTGGAACGAAGAAGCCAGTTGCGCAGCGAATTCTGAGGGCGATGCGACCGCGTAGGAGACTTGGTCAGGTGGGATAGCAGTTGCAAGGACCATGAGAGCAGAGTTGGCGACGTTGGAACTACTCGTTATAGTACTGTTAGTTTCCATGCGTCATCTCTCAACACTTCTTGCGCGTGGTAGTAAGACATACGGAATCGGGGTCTGAGCCACCGCGCCGCCCACAATCGCGCAAAGCGCACTGATGCTGCTGAACCGCATTCTTTCAAAGTTCTCTCAATCCAAAACGAACGATGTGATGATCTGCGCAAACGGCTGGGAGTAAGATAATGAGTGTGGAACCAGTATGGTGGGTGGAGAGGTCTACAGCGAAAGAGTGAGAACTGTAGAGATGAGAAGGAGGGCACTCGGGGAGTCCCCGGCCGTATATGAAACGCAGAGCGGCTCGAGACACTTTGGGGTTCACGATAGGCTGGGGGGCGGCCTAGCCAACAGCGACACGGCGCCTGGGGTTTAAGATTGCGACAAGGCTGGAAGTCAAATTGCATGGTCTTTGGCGAAATGATTCGCGGGATACTTTATGGTGTAACTGATCTCGCTGAGCATTGGCGAACATTTGCAGCGTACCGTTGCGCATCGTAGCCAGGTTGCTTTGCAGATTCAGAGGCCCTTCACTGCGATGTTGTTGGCCTGGCAGAGTCGTTTCGTGGACCGTGGAGCTGGGCGGTCGCGTGTGGGCCACGCTTCATCTCATCTCGCGTTGGAGTGAAGAAGCTTAATTAGCAGCCCAATCAGAGATCGACAAACTTTGTTCATTTCCACTTTTTAAGCATGCACGGACCACCCATGAACTGTCGCTGGGGCAGCGCATCCCTGATCTTGCGACTGCAAGGCTGCTCACGATGATTTGCAGATTTGTGCTGGTCGTGTGCGCCACAGAATCAATACTGTGCTCCTTAACGTTGTATCGTCTTACACAGCTATGCGTTTATGTGAGCCTCGTCATCTAATGGAGGTGCTGGTAACGATCGGAAGACCAATAATGTTGCCGACAAGTGACATTGCACATCGCAATCACCTTTCGGCAGTCGGCATTCGTGCCTAGACCTTGTGTGCTCATGTGCTCGATTTTGTCGGTAAATAGTGAGGAGCTACCGCTTGGATAATGAAATCCAAGCGTTCGGTCCTGGTTGGTTGAGTGCTCATTGTTTGCTTTCCTACCAAAGGTTGAGTTCGCCCTGAGGGACGAAATAAGTGATCGCGCAGGCGGATGATGTACTTGCCCATCGCTGTAGCCGCGAAATATATGGCACTCGAGTTGAAGCAACCATCAATTGTTCTCCGAATTCGAGTCCTTAGAGCTGTTGTCGACCCAAAACTTCTGTATGAACTGGTCGGAGACATATTGCTTTTGAACGGGAAGATGTCCAGGGACTTCTTGTTCGTCGAGATGCTTGATGTCGAATTCGGGCTCCCAAGTGTCCATTGTGTCTGGCAGATGCTTTTCTGTAGTCGCCACACATACACCGTGCTTTGAAGTCTTCATTACAGCCTTCATTTGTTGCAGTAACGACTTGATGTCTCTCGCCGACTGGATGCCATCATCGTCTTTGACCATGTCGTCATGGTTCGTTAAGGGTGTTCCATTGATGATCAATGTGTCATGTATCAAAAAGACGTGGAATCGTATAGTGATTCTGTGACCCTTACCCGTGAGTTTGTACAATTGATACAAATCAAAGGCAGCACAATATACACTGATAGCCGCGAAATCAAAGCAAGGATTCAATTTCGCCAAGGCTACACAGCTTAACGTTTCAGAGGGGTTCCTGAGTCGCCAGAAGTCGTCGCGAGTACCTTCGTCTTCACCCCAAACCTTGTCTCCCTCTCGAGGCAGAGATATCTGGCGAAAGCGGCGCGGGGTACCTAGTTGAATATTAGTCTTCTCCGAAATCGCATATCTGGCTGACTTCACCTGGCACGTATATCTTGTAACCAGCGGCCACGCTGTACGACCTCACGTATCACACTTTCTGAACGCGATTTATCAGCACGTTAGACGCTACTAGAAAATTGATTCGAATGATCCCCAAGTGCTGCCGTACTTCTTTCTTCAAATTGATGTTTCGGGGCTTTTCAGTTCGTTCTGCTTGCGTGTAAGTGTCTGCTGAGTTGAGAAGCCGATGCATGAACTTGAGCGGGAGCCGCGCGCGATGCCCACACCTTCGCAGTGAGCGCAGAGCCGTAGTAGCGCAAGACAGTGAACCGATCATCCGTAACGACAGCTGTGACGCAATGATGGCACTCTTCTGTTTGCGCGGCGGACGGGTATGCAAGTTGTCAGTAACGTGACAGCGCGTGGCGAGCCAAGCTTCGCTTCGCCGATGGCGCCGGCGCCCTCGCGACTTACGACCACGACTTTCGCGAGGTCTTTGCCATTGCACGTCATAAATCGAACACGCCGATGCAATTTATGCAATTTCAAGGACCACTTAGCCTAGCTATTGAAGCACGGGTGCGATGAGAATGACAGCCCGTCCCCAGCTGCCAAAGGTATGTGCTATCCAAATTTTCTGCATCGTCCAATCAGGGTCCGCGACCCAAGATTCTTCTGAAATCGTTGCCTCAGTAGCATTTTCAACTCTATACAATGCGTGACTTCTGGATTGGTGAGTCTCGGATACAGCCACGAATCCATGCCGCGTCCGGCAACTAGCATCATCTCGCCTCAAGCTTTGTGACTGACCCCCTTGAATAGGTACTACACAACGACCACATCATCATCAAGCGGAGGCACACGCATGATGCCAATTCAGAAGAGACCATGGGATCTTAAAACCACATGGAGGACTCGCTCTGAGCGTCTTTTACTGTGGCTCCAAGGTCGACAGGTGCAGCATTTTGGTCCTAGGGCACGCATACCTGAGCTTTTCCAGCGTAGGGATTGGCCTTGGTTCGCATTCGAGAGTGGGAAGCTGCGTATGCAAGCTCTGCAACCTCATGTCTATCATGATCTGCTCGATGCCGCAGCACGGGTTGGGTCGCTCGAAAATCATCTGGGCTATAGGTTCCAAAACAAGATGACCTGCATAGAGGCGCTCAAACTCTCTGGTATCGAAATCCCTTTCTACTACAGCGGATCCATTCACAATGTCGGCAAGAACAACCGGCTTGCTCTGTTGGGAGACAGAGTACTCTCTCTGGCCCTGTGTGAGATCTGGTTTCAGACCGAACACTCAACTTGTACGTCTACACTATTCCCCTCAAGACAAGCTGCTCACTCCAGCAGCTGAATACAGCGACATGGATCGGGCAACCGTCTCCAGGGCAGCTCTCGCAAAACGGGGCATGGAACTGTAAGTGGACATCAACAGGGTGCTTGTTAGACAACTACTAAGTCCGTGCCTGCACGCAGTCGCCTAAACGAGTGCATTCTTGCACCAGCCAGTATGACAATCGGTGCCAGTGACAAAGTCGCGGAAACTTTTGAGGCAGTTCTTGGGGCCATATACGTGGATTCTCAGCACGACATAGCAGCCGTCAAGAGGGTCATCGGGAAACTCGGACTTACCGACCACAAATATCTGATGTCACCAGAAGAATATGCTGAGGGAGAGAAACGAGGGACTCGGCGAAGACATGCCCACATGAGCTTCACCTGGGAAAACATTGCCAAAGAGTCTCGCGCACGAGACCCAAGCAGCCAACCAATCGCCATCGACGACAGGGCGCATGTTGGATCTTTATCACCAGCGCATACCGACGACAATGGAAAATTAGGATTGCAAGACGAACATTCTTCGTCGCCGGCGGGTATCGTCGAAGCCAACTCGTTGCTGTTGAGGAACCGCGATCTGATCCAGATGGGTCAACTGAAGAAAATCGCGGCGGGGGCCTCTGTGAAGCGCTCAAAAATCGCACGTAAAGCATTACGCGAGGTTGAGAAGTTGCATGCAAAAGGATTGCGACCCAGACCGCTGAACGTATATTCAATGCTAGCTCAACGCCCTCAACGCGGAGAGACCACAAATTTCGAGTCAAGCAGTGTGGTTATAACTGAAGTCCGTGCACGGGATGCGCAAGACCAGAAATCACAGGCCCCGGCGGTGTCCCCGCCAGAGGAGGTCGCTCTGGATGTGAAGGCTCACAATGACGATTTTGGCATCGACTCTTCGGCCCCTAAAGTGAACTTTACTAGCAGGAACAGCAATCTTTTCGAGATCGGGTCAGCTGACGCAGGCGGTGTCGATGAACTGGAGACTCGTATCTTGCAGTCCCATCACGAGGCATGGTCGTCAATCCCCACTAGACCTAGCCACGAGCCACTAATCATCGACCGACCCGAGAAAGGCCAGCCATCCAAGGAATACCCTCCGACAAAGAGACTCTCAATCCAAAGGGCGGATGATATCCAGAAGACTGACCAAAAAGGTAGCTCCTCATCCCGGGGCGCCCCACCTGAAGGCTAATTCTCTGAGTCAGACATAGACTTGGGAAGCTTCATGAGATTCGAAGATGCCGGAAAGCCGACCCCAAGGCCCAGACTTGGAAACGAAGACCTTGGTGCGGATGTGCAAGTTGAAACAAGCAGGGTAGATGGATCACAATCCGCTCCGTCAATGGCGTTCGACTCGGCATGCATGAGAAGCAGAGTACAGATGTTGGAATCGAGGGTTAGTATCACTCCTAGACTTACAAATACGGCACGCACTGACTTGGCGATTACACCATTATAGGCGCTCAAGCTCCGGAAGAAAGCAACGTCCACGGCAACCGATATTTATTTCGTCGTAAGGCCGATCATCCAACGTGATGAGAACAGGAGGAAAGCACACAATATTCAAGACAGCCACAGCACACATTCATTCCGTCAAAGTCTCGAATCTCTGCTCCCCTTCGTAAACCGCATGCACGGATATGATTTTATGACCTTCGGGCGTCATCCGTATGCTCCACACCTCATGTTTCGGAAAAATGACGTGAAGAAGGTGACTTCGCTGGCCGTGAGAACCGTCAGAGACATGGGCATGCCAAACAGAGGCACTTCATGGAAGAAAGCTGCACGCGAAATCTGTGAGCAAGCTGCTGCTGCTACCACGCCAATAGAAGAATTACAAATCGACATGTCACGAGTCTTCGAGGCAATCAGTAGGAATGCCACTACTGCTGAGAGAGAGAAGCTTGCCCGCCCATGGAAGCAACATGAGGCAAAGTTCTCAGATTCAACCACCAGATCAGAGGCGGGAATTACGCCAGAGGCAACGGCTTCGGGAGAAAGAAGCTCAAATATTTTCAGATGGACATTTGGTGAAAGTAGAGCATGTGTCTCTGTCAAGTCAGGAATCGATTTGCAGTCAAGCAAAGCCACGTCTACGGCGCCAATTGAGCCACAGTCGGGAAGTCACAAGAAGGCAAAGTCTCTAGATTCAAGCAGGAACTCAGAGGCGGAGATTGCGCCAGATCCAACGACAGAAGCTGCGCCGTTGCCGTCCCCTTTGGACCACTCCGCGCCAATTGAGCCGCAGCCGGCCCCTTCGGATCACGCTGCGCCAATTGAGTCACAACTGGAATTAGCGATCTCTCCAGAAAAGTCTGTAACAACTACACAAACACTTCCCGACTTGGGATCAGATCCAGCAACGCCGCTGGAGGAAGCAACAGAAACGGCAGAAACGGCAGAAACGGTCTCAACGACAACCCCGGAAGCGGTCGAAACGCCGGCACAACAGCATTCCGACCAAGAGTCGACTCCAGCAGCCTCTCTGGACGAGCTCCCAGTGTCCAAACAATATCCAACCGAGCCCGCAATTGAAGTAGTCACAGAGGAGATCGCAACGTCAGCACCGCAATCATCCTCGCTATCGCCAGAGCAAGCTTCAGTGATTCCAGAAGAGCCAGAGACACCAACACCAGATCAGCCCGGGCCAGAGTCCGCTCATGTATCTCAAGATCAGATCAGACCCAGAAAAACATCAGGGATAGAGTCCGCTCCTATATCTCAAGCGCAATCCGGGTCCCAAGAAATATTGGACGTATCATCCGCTGCCGTATCTCAAGAGCAGTCCAGGCGCCAAGAAACAGCGGAGACAGAGTCCACTCTAGTATCTCAAGAATCCGGGCACCAGGAACCGTTAGAAACGGTCTCCACTCCCGCAGCCCAAGAGCAGTTCGAGCCCCAAGAAACATCGGTAACAACGCTCGCAGTCGTATCTCAAGAACAATCCAGGCCCCAAGAAACATCGGAGACAGTCTCTGCTCAATCTAGTTCTGAAGAATCGCTCGAATCTTCAATACAACCACAACAACCAATCGAGTCAGAACCCGATTCAGCGACGCCCGGAGCATCAACACATGAGCCGCCATTTCCACAACCAGAACAAGAACAGGCCGCTCCACCCACCCAAGAACCCTCTGCAACAAGCGTGACCCCAGCGCCACCATCACCAAGCGTGACCACAGCAATAAACTCACCACCACCCTCGAAACTCCAATCCGCACTCAACGAAACAGACGCACACGCAGCCACCGCCATCCAAATTGCCACATGCTTTAAACTACAGCTCCAAGAACCAACCACCACCTTGGAGCTCCAAGAAAACAACGCACATCAAGCACCCACCATCCAGCCCTACCACCCCTCAAATCTACACCTCCAAGAAGTACCCACCACCCCTCCAGCCCTACCAAATCCATACATCCGAAAACCCCCCAGCACCGCACTGTTCTACCATCGCGGCCCAGGACCATCTACATACAGCAAGAAGAAACTCAAAGCGCTGCATCTGGAGGAGATTTTTGGGGATATTTGGGATGTTGGGGGGGAAGGTGGGAGGGGAGGAGATTGTTAGAGGGGAGGAGAAGGAAGGTGGGGAGACTAGTGGTGAGAAATCAGTGGAGGGAATAAAGTGGTGATAAAGGATTGTAGTTGTAAGATTGTGTGTGTGTCGTCCGACGAGGGCTTTGTGCCATGGTCGAGGGCTTTGTGCCATGGTCGAGGTTGTATATTTAGGTATTAGGTTTTGTTTTGTTTGGTATTTCGAAAAGCTTGCTGCGTCCAATATGTATATCACTTCACTCTTCTAGTAGATGCCTTTTTTTGCCGGGCTTCACATTCCCCCTCCCCACACACTGCTTGTCAGAACGAGTGACGATCCTCTATCTCCCCAATGAACCGTTGATTGGCGTTCCTCCCGACCTCCTCGACACCTTTGTTCCACCGAGCGCAAAGTTGCCCAGACCTCGCGGAGCTCCATTGCTGAGCGGCTGTCTGGTCATCGGGGAGTTCTGGTACGGAGGACCGGTATTTGGATTGAGGAAGTTGTTCTGATGTGTGCCGCCGAGGACAGGGAGACGGCTTCGATGGGCGTTGGAGGGTGTTCCGACTGGTGCAGAATCTGCGCGACGTTAGCACCAGAGAGTGAGGAAAGGGGGTGACAGCTCACGGCCGGTGCCCATCCTGCTATTGAGACTTCGGCCCTGCATATGCGGCGCAAAACTGGGACCTATGTTGATGCCGCCGCGCGGTTGCTGCCGGCTACTGCCAGAGCTGCGACTCTCGGCTCTTCCATGCAGTCTACCATTACCCATCTGCTGGTTCATACCCATTTGGTTGTAGTTCGCGGAGCCGCTCCTGGTACCTGGTAGTCTGTCGATGAAGCGATCGCCACGGGCGGTGTTCAGGGTCATCTCAGCTTCGTCGCCTGCTGCATTGGCAACGTGGGAGGCCATGACGTGCGCCTTCAACGCTTGGTAGAGCTTGGTGGTATGCTGTAGCGATTTGCTCTTCTCCTTGAAGATTTTAGCAAACTCGTGGTTGGTCTCTTCGAGCGCGACGTGCTCTTGTTGCATTACTGATACACGTCAGTCAGGTCTGGGACTCGAAGGCTGCAGTGGACTCACAGTGCATCTTGTCTTGCAACGCCTTGATCTGAGAATTGGCTTCGTGGATGACCTGGTCCATCTGCTGGCTGAGCGTGTTGAGCTTGTCATTTAGCCCCTTCGCTAGGTGTTCCTGATAGATAATCTCCTGCGAAGTCTGGTAGCTGTGGAAGGCAAGGCCGCGGCTGGCGCACTCCATGATGATCGCAGGACTTAAGCCACTCAGAACACTTGTCTTGTAATCCTCGGAGGGATTCAGCCCGGCAACAACGACATCGTCGGGGTTGTGGAGGGATGCGTTGCATGCTGGACACGTTCTGCGCGCGTTGGTTGAACTTGAGAGCCCGGTGGCGTCGGCACAATTGGGACAGAAGACATGACTACGTAAGTGAGCTTCGTCGCGTCAAAAGTGGTGAGGTATAGCAAACCTGCAAGTAGTGACGACAGCGCGCTCATGAAGTTGGGAGCGACACTTCAAGTCGTTGCAGCGTAAGACGAACTCCATACCGTCAGCTGGGAGGAGGTGAGAGGTGAGATGGAAGACTGGAGAACGAGGCGGCAGGCACGACTGGCCGCGAGATTGTGTCGTCACCACGCGAAGAACTCCCCGAGGAAAGAGTAGTCACGCGTTCTAAGCGGAAGAGGAAAGAACGGTGGGTCTGAGACCCTGGTATCATATTCGTCTTCGCACATGGCATTTGCACTTCAGCACAGAGATCAGCTTCGCCGCGCCCATGCTTGGGCAGGTCGAAGCTATCGATCCTCCTTATCAGGCCTCCGCCGCTGTCTTGTGCTCTTCTTGCCCGCCACAGCTGTGTCGTCGTCCTCCTCGTCTCTGCCTTTGAGTAGGTCTTGCTCCAGGTCCCATTCGTCGTTGTCGTACCAGTCTTCGCCATCGCTCATCTCGCCCACGTGGGCCTCTGCTTTGGACCATTTGAAGACGTCCTGCCTCATGCGGTCCGCTTGCAGCATTCCGCGATACAGATCTGCCGTTTGCCTAGCCACTTCTTCTTGTTTCTGGACGTATGCCATGAGCAGGATACGCGTTTCTTCGGCTTCCTGAGCGGGTAGCCCATGATCGCGGTCGGGTAGGGAGTCGGTGGAGAACTGGAATAGTGGATGAATCGCATTACCGTCGCCGTTTGGAGACTGCGGTGGTGACGGGGTGGACGCTGCTTGCGCCCTCGCGCGAGTTGTCATTCGATGCGCCGTCTGCTGCGAGCCTTCATCCGAACCGTCATCCGGCATGTCACCGTTCTCTATCCCGTTTGCATCATGCGATACGCCATTCGTTCCAGGCTCTGTGCCGTTCACGGCGTCTGTGTGTAGCTCCCCATTGGTTCCATTCACGCGCCCCGCGTCCTCCATGTCCACGTCTGCTGCTGGTGTAGTCGCAGTCTGCGCTTCAGCGTCTTCCGTGCTAGGAGCTACTCCGTTCTCCATGCGACTTGACGCGCCATTTGTCCATGGGTCGTGCCACGGGGCGGTGCCCATGCCTGCTGCTAATGCATCCGGCGCAAAAGAAGAGTCCCCCAGTAGTTGCTCGAACAGTCTTTTGGCGCGGGCGGTAGTGACCTGCTCCTTCCTCGACAATTCACCGGCTTCGTTTGCGAGGTCTGTCAGGTGTCTCGATGTGTAGGCTATGCTGAGAGCTGGGTGAGTCGGTAGGTCAGCGGCGGAGGTCAACGGCGCAAGAATGTCTGCACAAGGTCAGTGAATGACGTCCACAACACAGCAGCAGATTCGCGCACTCTCTATCTGTATGTCTGCGTACGGGTTCTCCTGCACTGCCTCGAGGTCGTCTTCGTCCTCGTATTCGTCGTCGCCTTCGACAATGTCGCCGTCTGGGTCGAAGCGTGGAGGGTTGCGCTGGAGGATGTATCGCTTGTAGCCAGCATGTTCGATTCGCTGCGACTGGTCAGCTTTGCAGTAGAGGACGGCGCATCGATCGCTGCTCACCTTTTTGTACGGCCGAGGTTCTGAGAGAAAGTCGGGATCGCTGCCGCGCGCATACTGGACCTTGCGCTTCAGATCCTGCCTGCCGTCGCTGTAGAAGCTGTCTGATTCATCCGTGTCGGCTGCGCCTGTTAGCAGAGCGCATTGTGTAGGTGCTGTGGCTCCCACCATCCTCTTTCCGCAGCAGCTTCCGCTTCATGTTGAAGATCGTGTCAACGATCTGCTGCTGTTGGCTCGCCATGTTGACTATGACGGGGCCTCCTGGGCAGTTGGAAGGTTAGAAGGCGAGTGAAGTTGTGTGGGCGACTTGCGCCGCGACGTGTAGCGTGTTTGCGGCAGCTAGATTGTGGCGCAGATTGTACGAGAGCAAAGGTCGTAGGAATGGCAAGGGAATCGTCGCGTAGCTGTGAGACTTGGAGAGAGGGCGCGTCGAGACTATGCGGAGAAACCTGGGCAGATGGGCGAACCCTGGTCCCTTCACTCGCTAGTACCTTTGTAAACTCCGGCCCGCCGATGCTATGACATCTTCACCACCAATCCGCGTCGACGTGCAGCTGAAGCAGCTGTCACAGGCCGAGCAAACACCACTCCAGCACACATCCGGACGAGTACAGCGCATGGCGTTTCGACGCGATTCCTCAGACTGCGTATGGTAGAACGCACCCCCGCATCTCCTCCGCAGCCATCGCAGCCATCGCAGCCAGCATCTTCATGGCCTTGCAGCAGCGCCGGCGTAGTAGCAATGGAGGCATACCCACCCGAATACGTGCAACACAACCTGCCCTTCATCGTGCTGTCGGGCCTGGCGACCACCCAGGAGCTTGAGCCTCCACCGCCCGTCCACACCGTGCTCCCTGGCAGAGGCTCGACCTCCATCAGCTCAGACATCCCCCCGGTGCTGGGTGACCATGCCGATACTCTGCTGCAGGACTTCCTCAGCGCGGATGCCACGAATGCGCCCTGGAATGCGCGGGCACCCACCCGCCGTGGCCTAGCGCATGGCTTGAGGATACGGGCTGTAGGCAGGGTAGGTCAGACGCCTCCAGGACGCGGACGGTACTGTAGGCATACTGACACTGGGTAGAACTTCCAGCTACCGCCGAAGAAGGCTGATGCACCCACCACATCTGCGACGACCCCTCCAGGCAGCCCAACCATTGCTGCAGCAAGCTCATGGACCCTCCACTCGCCCATATCGCCCCTCTCGCCCAGGGCCGCCAGCTTCCCAGATGGTGTCATTGCTCCATCCTGGATAGCGAAGCACCAGGACTACGTGCCCTCCGCCTTCGTATCCTTCTTCGACTTCAAAACAGACCCTGTGACCAACAGCTTGCATGACAATCAACTGAAGACGGAGATCAACAAGATCAAGGTCCAGATACAGCGCTCCGAGTACCGCACGCGCTTTGCCGTTGTGCTACTGAGTGACAAGACCATCCTAGAGGCGCCAGACATCGAAGAGCGGCTGGCCAACATACGGCGCACTACCGGCCTGGATCCCAAGAATTCCCTCTTCTTTCTCCCTCCC